>Ga0116223_10001334_pt1 | contig 25606 bp, 15 predicted proteins | sample Sb_taG_3_FD_90092 | JGI IMG/M metagenome (GOLD analysis project Ga0116223, IMG submission 90092) | Peat soil microbial communities from Weissenstadt, Germany - Sb_50d_a_PC metaG | ecosystem: Environmental > Terrestrial > Soil > Wetlands > Peat | place: Germany: Weissenstadt | collected 2010-09-21 | reverse complement strand
GTGCTGCCGTGCTGACGACCACTGGACTTCCCTGCCACTGATGTGACTGTTGCTGGCCCGCCGACGATTAGCAACGCGCGGCGGCCCCCGCCGCAAGGACGCTTTACACAACTGATTGATTACACAAGTCTTGCGGCGAAATTCACCCCGCAGAACGAATTTCGCCGCAAGACCAATTGGAATTGCAACTTGATGGTGCAAATGGTGCAAATGGTGACACGGTCGGTATCTGATTGGCCCGCTTGACCTTGCGGGATTCTTCGCACTCCGGCCGCCGGCGGCCCTAGACGCGCGGGTGCGATGAGACGATGCGGCGGATGCCCTGGTCTTCGCGGAGGAGAAAAGGGTCACTGCCGTCCCGCCCGGTACAGCTTCCGCGCACAGGCGGCGGCGCCGATGAAGCCGGCGTCGCTGCCGAGCTGGGCGTAGCGCACCTGGGTCCTGGCGGCGGGCACCGGGAAGGCCAACTCGTGGACGTGACGGCGAATGCGCTCCAGGAACGGCTCGCCGGCCGCGATCATGCCGCCGCCGAAGACGATCATGTCCGGGTCGATGACGTGCATCATGTTCATCGCCCCCACACCAAGGTAGAACGCCGTCTCCTCGACGACCTTCTCGGCCACGGCGTCGCCGTTGGCCGCCGCGTCGAAAATGTCCTTCGCGGTGATCTCGCCGTGTACCTGCAGCGCCGCGCGCAGCGGCGACGGGCCGGACTCCTGTCCCAGCGCCTCGCGCGCTCGGGCGACGACGGCGGTCGCGCTGGCGTACGCCTCCAGGCAACCCCAGCGCCCGCAGCCGCAGCGGCGCGGGTTGGTCATCTCAATCTTCATGTGCCCCAGCTCGGCACCGTGGCTGTGTTCCCCTTGCACCACCAGGTCGCCGATGACGATGCCGCCGCCGACGCCGGTGCCCAGGGTGAACAGAACCATGCTGTGGGCGCCCTTGCCGGCGCCGGCCCAGTGCTCGCCGAGGGCGGCCGCGTTGGCGTCGTTCTGGAAGGCGGTCGGCACGCCGAAGGCGTCCTGAACGTGGCGGCGCACCGGGACGTTCTGCCACGGCTTGAGGTTCGGCGGGTCGAGGATGACGCCGGCCGGGATGTCCATCGTGCCGGGGGTCGCGACGCCGATGGCCGCGATTTGATCGGGGCGCAGCTCCGCCGCCTTGATCGCCTCACGGATGGTCTCGCACATCCGTTCCAGGCCGAACTCCTGCCCCCGGTGCGCCTCGGTCGGCAGACTGACGGCGCTGAGCGGCCGGCCGGCGTCATCGACCACGCCGCCCTTCGTGCTCGTGCCGCCGACGTCGAGGCCGACATAGAGCTGTGACTTTTCCATACCGCTGATTTAGGGCCCCGACCCCTGCTTCGCCAGCTTCTCCAGCTTCTCGAAATCGGCGGCGAGGGCGGCGCGACGCGCGAGGGGAGCCTGAGCCTCGCGCACCGCCCGCAGCGCCTCGGCCCGGTTGCCCTCTTTGAGCGCCTGCTCCCCGGCGGTCAGCAGCCAGCGCAGGCGACGGTCGAGGTCGGCGTCGGCGCCGGGCCGGGCCAGCAATTCGCGGAGGTGCGGCAGGGCGGCCGACCATTTCCCCTGGTCGAGCTGGGCCTGCACCAGCCCCTCGCAGGCGGCGTCGGCCAGGGGGCGCGTCTCCTCCTTCTTCCCCCAGCGGGCGTGCAATTCGGCCAGCAGTAACAGTCGCCGCTGTCCCTGCTTGGCGTCGGCGAGCGTGCGGTCCCACTCCTGCATCAGCGAGGCACTGCCGGCGCGGGCGACGATCTCAACCAGCGCCGTCCACGCCTTGTCCTGTACGCGCGTGTCCTCGCCGGCCTGGACCCGCTTCCAGAGTGCCGGCAGCGCCGGGGCGCCGCCGACTTCACCCAGGACGGTCGCCGCCCGGCTGCGCACGCCGGGGTCGGCGTCGCGCAGGAGGGCCGTCTCCAGCCGCCCCAGTAGCTTGTCCTTCTGGGCGTCACTCAGCGACTTGCCGTCGCAGGCCGCGTGGGCCAGGGCGCCGAGCAGACTGAAGCGCACGCTGACGGCCGAGTCGTCGAGGCCGTCCAGGAGGCTGTCGAGGATCCCGGCGTCGGCCCCACGCTCCAGCGCCTGTGCCGCCGTCTGGCGCACCGCCTCGGACGGGTGGCGCAGCAGGGCAGTCAGGACCGGCCCGGCCTCCGGCACGCCCAGGCCGCCCAGGTCTTCGGCCGCCTCGACAACGACCTCGACGGCTGGGTCGTCCAAAGCCTTCTGGAGGGCGGGGACGACCTGTCTTTGGCGGGCCAGCGCCTCGGGGCCGGTCCCCTGCGCCTGCTGCGCCAGGGCCCGCGCTGCCGCGGCTCGCACCGGCGGCGCCCCCCGCCGCAGCAAGCGGCTGAGTCGGTCGAAGGCGCGCGCCTCGCTGACTCGTCCCAGCGCCAGCACCGCCGCCCGCTGGATGTCCAGCGAGCCGTCGCCGCTCAGGCGAAGGAGGACGTCGGCGATCACCTTCTGCCCGAGCACGTCCACCGCCGGCAGCAGGTCGAGGGCCCAGCCCACGGCCAGGGCTCGGACGGCCGAGTCTTCCTGGTCGGGCAACGACTGGACGTAGCCGACCCGGTCGGCGGCCGGCAGGCGATTGTAAAGCTGCTGCTGGAGGCGGACCACCTGGGCCCGGGCCCGCTCCAGGTCGCCCTCCAGCCGCCGGGCCCGCTGCGCCTGGAAGGCGAGGCGAGCTTCCAGCCAGCACTCGTTGGACAGGTCCTTGTTCTGCTTCCACCAGGCGCGCCAGCGAGGCACGTCGGAGCCGTAAGTCTCGCCGGTCAGGTCGGTCAGGGCGTCGGCCGCCGCCCGGCGCACGGTCTCCCTGTCATCGGCGAGGCGGTCGAGGAGGACGACGGCGGCCGACTTGCGCCCGCTGCGGCCGAGCGCCCAGACCGCAGCCTGGCACACGGCGAGGTCAGTTTTGGCGTCCTCGGCGAGCCCTTGCAGGCGGAGGATGACGGCGTCGGTGGCCAGCGCCGCCAGGGTTTCCGCCGCCAACGGACGCACGTTGGCCCGCGGGCCCGCCAGTGCCGCCAGCAACTCGTCGCAGAAGCGACCGTCACGGGCGCCGCGGATCGCGGCGGTAAGGGCGATGAAGACTTCGATCGAGTCGGTCTGGCGCAGCCCCTGCCGGATGACCGCGACGGCGTCCTCGTCTCGCTTCTGGACGAGCCAGTGGGCGGCGGAACACTGCTGCACGAGCGATTGACGGTCGTACAGCATTTCCCGGAGCTGGGGGAGGTCGGGTGGCGGACCGGCGGGTTCGTGTGAGGGCCAGACCGATGCCAGGGCCAATAGCAGCACGCCGGCTTGGCTCATGCGGTGTTCCCCCCCTTGAATGACCGCAGTGCGTCGAGAGGGGCGGACTATAGCCCGCGCCGGCGCGCGGGTCAACCGCGAGTCGGGCCCGTCTTTCCTCCCCTCGCCCCGGTACTCCGGGGAGAGGGGAGTTCCCTCCGCCGTCTCAGGCTACCAGGCGGAACCGGTCCCGTTGTCCCGTCCGGCGCACCTCGGCGAGGCGGCACACCTCGGCGAAGACCTGGTCCACCGTGAGGCGCTGCATGCACACGTTATTGCGGCACGACGAATTCCTGTCGTTGAAGGCGTTGATACACGGACTGCAGGCCAGCCGCGCCCACTGGGGGTGGGTACGGGGGGACCGGGCGGCAAAGAGCTGCGGCGTCTCGGGGCCGAAGAGGACGACGACGTCGATCTCGGTCAGGGTGGCAAAGTGGGCGGGCCCGCTGTCATTGGTAACCAGCACCTCGGCCAGTTGATACAGGACCAGCAGTTGGCGGAGCGTCGTCTTGCCCGCCATGCTGGCGCAGCGCGGCGAGCCGACCCGCCGCACCAACTCCTCGACGGCGGCGGCCTCGGACGGGGCGCCGGTGAAGAGGATGGCCACGTCGCCATGCGTGTCCAGAAGCCGCCGGGCCAGTTCCACGTAGCGCTCGCCGTCCCAGCGCCGCAGCGGCATCAGGTCGCTGGCGTTGGCGTTGAGGAGGATGAGGCGATGACCGGCGGCCCGGCCGAGTTCCTGCCACACCAGCCGGCGCACCGCCGCGACCTCCTGCGGGGGAGGGACGAAGAGCGCCCCGGCATCGGCGGCGGGGGGTGGCACGAGGTCGAACGTGGGGAACAGGCCGGCCGGGTGATCGAGTGCCTCGACTAGGAGCTGGAACGTCTGGCTGGTGTGCAGGTAGGGGTTGAACGACAGCGGATGCGTCATCAGGTTGCCCCGGTAGGACGCCTCCCCGCCGAAGGCGTGGTAGCCGGCGCGCCAGCGGGCCCCGCTCAGGTAGGCCAGCGCGGAGGAGGAGCGGGCGAAGAACTCCAGATCGACCGCCGCCTCGATCCCCACCCGCCACAACCTCCACAGGGCCTGCAGCGCGCCCAGGGCGGTCCGCAATAAGCCCCCCGTGCGAATGGCGATGACGTTCTCGGGCGGGACCAGGTCGAGGAGGTCGAGGATGGGCCGGTTTTCGGCGAACAGGAGGAAGTAGACGTTGTCGCGGCCGACCCGGTGGATGGCGGCTTGCAGGGCCGACTGGGCCAGCACCGTCGAGCCCTGCTCGGCGAGCTTGATGAACAGGACGCTGCGGGGTTTCTCCGACGGGTCGGGGGCGCGGCGGCCGAAGCAGAGGCGCCAGCACGTCAGCAGGAAGCAGACGGGGGTGCCCAGCCAGCGATCGATCCGCCGCATCCGGGAGACGTTCATGCGCTCTCCTTCTTCTTGCGGGCCAGGTCACGCGGCGACGGCGGGCCGCGGTGGTTCCTCGGGGAGGCGGTGCGGCCGGACCGCGGCCCGGAGGCGCCGGCGACCAACAAGGACCCAGGTCAGCAGGGCCGCTCCCACGACCGGCCAGTGCAGCGGCACCAGGTACAGCTCCCACGGCCCCCGCCACCACATGACCGCCGCCAGCACGCCGCCCCAGACGCTCAGGGCCAGGAAACCGGCGATCTGCTCCGTGTACCGCCGAAGGTGGACGGCCAGGAGGTAATAGCCGGGCGCCAGGAAGGGGACAAACCAGCGGACGGAACAGCAGGCCCCGCCGTAGTTGTTCGAGAGGACCGCGTAAAGCAGCCAGGTGGCCGCACACCAGCCGAGCGCGAAGATCAATTCGGGACGGTGCGGCGAGGGCCGGCGCAGCACGGCGAGGGCGGGAAGCCCCAGGAGCAACGGCAGGTTGTGGACGAGGAATCCCTTCTTCCCGAAGAGCAAGGCCAGGGCGTAGACCGGCAGGTCGAGCGGGCCGTGTCGGGAAAACCCGGTCATGTTCTCGGGCGTGAACGGGCAGCCCGGCCAGGTCGAGTATTCCGGGACCATGTTCATCGGCTTCCAGACGCCGCCGATGGCGTGGTTGATGCCCAGGCCGGCGACGACCCAGGGGGAGGCCGCCAGCAGGAAGACCAGGGCCGCCGCCGGCCGCCGGCAGCGATAGACGAGCAGCCCGAGCATGGCCGCCAGCAGCAACGGGCCGCTGCCGAAATCGAGGTTGAACCCCACCCCGGCCAGCGTCCCCAGGAGTGCCACGCGCAACCAGGAGATACGCCCGCGCTCGGTTTCGCGCGCCAGCCGGACGAATTGCAAGCAGATGACAGCCATCACCCCCAGTTGCAAGATGTGATTGTTGACATGGCGCGTATAAGTGAGGGCATAGGTGGACAGGGCAAAGCTGGCGACCCAGGTCAGCCGGGCGCGGCCCGACAGGCCGACCTCTCCGCCGAGGAAATACAGGGCCAGCACGGCGAGGAGGTAGGTCAGCCCTGCCGTCCCCACCGTCATCAGGCGGCAGAAGAGGTCCGGCCGCTCCGCCGCGGGGGGCAAGCCGAGCCAGCGGGCCGCCTTGTAGAGGCCGGCCATCAGGCCCGTGATCACCGCCGGCTTGTCGGAATAGAAATGTCCCTGAATCAGCAACTTGTCCCGGGTCCCATCAAGGAGGTTGCGGTCGTCCGGCGCGTACGGGGGGCGGCCCTGGGCGATGAGGTCCGCCGGCGGCCGGCAGAACAGCGAGTCGTCGATGGCCAGCGTGTGCCGGTCGGCGAGCGACTCGACCGCGGCCAGGCGGCTGCCGTCGTTCCATCCGCCGGCGTAGGGGAGGGCGCCGACGGCCGCCATCGCCAGGGCACAGAAGCCGAGCAGCCACGGCAGGAGCGGATGGGCGGCGTGGGTGGGCGGGGATAAAGGACTCACACGAAATCCCTTCCGTGGGCGAGGAGCACGTTTCCGCCAGCGCGAATCTATAAGCGATGGGGCACCGGGGGAACAAGCGGAGTTTTTCGTGCGGCGCCGGGGGGCGAACTCGCCTCGCCCAAACCGAACACATCCGTATAATCGGCCGGCCCACGCCCGTAGCCGCAAGCTGCCAGCTTGCGCGCTTTCAAATAGTCCGCAAGCTGGCAGCTTGCGGCTACGGGCGTGCCAGGTCGCCCCTCTTGCGAGGAACAATGGAATGTTCCGCCTCTTCCACGGCCGCGCCGGCCACTACCTCCTGCTCGTCCTCGTCTGGGCTGTCCTCTCCCTGCCGAACCTGGGCGGGCCAAGCCTGTGGGACATCGACGAGGGCAACAACAGCGCGTGTTCGGAAGACATGCTCGAGTCGGGCGATTGGGTGGTGCCGAAGTTCAACGGCGCCTGGCGCGTGGACAAGCCGGCCCTGCTCTACTGGCTGCAGGTCGGGGCGTACCGGACGTTCGGCGTCGGCGAGTTTGCCGCCCGCCTGCCGTCGGCGCTGGCCGCACTCGCCGCAATCCTGCTGACCTACGAGCTGGGCCGGCGGCTGTTCGACCCGGCCACGGGCTTGCTCGGTGGTCTCGTCCTGGCCAGCGCGACGATGTTCTGCGCCGCCGCCCACTTCGCCAACCCCGACGCCCTGCTCAATGCCTGTACGGTGCTGACGTTCCTGTGCTGCTGGTTGGCGATCCGCGAGGGCAACACGCGCTGGCTGGTGGCCGCCGGGGCCGCCGCGGGGCTGGGGGTGCTGGCCAAGGGACCGGTGGCGGTGGTGCTGCCGGCCGGCGCCGTCGGACTGTTCCTGCTCTGGTCGCGCCGGCTCGGCCTGCTGTGGGACCGGCGCGTCCTGTGGGCGGGCCTGGCCTGTTGCCTGGTGTTCGCGCCGTGGTTCGCCTGGGTCACCAACGACACCAAGGGGGCGTTCCTGGAAGGGTTCTTCCTGACGCACAACCTCGGGCGCTACCTGCACCCGATGGAAGGTCACAGCGGCGGGCCGGCCGGCACGGCGCCGGGGATCGGTTACGCCGTGCATGCGCTGTACTACCCGTTGGTGCTGCTCGCCGGCCTGGCGCCGTGGTCGGTCTTCCTCGGGTTGGCGGGCTGGTACGGCCTCGGCCGGCGGGCGCGGGCCGACGGCGCTTCGCCGGAGCCGGCCAACGGGCTGCCGGCGGCGTACCGCTTCCTGTGGTGCTGGATTGCGGTCTGTTTCCTCTTCTTCGCCTTCGCCGGGACGAAGCTGCCGAACTACATCCTGCCGCTGTACGCACCGGCGGCGCTGCTGGTCGCCCGCTCTCTCGAACGCTGGCGGCTCGGCGCCGTCGAGCCGAGCCGCTGGTTGCTGCACGGCGCGCTGATCGGCTTCGCCCTGGTCGGCGTCGCCGTGGCGGTCGCCCTGCTCATTGCGGGCGGGGTGCTGCTGCCGTCCTTCAAGGAGCCGCAATTGTCCGGCGTCGCCGCGTGGGCGGCGGCAGGGGCACTTCCGGTCATCGGGGCGGCCGTCGCCTGGCGGCTGGTGCAGCGGCAATGTCGCGGGGCGGCCCTGGCGGCCCTGGGGGCGACGGCCGTCGCCTTCCTGGCCCCGCTGGCGGCGTGGGGGGTGACCGCGGTGGACGCCGACAAGGCGCCGCGGCCGTTGGTGCAGGCCATGCTGCACGACCAGACCGAACGCGAGATCCGCGTCGTTTGCTATCACTATTTCCAGCCGAGCCTGGTCTTCTACTCGCGCCGCCAGGTGCGGCAGCTGGAGAACGACGAGCAGGCGCTGACCTACTTGCGCTACCCGGTGGAGGTCTACCTGTTCCTGCCCGCGGCGGAGTGGGAACGATTGCGGACGGACGTGCGGACGCCGTACCGGCTGCTGGCCCGGCACCGCGACCTGTACCGCAATTGCGACGTGGTGGTGGTGACGAATCGATAGGTTGAGCCGCTTGCGGCTTAGCAGGGCATGCGAAGCCGCAAGCGGCCGAGGCGTTACTTCGTCTGCACGTTCCCGACGATCATCTGCTTATCCATTTCGAGCTTGAACTCGTACTTGACGGCCCGGGCCTTCTCGACGTTCATGGTCGGATCGACCTTGATGTCCCAGCGCAGCAGGTTGTTCGGCCGCTCTTCGCGCACGTAGAGCGCGTCGGCACTGACTTCCGGCTCGGCCTTGACGAGCGTGATGCCGGCGGTTTCGCTCTCGGCGTGCGGCAGGCGGTCCCAGACCTGCACGCTGACCGGCTCGGACTTGTAGCTGCTGACCAGGATACGGAACTCGAACTTCAGCACCTGGTTGCCGCCCTTGGTTTCGCGCGACTTGTCCATCATCTGCCGCTGCACGCGCAGCGCCGGATCGACGCCGAAGCCGGCCGTGAACTGCTCGTCGATGGCCACCAGCGGCATGTTCATCTGGCCGACGAAGTCGCTGCCCAGGTACGTCGTCGCCTCGCCCGGGAGCAGGACATACTGACTCTTGTTCGTCAGGTTCGCCAGGCGGTAGACGTGCGGCGTCAGGACCGGCACCGCCTTGTAGAAGTAGTCGGGCGCCAGCTCCAGGCGCGCCACCTCGATGACCTGCTCCTCGCTTCGCGACGGGACGGTCAGCTTCGAGTTGAGGTGGTAGGTCACGCTCTGTCCTTCGCGCGGGCCGCCGGGTCCCTTCAACTTGGCCTGGTGGTCTCGCGGGTTGAACAGGTCGAAGCACTGTTCCAGGGCCGCGGCGTCGTTGATGAACTGGCCGCCCGTCGATTCCTTCTTCTGGCTGTACTCCCGGGCCGCCTGCCCGCGCAGGTCCTTCGCCGCCTTGCCGAAGTCGCCGGGCGGCTGCATGCCGGGGAGGTTTGGGATCGGCTGCGCGCCGGGGGGCATGCCGCCACGCGCCAGGACGGTGAATTCCAGCGTCTTGAGGTCCGGCGGAGCGGAGTTGAGCATCGGCTCGGCGGTGGACAGGGTGATCTTCGCGTCCTTCCAGTCCTCGCCGCTCTGCTGCGTGACGGCGGCCAGGTACTCCAGCTGCACCGCGTCCTTGTCCTTGCCGGCGCGGAGCTTGTACTGCGGCCGCCAGTTGGCCGTCCCCACCAGGTAGTTGAGGCGCACCTTGCCGGCACCGCCGTTCTTCTTGTCCACGATGATGACGGCGTCGCGCTCGGTCTTGCTGGAGCCGGCGGCCAGCTCCTGCAGCTGCCGCTGCACGAACGCCGCCTGCTCGGCGTTGGTTTGCATCTTCTGTTCCAGCTCGACCATCTCCTTCGCCTTGGTGGCCCGCTCCTCCATGACGTACTTCGACAGGGCGATGGCCGAGTCGCTGTTGAGGTTCCCCTTCTCGGTCGCGTGCTGCGTGCTGGCCTGGGTGAAGCCCTCCATCTTGGTGAGCAGCCCCATGTTCTGCTTCAGGGCCTCGACGTCTCCCTTGAGCTTTTGCGCCTCGGTTTGGAGCTTGCGGTGCTCGGCTTCGAGCTTGCGCACTTCCTCGCGGGTGTCCTCCTTGATGGCGCGGTTGCGGAAGCGCGTCGTCAGGACGCGGATGCTGTCGCTGCCCTCGGAGTAGAGGGTGCCTTCGACGGTGGCGTCCGGCAGCGGCGTGACAATCAGCTCGACGGTGCCGGCGCCGTCGGGCACGTCTACCTCGCGGGTGACGAGGGCGGTGTTCTGGTAGACGGTGACGGCCGTGATGCGGCTGGGGGCCGTCTTCGGGGCGTCCGCGGCGGCCTTGGGCTCGGCGGCCCCGGTCAGCAGGGTCAGGGCTAGCGCGCCGACGCCGAGGGAAACAACGGCGCCCAGCGAAAGGTAGAGGCGCTTTCTCATCGAACTCTCCTTGGAGGTAGGGGAATGCAAAGCGAAAGCCCGCGGGATGCAACCCGTGAGCTTCATTTCAACTTCCACAAACGCATATTCTTCGCGGAGCTGCCGCCCAGGGCGTGCGTGCCGTCGGGGCTGAAGGCGAGGCACCAAACCTGCTCGCCCTCGCCGGTGCCCCAGGAGCGCAGCTCCTTGCCGGTGGCGGCGTCCCAGGCGCGGATCACCTTGTCCTCCGACTGATACTGACTACTGCCCGAGAGGACCTGCTTGCCGTCGGGGCTGAAGGCGACGCGGATCACGGCGTTGGCGTGCCCTTCGAGCCGCCTCGCTTCCTTGCCCTTTTCCACGTCCCACAAGTACACGACGTGGTCGTTGCCGCCGGAGGCGGCGCGCTTGCCGTCCGCGGCAAAGGCGACGGCATACACCTCCCGCGTATGTCCGTCAAAGAGTCGCGCCTGTTTGCCGGACGGTACGTCCCAGAGGCGCACGCTGTGGTCGTGGCTCGCGGACAGGGCCAACCGGCTGTCGGGCGAGAAGGCCACGGCGGTCACGTCGGCGCTATGGCCGACGAGTCGCCGCAGTTCCTTGCCGCTGTCGGCGTCCCAGAGGCGCAACGTGGTGTCCTCGCCCCCCGAGAGGAGCGTCTTGCCGTCGGGGGAGAACGCGACACAGCGCACCCCGCCGGTGTGCCCCTCCAGCCGCGCCCGTTCCCGGCCGCTCTCGACGTCCCACAGGCGGACGGTGCGGTCGCGGCTTCCCGAGGCGATGAAGTGGCCGTCGGTCGAGAACGACACGGCGGTGACCGCGTCCCGGTGCCCCTCGAAGCGGCGCAGCTCCTTGCCGGTCGCCACGTCCCACAGCCGTAGCGTCCTGTCATCGCCGCCGCTGACGGCCCGCTTGCCGTCCGGCGTGAAGGCGACGCACACGACGGCACCGTCGTGCCCGGTGAAGGGGGACAATTCGTCCTTCGTAGCGGCGGCGAGGGGGCCGGCCCGGCCCACCTCGCGGGCGATGTCGGCGAACGAGGCGACGACGACCGACCGCTGCACCGTGCCGCCGGGCACCTTGAGCGGGCCGAGCAGACGGGCCAGCGCGGGCGAGCGCTGCAACAACTCCGCAAACTCCTTGACGGGCAGCCCGACCTCTCCGGCCATCGTCGCCAGGTCGAGTGTCTCTTCATAGCGCAGGGCGACCGTGCTGACCGGCTCCGGCTCCTCCGCGGGAACGTCCAGTTTGGCCAGCGCTTTCGTGAAGCGCTCACTGTCCTCGTCGAAGCGGGCCTTGAACTCGGCTTCCGTCGGATAGAGTGCCTTGACGGCGGCCACGTCGCCCTTTGCGAACGAGGTGCGGTTCTTCAGGACGTGGGCGCGGACCTGGTCGGCCTTGGGAGTGACGCCCTTGAAATGACACGAGATGCACGACAAACCGTTCTCGACGACGCGGTCGGGGCGCCGGGGGTCGCTGACAATCTCGACGGGGGCCCGGTCGATGCGGCGGCCGGAGCCGTCCACGAGCATGTTGCCGAGCAGGCCGTTGGGCAGGTGGAACATGATCTCGCCGCCGTCGTGGACGAACGACCCGCCGCCAGCCGCGAGGCCGAGGGGGTGGTCGAAGACGTTGCGCCGCTCCGTATTGTCGGCGAAGTCGTAGGTGCGCCAGTAGGCGCCATAGCTGGCGTCGTGGCGCTCGATGATGCGGTTGTTCTTCGACACACCCGACCCGTTGAAACCGGCACGGGCGGCGGTCCTCTCTTGCTCGTCGGCAACCCGATCGACGCCAACGAGTCGCTCCAGCCTCTTCTCGTTGTCCGGCAGACCGAGCAGGTCGTGGTACAGCGGCGGCCGCGAGGCGGTGGCGACGAGCCAGTCGCCGCGCAGCAGCGGCAGCTCCGAGCCGGTCGCGGCGGCCAGCGCCCGGGAGTTCGGGGTCTCCTCGGCCGGCCGATAGGGGTAGGCCGCGACGAACTTCTCCCACGAGCGGGCGTTCCACTTGTAAGCGCGCAGGTCGATGCGGAAGATGGTTTTGGGACCGTCGATCGGTTTCGGGGCGGTGACCCGCGGGTGCCAGGACAGGGCGTTGACGAGCTTCGCTAGGGCCCGGGCGTGGGTACGCAAGTCGTCGTCGGTTACGCCAGCGTTGGCGAGGTGGGCGAAGCTGACGTAGCGCAGGAAGCGCCGCTCCCACTCCGGGAACGAGCAGACGTCATCCACGGCGAGGCGCAGCACGGCGTCGTCATCGACGAAGGAGCGTGGGGCGGCCGGCTGCCAGTCGGGGGCGCCGGCCTCGATCCACTGCTTGAGGATGGCGACGCCGGGGGCACCGGGGGCGACGTATATGACGGCCTCCCGAGGCGGCATCTCACCGAGGCGGGTGCGCTCATACAACTCCGACTCGGCCGGTTTGCCGGGGACCACTTTCTGCCGAGCAACGAGGCGCTCGCGGTCGAGGATGTAGCCGAAACCGCCCTTGGATTTGCCGCCGGGGCCGTGGCAAGAAGCGCAGTGCTTGGCGAGGACGGCCTGCGCCTGCGCGGCGATGGGAGGGGGCTCGGCCCGAACGACAGGGGCGGCGAGCAGCAGGGCGAGCAGGGCGGGTGCGAGTCGCGTCATGGCGCTCTCCCGAGTGAGGGGCGATCTCCCAACGCCGTAAGTGATTCAGCAGTCAAGGCGGCGACTTACTCTTGCGTGAGTCTAGGCGGGAAGGGATTGGCGTTGCAAGCTGCCGTTACAGTGCCGTTGCGCTGGCGGCGGGGTCGGTGCCGGGGCACTCCGGATAGAATCCTTCTCGTGAGGCTGCTTGAATAGGAGAAGCGCCTGTGCCAAAATCCCCCCAGCGACGCTCCCTGGAGCAAACCTGGAGGTTCCTGCCGGGCCGGCATCAGGGCGTTCCGGGGTTGACCGTGCTTTTCCGTCCGGCCAAGCGGAGACAGGAGCCTTGCCATGCGTGAGATCGAGGTCGGCATTCGGATCGACATTCACGAGGGGCTGTCGTTTTTCGGCACGGAGGAGATCAACGATCTCTTGCGACTGGGCGGGCGAGTTGTCGCCGTCGAGCCAGGCGGCGCCATCATGCGCAAACTGGGCGAGGATGGGGACACTGTCAGCCTCACGCTCAGCGGCTTTAGCCTCAAGGTGAAGATCGAGGATGCCTGAGCGGTTTGCCTCGTGGGCCTAAACTGTGGAGGAGACGATGGCCGTCCTGATCGAGGCGTTTTCGGTGGTCGTTCGCAATTCGACCCTGGCCGCCAAGTATCCCGGCGGCGTGGAGGGCTATCGGGGTAGGCCTCGCCACCCAACCGCCCGCCCCCGGGGTGGTCGAAGCCGCCCTCCGCGCTTCGTACGAAGCGCTCCATACGGCGGGAGGGATCGACCAAGGTCAATGCCCCGCCAGCCGCTTTAGCGCCGCCGTCGCCTGTGTCGTCAGCCAACCGCTCGGCGTCCCCCTGCCCAGCCGCTCCAGGAACGCGCGCGCCTCCGGCGTCCGCATCTGCTCCAGCACCTCCACGCCGCGCACGGCCGCCAGTTGCACTGGGGTGAGCGGCTCCCGCTCGCGCAGGCTCAGGATGCCTTCGGCCCGCCGCACAACCTCAGCGGACACCTTCCCCTCAAGCGCCGTCCGCAACGGACGTTCTGCTTCGGCGCCCAGCGCCTTCAGCTCCTCGGTCGCCTTCTCGCGCACCTCGAATTCGTCGTCGTCGAGGTCGGCGATCAGTCGGGCGACTCGCTCGGCGCCCGCGGGTGACGTGTCGGTGAGGCGCTCGCGCAGCAAGGGCAAGGCGTCCGCCGGTGCCGCCGCCAGCCGCCACATTGCCCGGTAAGCCTTGACCCCGTCGTCGCCCATCAGGTCCTTCCACCATTCCTCCGCCTCGGTTGCCGAGATCCGCCGCGCCGTGGTCCGCTCGTCCGCCAACGCGGCCACGTCCCACGCCAAGGCCGTCCTGTCCCAGCTGCCGGAATAGAGGCGTTTGCCGTCACGGGAGTAGGCCAGCGACTCGACCCAATCGCCGTGCCCGGCGAAGCGCACCTCCTTCTCCTCCTCCAGGACGTGGACGTAGACGCGCCGCTGCGGTCCGCCGCGCGCGAGGTAGCGGCTGTCCGGAGAGAAGGCCAACGGGCCGAGCGAGAACTCCTCGTCCACGATGCGGGCGCGTTCCTTCCCCGTCGTCACCTCCCAGAGGCGCACGCTACGATCCGAACTGCTCGAGGCCACGGTGCGGCCGTCCGGGGCGAAGGCGAGGCAAACGGCCGCCTGGTGGTGTCCGGCGCAGCGGCGCACCTCCTCCCCCGTCGTCGTATCCCACAGCCGTACCAAACGGTCCTCTCCGGCCGTGGCGAGCAGACGCCCGTCCGGCGAGACGGCCAGCGCGGACAGTCCCGTCTCGTATACCAAGCGGTTCAACTGCTTTCCCGACGCGAAGTCCCACAGGAACACCAATCCGTTGCGCTGGTAGGACGCCAGCACGCCGGCCGACAGGGCGGCCGAGACGTGCTCGGCCGCGTGCCTGTCCGCCCGTAACGGGGCCAATTCCTTCGCGGAGGCGACGTCCCAGCGCCTGACGCCGGCCTTCTCGCACGCCACCGCCAGCAGCTTCCCGTCCGGCGACCAGGCGACGTCGTGAACGTCGTGGGAGAATTCGGCGAGGGTACATATCTCCTTGCCGGTGGCGGCGTCCCACAGGCGCAGCGCACGGTCCCTGGTCACGGCCGCGACGGTCTTGCCGTCGGGTGAGGGCATCAGGGGCCCCGCGGGGCCGCGGTCCGTGGCGAAAGTGCGAAGTTCCTTGCCGCTGGCGGCGTCGTGCAGCCGCGGCAGCCCGTCCCAACCGGCGAGCGCCAGCGTTTTGCCGTCGCGAGACCAGTCCACCTTGACCCCGGACTCGCAGCGAGTTTCCGGGTGGCCGAAGACGTCCAGCCGCTGGCCTGTCCCCACGTCCCACAGGTGGGCCTTCTGGTCCGAACCGCCGGAGATCAGTCGCTTGCCGTCCGGCGCGAAGGCCAGGCCGGTAACCTTCCCCTCGTGTGCGACGATGCCGCGCAGCCGCTCCCCACTCGCGAGGTCCCAGAAGATGATGCCCTGCCCCTGCGCCCCGCCGCCGCTGGCCAGCAGCTTGCCGTCCGAAGAGACGGCCAAGGGGGGCCTCGCCTTGCCGTCACCGAAGCGGCGCAACAACCGGCCCGTCGTCACGTCCCAGACGCGGATGTCCTGCTCGCCGTCGGTGGACAACAACAATTTGCCGTCCGGGGTGAAAGCCACGGCGCTGACGGTGGCTCCTGTGTCGGTCAAGCGGCGGACCTCCTTTCCGGTGTCGGCGTCCCAGAGAGAAAGTGTCCCGCCATCGGGGCGCGGCGCCGCCAGGAGCTTGCCGTCGGGCGAAAAGGCCAGCGCCGAAGCCACGCCGGCCCTGGGGAGCGTCTGGCACCAGAGATCCTTCCCGGTGCTCAGGTCCCAGACGCGCAGGCCGCCGTCGCCGTCGCCCGAGGCCAGTCGCTTGCCGTCCAGCGTGAAGGCGATGGCCGCGACGCCGCCCTGGCAACCGGTGAGTCGGCGCGCCTCGCGCCCGCTCGACGTCTCCCAGAGATAGACCGTGGAATTGGCATCGCCGGTGGCCACCGTCTTGCCGTCGGGGCTCAGGGCGACGCAATTCGCCCGGAGTGCGCCGGGCGGCACCCTACCGAAGCGGACGACGGCCCCCCTGGGCAACCGATCCCCGTAAGCGTCTGTCGGAGGCGGTGCGGCGAAGACTGCCGGCGGGAAATGCGAGAGCAGGAGCCAGGTCACACCGAGGGGGAACCAGGCGCCGCGCATGGGAGGGGTCCTCCGTTGACCGGACGAATTGACCGGGGCGCTTCGTATTGTCACACCCGCAGCGGGCAGCGGCAAGCATGCGGTCCGAAAAGTGATATTGACGGCAAAAACGGTCGTAGGAGTCGGGAGTCGTGGCGAAAGGTGGAACTGAAGGGCGGTTGTCCGCTCACCGCGCGGCGCGCTTCAGCGCCGCTACAATAAAAGCGGCGAGAAGGGAGCTTCCCGCCAGCGTGAGCAGCGCAGGCCGCTCAGGGCTCCACTGCCGCCTTCGACACTCGCCGAGCGTGGCCTCGAATAGGTGAGAGTGTATAATCAGCGTGTTGTAAGCGACGGGAAGGCGACCCCAGCGATGCCCCAAACGAAGAGTGCCCGAACTGCGATCAGAAAGTAGACGACTGGCACGTCGAGTGGTACCAGACCGAAGGGCCGTCCCTTTACCAAGGGCTGGCGGCAATGGACTGCCCGTTATGTGGGCAGCCAGTCGGATTTCAACAGGGCAAGATCGGGCCGGCGCCGCCTGGGATCCCCCTGGTGCGACGGTACGCTGGCAAAGCTGCGGAATGGGCCCTGTTAGGAGCCATGTACGCGGGAGGGACATTGCAGGGGTATATCTCAACGGCTGGACCGGGCAGCCAGTACGCGAACTACTGGACTCCTCAAGAGGTACAGCAAGCGGACTCGAACCAGCAGACAAAGCAACAGGGGCCGTGAAAATGACGATTCTCACCCCAGAAGAGAAGGAATTCCTGGAGGTGTTTCTCCACGAGGCGACGACCTCTCCGTTTTTCAACGGGCCGGCCACCAAGGCCCTCTACGCCATCGGCGTCGAGTACAGCGATATTTCGTACATTGGATGGGCCTACGAGCACGATGTCCCCCGGACCAGCTTTGAAATCGGGCATTCGGCTGATGTGGCGCCGCCGCTTCCTTGGACAAACCGAGAGTCTGTCTTCCGACGCAACAGGGAAATCCAACGCATCTGGGAACAGAAGCGAAAACCAGTGGCCACAGAGGGAACAGAAGGGGTCGGGAACTCGACCAGCACCTCGTAAGGGTACACTTTTTCGGTCTTCTGACTGGTGATCGACGCGATGAGGATGACGGGGCAGTGCTGGTTGATGACGTCGGGCGAAATCACGAGTGCCGGGCGCTCGCCGGCCTGCTCAGATCCCTCGACGGGGTCGAGGCGCACGCGCACCACGTCGCCGCGGTCGGGGCTGGTCATCGAGGGCACGTTCGACCTCCTCCTCGAGTGGATGGTATTCGCGCTCGATTTCGAGGTAAACGTCGGCCATCTCGCGGCAGCCTTCGATCACCTCTTTGCGCAGCCGGTCGCGCTTCTGGCGCTCTAGCCACTCGCGCAGGAGTTCTGCGACGAGGGCGCTGCGCTTCCCGGGCGCTGTGGTCCGCTCGAACTCTTCGAGGGTCTGTTGGGGCAGCGCGTAGGTGCGTTTCAGCAGTCCCATGAGTATTGCCTCCTCGTCGTACAGAAGTACCAGAAGGGGCGGGAGAAGGCAAGGCGGCCGACCGACGGGCGGTCAGTGAGCGCGAGGGGCCGTGCCCCGGTCGGGCGCGGCCCCTCGCTGAACTGTAACACAAATGACTTGGCCGCTTGCGGCTTCGCAATCTTTCCTGCGAAGCCGCAAGCGGCAAGAGAGTTTTTGATACAGTTTCTTAGCCGCGACCCGGAGGGGAGCGCTTGGAACAAGCGCTCCCCTCCGGGTCGCGGCGAAACGTGGAACTGAGATGTGGGTGCCCGCTTACCGCGCGGCGCGCTTCAGCGCCGCCGTCGCTTCCTTCGTCAGCCAGGCGTCCGGGTCGCCCTTGGCCAACTCCTTCAGCAAGGCCGTCGCCTCGGGCGTCCGCAGTTGCTCCAGCAATTCCAGCGCCCGCGACTCGCCCGTCCGCTCCGGCGACGCCGACGCCGTTTGCAGCTTGCCGAGCAGCAGCTCGACGCGCTGCTTCAGCTCCGCCGACGGCTTCCCCTCCCGCACCTTGCGCAGCGCCGGCTCCGCGGCACCGCCGAGTTTCGCCAGCTCGTCGGTCGCCTTCTCGCGGACGTCGACTTCATCGGCGTCGAGGTCCTTGATGAGGCGCTCCTGTCGGTCGCGCTCGCTCGGCGCCGCCGGCTTCAGGCGCGTGCGCAGCAGCGGCATCGCCTCCGTCGGGGCCGCGGCCATGGTCCACAGGGCGCGGTACGACTTGTGGCCGTCGTCGCCGAACAGATCGCTCCACAGCCCCTCCAGGTTCGCCGCCGTCACCTTCGCGGCCGGCCCGCCGAGTACACACCCCGGCAGGTCCCAAACCACAGCCGTCGTGTCGGGGCTGCCCGTGGCCAGACGGCGGCCGTCGGGCAGGAAGGCGACCGACATCACTTCGCCACGGTGGGCGTCGAACGACAGGCGCTCCTGACCCGTCGCCACTTCCCAGACCTGTGCCACCTGCCAACTCCCCCACGCCACCATGCGGCCGTCGGGCGAAAAGGCCACGGTCCGGCCGTCGCGGTAGATGAGGCGCTTGCGATAATCCAGGTTGGCGTGCTCCTTCAGGGTATGCAGCGTGCGGCCCGACGCCACGTCGATCAGCTGCACCCCGCCGTCCTTCGTCCCCGCCGCCACCAGCCGGCCGTCCGGGGAGAACGCGACCGCCTCGTAACGGCCGCCGACGGCCAGCCGCCGCACTTCCTTCCCCTCCGCGTCCCACAGGCGCACCGCGTCGTCGCCGCACGAGACGAGCGTCTTGCCGTCCGCCGCGAAGGCGACGCCCCAGACAAAGCCGGTGTGCCCCTCGCAGCGCACCACCTCCCGGCCCGTGCCCAGGTCCCAGACGCGCACGAAGCCGTCGCGGCAGGCGCCAGCCAGGCGCTTGCCGTCGGGGGCGAAGGACACGCCGTAAACCCACACGTCGGCGACCTTCGGGCCGTCGTAGCCAAGGAACTGGTGCAGCTCCTTCCCCGTCGCCACGTCCCAGACGCGGGCCGTGCCGTCGCGACTGCCCGAGGCCACGCGCTTGCCGTCCGGGGAGAACGCCACCGGGTAGACGCCGTGCTCGTGCCCCTCGAGGCGGCGCAGCGGCTTGCCCGTGGTCACGTCCCACAAGTACACGGTCTTGAAGGTGGTGGCGGCTGCCAGCGTCTTGCCGTCGGGCGACAGGGCGATGCAGTGGACGCCGGAATGGTGCGGCTCGGCCGGGTGGAGAAGCTTGCCGCTCGGCATTTCCCAGAGGCGGATCGCGTTATTGCCGTCTCCGGCGGCCAGCGTCTTGCCGTCGGGGGAAAAGACGACGCGGCGGAAGCGGCCGCCGGCAAGGGTGTGCGTCTCCTTGCCCGACGCCGTGTCATAGACGCGCACGAGGCGCGAGCCGGTCGTGCAGGCGGCGAGCTGCTTGCCGTCGGGCGAGAAGGCGACGCCGGTCACGCCGTGGTTGAGGCCCGCGTCCACGTCGAGCATCTTCACCTCCTTGCCGCTCGCCACGTCCCAGAGTCGCGCCGTGCCGTCATAGCTGCCCGAGGCGAGGGTCTTGCCGTCCGGCGCGAAGGCGACCGCGAGGACCAGCGCGGTATGGCCCGAGAATTCGGCCGTCTGCTTGCCGCCGGCGACGTCCCAGAGGCGCACGACGTTCTCGTACCCGGCCGAGGCCAGGGTCTTGCCGCCGGGGGCGAAGGCGATCTGTCCCATACTATTGTGTGGGCTGCCGCCGGAAGTGCGGGTGTCGGGGCTCATCTGGACCACGGGCTTGCCGGTCGGGACGTCGATGACGTGGAGGATTACGATACCTTTGGGGTACGCGGCGGCGTAAGCGACCCGCTTGCCGTCCGGGGAGAAATCGGCGCCCCAGACCTCGGCGGGCAGCAGCGAGCGGTACAGTTCCTTGCCGGTGGCGGCGTCCCAGAGGCGAAAGTCCTCGGCACCCCCGGCGACGAACTTCCCGTCCGGCGACACGGCGACGCAGGTGATGTAGTTGGCGTGTCCCGCGAAGCGCCGCCTCTCCTTGCCCGAGGGCAATTCCCAGAGGCTAACGGTCAGGTCGAGGCTGCCCGAGACGAGAGCCTTGCCGTCCTTCGAGAAGGCGAGGGCGCCGATCGCTTGCCCGTGGCGCAGGCGCGGCGAGCCGAAGCGCATCAGCGCTCCCGCAGGCAGCGCGTCGCCGTCGCTGTCGGCGCGGGCGGGGGCTTCGGTCCTGGCTGGAGGCTCGGCCGGCTCCGCCGGGGTCGCGGGGACAGGGAGGGCGGCGAGGCCGGCGCCGCCGACGAGGACGACCAGGGCCAGCAACAGCGCCGTCACGGTCTTGACCTTGGTGGCGGCCAGCTCGCGCGCCACGGCCCCGGCGAGGGCGGCGACCGGTGCCACGGCCGACCCGCCGGCCGCGACGAGCAGGGCCACGCGCACGGTCCCCGCGGCCAGCGCCGAGGGCATGGCCCCCGCGGCCAGCTCGTTCGTCAGTACCGCCGCCACCACGGCCGCCGGCAGAACGACGCCGCGCCGGCCGAGTCGTCCGCGCAGCAATTCCAGGGCGCGGCCGACGTGGCGCGACATCGATCCGCTCGGCCGCCCCAGTTCCCGCGCCGCCTGTTCGTGGGTCCGCCCCTGGAGGTAGCAGAGCACCAGCGGCGCCCGGTACTTCTCCGGCAGGCGGTCGAGTTCCTCTTCGAGGAGCTGATGCAGCTCGCGGTCTTCGAGGGCGCCGGCGGGTTCGGGGGCGGGCATGTCGAATACCTCCGTCTGGCGGGCGTGACGGCGCAGGGCGGCGCGCGCCTTCAACGCCGTGCGCCGGGCGACCCCGTAGAGCCAGGGGCCAAGGGAGCGGTGCCCGTCGAGGGTCGCGGCTCGACGGACGAGGACGAGGAAGGTCGCCTGGAAGGCGTCCTCGGCGTCGGACGGGTTGGCCAGGAGGCGGCGGCAGACGCCGAGGACCAGCGGGCCGTGCCGCCGCACCAGGGCCGCGAAGGCCGACTCGTCGCGGCGGGCGGTGAAGCCGTGCAGGAGCTGGCCGTCGCTCGGCTCCTCCACGGCGGCGGTGAGCTTGCGGATGTGGCGCAGGACGGTGTCCAGCGGTGCGGCAGTCATGTGGCGGCCCTCGCTGCGGGGACTTCCTTACCTTGTACTGCCGGGGGCCCGGCGAGGAAATCGCCTTTTTTCCGGTCAGGACTCACGACTTCAAGCAAGGGTCGTTTTTTCTTGACACGACCCCCCGGGGCGAGAACAATGGCTGAAGCTCGATCCTACTGCGTCGTGGTCCGAAAACCTTGTCAGAAGGGGGTCCAGGTGGTTGATGCCATCGCCCTCACTGAAATAGGGAGTCGTCCATGCTTCGTCCGATGATCGTCGTCGCCGTCCTGCTCGTCGCCTTCGGCCTCGGCTTCTGGCCCCCCGTCGCGGCCTACCCCCCCCCTCCCCCGACCAAGAAGCAACTGCTCGGCAGGCTCCGCAAGGTCCAGGCCGACATGACCAAGGTCGAGGCCGACGAGTCCGCGGAACTGGGCAAGATCTGGACCCGCTACGCCCCCCAGCGCACCAAGCTGGCCAAGCCCCTGTACAAGACCTTCGCCGAGATCGGCAAACTGCGCCACGAAGAGTGGACCGAGTTGTCCAAGGCCATCGACCCCGCCAAGGTCAAGGCGATCAAGGAAAAGTACGCGCCGGACCTCGCCGCGCTGGAAAAGCAGATCAAGCCGAAAGAAGAGGCGATGGTCAAGGTGACGGCCAAGAGGGACGCCGAGATCGCCAAGCTCGAGAGCGATTGGAGTGCCGAATTGGCCAAGCTCGACGCGCCCGCGATCAAGGCGGCCGAGCTGCGCGTCAAGGAGCGCGCCGAGTTGCAAGGGCTCATTGACACGGCGAAGGCGAAGGAGATCGAGGCCACGTTCAGCCCCAAATTCGCGGAGCTGGACAAGAAGTCTCAGGCGCTGACCAAGGCGATGGCCGAGGCGAATACGAAGCGGCTCGCGGACAACGCCGCCATCCAGACGGCGCTGCAGGCCCAGCTGGACACGCTCGACCCGCCGGACAACAGGCTGTCGGCCCAGGTGGCCCAGGTGCGCGCGGAACGGCAGGCCGCCCTGGCCGACGCCGACACCCTGGAGAAAAAGAAGGAAGTTCAGGACGGCTTCGACCCCCAGATCAAACCACTGCTCGCCAAGGCCAAGGACCTCGAACAGGACATGGCCCATGCCCAGCGCCTGGCGGCGGATCAAAGGGGGGCGGCCGAGGCGGCCTACTGGGCCACCATCGCCAAGCTCGACCCGCCCGAAGACCGGCTCGAGGACAAGAGGATCCTCCTCTACGAGGAAGAGAGGGCCGAAATCGCCAAAAGTGCCGACCCGGCGAAGGTCAAGGCCGTCCACGCCAAGTACGACGCCCAGATCGAAACGCTGAACAAGAAGATGCAGAGCCGGGAAGGCGACATCGCACACCTCGCCCACAAGAAGCGGGAACTGGAGGCCAAGATCATCGCCGCCTGGCACGCCCAGATGATGAAGTCTGATCCGTCCGAGGAGGCGCTGGAACTCAAGGTGCTCGTCCTGAAGGCCAAGGAACAGAACGAGATGCGCAAGGCGCTCGATCCGGCCAAGGAGCGGGCCATCCACGCCAAGTTCGAGCCGAAGTTGATGGAGCTGGGCAAGAAGCTCTACGAGCAGGAGCAGGCGCTGTCGGCCGTGGCGCAGAAGCAGCGCGACGAGATGGCCAAGGCCATCGACAATTACAACGGCAAGCTGGCCCCGATGCAGAAACACGCCAACGACTTGATCGTCCAGTTTCAGACGGCCAAGAAGTGAGAGGCGGCCATGCTGAGCATCCCAATCGAACACGCCGCCCCGTCACTCCGGGGGAAGCCGCCCGAGGAGCTGCCCCACGGTCTCATCACGCTCCCGGAGTTTGTCCGGCAGCTGGTGGCGAAGCAGAAGGCGACATTCGGCCCGGGGGTCTACACCGTCCAGGCCGAGGAGCGGGCGCTAAGCGAACACACGCTGCAGTACTTCTTCGACCAACTCGGGCACGAGGTGCTCTACCGGCAAACGCCCGAAGGGCCCGAGGTGCTGGCAGTGGGCGACGAGGAGAGGCTGGCCTACACCAGGGACATGCCCATCGAAGCCCAACACAGGCTCAAGCACTGGCTCCCCTGATGTCACGCCTCGAAGTGCCCGTAAGAGACCGCACGCTCTACGCGACCGGAGACGTCCTCCTTCGCGTGGAGCTTGACCTGGACATCAAGACCTCCTCGGGTGCCTGGAGGCCGGAGACGATCCTCGTCGATTCCGGCACGGAGATTACGACCTTCCCGGCCTGGCTCGCGAAGCAGGAAGGCTGCCCGATGCCGCAGAACCCGACGCGACACGCCATCCACGGACAGACCGGCCTCGAGATTCGCTCCGGGCTCCTCCGCTTCAAGATCGTCGGGATGGACCAGACGGAGTACGCGTTAGCTTGCCTCTTCCTCGGCGACCCGAACTCGCGGCCGAGCGTTAACGCCCCCGCGGGCGTCGTGCCGAGGAAGCTCCTCCAGCCGCTGCAGCTCCTCGACGTGCTCCGCTTCGAGATGAGGAAAGACCCGGCTGCGGGCCTCGCGTATGGCGGGATGGTGGTGGAGAAGGTGTAGGCGAAGACAGCCGTCGTCTTGGAGGGAGGCCGGCCCACAAGAGGGGGAGATGGGAACGATTTGCGGTTCCTATTGTGGCGAAAGGAGCGACGTCGAATGGCTCCGCCGGCTGGCCGGCGGAGCGATTTCAACGTAAGTGATGCTGTGCTCGGGACCAACGTAAAATGTCCCCTTGGCCTGTCCACGATGTTGTCGTCAGCGCCGGCCCTCAGGGAGGCGTTACCCCAGTGCTCGATCAAGCGATGATCCGCCGTGCTACCGGATCCTCTTGCGAGCGGAGGTGCCAAGCAGGTCGGCTCCGACGCCGAGGTCGGTAAGGAACTCGGTGAACTGTTAGAGTTACCAGGAGAGTTAGTCAGTAAGAGGGACTAACAGAAGGTGGGGCAGGCCGGCGCCCTGCCTGAAACCAACGGCAGGCTGGCGGCCTGCCCCACGCTCTGTAGAGGACGTCGCCCAGTTCACGATTCACCGGAGGTCGTTTGATGCTCTCGTTCGACATTCGAGGGCGCCGGGCCTTGTGTCGCCTGGCGATGCTGGCGGCCGTGGGGCTTGCGGCTGCGACGCTACACGCCGCCGACCTGCACGGCGACCCGCTCCCCGCCGGCGCCCTCACCCGGCTCGGCACCGTGCGCTTCCGCGCCCCGTCGGCCTCCGTCGCCTACACCGCCGACGGCAAGCTCCTGGCCGCGGGCGGCTCCGACAACAAGATCCGCCTCCTCGACCCCGCCACCGGCAAGATCGTCCGCGAGCTGGCCGGGCACCAAGCGCGCACCTACCAGCCGCCTGCCCAACCGAAGAGTCCCTTCGATCTGCTCGTCTCCTCGGTCGGCGAGGGCAACGTCACTTCCGTGGCCTTCTCGCCGGACGGCAAGGTGCTGGCCTCGGGCGGCTGGGACGACATGGTGCGCCTCTGGGACGTGAAAACCGGCGAGCAACTGCGGGTGATCTTCGCCCACAAGGCGATGGTCGCGACGGTGGCCTTCTCGTCCGACGGCAAGTACCTTGCCTCGCGCGGCGGCCTCGACGGCATCGTGCGCCTCTGGAACCCGGCCACCGGCGCCGAGCTGCGCAAGTTCGAGGGACTGTCGAAGGTCAACCCCTGGCGCTTCAACCGCGACACCGCCCTTGCCTTCGCCCCCGACGGCAAGACGTTGGCCGTCGGCGACGCCAAGGTCCTTCACTTCTTCGACCCCGCCACCGGCAAGGAAACCGGCAAGCTCGATGGCCACCTGTCCACCCTTTGCGTCGCCTATTCCGCGGACGGCAAGACCCTGGCCTCCGGCGGCATCGACGGCCACGACAAGCACTCGCTGCGGCTGTGGGACGTGGAGGGCGCCAAGGAGCTGCGCCGCTGCGAGTTGCCCAAGGACGAGCCGCCCATCAGCGTCGCCTTCTCCCCCGACGGCAAGAGCCTCGCCGCCGTCGTCGAGGAGGATGACCTGCGCGTCTTCGACACCGCCACGGGCAAACCGACCCACCGTCTGGGGCACTACTGGGCGTCGCGCGTTGTCTTCGCCCCGGACGGCAAGGCGCTGGTGTCGGCACGCGGCCCGGTCCTCCGCGTGTGGGACCCCACCACCGGCAAGGAACGCTTCCAGGAGTTCGAGGGGCACCACTCCGGGGTCTCGGCCGTGGCCGTCACGCCGGACGGCAAGACCATCGCCACCGCGGGCGACGGCGTTCGCCTCTGGGACTCGGCCACGGGCAAGCCGACCGGCCATGTCGAGGCGAAGAGCCACGTCGCCGTCCTCGCCTTCTCGCCCGACGGCAAGACACTGGCCTTTGGCGGCCGCGACCGCCTCGTTCACCTGTGGGACCTGACCGCGGGCAAGCCGGCGGGCGAGTTCAAGGGGCACAAGCATCAACTCTGCGGCCTCGCCTTTTCCCCGGACGGCAAGACATTGGCCTCCGGCGACGTGCAATCGACGCTGCGGCTCTGGGACGTGGCGGGGGGCAAGGAGCGTCAGATGATCGACGTGCAGTCGGGGACGGAGAGCCTGTCGCTGGCCTTCTCCCTCGATAGCAAGACGCTGGCCTGCGCCGGTGCCTGGAACGACAGCAGCTTCCTGCCGGCGGGCGGCATCAACATCCAGGGCGTGATGATGACGCCTAAGCAGGGTTATCGCGTGCTGCTCTGGGACGCCGAGACCGGCAAGGAGGTGCGCCACTTCGAGGGGCT
>Ga0116223_10001321_pt1 | contig 25758 bp, 22 predicted proteins | sample Sb_taG_3_FD_90092 | JGI IMG/M metagenome (GOLD analysis project Ga0116223, IMG submission 90092) | Peat soil microbial communities from Weissenstadt, Germany - Sb_50d_a_PC metaG | ecosystem: Environmental > Terrestrial > Soil > Wetlands > Peat | place: Germany: Weissenstadt | collected 2010-09-21 | reverse complement strand
TTCCCCCGACATGCCCGGCGAGTTGAATGCGCATGTGCCGATCACTCCGCCAACGCCACAAAGTCAATCCAGCCATGCAGCTGAGCGCACAGCTGCGTGACCACGGAATGGGATTGCACCCCTACGCGCCCGACGACGATTTTCTTGATGAGACTTCCGCTCGGTCGCGACGGCTCACCCGCTGTCTTCATTCGACCGTCTTTGGTCTGTCAGTCTTTCCTCGGCTCGGGGCCCCGCAGCGGCGGCGGCGTTCCGGGAGCCCGCCACAGGAAGACCGCGCCGCGGCCGAGCGATTCTTCCCCCGCGCCCGCCAGCGTCCGGCCATCGGGGGCAAAGGCGACGGCGGAGACCTTGTAGGGGGTGCTGAGGGCGAACAACTCCTGGCCGGTCGCGACGTGCCACAGCCGCACCACCTGATCGTGACCGCCGCTGGCCAACGTCCGGCCGTCCGGACTGAAGGCCAGGGTGTCCACCTGGGCGCGATGGCCGACGAGGGCCGTCGGCTCGCGCCCTGCCGCGGTGTCCCAGAGCTTCACCGCCATGTCCTTGCCGCCGCTGGCCAGGAGGCGTCCGTCGGCCGAGTAGGCCAGGGCGCAGACCGCCGCTGTGTGTCCTTCGAGCTTCTGCCGCAGCCGACCGGAGGCGACGTCCCACAACTCGACCGTCGCGCCCCGGTTCAGGGCCAGCGTGGCGCCGTCCGGGGCGAAGGCCAGGGCAACCGTGTCGGGGTGGTCGTCGCACAGGACTCGCACCTCCCGGCCCGAGACGGTGTCCCAGAGCTGGACGCGGCCAGCGTCGCTGGCGGTCGCCAGCAGCCGGCCGTCCGGGGAGAAGGCGACGGCCCTCACCGCAATCTGAAACTCCTCCTTGGTGGGAATCCGCCACTTCAGCAGGGCATCAACCCGCTGCCAGCGGATCCGGTCGGCGGCGTTCGTAAAGAGGGTGCGCCGCTCGCGTCCCGCGGCGAGGTCCCAGAGGCAAACCACCCCGGCGGAGCAGCCCGCGGCCACCGTCCGGCCGTCCGGCGCCAGCGCCAGGCAGTGCAGGCTGACCGCGACGGGCAGCGGCAGCGCGGCGCGCTGCCGGCCCGTGGCAGGATCCCAGAGGCGAACCGCTTCCGTCGCCCGGTCCCGCACGAAGGTACGGTAATTCGTGTTCTTGCCAGGCTGGGGATAGAAAGCCTTTTCCGGCGGCGACTCGTGAGTTCCGGTCAGCAGGGTACGGCCGTCCGGAGTGAATGCCAGGGAGCGGACGGCGGCGAGTAGTTGGTCAGGAGGCGCCTCCACGCTGTCGGTCGCCAGGTCCCAGGAGCGGACCCGGCCGTGGCGCTGCACACTCACCAGCCGGCGGCTATCCGGGCAGAAACCGATTGTGCCCACCTCATTCCGGCCACATTCCAGCAGGCTGCTTTGGCACCGGGTCGCCACGTTCACCAGCATGATCTTGAAGCCGTTGGCGACGACGACGGCGACAGAGCGACCGTCCGGCGCGACGGCAAGAGGAACCTTCGTGCCCGTGCCGAGAGGTCCTGCCGAAGAGGAGCCCGCGGGGCCGGCCACGTCCCAGAAGGCCACCGGCGTGTCGCGCCCGGCGGTGACGAGCGAGCCGCCGTCGATGGTGAATGCCAGGCTATGGACGCCTGCTCCGGCGGTGAGCCGCGCCCGCTCCTTACCCGCCGCCAGGTCCCAGAGCACCAGCGCGGTGCCGGCGGCGGCCGCCAGGGTGGACCCGCTGGGCGAAAAGGCGACGGCATTCAGGCTCCCGGGCAACCGGACGAGGGGTCGTTCCTGGCCGTCGCTGGAGCGCCGCAGCCACAAGGAGCCGTCACGGCCGCCCAGTGCCAGCAGGGTTCCGTCGGGCGAAAAGGCCAGGCACTCGACGACGGCCGTGGTCGCGATCCGTGCCTCCTGGCGGCCGGTCGTGGCGTCCCACAGCCGCACGGTCCAGTCCTCCGCCGACGTGGCCGCGGTGCGCCCGTCCCTGGTGAGGGCCACGGCCCGCACCTCGGCGGCGTGGCCGGTCAACCGACTCCTCTCGTCCCAGGTCGCGGGGTCGAGGATGCGCACCGTGCCGTCGCGGCACGCCACGGCCATCGTGCGCCCGTCGGCGGCGAAGGCCGCCAGGCCGAACGCCTCCAAGGCCGGGTGTAGGGTGTCGTAATCTTGCTGCGAGTCAAAGTCCCACAACCTCACGGTGCCGTCGGCGGAGGCGCTGGCCAACTGGCGGCGGTCGGGCGCGAAGGCCACGCCCCAGACTGGCGCCTCGTGTCCCTTGCCGACGAAGTGGACGGTGGGCCCGCGGCAGTCCCAGACGTGGACCATCGTGCCGTCACCGCCGGAGGCCGCGTAACGGCCGTCGGATGAAACGGCTACAGCCCGAACGGCGGCCCGCGGTTCATTAACTGGGAAGGACACCCCGCCGCTGCCCGGGGCGTAGCGGAGGACCTCGCCGTCTGACCAGCCGACCACCACCTCCCTGGTGTATGGGACCGTGGTGAGACAGAGGATGTACGAACTGAACCCCCGGTTCCCCGGCCCCACCAGCAACGTGAACTGGGGTGTCTTCCCTGGCACCCAGGACTCGGCAATACAATTTTTAGCGATCTCTGTAGTGACAATAGTTTCCGCATTCCCGAGGAAGGCCAGGGCGGCGATTGCCGTGGCTCGCGGGTGGCTGGCCAGCTCTCGGCTGCTGGCGACGTCCCAGAGGCGAGCATGGCAGTCTCGCCCGCCCGAGGCCAGCCGCTCGCCGTCGGGCGAAAACGCCAGGCAGGTGGCGCCTCCCGTGTGCCCCACCCACTCGCGGCGCTCCGTCCCATCCGCCGGGTCCCAGAGGCGGACGGTGCCGTCATCGCCGGTCGTTGCCAGGCTGCGCCCGTCGGGCGCAAAGGCGACGGCGCGGACCGCCCCCTGGTGCCTGCGCAGCACCGCCCGCTGCTGCAGGGTCGCCGGGTCCCATAGGCGGACCGTCCCGTCGGCGCCGGCCGAGGCCAGCGTCCGGCCGTCCGGCGCGTACGCCACGCCGAAGACGTCCCCTTCGTGACCGCGCAGCGTGTGCGCCTCACTGCCGTGTCCCAGTCGGTCGAGGTAGTGCCAGGCGAAGTCCCGGTTGTCCTCGTCCTCGGGCCCGGGCACGTGGCGGCCGAGTTGGGCGCGCATCGCCGGCACGGCGCCGTTCCTCCAGAAGAACTGGTGGCTGAGGCGCACGTCGGCGACGTAGAGGTGGCGCCGCACCTCGCGCTCGCGCTCCCGCCCCGCCGAAAGCGCCTCTTTCAGCCGGCCCTCGCGCTCCTGCACCGTTGACAGCGCCTCTTCCAGGCGCGCCGTGTGCCAGGCCATGCCGGCCACGCCCCCGAGCAGCACCAGCAGGCTCACGGCGATCAGGGCCACGGCGAACGGCCGCCGCCGCGCCCACCGAGCCAGGTGCTCCAGGACGCCGGTCCGGCGCGCCAGGATCGGCTCGTTGTCGATGAAGCGCTGCAAATCGTCGGCCAGCGCCGCGGCGTCGGGGTAGCGGCGGGCCGGGTCCTTGTGCAGGCACTTCAGGCAGACGGTTTCCAGGTCGCGGGACACCAGCCGGTTGTCCGGACGCGGCGGCTCCGGCTCGCGGTTCCTCACCTGCTCCAGGGTTTCCAGGACCGTTTCGCCGCGGAACGGGGGCCGGCCCGCCAGCAGGGCATACAGGATCGCTCCCAGGCCGTACACGTCCGTCACCGTGGTGATCGCCTGTCGGCTGCCCGTCGCCTGCTCGGGGGCCATGTAACCGGGCGTGCCGACAATGGCTCCGGACTGCGTCAGGCTGCTGTCCCCCTCCACCCGCCGGGCCAGGCCGAAGTCGGTGACGTGCGGCCGGCCTTCCGCGTCGAGCAGGATGTTGGAGGGCTTCAGGTCCCGGTGCAGGACGCCGCGCTGGTGGGCGTGATGCACCGCCCGCGCCACGGCGGCGACCAGCCGGGCGGCCGCCTTCGGGTCGTCCCGGAAGCGGCCCAGGTGCTCGGCGAGGCTACCGCCCTCGACCAACTTCATGCTGAAATAGAGCTGGCCCGTCTGTTCCCCGACCTCGTGGACCGGGACGATGTGCGGGTGGTCCAGCAGCGCCACCATCGCCGCCTCGTTGCGAAAGCGCTGCACCTCGTCGGCCGAGGCCCACTCCCCGGCCCGCACCATCTTGAGGGCCACCAGACGGTTGAGGCCCCTCTGGCGGGCTCGGTACACCACCCCCATGCCGCCCCGCGCGATCTCTCCCAGCAGCTCGTAGTCGCCGAACGCGCCCGGCGACGTCCCGGGACTGGGGGAGGCACCTTCCGACACGGTGGCCGCGGGGTCTTCCGTGGCAGGCCGCTCCCCGGCTCGGGCGATCTCCCGCAGCGGCGCCCCCAGCCGTTCCACCTCTTCCTGGTCGGCGAAGAAGCCGGCCAACTCGGTGGCGAACTCGGGGTAGCGTGCCAGCCACTCTCCCGGGTCCGGGCGACGCCCCTCCTCCCGCTCGCGCAGGTAGGCAAAGACGATCTCGCCGAACCGTTCCTCGCGCTCGGACAAGTTCGTCGGCCCGCTCGCCACGACTCACCCCTCTTCCTTCGTCTTCAAAAGCTCTCGCAATTTCTTCAGGCCGCGGGCCAGAAGCGCCCCCGCGGCTCCCTCGCTGCGGCCCAGTTCGCGGGCCACGTCGGCCACCGGCTGGCCGCGCAGGTGGTGCAGCTCGACGGCCAGCCGCTGGTCCTCCGGCAGTTGGGCCAGGGCGCGGGCCAGGCCGAGGAGCTGCTCATTGCGGACGGCCTGCTTGCTCGGCGACGACTGGTCGGTCGCCAGCCACTCCTCCAAGCGGGCCGAGGATTCCTCGACGCCCTGCTCCAACGACCGCTCCCGCGTCACGTCGCGCCTGGCCGTGCCCAACTTGCGGACCTCGTCAGCCAGGTTGCAGGCCAGGGCCTTGCGCAGCCAGGCCGCCTGCTGCTCGGCGCTCATCCGATGGAGCTGGTCCATCGCCTTGAGCGCGTCCAGAAGCGTCTCCTGGACGACACCGGACAGGTCTATCTTGCCCCGGAGCTGGGGGGCGAGCTGGAGGCGCGCCAGCAGGGCCAGGTACTCGCGGAAGCCCTCCAGCAGAGCGCCGGGGTCGCCGACCGGTGCGGTCATGCCAGGTCCCTATTCCTAAAATCGTGACCCGTGCGAAAAGCCGACGCGCCGGGAGATGAATTTCTTTAGGTGCGGGGCGGGAAGGGGGCTTGCTGCCATCCGGGCTAACCGGATTTCCCCCCCGCGAGGCGGTCAACCTCTTCCAGGTACTTCTCCGGCTGCCGCAGTTTCCCGGCCACCTCGCGCGCCGCGCGCAGGTCTTCGTCGAGCGGCAGTCCCATCTGCGCCAGCAGCCGGCAGCGCTTCAGGCGGCAGCGTGTCTCGTGCGTCAACCGGCCCTTGCCGGCGATAGTCGTCAGCTCCTGATCGCGGGTGGTCAGCGCCGCCCCCGGGTCGCCGCCCTGTTCGTGGTAGGCGCACAGGGCGTCGTAGTACGACTCGCCCGGCACCGCCTTGAGTCGGGCGGCGCGGGAGGTGGCGGCCCGGAAAAGCCGACGGGCCGTGTCCTCGTTGCCGTCGCGCCGCTCCAGCAGCGCCCGCCACGCCAGGAACTTCGCCAATTCCAGTTGCTTGTCGCGGCGCCGGGCCGTCTCCTCGCCGGCTCGCGCCCATTCGGCCAATCCGTCCCAGTCGCCACGCTCGAAGGCGACGGCGCACAGGTCGGCGTAGGCGTCGAGGGCGTAATGGTCGGCCGTCGAGGGGCTGCGCTCGGAGTCGGTCATTTCGAGCATTTTCAGCGACGCCGCCTGCGCCTCGTCGAGCCGGCCGCGCTGCAGGGCGAACTGGGCGCGGCAGCCCTGCACGCAGAAGCGGCAGTCGAGGTCGGGGCCGACGTGCTGCTGCATGTAGTCCAGCGCCTGGCCGATCCGCTCGGCGTGCCCCTCCGGGTCGGTGCCGACGTAGGCGTAGATGAGGTCCTCGTGCAGGCAAACGCGCTGCGGCAGCTCGGCGTACTGCGGCTTGCGCGCCTCCAGGGTGGCCTGCACCGCGACGTCCATCACGTCGCGGTAGTCGTACTTGAAGTGCAAGAGCGCTTGTAGCCGCCAGTGGTCGAAGAAGAGCACCCACCACGGCTCGTCCAGCTGCTGCGCCAGGGCCTTCCCCTCGGCCAGCAGGCCGAGCATGACGTCGGGGTCGGTCTTGGCGAATTTCGACGCGTTCTCGTAGATCTGCAGAAGGCGCTGGCGGTCGCGGTCGCCGTTGGCCTCGGCCGCGTTGTTGAACTCGACGATCCAATCCCAGACGGACATGATGGTACCCCCTCCGAGCCGCTTGCGGCTTAGCGTTCGCGCCATCCAGGGATGAAGCGAACGCTAAGCCGCAAGCGGCTAATCCAACTGCGCCAGCAGCGGCGCCGGCTCGCGCAGTTTCGACACCGCCTCGCGCGCCGCCGCCAGTTCTGTTTCCAACGGCTGTCCCATCCGCCTCAGCAGCTGGCACCGATTGACGCGGCAGCGCGCCTCGCTCAGCAGTCGTCCCCAGCCGCTGACGTCCTTCAGTTCGCGGTCGCGCACCGCCAGCATGTTTGCCAGGTCGCCGCCCAGTTCGTGATAGAGACACAGTCCCTCGTAGAAGCCGCGGCTGGGTGGCATCCGTTGCGCCTTCTGGCGTGACCCGGCGCTGCGGGCCAGGCGCAGCGCCTTGTCTTCTTCGCCCTGCTTCCGCGTCACCGCGGCCCGCCACGCCAGCAATTCCGCCAGCTCCACCTGGTGCCCGACGCGGCGCGTGACGGCGTCGCCGGTTTCGGACCAGTCCGCGAGGTTGTCCCAGTCGGCGCGGGCGGCGGCGATCTGGCACAGGGCACAGTAGACGAACACCAGGAAATGGTCGGCCCGGTGGCGGTCGCGGTCGCCGTCGGCCAGGGCCATCTCCTTCATCGCCCACTCGAACGCCTCGTCGAAGCGGTCCAGCTCCAGGCAGAAGATGCGCCGCCGCGCCAGCAGCAGGTAGCGATGGCTGTCCGGCTCGCGCGGCACTTCCTGGTCGAGGTAGTCCATCGCCTGCCGGACGGCGTCGGCGTAGCCGGCCGGGTCGATGCCCAGGTAGGCCGCGATGAGGCCGTCGAAAATGCTAAAGCGATCTGGGTAGGTGGCGTACTGCGGCTTGCGCACCTCCAGCGCTGCCTGCACCGCCAGGTCGAGCACGTTGCGGTAATCGCGCTTGAAGTGCAACAGCGCCGTCACGCGCCTCTCGTCGTAGAAGAGGGCCATCCACGGCTCGCCGAGCCGCAAGGCCAGCTGCCGTGCCTCGCTGAACAGAAGGAACGCCTGGTCGGGGTCCTTCTCGCGCAGCTGGTAGCCCTGGTAGCCGTACTGGATCAGGCGCAGGCGCTCGGTGTCGTGCCGCTCCCGGGCGTCGCGCTCGAAGTCCTGGAACCAGTTCGCGGCGCTCATGGCTTCAGCAACTCCTCGAGCGAACGGGTGGTTTCGCGGAAGGCGGCGATGGCGTCGGCGGCCGACAACATGCGGCCGGCGAACAGCCGGGCCACCTGATGCAGCAGGGTCAGGGCGGCGGCGCGGGTCGCTTCCGGCGGCGGGGCCTCCGCCAGCCGCCGCACCAGCGGACAGGAGGCGTTGAGGTATAACGTCCCCTTCAGCTCCTCGCCGCCGCCGAACTTCTGGTCAATGTACTCATTGACGAGGCCGGCGAGCGGCCCCGGCAGGTCGCCCGCCTCGGCGCTGGCGCTGGCCTCTTGCGCCAATTCCGCCCCCTGCGGGTAGAGGACGACGGCCGGCAGGTCGGCCGGCCGGAACGCCGCCACCCGGGCCCGCACTCCCTGCTCGCGGTAGTGCTTCAACAGCGCCGCGAACGGCTCCTCCTTGATCGGCCGCAGCAACTGCTCCGCCTCGCCGTCGAGTTGCACCAGGTCCACGTCGGGGTGGCGCAGGGCGTACTTCTGCAAGAACGGCGTCACGGCGAACCACGAGGCGTCGATCGCCGGCACGTCGCGCCCCTCGGCCAATACCTGCTCCTGAAGCGATCCGAGTTCTCGTGTGACGTAGTAGAGGGTGCCGTTGGTCAGCTTCAGGTACTCGCCCAGGCTCAAAGGGCCGCGCGAGGTGCGGAAGGTGACGATGTCCTCGACGCGCTCGAAGAACTCGCTGTCGCTGACGGCCCAGCCGACAATGACGTCCGAGTGGCCGCGAACGATCTTCTTCCACGTCGCCGGGTCGTCGCGGGCCAACCCGCGCAGCGCCTGGCCGAGCTGCTCCTCCAGCGCCTGGCGCACCGACTCGTAATTCTCGTCCTGATGGATGCCCTCGCGCGAGGCGGTCGGCTGGAGGGCGGGGCACTCGATGACGCCGCGGACGAAGCGCGCCCACGGCGGCAGCAGGTCGCGCTCGCGCTCGCAGATGAACATGCGCCGAATGAACACCGTCATGTCGCCGAACTCGCGCACCGAGGCCACCGACCCCGGCGGCACGAACAGGAAGCCCTTGAGCGGCACCGTCACATGGTCGTGTCCGATATCGACTTTCCAGTCGGTCAGCGGGAAGACGGCGAGCGGCTCGGTGTTATGGAAGGCGCGGGCGACGTAATCGCGGGCGGCCTGGAGCGGGTCATCCTCCTCCCACGGGGGGTTCATCAGGTTGATGGGGTGGTCGTCTTCCTGAACGTGGATCGGCGTCGGCAGGAAGTCGGCGTAGGTGCGGACGGTGTCGGCCAGGGCGTTCTCCTTGAGGATGAACGACGCGGCCGGCTTGACGCGCAGCTCGACGGTGGTGCCGACCTCGGCGCGCTCACCGGGGGTCAGGTCGTAATGCTCGTCGCCGACGGAGTGCCAGCGCAGGGCGCCAGTCCCCGTGACTGAGCGCGTCGTCAGGGTGACTTCCGAGGCGATCAGGAAGGCGCTGAGGAAGCCGAGGCCGAACTGGCCGATCAGCTCACTGGCCTCCTCCGGCGAGTAGAGGGAGAGCTTCTCGCGCAGCTCGCGCGTGTAGCCGCGGCCGATGGTGGCGAGGTAGGTCTGGATTTCCTCCGCGGTCAGGCCGTTGCCGTTGTCGCGGATGGTGAGGGTGCGCTTGGCGGGATCGACGCTGATGTCGATGCGCGGCCGGTAGCGCGGCTCGTTGGCCTCGATGCGGCGGCGGACGCAGGAGTCGTGGGCATTCTGGATCAACTCGCGGACGCCGACCTTCTTGCTGGAGTAGAGGTGCTCGGCGAGGACCTTCAGCAGGCCGGGTAGGTGCAGGTCGAACTTGTGCTTGGCAGTCAACGGATGAATCTCCCCGAGGGATCGGCGCCACGGCTTGCCGTTTCGCGCGACGAAACGCAGCCCTGACGGTAGAGACATCATTGTGCCAGGCAGAGTTCGTCATCGCCAGAGGGTGATGATGCGTTTCTTGTGAAGACGGGAAGGGAGGCAAGGGGGTTCGCGGCGCTTTTCGCTCTCGACTCGTCCACGGGCCGCCGGTCTAATTAACGAAGGGCACGGCGGCGTCCAGATGGCGCGACAGCTCCCGAATTGTTGAGTTTGCTGGGAGGAAAACAACCCATGTTTGAATCGCCGTTGTTGCAGAAGATGATCGCAGAAAACACACATAAACACATCCTCGATCTCCTGAAGGATCGCTTCGGCACAGTCCCGCGGGACATAACCAAGCACCTTCGCGAACTCCTCGAGGAGAAGAAACTGCGGCAGCTCCACCTGCTCGCGGCCAAGTGCCCCGACCTGGCTTCGTTCCGGGAAGCACTCCTCTCTTGAGGGCACCGCCGCCGTACCCACCTCGCCCCGCCTGGACCCCAGCCCCCCTCGAAACGATCGAATCGCGCCCAAAGTCCGTTCCCTTTCGGCCTTGCGTCGTGTAAAGTCGCACTGGTCGGCGCACGTCACGACCCAGCCGGGCGAGCGGGCGGCACGAGGGCGGAGGTGGCATGACACTCGAAGAACTCAAAGAGGCGCTGCGGGCGGCGGACCCGGCGGCCGTGCTGGTCCCCGGCCACCTGCTGGCGCGCGTCATCCGCGAGGTCACTGACCTGCCGGCCCAGGTCATTCACGTCCCGCACCGCAAGAGCTTCATCCTCGACCGCGCCGTGCTGCTGCGGCACGCCGAACTGGACGACCTCGACCTCGGCCCCGAGCGGATGCTCCCGTCGAAAGTCATCCTCCTCGCCCGGCCGAACCCCGACCGCCGCAATACCCTCGAGCGCCAGACCACCCTGCTCAAGTACTGGCGGCGGCTGTTCCACGCCAATGTTCACCTCCACCTGGAGCGCCTCGCCGCCGATAAGTGCCTGGGGCCGGACGAGGTGGCGGCACGCGTCGAGCGCATCGGGGCGACGGCCTTCGACGAGGCCCGCGCCGTCCTCGACCAGGAAGGCTACCTCTTCCCCCGGGCGACGGCGCGCGACGTCTACATCGAGTTTGCCGCCGTCTACCTGGAGTTCCGCTACTTCCTGCCGGAGCTGCTGCCGGTCTACTTCCCGGCCATCCGCGACCATCACCGCGTCGAGGAGGTGCTGGCCGCGGACGTCGATGCCGAAACCCTGTTCGAGCGGACGCGGCTGGCGGGGGTGTCCGGCCCGGCGCCGCGCCCCGACGACAGCACCGACGAGCCGAGCGAGGCGTGCGTGCAGCTCATTCGCGAGGCCAAAAAGGCGTCGCGCGCCGGCAACAACGTCCGCGCCGCCATCCTGCGCACGCGGGCCGCCCACATCGCCCCGGCCGCCCTCACCGTCCGCCTGCAGCAGGAGGTTGTCGCCGACCTGGAACAGCTCACCGACCGGCTGGGCGAGGCACTCAAGCTGACCGACGAGGAGCGCGCCGAGTGGCGCAAGGACCTGCCGGCCCTGCTCGACAAGACCGGCGAAGGACAGTGGTCGGCCGAGGCCCGCCTGCTGTACGACCTGCAAAGCGCCTGCGTCGATCACGAGCGCGAGGTTTACGCCCTGGACCTGGTCGAGTGGGCCCTGTCGGCGGGCAAGCGGCCGATCAAGCGGCCGCTCAGCGGCCAGCGCGTGGTGCGCATCACCCGGCACCTGCACAGCGCCGCCCAGCGCCTGTCATCGACCCGGCTGTCGGAGACCGACCGGCGGCACCTGGGGCATCTGCTGCACGAGGCGCTGCGGGCCAACGAGGAGCGGCTGCGCGCCCGCTTCCGCCCCGTGCTGGCCGAGACGCTGCACGACGTCGGCCTGGTGGCCGCGCCCAACGCCCCCGAGGAGGCCGCCTCGGCCAAGCTGGTCGAAGAACTGCTCGACCGCATCAGCGAGGTTGGCTTCTTCACCTTCAGCGACCTGCGCGACGCCCTCTCGCGCAACAACCTCAAGCTGCCCGACCTGGTCGATCCGGTGGAACTGGTGCGCGGCGACCCCTTGCTGCGAATGGACCGGCTGCTGGCTAGCTCGCCGCTGGACGGCGTGTATCGCCCCAGCGAGGTCTACCTGCGCTTGATGCAGCGCCTGACGGCGCCGAACTTCGGCACCGGCCTGGGCCGGCTGGTCACGCGCTACGTGACGCTGCCGTTCGGGACGGCGCTGCTGGTCCTCGAAGGCATCGACCTGCTCCGCCGCGAGGTGTGGTGCCGCGTTCACGGCACGGTCTACCAGCCGCTGTTCGGCCCGATTTCCGTCCTGTTCGCCCAGCTCCTGCCGCCGCACGAGCCCGCGGCGGCCGAGGGGGCGCCGGCCGCCGCCGGGGACATCGGCCCGCCGCTGTTGCCGTTGCTGGCGCCGTCGCTCTGGCTGCTGCTGGGGCTGCTGGCCCTGGGCCTGCTCTACGTCCCAGGACTGCGCCGCGCCTTTGTCGGGGCGGGTCGGTGGGCCTCCCGGGCTGGCCGCCGCGTCTTCGTGGAATGGCCGCTGCGGGCGCTGCCGTGGCCGGCCGTGCGGCGCTTCCTCAAGAGTTGGGCCTTCCAGCTCTGCTACGGCCTGGTGATCAAGCCGCTGCCGGTCTACCTGTTGCTGTCGTGGCTCTTCCGGGAGGTGTTCGACACCTGGGGCTGGGGGCCGCGCATCCTCCTCTTCTTCGTCGTCGTCCTGGTGCTGAACTCCCGGCCGGGGCGCGGCCTGGAGGAAGCCGGCTCGCGCGGCCTCGTCCAGTCGCTAACCTGGCTGCGCGCCGGGCTGGTGGACGGCCTGCTGCGCCTGATCATCGAGGTGTTCAAGGCGATCACCGACGGTGTCGAGTACGTCCTGTACACCGTCGATGAGTGGCTGCGCTTCCGCGGCGGCGATAGCCGCCTGTCGATGATCGTCCGGGCCGTGCTGGGCGTGGTGTGGTTCCCGGTGTCGTACGTGACGCGGCTGTACATCGTGGTGCTCGTCGAGCCCGGTTTCAACCCGCTCAAGGCGCCCATCTCCCTCCTGGCGGCGAAATTCGTCTACCCGATCATCCTGGCCCTGGAACTCAAGGAGCGCCTGCCGCCGATGCTGGAGCCGCTGGTCGGCTCCAGCGTGGTGGCCAAGGCGCTGGCCTGGAGCACCCTGTGGCTGCTCCCCGACGCCTTCGGCTTCCTCTTCTGGGAGATGAAGGAGAACTGGAAGCTGTACCGGGCGAATCGGCCGGCCACCCTGGAGCCGGCGGCCATCGGTCCCTACGGCGAGACGCTGCTGCGCCTGCTCAAGCCGGGCTTCCACTCGGGTACGCTGCCCAAGCTGTTCGCCCAGCTGCGCAAGGCCGAGCGCGACGCCCACGAGACGGGCGCCTGGCGCGCGGCCCGCGCCGTCCGCGAGCGGCTGCGCACCGTCGAGGTGTCGCTGCGGCGCTTCGTGGCGCGCGACGTGCTTGCCCTCTTGCACCTGAGCCCGGAGTGGAAGAAGAAGCCGCTCAGCGTGGGCGCCGTGGACCTGGCCAGTAACCAGGTGCGCTTCGAGCTGCGGCACGCCGACTACCCCGCGACTCCCCTGCGCCTGGCCATCGCCGAGCAGGACGGACTGCTGGTGGCCGACGTGGAGGAGCCGGGCTGGCTGAGTCGCCTGACGCCGCCGGAGACGCGCACGCTCGACCAGGCCATCGCCGGCATGTACAAACTGGCCGGGGTCGATCTGGTGCGCAGGCCGGTCGAGGCGCCGGCGGAGCCTGTCCCCCCCGTCGCGGACGAAGTGCCGGAACATTGCACCCGGCGTCCCCTCCCGGCCGCCTCGGCGAATGGGTCGGCGGACGGGCAGGCGATCGTCTTCGGCGGGGTGACGATTCCGTGGGCGCAGTGGGTGGACTGGTGGCACCGCGACCGCCTCGGGGAACCGCCGCCCCCGCCCGTCTCGGTCCTGCCGCCGGCGCCGGCTGAGTAAGACGTTGAGGGTTCCCTAATGCCTGCCGAGATGCTGCCCGCCGACACCTTGGCCACCCTGTCGGCCCACGCCGCCGAGGCCGACAGCGATCCCGCCTGGCCCGAGGTGTCCTGGGCGGCGCTGCGCGCCGGCGGCGTGCTAGGCTGGGCCGTCCCCCGCGCCCACGGCGGACAGGAGTCGCCCTACCCCGACCTCCTCGCCGGCTACGAGCGCCTCGCCGGCGCGTGCTTGACAACGTGCTTTATCCTCAGCCAGCGCGACGCCGCCTGCCGCCGCTTGCGCGATGGCGAGAATGCGGCCCTGCGCGAGCAATTGCTGCCGCCGCTGGCAAACGGCGACACCTTCGCCACCGTCGGCCTGTCGCAGCTGACCACGTCGCGGCAGCACCTTGGGCCCGCGCTGACCGCACGACTGGCCGACGACGCCGTCCTCCTCGACGGCACCATCCCCTGGGTGACCGGCGCGGACCGGGCCGACCACATCATCGTCGGTGCCGTCCTCCACGACGGCCGGCAGGTGCTGCTGGTGCTGCCGCGCGGCCTGGCCGGCCTGAGCGTCGGCCCGCCGCTGCAACTGGCCGCCCTGGTCGGTTCGCTGACGGCCGAGGTGCGCTGCGCTCAGGTGCGAGTTGATCGGCGCTGGCTGCTGGCCGGGCCGGCGGTCAACGTGATGACCCTCGGCGGCCGCGCCAGCACCGGCGGGCTGGAAACGTCGTGCCTGGCGCTCGGCCTGACGGGGGCTGCGGTCGGCTACCTGGACGATGAAGCGAGCCGGCGGCCGGAATTGCAGCCGAGGGCGGCGCGGCTGGGCGAGGAACGGCAGCAACTGCGCGAGCAGATGTACGCGCTGGCCTTGAGCGGCGTGACTGCGGCGGCGGCGGCGGCGAACCTGCGGGCCGGCGCCAACGGCCTGGTGCTGCGCGCCACGCAGGCGGCGCTGACCGCCGCCAAGGGGGCGGGATTCCTGCGCAGCCATCCCGCCCAGCGCTGGGCGCGGCAAGCGCTGTTCTTCCTCGTCTGGTCCTGTCCCCGTCCCGCGGCCGAGGCGACTCTGGCGCTGCTGGCCCCCGACGTTTGCTCGCTGTAGGTCCGGCCTGCCGGGCCGGACCAGAAGAGGTCCGGCCCGGCAGGCCGGACCTCCCTCGGATCACGCGGCGTTCAGCACGCTTCGGACGATCGCGCGCAGGCCCTCGTCGGCGAGGCGGATCACCGCCTTGCGCGGCCGCACCCAGCGGCGGCGGCGGCGGCGACTCTCCGGCCAATCCTCTGCCGCCGCGGTCACCTCCATCAGGTAGACCGTGACGTGATAAACGCCGCCCGCCTTCCGATAGACGTAGGCTCCCACCGGTTCGCGGCAGAGGATGCCGACGAGCCCGGCCTCCTCCCACGCTTCTTGCAAGGCGATCTGCGTGAGCGTCCGGCCGGGCTCCAGACGCCCTTTCGGCACCACCCAGCGCTTGTCGCCGCTGGACCGGACGAGGCAGAGCTGGCCCTGGCGGACGGCCAGGGCGGCGGCCTGGGGAATCGGCGCGCGCGAGCGGGGCATCGGCATTGCTCCTCCCTGAGCAGGACTTGCCTCCTCTTCTTCACCACCATCTTGTTTCGGTGTTTGCGACCGGCCGCATCAGCACACCGTCCCCTGGGCCCTGCGCTCATCCGGGAGCGGAGGCCGGACAACCCGGCAAGGGCCGCACAGTCGGCGTCTTCTTCCGATCTTCACGCTTTCTTCACTTGAACCAGCGCTTCTCTTCACCTATTCCTAATGTTGATGTCGGACCTCTGCCGAACTCCGAGGAGTCGCGTCATGAAATGGGGTAAGTGCCGGCTGGGCTCGCTGAAGGTGAACGGCGAGAAGTACAAGAAAGACGTTATCCTCGACCGCGGGGAGCTGCGCGCCCGCAGGAAGAAGGCGTCGCGCGAGTACCGCAAGCAGTTCGGCCACACTCCCCTGTCGCTCCAGGAAGAGATCCCCTGGGAGTGCAAGCGACTGGTGATCGGCACAGGGATTTACGGCCGGCTGCCGGTCATGGAGGACGTGCTGGCCGAGGCCAAGCGACGCGGCGTCGAGGTCGTCGTCTGCACCACCCCGGAAGCGGTCAAGATGCTTACCGACAACCCGACCGATACCAACGCCATCCTGCACGTCGCGGGATGAGCCGTCGCGTCGCGCTGCTCGGGGCCTTCCACCCTCGCCAGAACCGATGGTCGTCATGAGCGTCTTGCGCGTCACCTGCGGGAATTGTCGCCGCGGCTGGTACGTCGCCGGCAGCGTCTCAGTATACTTCCAGATGGACCTGGTGTCGCACCCCTGCCCCCGCTGCGAGGCGTACGCGCTGAGCTGCGCGGACGTCTCCCGACGGCGGCGGGCGGAGCCCGGGCCTCACCTCGTGCCGGTGGCGGCGCAGGAGGACCGACGGCCGAGCCCGCCCGCGGCGATGGACGAATCGGGGCGAACGGGAGACGGCGAATGGCAGGCGGAAAGTGGATCGCGGGACTGACGGCCCACACGCCGCTCGCCGACGCGGCCCGGCGCGTGCTGACGGTGCGGCTGGAGTTAGTGCGCGACCACCTGCCGCCGGCCCTGCATGAGGCGGAGCAGGATCCGGAGCACGTCCACCAGTTGCGCGTGGCCACTCGCCGGGCCCGGGCCGCCCTGGACATCTTCGCCGGCTGCCTACCGGCCAAGGCGCACAAGCGGGCCAGGCGCCAGCTGCGCGACCTGCGCCAGGCCGCCGGCGAGGCCCGCGACTGGGACGTCTTCCTCTTGACGCTGGCCGAACGGCAGGGCAAGCCGGCCGCGAAGCACCGGCCGGGACTCGACTTCCTGACCGGCTACACCCTGGCACGGCGCCTGGCCGCCCAGGACCACCTCCTTGCGGCCGGCCAGGACCACCCGTTTGCCTCCGACCGCCTCGTGTCCGAAACCGTGTGCGCCCTCCACAAGCCGCACGACGACTCGGCGGCGCGTGTGCTGATCGACCTGGCCCGGCCGACTCTCGGCGAGTTGCTCAAGGAACTGGACGCCGCGGCGGGGCGCGACCTGCACGATTACGAGCACCTGCATCGGGTGCGGATCATCGGCAAGCGCTTGCGCTACGCGATGGAGGTCTTCGCCGACTGCTTCGCGCCGGCGTTCAAGGAAGAGCTGTACCCGGCGGTCGAGCAGATGCAGGAAATCCTCGGCAACGCCAACGACAGCCACGCCGCCGCCGGACGGCTGGCGGAGTTGCGCGACCGGGCGAAGGCGCTGCTGGGGGAGCAGGCCAAGCGCGTGCTGCCGGGGATCGAGGCACTGCTGCGCTACCATGAGGAGCGGTTGCCGAAGGAGCGGGAACACTTCGAGGCGTGGTGGGCGCACTGGGGCGAGACGGGGGGCGAGGCGGCGTTCGCGGCGCTGCTGAAGAAGCCTGCAGCCGTTTAGCGGCCGCCCTCGGGGCGGCGCGGATTCCTCGTTTCGCGAAGCGATCAATCGACGGCGGCGCGGATTCCTCGTTTCGCGAACCGATAAATCGACGGCGGCTACAGCCACGCCGGCCGCTCGCGCGGCTCGACCAATTCCCACACCTGCCGGCAGCGCGGCCCCTGTCGTTCGTAGACCTCGCGTCCCTCCCCAACCGCCAACTCGCCGCACGGGCTGGCCCGCAGCCGGAACTCCGTCGGCCACGGCCCGCCCGCGTCGAGGAACGCCCGCCACAGCCGCACGCCCAGTTCGCGCCCCGCCTCGCCAGTCACGTGCCACGCCTCCTCGCCCAGCCAGCACCACGTCCGCTCGTCCGGGTCGGCCACGCCGAATGTCGCCTCGCCGTCGGCCAGCGCCTGGTAGGACAGCCGCAGTCCGCGCAGCAGGGCGTAGAACGCCAGCGCCTGGATGAAGCCGAGCCACCCCGGTCGCGACCGCTTGCGGTCGAACCAGTCGGCCCACGGTGCCGGCAGCGTCGTGAACGGGCCGGGCCGCGGCGCCTCCGCCCCCGCGCCTCCCGTCTCCCCCTCCGAGCGCAGCGGCATGAAGAAGGCCGCTCGCGTCAGCCGACCCTCGAAGATGCCATCCGCCACGCCGCCGCAGACGACGAAGGCCAACCCCGGCGCCAGCGCCAGCGGGGCCAGCAGCAGGCCGCCGGGCGCCAGCTGCTCCAACCAGGCCGGCTCCAGGTCGGGCGTCGCCGCCGTCACCATGACGCGGTCGAACGGGGCCGCCTCGGCGTAACCACAGCGGCCGTCGGCGTGCCGCAGTTCGACGCGCCGGCCGGCGAACGAATGCAGGTGGTCCCACGCCTCCGACAATACCTGCCGATCCACGTCGATCGACCACACCTGTCCCGGCCCCGCAGCGTGCGCCAACAGGGCGGCGTTGTAGCCGGTGCCGGCGCCGACCTCCAGCACGCGCTGCCCGGGCCCAGGCTTCAGGTCCTCCAGCATCTGCGCCATCAGCGACGGCTGACTCGACGAGCTGATCGGCACCGGCCCCTCGGTCCGCGACCCCGGCGACAGGCGCGTGATGAGTGCCCGGTCGGCGTAGAGCAGGCGCAGCACGTCCGGCCCGGGGTCGCGCCCCGGCACCTCGCGCCAGCGGCCGGCGCGGCGCTGGTACTGGTAGACGCGGTGCAGGAACAGGTGGCGCGGCGTTTCGCGGAAGGCGGCGATCAGGGGTGGCGACCACAGCGCCCCGAGGCCGATCAGGCGATCGACCATCGCTTCGTTCGCCTGTCTGGCGGCGGTCGGCGACATGGCAGAAGTCAGAAGGCAGAAGACAGAAGGGAGAAGGAAGAAGGCAGTAGGAAATGGAGCGGCTTTGCTTCTGTCTTCTCGCTTCTGTCTTCTGTCTTCTGACAAATCTCCTTGACGGCGGTTGCGCGGGGCCGTAAGGATGATAATTCAAAACTCCCGCGCGGACAAGGAGTTTGGCCGGCGCCGCGGCACGCCGGACCTTCACAATCGCGACACGACTTCGCGGCATCCCCTGTGCCTATAATCATTGCGTCAAGCCTACGAGTTGCAACCCGTGGGCTTAAGGGGGGGACACCTTTGATGGGCAAAGTGGTAGAGCAGGACCTGCTGGACAAGTGGAGCGTGCAGGATTCCGTCGAACTGTACGGCATCCGCCACTGGAGCAAGGGCTACTTCTCCATCAACAAGGAAGGGCACGTCGTCGTCCACCCGGACAAGCGCCCCGAGCACGCCATCGACCTCAAGCAACTCATCGACGACCTCCAGGCCCGCGGCATCCAGCTGCCGATCCTCCTCCGCTTCACCGACATCCTCCGCCACCGCGTCGGCGAGATCCACGACGCCTTCAAGGCGGCCATGCAGGAGTACGCTTACCACGGCGGCTACTGCTGCGTCTACCCGATCAAGGTCAACCAGCAGCGCCACGTCGTCGAGGAGATCCTCGACTTCGGCAAGCCGTTCCACTTCGGCCTGGAGGCCGGCTCCAAGCCCGAATTGCTCGCCGTGCTGGCCATGACCAACGGCCTGGAGACGCCAATCATCTGCAACGGCTTCAAGGACGACGAGTTCATCAAGATGACCGTCCTGGCCCGCAAGATCGGCAAGAACGTCATCCCCGTCGTCGAGAAGTTCACCGAACTGGAGGCCATCGTCCGCTACGCCGAGGAGTGGAAGGTGCGCCCCGTCATCGGCGTGCGCGTCAAGCTGGCCACCCGGGGAGCGGGCCGCTGGAAGTACTCGGCCGGCTTCCGCAGCAAATTTGGCTTGACCCTGGCCGAGGTCCTCGAGGCCATCGACTACCTCAAGCAGCGCGGCATGGCCGACTGCCTGCAGCTGGTCCACTTCCACCTCGGCAGCCAGATCACCAACATCCGCAACATCAAGAACGCCGTCAACGAGGCGGCCCGGGTCTACGTCGAACTGGCCCGCGTGGGTGCCGGCGTCAAGTACCTCGACGTCGGCGGCGGCCTTGGCATCGACTACGACGGCAGCCAGACCGACTTCGAGTCGTCGGTCAACTACACGCTCCAGGAGTACGCCAACGACATCGTCTTCCGCATCAAGAGCGTCTGCGACGAGGTCGGCGTCACCCACCCGACGATCATCTCCGAGTCGGGCCGGGCCGTCGTCGCCTACCACAGCCTCCTGGTCTTCGACGTCCTCGGCGTCTCGACCTTCGACCGTTACGAGGCGCCTGGCCAAGTGCCGGAGGACGCCCCGCAGCCGATCCAGGACCTGTTCGCCATCCACCGCGACCTGTCCAAGAAGAACCTGCTGGAGAGCTACCACGACGCCGTCCAGGCCGTCGATGAGACGCTCAACCTGTTCCGCCTTGGCTACCTGACGGTGGAGCTGCGCGCGACCGCCGAGTCGCTCTTCTGGGCGGTCTGCCGCAAGGTGCTGCGCATCATGGGCGAGCTGGAGTACGTGCCCGAGGAGCTGCACGGGCTGCCGGCAATGCTGTCAGATACCTACTTCTGCAACTTCTCGGTCTTTCAGTCGATGCCCGATAGCTGGGCGATCAACCAGCTCTTCCCGATCATGCCGATCCACCGGCTCAACGAGAAGCCGGCGCGGCGGGCGGTGCTGGGCGACATCACCTGCGACTCGGACGGCAAGGTGGACCAGTTCATCGACCTGCGCGACGTGCGCAGCGCCCTGGAGCTGCACCCCTACGACGGCCGGCCGTATTACCTGGGGGCGTTCCTTTTGGGGGCGTACCAGGAGATCCTCGGCGACCTGCACAACCTGTTTGGCGACACCAACGCGGTCCACGTCAGCCTGGAGGACGACGGCGGCATCTGCGTCGATCACGTCATCAAGGGGGACACGGTGCGCGAGGTGCTGGCCTACGTGCAGTACTCGGCCGACGAGTTGGTGGCGTCGATGCGCAAGGACGTGGAGCGGGCGGTGCGCGCCGGCCGGGTGTCGCTGGACGAGTCGCGGCAACTGCTGCGCTTCTACGAGTCGGGGCTGGAGGGGTACACCTACCTCGAAGAGCCGTGACCGGTCGGATCGGCCTTTTCTGCCGGCACATCAGATGCGGCACAGCAGCCGCACGATCTTGCTCCGCCAGCCCGCCGTCCAGACATGGCACCGCGCGGGCTTGCTGTCGAACCAGAAGTCGAGCTTGTTACTGCGCAATGCGGCCACGCCCAGCAGCGGCACGCGGGGAAACGGGGGTTGATTCGGCACCGGCGGGCCGATGGCGATTCCCTCTTCGAGTTCCAACCGAAACGGCTGCTTTCCCAGTGCGCGCTTCCACGTCCCGGGCGTGTTCGGGTGAATCCATACGTCCGCCTCATGGAAAGGGACATGCTGCTGGTTGACTTTCTTGGTCCCCCGCAAGGCCAGCAGGGTGGGGCGAATCCCGGTCCAGTCAATCAGGTGGTATTCGTGCAGGTAGAACGGGGCGCCATTGCCGGTGTCGAGGACGGCGGGGAATGGCGGCGAAATCCGCCGCGGGTCGCGCTCCCCGAGCAGGCCGATACTCAGCCAAACGAGGATCTCGTCACGATGGAACCGCACATGGCGTGACCCGAACGTGATGGTTTCCGTTTGAGTCGGCAGAGGTAGGCGATCGAGAATCTTCATGGGTCCGTCGAAGGCGGTACGAGTTCGTCCGTAAACTCGAACGGCGATTCTTTGAGCGAGGGTAACACCCACGGAGGCACTTTGTCTTCCTCGATCTTGCCCATGTAAAAGTCACCCGGTGGGAGCCCTCGTCCGACGCAGAGGTGGTACAGGTCGGTCTTCGTTTTGGCCATGCCGATCCGCTCGTCGCCGTGGTACGCCACCCACTTGTCGCAGTTGCGCCTGGATTTGAGGAGTTCCGGCAGGTCGCGCCAGAAGGCTTGCTGCGACCGAAGCATCTGCGGTGAGACGCCCGAGAATCCGTCTCCCAAGGGCGCCAGCGGGACACCCGTCAGGGTCTCGTAGTCCTCGGATCGCACCAGGATGTAAACAGCGCGCGACAAGGGATCGAAGACGCGCACCGGCTCGCCGTTGTGCTTTTCGAGGGCCTGCTGCTGCTCGTGGGTCAACTCGATCATGGTTCGCCTCCACCGTGATCCTACCCGGCCGGGCGGGGAGCCGACAAGCAAGATTCCTCGTTTCTCTTCCTCTTCTCGCGACCGGGAATGGCGACGGTGCAATCCGCACCTCGCGCAACACGGCCGCGAAGACTGCCGCATCTGCTGGAGCCCCTCGCCGTCGTGCCGGGCGTACCGGGTCTGCGCGGGCAAGGGCTCGCTGGCGGCGCGGTGTTCCAGGGGCACGCTCAGGTCGCTCAGCCCGGGGATAACCGCGTGTCCGACTTGTGCAGGGGGTGCTGGTCCTTGCGACCGTCGCAGAAGACCGCGACCCACTCGGCCAGCCGCTTGCCCAGCAGCCGGCACGCCGCCTGAGTCTCCTCCTCGCGCGGCTCGCGGGCGGTGACCGCGCCGTAGTGGGCGGTGGTCAGCTTGCCGGCGTAGTCGGTCACGCCGAAGACCAGGAAGCCGAAGTTCATCAGGACGGTGAGCAGGGACTGGCAGGCCAACTCGGTGCCGCCGCCCCAGCCGCCCGAGGAGGAGAAGGCGCAGGCGATCTTGCCGTCCACCTTCATCCAGTGCGGGGCCATCGGCTCGTCCCAGAAGCGCTTCATCTTCCAGGACAAGAGGCCCATGTTGGTCGGGCTCCCCAGCGCCAGCCCGTCGCACCAGAGCACGTCGTCCGCCGTCGCCTCCTCGACCTGGCGCAAGCGGACCTCGATGCCGGGGATAGTTCCGGCCCCTTCGGCGACCAGCCCGGCCATCTTCGCCGTGTTGCCGCTGGCCGAGTCGTAAAGCACCAGCACCTTGCCCATCGCGCTGCTCTCCTCCTCGATTGTTTTGGGTAGGATAAGTACACGTCGCTCTGGCGGCAATCCGGCGCGACGAACGACGTTAGAATGAGGAGAGGCCCGCTACCCATAACCTCTTCGGTGCAGTATGACCGCCTCCGTCCCTTCATCACGGCCAGATGCCGCGCTCCAGGGCGACGCGCTCGATGGCCACCGCCAGCGCCGACAGGCGCAGCTCCACCGGATCGTGCCCGAACTGGTGGTTCAGCGCCGCCTGCCGGTCCAGCACCGCGTCGGTTGCCCCCTCCATCTTGGCGCTAAGACACGGTGTCTTGACGACTCCCCACCCTTGCTTGCTTGATGCGGCCTTCCGAGTTGTGTCCTCTGCTCCGGCCGTAAATCAGGGCGATTCGCCGGGATGACTTTCCCATCGTGGTCCGCCGTTTATACTGCTGGATGGAGTTTCCCCGCACGAAGGCCGAAGTGGTGCTGGCATGAGCAGCCTGCCTACGGCGTTGTTCGACCGGCGGGCGGCTGTCGAGCGGTTGGTCGCGGCTGGCTTCCCGGAACAGCAAATGCCGCAACATTGGCATTGGGATTGGGGACAGAAGGTGCCGAGACTCCGCCTGCTCACCTACCGCGGCGTTGGGGTGGAGTGCGCCGGCGAGATGCAAGGACTCATGCTCATCGCCGCGGCCGGCCACGCGGCTCGCCTGCCTCCCGAGATGGGCCAGCCGATCGTGTACATCGATTACGTGGAGAGCGCCCCGTGGAATGTCCCGCCCCTGGCCGAGGAGGCCCGATTCGGCGGCGTCGGCAAGCGGCTGATTGGGGTGGCGGTGCGCGCGAGTAGCGATGAGGGGTTTCACGGGCGCCTCGGCCCGCACTCATTGCCGCAGGCCGAGGCGTTCTACGAGCAGAAGTGCGGGATGGTGCGGGTGGGTGTGGACCCGGACTACGAGTCGCTCACTTACTTCGAGCTGACCCGCGAGCGGGCTGCGGAGATTTTGGCGGGAGGGCCAGGCGCATGAGCACCATGAAGACAGCAGGTGATTGGTTCTGTGAGGGGGCCGATGGTGAGGTCGAGGCAGACATCTCGGTCGGCGGGTTGGCCGTGCGCCTGGCCGCCCAGGAGCGACAAGAGCGCAGCCCGGAACTGGCGGCCGTGGGCAAGATGATCGAACTGCGCCGGCGCGAGAAGGGTCTGTCGGCTGAGGACCTGGCCCGGCAAGCCCACATGACGGACGATTCATTATTCGACCTGGAACGGGGCGTGCGGATGCCGAACAGCCGGGACGTGATCGTCCTGGTGGCGGAGGTGCTCGACCTGCCGGGAGAGAAGTTGCTCATGGCCGCCGGCCTGAGCGGGGCGACCGCTCCCGACCTGAGTTCGGCCGCACTCCAGTGCGCCGCCCAGGCGAAGCCGCCGGAGCGGCTATCGCCTCCCGAGAACGCCGCGCTGGTTGCATTCATGGAGGCGCTGGCGGTAAAGTAAGGCAGCCGGCGGGCGCTGGCTCGAAGAGGAAGGAGTCATGTGATGCCGTTGCTCGACCACTTCCACCCGCCGCTGAGCCAGGAGCGCCACTGGGAATCGTTTCACGCCGCCTGGATCGGCTCTCTGGCCGACGCCCTGAACCGGACCTTGCCCCCGGGCTACTTCGCCGAGGAGCAGGTCCACGCCGGCCCGGGCGTCGAAATCGACGTGGCCACACTGGAAGGCAGGGCGGCGGTGGTAGGCGGTTCCCCGAACGGAGGGGGGACGGCCACCCTGACCGCGCCGGCGTGGGCACCGCCGGCGCCGGCCTGGACCGTGCCCGCGGTCTTCGCGGACGACTTCGAGGTCCGGGTCTTTTCTTCGCGCACCGGCCCCACCCTGGTCGCGGCCATCGAACTGGTGAGCCCCGGGAACAAGGACCGTGCCGAGGCACGCCGCGCGTTCGCGACGAAATGCGCCAGCTACCTGCATGAGGGAATCAGCCTGATCGTGATTGACGTGGTTACGGGGCGACGCGCTAACCTGCACAACGAGGTAGCGGAGTTGTTGGCGACGGGCGGGGAGGTGGCCTTGCCCGGGGAGACGGCGCTGTACGCAGTGGCTTACCGCCCGGTGCGCCGCGAAGGGCGGGAGGAGATTGACGGCTGGCCGGCCACGCTGGTCGTGGGGGAGCAGTTGCCGGTGCTGCCGCTGGCGTTGAGCGGCGACGTCAGCTTGCCCGTCGATCTGGAGGCGACGTACACGGATGCCTGCCGGCGCCGGCGGCTGGCGCACTCACCCGGCGGGGAGTGATGGGGCCTGGAAGCGGATGGTAAGCGATGGGGCGGGAGTCAGCGCCCCGAATCGAGTCCCGACCCCTTTGATCGTCCCCGGGGATGGCGGCGGCGTCCGTGCTGACGGCCTCGACCAGCACCGATTCGGGTGAGGCGACTGGATTCGCTTCCGCAAATCGCCGTCGTTGAGTAAAATGAGGCAAGGGCGCTGCCATGCCGTTGACAGCCTACGTTCCCAGGGATCTCGAAAGATACAGAAGACATGAGCAGAGCGCCCCTTTTTCGGCAAGCTTGCCGGCGGGCGTTTACGTTTACGTCCAGGATTGCGCCGGCGTCGTCTGGGTGGCACCGGATGGGTTCCACAGGCATCCTCGCGTCCTGGGTGGGGCAAGGCCGGCGGTTGCTGCCGGGGAGTTGACTCTTGGTGAAAACGGCGAAGTGCTGTCGATCAACAACCTATCGGGCACCTTTCAGTGCGCGCCTGATTGCTTACTCCTGGTTGTCGGGGGTATCGTCAGCCAGGGAGGCAAGGTCGTAGCGAGTGCGATCTCCCGATATGAGGTCTGAAATGACAAGCCAACCGCTCATCAATCCGGAAAAGCTCGCCACCGTGCGGCTCGCCACGGGAGAGTATTGGGTTCGACTGGCCTTATCGTTGACGCACGAGTTTACGGGTGGCGACCTGGTTCGGTTCGCCCCTGACGCAACGTCGTCTATCGAAGGTGCGGACAACTTATCGTCGTCCTACGACCGAGCGAACTGGGTGAGTGGCGTCACCAGCGGGGCGTTGTATGCATTTCGCGCCTTGGGCATCCCGCGCCAACGCGTGGTGTTGACCGAGTTGTCCGGTCGTTTACGAGCTTCTGACATGGATGGGGTTGCGAACGGTTCTGCAATCGCGATTGCAAAGCTCGCTAACAGGGAGTTGCCGAGCTTGCGCCCCGAAGGATGGGCCATTCAGGCACAGGTCTCCGAGCCACCGCTGGCCGCCTCTTCTCCGGCAGGTCAAGAGGAACGTGCCGCTTCATCACGCTCCAAGAGACTGATGATTCTGCGCGGGTTAACATCTCGGGAACTGTTCACGCTGATGACTCATGCCAGGTCCGAACTGTCGGCGGCAGACCTTGAATCGATTCGCGATATTGCGACAGAGAGATTGCCGGGTAAAGCAGCTTTACCCCACGCTGTCGAGCGAGAACTCCTGGAATTGGCACGAACGAAGGATGCGGACAACGGGGACGACGGCGGGAAAGAGGATGTCAACAAGATCCCAGCAGAACCCGGTGCCGTAGCCGACCGGCCACGGTGCGCCGAGTAACGGCGTCGTTGATCCCCGTGTAACACGGGAAAGGTTGAGCGTGATACCTTTGGGTCGCCTGACCTACCTGAAGGGGAAACCTGGAGGGGACAACAGCAT
>Ga0116223_10001320_pt1 | contig 25765 bp, 24 predicted proteins | sample Sb_taG_3_FD_90092 | JGI IMG/M metagenome (GOLD analysis project Ga0116223, IMG submission 90092) | Peat soil microbial communities from Weissenstadt, Germany - Sb_50d_a_PC metaG | ecosystem: Environmental > Terrestrial > Soil > Wetlands > Peat | place: Germany: Weissenstadt | collected 2010-09-21 | reverse complement strand
GAACCGAGCCTCGAAATCGGCCAGACTCCGGGGATACTCCTCCACAGCCGGCCATGCTACAGGTTGGGGCCACCTGAGTCAAGTAAATACCCCCTTGGCGACAAATCGAGTTGGTCCACGACGTCGCTCACGAAGTAGACCAGATGGTTTTCAGGTAGCCAGTCGCGGAGGCTCGGCGGCAGCAGCAGGTCTTGCTCCGGCAGGTAGTTTCGGTAGCCCTTTGCCATAAAACATTATGTACCGGTTCCGTTCCATTCATGCCTGCGAACTTGCGGTTTTATTCGGACAGGCTCCTAGAGGAGGAAATACCCTGGAATTGCCGTCGGCTAGTGATCGGGACCGGAACGGGAGCACTGCCGATCATGGAAGAGGTAAAGCGAGAAGCCGCGCGCCGCAAGATCGAATTGCTCGTGCTTCCGACGAGCGAAGCGATCGCGGCACTGAAGAAGAACCCCAAAGAAGCCAACGCGATCCTGCACGTCACCTGCTAGACGACACTGAACAGCGTACCCAGCAAAGCAGTGGACGCCCCGCTACACGCCGCGGCAGCAAAACCCGCACTGCCCGACGTTCTCGTCCTATCAGCGCAAAATGCCGGGAAATGGATCATCTGTGAAGGAGGAAAGAAAGATGGCAGGGACATACAAAATCGTCGAACTGGTCGGGACCTCTCCAGCGGGTTTTGCCGAAGCAACTAAGGCCGCAATCGCCGAAGCGCGGGCAAAACCGTTCGTCACATGGACTGGTTTGTCCAGGAGCGCGGCCGGATCGATTGGTACGTGAATTGCGCAATTTCCAACGAGTGAGGATTGTGCCATGAATTGCGATGAATGTGACCGCGCGGAGCGCATTCTGATTGAGGCGATGGTGGCTGCCGACAAGGCCGAAACAGGACTACGGTGTTACCTGATGACTCACGAGCGGCTTGGCGGCGTTTCAGACATGGATGAGTACGAGGCCCTGAGGAAAGACCATCAGAATGCAACAGGGGAGCGGGACAGGGCGTACGTTGGGATGGTCAAGCACCGCCACAGCCACCGAGGGTAAACAAAAAGCGAACAATTTGTGAATCCTCCGATAACCCCTCGACATCGAATTAACTAGGGGCGAGCCTCTTCCTCCGAGGGCTCGTGGCCATAGGCCGGCGAAAGGACGTCTTACCCTGGACGCGCCTCCGCTCCCTTCTAGACTTCAGACCCTGGTAAACGGCGCAGTTGACCAATTCCAGGTTCAGTTTCGCTTGGTCCCTAGATGAAAACGCTGGCCGATCAGCTCGCCGAACTGAGTCAAGAATCGCCGCTCTTTGAGACTCTCGATAGTCGCCGCTTGCGCTGCCTCGCTTGCGGACATCGGTGTCCCATCGCGGCAGGCTTCGCCGGGGTCTGCAAAGTGAGATTTAACCGCGATGGGAAGCTGCATGCACCGCATGGTTACGTCAATACCCTCCAGTGTGATCCCATCGAGAAGAAGCCGTTTTTTCACGTGCGGCCGGGAAGCCTCGCCCTCAGCTTCGGGATGCTCGGGTGCGACTTACATTGTGGCTATTGCCAGAACTGGGTAACGTCCCAGGCGCTACGCGACGCGCGCTCCCGCATCGATTTCACTGATGTTCAGCCTCGGCAAATCGTCGAGGCGGCTCTGCTGCACAGCGCCGACGCAGTGGTCAGCACCTATAACGAACCCCTGATCACTGCCGAATGGGCCGTGGATGTCTTTCGCGAAGCCCACCAGGCGGGCCTGTTAACGGGCTTCGTCTCAAATGGAAATGCAACCGCGGAAGTTCTCCGTTATCTGCGTCCATGGCTGGACCTGTACAAAGTGGACCTAAAAGGCTTCAACGACCGGCGCTATCGCGAACTCGGCGGCCGGCTCGGCCCGATTCTCGACTCGATTCAGCTCATCCATGAAATGGGCTTCTGGCTCGAGATTGTGACATTAGTGGTGCCAGGTTTCAACGATACGCCTTCGGAGCTTGGATCGATGGCTAGGTTCATCGCCGGCATCTCGCCAAACATTCCTTGGCATGTGACAGCCTTTCATCAGGACTACCAGATGGTTTCGATCCAGAACACGGCTGCGGACTGCCTGGTACCCAAGCCGGACGCGAGGCCGGGTTGAAATTCGTGTATGCCGGCAACCTGCCGGGAATGGTGGCTGGGTGGGAGGATACACGCTGCCCCGGCTGCAATGCGACACTCATCCGAAGATGCGGCTTCCGAATTGCGGAGAATCGCATTGGCCCTAACGGGCTTTGCCCGGAATGCGCTACCTCGATTCCTGGCGTTTGGACGAGCTGAGAACCGATGTGGCGAGAAGACGTCATCCCGGCGCCTCTTAGAAGCTGAAAGCTTTCATCGAATCTCATCTCGATGATCCGGAATTGTCGGTCGAGTCGATGGCGCACGCCTGCGGGATGTCGCCGCAGCGTATCCATCACATGAACCCCACTATCGGAGCCGCCGCGGGCCGGGCAAAGTGGAGGGGTGAAGAAAGCGGAGCAGAGGCGCGAGCTGTGGCGCCAGAGAATCGCACAGCAGGAAAGCAGCGGCCAGTCGATCCGGGCATACTGTCGCGGACGAGGCCTGCCTGAGCATGCGTTCTACGGATGGCGGCAACGGCTGAGGAAGCAAACCGCGCCGGTCAAGTTCGCGCTGGTGGAGAGGAAGCCTGCTGGGGCGGAAACCGCCCCACCCATCGAACTGATGTTGGCTAATGGCGACCGGCTGCGGATTCCGTACGATGCCGCGACGCTCAAGTTGGTGCTGGCGGTGTTGCGGGACCAGACGTGATCCATCTGCCGGCGAGCGTTCGCGTGTACTTATGCACCTCGCCGTGCGACATGCGGCGGAGCTTCGACGGTCTGCACGCACTGGTCGCAGGCGCGATGAAACTGGATGCGTTTGCCGGGCACCTGTTCTGTTTTTCTAATCGCCGGCGGGACCGGGTGAAAATTCTGTATTGGGATCGCGATGGGTTCGCGGTGTGGGCCAAGCGGCTGGAGGAAGGCACCTACGCGATGCCGTTTGAGGAAGGAGACGAACCCCGGCGCGAGATCACCGCGCAGGAGTTAGGGGCGCTGTTGAGCGGCATCGATCTGAGTGTTGCCAAACGCCGGAAACGATATCGGCGCAAGAACGCGGAAGCCGCATAAACAGTGGCTTCCGATGCACTTTTATCTTGGTAAAGCGCCGCTTTCCCCTTATAATTCCGATAGTGCCGGTCGATCCCAACAGCCTGCCACATGATCCCGCGATCCTGAGGCAGATGCTGGTGGATCTGACCACGCAACTAGACAAAACACAACGGCTGTTGCGCCAGTTGATGGAAGCCAAAAGCGGCACGCGTAGCGAACAGTTGAGCGCCGATCAGTTGCGATTATTCGCGCAGGAGCTCCACGTTGCCGAACTCACCCCGCCGGAAGCCCCAACAGAAGCAGAAAAGAACGAAGACGATCTGCCGCCTGGTTCGGCCTCCAGCGGAAGTGAGGACCAAGAAGAAAGCCGCCCGCGAGGACGGCGTCGGCTGCCGCCACATCTGAGGCGCGAACGGATCGAGCATGATCTGACGGCGGAAGAAAAACACTGCACTTGGTGCCATCAGGACCTGCACCCCATCGGCGAAGAATCCAGCGAGCGTTACGAGTACATCCCTGCTCAGTTGCTGGTGATCGAAGACATCTGCAAAAAGTACGCTTGCGCCTGCACGGTAAAGACGGCGAGCAAGCCGCCGCAACCCATCGAGAAAAGTGCGGCCGGCGCGTCGTTATTGGCGCAGGTGATTGTCAGCAAAATAGCCGATCACTTGCCCGTGCACCGCCAGGCGAAGATCTTCAGCCGCTTCGGGGTGGAGATTCCAGACCAGACCATGTGCGGCTGGATGCGGCAATCGGCGGAGCTGCTCGATCCTCTCTATGTTCGCCTGAAACAGTTCGTACTGAGATCGAAGGTGGTGGGCACCGATGATACGCCGGTGAAAGTACTGGACCGCAACTTGAAGCGCGCAACGCGAAAGGGGCGATTCTGGCCGTATATCGGGGATCGCAACCATGTGGCGGCGGTGTTCGATTACACCCCGACACGAGAACGCGCTGGGCCTGAAGAGTTCCTGAAAACGTATCGCGGATATCTGCAGGCCGATGCCTATGTAGCTTACGACAGCTTCTTCACCAATCCCGAACGCGGCTTGGTGGAGATTGCATGTTGGGCCCACACGAGGCGTCACTTCCATCAGGCGCTGGACACGGATTCTGCGCGCATGGGCGCGGTGCTGGCCTACATCGCGCATCTATACAAAGTGGAGAAACGGGCGCGGCGGGCCGGTATCGCGGGCCAGGACCTGCGCCTGTTGCGTGAGCATGCCTCCAAACCGGTGCTGGAGCAACTGCACGAATATCTGGAGAAGATTCGCGCACAAGTGTTACCGAAGAGCGAAGCCGGCCAAGCGGTCTCCTACGCGCTGAAGAACTGGACGGCGCTGACACGCTACCTCGAAGATGGGGACCTGTCCATCGACAACAACCACACCGAAAGAAGCTTGCGCGGCATCGCGGTGGGGCGGCGCAATTGGACTTTCGTAGGTAGTGATCGCGGCGGAAAAACGATGGCGGTGCTGCGGAGCTTCGTTGCATCGTGCGAACTGGCCAAGGTGGACCCGTTCGCCTGGTTCCAAGATGTGCTCGCGCGCATCGGCGAGTGCTCGATTCAGCAACTCGACCAGTTACTGCCCCACCGTTGGGCTGAGGGCCGCGCGTAGGCTGGCTCTTTTCGGCTCACCAGCGTTCGGCCCCGCCGTTGGTGTTCATGTGATGGATACGCCGCAGTGACGAATTCATCCCAACTTCAACCTGTTGGGCCGGATCATCAATCAACCGAACTTCGGCGCGATGTGCATTGAGCCGACTGACGTACAGCCCCGGCGTTTGCCCGCCGCAACACAAGTCCTCCTCTGGGGCGTGACGGGTAGCATTGGTATCACCCCCGGCTTTCGCCCCGCGAGGAAGACCTTCGTCCAAGTGTCCTTCTCTAGGTTTCGTGTGATAGCTGCGCCGACCGCCGTGCTTTTCGCGGGCGCTGGCGAACTTGGGATTTCAACTGTCGTAGCGAAGCTTTGACCCGAGCTCAATCATCGCGGTTCTGTAACTGGCCCGATGCCTGCGCACCAACGCGTTAGAATGCCACCGGTGTCCTGCCCCTTCGGGTCATGATGCCTTGGCGGTACGGCGCCTTGCTGGCAGGACCGGTTTGCAGCGATACTTCAAATCGGAGTCGAAAACAAGAAACTGCTGCCCCTTGACGTCGACGACCACAAAGCGATCATCTTGCGCGGGACCGATGACCTCAAATATCTCGCCCGCCGGAATGTTGACGGCGGCGTGATGGTTGTCCATGAAGGCCAGGACCATTACGGCGAGGTCGGCCCGATAGCGCGTTCTAGGCTCCTGGTGGAGCGTCGGTATCGTTCCCATTTGTGCCTCTTATGCCTTCGCTGTCGCCGTCTTGGCTTCAATTGGCACTTGGCGCGACTTCTTTTCGGCCTGTGGTACGGGCACCGAGACTTTCAAAACTCCATCCTGCAGTTCTGCCTTGACTTGATCCGTCTTGGCTCCTTCCGGCAGGGGAATGGCTCGGTAAAACTGGCCGTAGCTGCGCTCCCAACTGTGGTACCCCGCGTGATCTTCCTTGTGCTCGCGCTTTCGTTCGCCTTGAATCACGAGTGCATCGTCGGTCAGTTCGACCTTGATTTCGTCCTTCTTTAGGCCCGGCACTTCCGCGGTAACCACCAGGTCGCCATTGCACTGCCGGACGTCCACCGCCGGAGACCACGCGCCCAGCTTCATTTCCGCGCCCGCCTCTGGCGCGCCGCTCCGGAATGCCCGATCCATTTCATCGGTGAATTCGCGCATCAGCGCGAAGGGGCTCATTCCGAACCACCGGCCGAACGGAACCATGGGCGCGAAGAAGTCATTGGCCCGGCCGAGGGGCGGTGCTTCGCGTTTCACGACGGACTGCTGTTTGTTTACTTTCACTTCTTCCATATGAATGCCTCCTTCTTATTTCAAGCGACTCTGCTTTCCGGGGCCACTCATGTGCCCCACCGTACTCGCCGAGTGTTAAGCGCCAGCCGTCATTTGCTTAGGGGCTGCTTTCGGCGCGGTCACGTGGAGCATGCCCTTGTCGACCGACGCGGTCACCTTGTCGACATCGACAGACCGGGGCAAGTCGATCCGTCGAAAGAGCTTCTTTTCCGAAAACTCGCAGAACTGAACGTTACCCTTCTTCTCTTCGTGAGTGTGGGTGGCGCCGGCCTGGACGACGAGCGCATCCGGCATCGCGGACACTTCAATGTCTTTGGCATCGAATCCAGGCAGCGCTATGCTGGCTTTGAATTCCTTCTCGTCCTCTGCCAATTCGGCAGCGGGCGCCCACACCACCTCGCGCTCGGCCTGCAGCCAGTCCTTCAGATCGGAGCCATTCTCACCGTTGCGGCTTTGGAAAATTTCGAAAGCTCGCTTCCGGATTGAGTCGGTAACCGCTTCCATTTGCTCCAGGAGCGTCTGGGGAATAATTGCGGGATTGCTACATTTATGAATGCCTACTTGCGACATCGGTATCCTCCTGGCAAGTCGATGGCTGGATTGTCTGACCGGAATCTGAACCCCGTTCGGGCGTTCCAGCTCCGGTAAATTCAAACTATCAGGGTTCGAGTACTAGGGGACCTAGGTAAAGTACTAGGAGAAATTTGTAACTACACCAACCCTTGTTCGATCGCGTGCTTGGTTAATTCGGCGGTGGTGCGCAACCCCAGTTTTCTCTTAATGTTTTCGCGATGGAAGTCGACTGTCTTGGTGGAGATGCTCAGAACGTGGGCAATTTCCTTGGCGGCGCGGCCCTCGGCGATCAATTGCAAAATCTCCCGCTCCCGCGTGCTGAGGCGAAGAGTGGCGGCGGCACGGGAAGGATCCTTGAATCGCTCCAGGTGTTCGCGCGAAAGGCTTGGAGTTACATAGATGCGGCCGTTCAGGACGCTTTTGATCGCATCCAGAAGCTCCTCGCGCGCGGCGGATTTCAAAACGTATCCCGTCGCTCCCGCGTTGAGCGCGGCCTCCAGGTACGCGGGATTTACGTGCATTGTGACGAATAACAGCTTGACTCCGGGTAGACTCTTCTTGATCTGCACCGCCGCGTCGATGCCATTCAGCAGGGGCATGGTGATGTCCAGGATGATCAGGTCCGGTTTCAAGAGGAGCGCCGTCTCCACCAGCGCCTTCCCGTCCGTCGCTGTGCCGATAATTCTAAGATGAGGCTCAAGAAACGCGCGAAGGCCTTCGAGCGTCAGCGGGTGGTCGTCGGCCAATAAGACTCGCGTCCGTTTCATAGGCTGTCGGCAGGCAAGGGAACTTCTGCTGCAATCCGAGTGCCGTGACTCGGCCGCGCCGCGATGGACAGCTTCCCATTCACCAGGCGCGCGCGTTCCTCCATGCCGATCAAACCCAGCCCACCCTGCCCCCTGATTGCCTCCCGGTCGAAACCAACACCATCGTCTGCGATCGTTAACACTACGGCCCCATCCGGGAAGGTGAGCTCGAGCGAGACGTGTTTGGCGTTTGCATGCTTGGCTATATTTTGCAGGCTCTCTTGTGCAATTCGATAGAGACAGGAGGCTACTTCACGAGGCACTGGGGCCTGACGGGCGCCGCCAGTGAATTCTAACGCCAAGTTGGGGTTCCGCTCGGAAAATTCCTTGCACAAGGCCCGCAGGGATGCGACCAGACCCAAGTCATCGAGAACGGATGGATGCAACTCGTACGCGATATGACGGGTCTCTTCCGATGCCTTGACCACCCGGGCTTGCAGCGCTTTCAGCCGGTCTTGCACCAACTGGGCGGGCGCTTCGGCCGCAAGCCCACCCATGTCAATGGCCAAGGAAGCCAGTTGCTGGCAGATCTGATCGTGCAGCTCGCGAGACACCCTCCGGCGCTCCTCTTCCTGAGCCGTCAGCAGACTTGCTGCAAGAGCCTGAACCTTCGCTCCATGGGTTTGCGCAGCCAGCTCCAGTTGCCTTCGTTGGGTGATATCGCTCACAAAAGCGACGGCTAGTTTGCCTGCGGCGGTCTGGATGCCGCTCAGGCCAATCTCGACCGGAAACGTCGTGCCGTCCTTACGGCGGCCTTCCAGATTCAGGCCGATCCCCATGGGCCGGCTTTGCAGGTTGGCGAAGTAACCCTTGTGGTGGTCGGCGTGGCGGCCCCGGGCGTCTTCCGGAATCAGAATATCGAGCGGCTGCCCGAGGAGTTCCTCCCGGCGGTAGCCGAACATCTTTTCCGTATTGCCATTGACTAACACGATCTTTCCGTCCGAGTTCACAGCGACGACAGACTGCACGGAGGAATCCAGTAAAGCCCGGACCGTAAATTCGCTTATTTCCACTGCCTCCTGGGCTTGTTTGCGCTCCGTGATGTCCTCCAGAGCGATCAGGATGGTCTGGGTTGGATCGATACGGCGGGCGTTGAGCACCAACCGCCGGCGGCCAATCTCCGGGAAGTCTTGATCGACGTCGAAATCTTTAATCTCGGTGCCCTTCGAGAGAACTTCCCGGAACAGTTCCCGCAAGCGGGCAACGTTGCACTGGCCGGCGCCCGTCCCGAAGAACGACTGTTGCTTCATGTCTTGGGGTGAAACTCGAAACAGGCCGCAGAAGCTTCGATTCACGGTCAACACCCGGAATTCGGAGTCCACCACCAGGAGAGCTTCGTGAATGGTTTCGATGATGGCGCGGGCGTAGTCGCCCAACCTTTGGGCCTCGTCCCGCGCACGGTAAATCAAATCCGTGTCCAGCAGCACCACCAGCACGCCTCGAATGTTGTTGTCGCTCTTGTAAGGCCGTACGCGCAGCGAATACCGGTGGCCGCTCCGGTCGCTGACCTCGCGCTCGATGGGTCGCCCTTGACGGGTAACTTTCGAAAACAGCTCCCTCCAATTGGAGACATTCAGGTTGGAAGCGATATCGGTGAACGGGCGCCCCACGTCGCCCGGGATCAGGTTCAGCAATGTACCCGCCACCGGAGAGAACCGCCGGACACGCAGGTTGGCATCCAGAACCAACACCGGGATGTCGACACCCAACAGCAGGTTAGTCAGGTCGTGCGTTAGAGCGTTCATTTCCGCGTTGTGATGTTGCAACTCGTCATTGAGCGTGACGAGTTCCTCGTTGGAGGACTGCAGCTCCTCCTTGGCCGTTTCCAGCTGCTGATTGGTGCTCTGCAACTCCTCGTTACTGGACAGGACCTCTTCGTTGGCCGCCTTCATCTCCTCTTGCGCGGCTTCGTGTTCCGCAATCAGGGCGCGCAATTGTTCCCGGGTGGATACTAATTCCCGTTCGAGCCTTTCCGCTTTTTCGACGCTACGTTTCTTACCTGCCGCTGGGCCCGTTTTCCGCCCTCCGCCCAAGCTCTCTGCTGGACCCGCCGCCAGGCTCGCTGGCTCGACCTTTTGAAACACTATCAGGAGATCCTGCTTGTTGCCGTTGCGCTTCTTGAGCGGCCGCACTTCCAGCCGAACTGCCGCGGGCTGACCCTGATGCTTGAATTGCACAACGTCTTTGTGGACGGCGAAACCTTTTCGTTTGGCTTTGTAGATGGCCGTACGCAGATCCACCACAAACTCGGGACGCACCATTTTCAGCAAGTGAAAACTGGGTTGCCCTGTGGCGGGCGCCAGGTACGGGCTTGTGTCGCCTTGAAAATGCACGATATGGAGATCCGGATCGACGATCAGGGCGGGCGGCGCGTAGTGCTCCAGCAGGATGACTTCTGCTTCCTTCCGGAAATCGCTCGCCGCGCTGGCCGCGGTAACGTTGGGCGCTACGGCATCCGGTTGGGGCAAATGGTTCGCCGTCGCATGGGACTCGCGAAAGGTGGTCGCCGCCGGCTTGCGCAAGAAAATCCTATGTTTCTGGTCCTCCGCCGTGAAAGCCTCGGAGTAGTCGCTAATGGATTCGGAGTTTCCGAGAAAGAGAAAGCCTCCGGGCTTGAGCGCATACTGGAACATCGATAAGACTCTCTTTTGCATCGCCGGGCCCATGTAGATCAGAACGTTCCGGCAACTGATGAGATCGAGCCTGGAAAACGGCGGATCCTTGGCCAGATCGTGCCGCGCGAATACGCATAGATCGCGAATGAACTTCTGAGTCTGATAACCATGGTCAGTCTTTACGAAGAAGCGTTTCAGACGGGCTGGAGATACTCCGGCTACCGCTGCTTCGGTATAGATCCCAGCTCGGGCATGCTCCACCGCGCGCTCCTGGATGTCGGTACCGAAGATTTGAATTTTGATTCGACTCGCCCGTTCACCCAATTCTTCGAGCAGCAACATCGCAATGGAGTAGACCTCCTCTCCGGTGGAGCATCCTGGCACCCAGATGCGCAGAAAATCACCGGCGGATTTTTTCAAGCGGAACTTTGCCAGGACCCGTTTGCGCAGAGCCTGAAAGCACTCCGGATCGCGAAAGAAACTGGTCACGTGGATGAAGATGTCATCCGCCAAGGCCTGCGCTTCTTCCGGGTTCTGCCGCAGGATCTGAGCATACTTATGCAACGATGCGATCTTCAGCAGAGCCATCCTCCGCGCGATGCGCCGGCGGACGGTGGCCTGCTTATACAGGCGGAAATCAACCCCAACGGAGGACCGAAGGATCAGGCAGACCTTGTCGAGCTCGCTCCCTTCGAGTACTTCCTGCGCCTCCGCCAAATAGGGGTGGCGGCCGATGCGCCCCAGTTCGGCTGCGATGCGCTTAGGTGACAGCACGAAATCGACCGATCCGGCTGTGATCGCACTCATCGGCATGGCGGGCCATTCGGCCGTTTTCGGATCCTGAGCGAACGTCATGCCTCCGGCGGCCTTGATGGCTTTCAACCCATACGTGCCGTCGGATCCCGTGCCGGAGAGAACCACGCCAACGGCCGCATTACCCTGTTCCTCCGCCAGAGCCACTGAGAATTCATCAATCGGGCGTTGCAGCCCGGCGGCGTCCGATCGGGGCACCAGCCGCAGGGTTCCCTGACGGATGATCATATTCTTGTTGGCGGGGATGACGTAGACGTGGTCCGGCTTCACGTCGATTCCGTCGGACACCTCGACGACGGTCATGCCGGTCGCCTTCGACATAAGAGCGGTCAACGTGCTTTCGTGCGTAGGCTCCAGGTGCTGGATCAGCACGAAAGCCATCCCGGATTGGGCCGGCAGCGCTTTCAGCAACGCGGTGAACGCTGCCAGACCTCCGGCCGAAGCGCCGATGGCGACGACGGGAAATGGAAGTCCGGGGCGCGCGTTGGAGGTTTCAGAGCCACGACTGCGCGATAAGCGGACGTTGCCTAGTTTTGGGCGAGTCTTGCGGGGTCTTACCGGCGCTGTAGGTTTGGCCATGTGCTAGGCCTCGTGAAGAGGTTGACAGCAAGATACCATGATCCAGGACGATTCGCGGCGACGCCGTCGAGAATGCTACACCGCCGAAGACCCGCTTCGGCAACAGCCGTGATCAGCCCAGGGGCCGACTCTAGGTGGCAGACACAACCACTTAAATCTATACGCCGGCGCGCAAACCTATGGTTCGGCCTTAACATAAAACTTGCGAGCCGATACAAGGTCTGCGTTGGGTATTTCAGTCGTGAGTCTCACGGATTGAAGCCCGCCTTTACCCGCTGGCTTCGCAAGAAACGTGAGCAAATATTGGTGGCTGAGGCGGCCAGTCAGATCAGACAGGTAAGGAGCCAAGGAAACAGGTGCTCCAAAACCCAGTGAATACGCCTCTCCCCCGGTCTCCTCCGCGAGCTCAGCCAGGTAGTTCTGAGCCCAGATGTTGAACCATAGGCTATGGCCAGTGTGACCAGTTCCCAGTGCATAGATGGCGTAAACAACGATCCCCTCGCGCTGAGCGTCTGCAATTGCGGAGTCGACGAATACATTGTGGATGGATTCATTCCCCAGCTCAAAAGCGCCGACACCGGGCGTCACCATCAAGACCTCGCGCCGCGCAGAGCTTGCGGGCCAGTGGTGAATTAAATCGCTCAGCGATACATAAGGATTGGTGCCAGTAGTACTTCCCATCGGCAAGCGCAATGCCGTCGCGGCGTGCACATGATCCTTGGTAAGGCTCTGGACAGTGTCAACCATACCGTTCCGCATATAGCCGATGCCGATGGCTGTACTCGGCGGCTGGGAATTGATGAAGTGCCGCACATCTTCGAACTGGCTGGCCACACTTGAATCAGACGCGTCATCTATCAATATGAACAGTTCGAGGCCGGCATCGTCTCCTTGGCAGGATACCCAGTTGATCACAGGCATACGATCCCGGTCTTGAAACAGCATGACGTCTTCGCGCGCCAGCAGCGGCACATCCTTACCTTGACGCGGCTCGACCGTGACGACCATCCGCACTCCAGTGCTCGTTGTAACCGGGAGCCTAGCCTGGGCAAGCGCAACCGAAGCCGCCACCACTAGAAGTCCCGCCGCCAAAAGTGGATTTGTCATATCGTGTGCCCCGCATCCGCCATTCGAAATGGGCAGACGGCTCAGGCTGCGTTGGACGGAGATTCAACCAGGCAAGCTTGAGGTGCCCTTGCCGGTATCAGGCAGCCTGGACCTCGACAGGCTTCTTCTGGGCCGCTGGCGCCTTGGCCACAGTGATGTGGAGCATGCCGTTATCGAGTCTAGCCGAGGTCTTTTCTACGTCAATGCGTGCCGGCAGCTCGAACCTCCGGTAGACGTCATTTGAGCCGAACTCCGTCCATACCACGTTGGGTTCCTCAGTCTTTTTCTCGTGTTTGGTCTCTGCATGGACGATGATCTCGGAGGGCGTGACGGTGACTTGCACTTCTTTCGGGTCGAAGCCAGGCAGTGTGATCTGCGCTTCATACTTCCCATCCTTTTCGGCCAGTTCCGCTGCCGGCCACCCAAACACTTCATGCTCGGCCTTGAGCCAGTCGTCGACCTCGTGGCCAAGCTGATAGCCTCGCTTCTTGAAGAGCTCAAATGCCCGCCGGCGCACGTCCAACCGCTTTGCGATCGCTTCGAAGATCGGAAGGGGCTCTGAGCCCACATTCTCCACTTTTTGAACAGCCAGATTTGCCATGGCAGTAGCCTCCTTACCCATGCCGGGTCAGCTCCAAGTGAGCATTCATCATGCCATTTCGAACTGGATCAATTCCGCATGGCAACGCTGTTGGGCATTCAGAATGCAGGGCAGCTAGTGTTTCGAAAAGACATCGTCAATGGGCTCTCGTCTGTCCTGGCCTGCACACCTGCTCATCCTAGCTGCAGTGCCGGGGCTTGCAACTGCTCTGTCCTTTGGCCTACGGCGCATGCCTGGCTGGGGGCGCGCTGTCCGGTTCGCTCTTGCGGGATTTCTCGCGACCAACGAACTCATCTGGTATGGTTACAGACTCACCCAAGAGGGTTTCCGCTTCTCCGAAGCCTTGCCGCTGCAACTCTGCGATCTCACGCTATGGCTCACGGTCATCGCGGCCTTGACCCTCAAGCCCGGAATCTACGAGGTTGCCTATTTTGGAGGATTGGGTGGGAGCAGCATGGCGCTGCTTACACCTGACCTCTGGACGCCGTTCCCGTCTTATCCGACAGTCTATTTCTTCCTGTCTCACGGTTTCGTCGTGATCACGCTCGTGACGCTGACCTGGGGTCATCTGGCCAGGCCCCGGCCGGGTTGTGTCTGGCGAGCGTTCCTGATCTTGAACCTGTATGCGGCTGCAATCGGGGTCTTTGATGCGGTTTTCAAGACCAACTACATGTATCTATACAGCAAACCTGCGAGCGCGTCTCTTCTCGATTACTTCGGACCCTGGCCTGCTTACATCTTTGCGGAAGAAGGATTTGCACTCGCAGTGTTCTGGTTACTGTGGCTCCCTGCCCGAAGCGCCGAACGCCGCAAAGAGTGGTTTAGCGAATGACCGCGACAGATTTCGGGAAAGTGCGCCAAATAGCCCAAGCGGTCATCAAGCACATTCGAGTCCGAGCGCGAGACCTATGGAACATGGCATGCACATTACGGGGCAGGTTGAAATGAAAATTCTGTTGACGACCGACGGATCGGACGGCGCGGCGGCAGCGGCCCGGACGGCATGCCAGATTCTTCGGACTGAGAATCGGCAAGTGGACTTGTTGTGCGTCGCACCGGAATACCGGCCACGGATGACGGGCTGGGACGAAAGCTGGGCCGGCCAACGCTATCGGCACCGTATTGTCACTGCGACACAACGGATTCTGGATCGGGCGAACGCTGCTCTCGCAGCGCAAGGGATCATGGCGAGAGCGCAAAGCGAGATCGGCTCACCTCAAGGGGTCATCGTACAAAGGTCGGTGGGCTACGATCTGACAGTCCTGGGCGCGCGAGGACGAGGCGAACTCTCGGAGGCCGGACTCGGGCCGGTGGCCAACCACGTGTTGCACCATGCACCCGGCTCTGTCCTGATCGGACGCGAACTGCACAGCGATAGTGGGTTTCGCGTGCTGGTGGCGGTTGATGGCTCAACGGCTTCTAGCCGCGCGCTGGAGGTGATGACCTCGCTTCTCGACCTTGAATCAGCCGGCGTCGTTCTGATGCATGTGATGGAAACACCCTGGATTCACTTGGGACTGGAGCGGGATTGGCTTCGTTTCAAGGATCCGGTTCACGACCAGATCGAGCCCGAAATCGAGTGGGACAAAGAGCTTCAGGCCGAAGCGCAGCGCTTGATCGACCAAGCGCGCGAGCAACTTCGGCCGTACCATCCTGGCATCGAAGTGGAAATGGCCGAGGGCATTCCTGCGGACGAGATCCTAAGCCAAGCTGAGAAGCGGGATTGCGATCTCATCGTGTTGGGCGCAACCGGCGTCACGGATTTGAAGCACCAGCTTCTCGGCAGCGTGTCATCCAAGATCGCCTGGGAGGCGAGTTGCTCCGTCCTGGTGGTCCGATCAGCAGATTAGGAACCTGCGAGACGTGGCTGGCCGTCGTGGTGCTGCTGTGGCGCGTCTCCGGTCCGGCGATGATGGTCACTCTGTTCTTGTGCGGCGACGTGATGACGGGGAGAGGCATCGACCAAGTGCTCTCCCACCCGTCAAGGCCTGCGCTGCATGAGCCATGTGTTCAATCCGCGCTCGAATATGTGGCCATGGCAGAAAGCGCCAACGGCCCGATCCCCAAGCCCGTCAAAGGTTCCTATATCTGGGGCGATGCGCCTGAGGAACTCGATCGAGTCGCGCCGGCTGCACGAATCATTAACCTGGAGACCAGCATCACTACCAGCGAAAGCTATGCGCTCAAAGGCATCAACTACCGGATGCACCCCGCAAACGTATCGTGTTTATCGGCAGCGAAGATCGATTGCGCCGTCCTGGCAAATAATCACACGCTTGACTGGGGGCCGGCCGGACTGGCACAGACCATCTCCACACTGCGGAAAGCGGGCATCAGAACTGCGGGAGCGGGACAAAATCTAGCGGAGGCTTTAGAGCCCGCTGTGATTGAGGTTTCTAGCAATTCAAGAGTGCTCGTCTTTGGCGCTGGCTTGACTGACAGCGGCATCGAGCGCGATGGGGCGGCTGGGGACTCAAAACCCGGAGTCGTGTTGCTGCCGGACCTCTCCACTAGGACAGTTACACATATCGCTGAGAGAGTAAGCAAGGTGAAGCGGCCCGGCGACATAGCCGTGTTGTCCATTCACTGGGGCGAGAACTGGGGCTACGAGATTCCACGCCAGCACCAGGTCTTCGCCCACAATCTGATCGATCTGGCAGCGGTCGACGTGGTGCACGGCCATTCCTCGCACCATCCCAAGGGAATCGAGGTGTACGGGGGCAAGCCGATTCTCTACGGCTGTGGAGACTTCATCAATGACTACGAGGGCATATCAGGATATGAAGAATTTCGGAGCCATCTGGTCCTGGCTTATTTTGTCGCCACGGATTCGGCCACCGGGAGGCTTTTGGGTCTGGAGATGAGGCCATTCGAGACGAAACGATTCCAATTGCACCGAGCCAGCCACAAGGACGCAGAATGGCTGAAAAACATGCTGAGCCGGGAAGGAACACGGTTCGGCACCAACGTGAAAATGGCGCCGGGCGGCCAGCTCCTGCTCGAATGGCGGTGATGATGATGTCAGGGCGCCGCTGTGAGGCTCGCTGATGATCGTGGCCATAAAGGCATTCATCCTTTCACGCAGATGACGGGCTCCAAACGAGCCACTCTCCGCGACAATCCAGCCTTCTCTGAGGCCTCAACGACTGCGTTCACGTCCTTGTAGGCCCCGGGCGCCTCCTCGGCTACACCGCGTGCTGAAGGCGAGCGAATCAGGATACCGCGGCCGGCCAGCTCATCGATCAACTGCCGGCCTCGCCACTGCTTCGTGGCTTGATGGCGGCTCATCTGGCGCCCTGCGCCGTGGCAGGAGGAGCTAAAGGCCTGCCGCTCGCTTTCCTGAGTGCCGACCAGGATGTACGAGGCGGTTCCCATCGTGCCTCCGATAAGGACCGGCTGTCCGGTGGCGCGAAGCGCTTCCGGAATGGCCGGATGGTTCGGGCCAAAAGCGCGCGTCGCGCCTTTTCGATGGATGAAGACTTGTTTAGCCTGTCCATCGACCTGGTGCTGTTCGACCTTGCAAGTATTGTGGGAAACATCGTAGAGAACCGTCAGTTCCGCGCGAGGAACCACTTCGGCAAAGGCCCGGCGAACCAGGTGAGTAATGATCTGGCGATTCGCCAGGGCGCAATTGATGGCGGCCCGCATGGCTCCTAGGTACTTTTCCCCGATCGGAGATCGAATCGGCGCGCATGCCAATTCGCGATCCGGCAACTCAATTCCATATCCCGCCGCCTGCGCTGCCATGTCGCGGAGAAATTCGGTGCCGATCTGGTGACCCAGGCCGCGAGAACCGCAATGTACGCTCACTACGATGTCTCCCTCGCGGATACCAAAGGAGTTGGCGGAGGGCTCATCGAAAATAGCCACCACCTGCTGCACTTCCAGATAGTGGTTCCCGGAGCCCAGCGTGCCCATCTCGCGGCGCTGCCGATTCTTTGCAAAATCGCACACAACTTCCGGCTGTGCGCCGTCCATTCGCCCTCGTTCCTCGGTGCGCTCCAGATCATTCGCTGTTCCGTAGCCGAGGCGGAGAGCCCACTGCGCGCCGTCCACCAACATCTCGTCGAGCTGGCCGTCGGTCAGGTTCAAGAGCCCTCTGCTACCCACTCCAGCCGGAATGTGGCGGTACAGTGCATCCGCAAGCGATTGCTTGATCGGCGGCAAATCCTCTGCATTTAGACCTGTCAACAGCGTCCGCACACCGCAGGAGATATCGAAGCCGACCCCGCCGGCCGAAATTACACCGCCCTCGTCCGGGTCGAAGGCTGCCACGCCTCCGATCGGGAAGCCGTAGCCCCAGTGGGCATCGGGCATGGCATAAGCCGCTTTCTGGATGCCGGGCAGGGCGGCGACATTGACAATTTGCTCATAGACCTTTGCGTCCATGTCGCGGATCAGATCTTCACTGGCAAACAGAATCGCCGGGACGCGCATTTTCCCGTGCGGCTCGATTTGCCACTCGGATTCGGAGACGCGCTTCAACAGTGCCGTTTCCAAAGAGCCACCTCAAACATCGACGACGCATTGGGCCACCCAGGAGCCATCTAGATTCTGGCCGACCAATAAGCTCGTGTAAGTTGCGCCTTTGACCTCAACAGCCGGCTCATGCCGGGCGACATCGACTTCTTCGCCCCAAGCCCTACCGTGCAAGCGAATTCCCTCCAGACGGACTGCAAAACGGCCAAAGACCATTCCACGGACCGCCATCTCATAGATCAGTGTGTTGAGCCAATCAACCAAGAGCACCTCGCTGTCCGTCGCCTGGCATTCGACGACGATCTCCTGCCTGGACACGACGAGCGCAGGATCGGTGATCACTGCAACCAGGGCAATTGCGGCCTGCTCAAACGCTTCCTCCCTTGTGGTTCCAATCCCCCGCACGCCAATGTCGGCACCATGGGTGAAGTGCTCCCAATGCGGGCTGAAATCCGCCTGTGCCTGCGCCAAATCACACACCTTCACTCTTCATACTCGCTTTGGCCTCGTTGACACTGCTCAGAGCTAGCTAAGGAGGTGCACGCTTCGGACCAACCCGGCTCCTTCCGAACTGCCCCACAGCGAGCAAGGGCGATGGCTTCGCGGACGATTGTTCCGCTTTCGGGGTAACGGGATCCCAGCAACTTCCACCATTACCGTCGCATTTCGGCTTCCCGCTTCTGCTCCCGCGAAATCAGCTTCGCCAACTCACTCAGCTCCTCCGCCAACAACTCGACCAGATCATCTACGGACACGATGCCGATCAAGACGCCTCCGTCGTTCACGACGGGAGCTCTGCGTGCTCCTTTAGCGCGCATCAACTGAATCGTCTGAAAGACTCCTTCATTCTCTCTGACGGTAATCAGGTCGCTGGTCATGATGTCGCCAACCGAAAGGCTTGTGGCATCAAGTTCTTGTGCCAACACTTCTAAAACCATATCCCGGTCCGTGACGATGCCAACGGGTGTGCGTCGCCCGTCAATTTCGTCCGTGACCACAATGTCGCCGACATGATATTGCCGCATCAGCTTTGCGGCTTGTAAGACCGACGTATTACGCGGCGCAACAACAACTTGGCGGACGCACAGCTCTCCAACAGGCATGGTATGTCTCTCCTCTCCGCTGAAACTGCACCGCTGCGGCCAAAGTCCAACTCGGCAACATCAGACGGACGCCATGAGCGCGTCGGGGATCAAATCGAATTGCTTGAGTCAGACCGCGGCCTCGCTGCCGCTTGGGGGCACAGTAGTCTTGCGATTCAGTTTGAGCGAAAGAACACACGAAGACGCGAAACCGCACATCTGCTTGAAGAACGTGAGTTGGCCCCACGCGGCAAACCCGCAGCCTTGAATCAAAGAAAGGAGGGTGACTCAACACGACGGGCACCCTCGATTTCGCTAGCACAACAAGAGCGCGGGAGCATGATCAAGCCCTGAAGCGAGGCGCTGAGCCAGTATGGGAAAGTTCGTGAGGGGATTACGGTCGATCGGCATCCGCTGCGGGTCGACGGTTTGGCTCGAAAAGTGCCTGTGCCGCTAGCGTGGTGCTCTTCGCGTGTGAAGGATTTCACTCCGTCGCTGCCGCGCTGCGGGGGCGTCTCTCTTACCTCAGAAGCGGGGCTTTCACCGCCTCCCGCTTTGAAAATGGCGAGATGCACTTAGACACCCCAACACTCATTAACGGCGAACACTGTCTGATTCTTGGTTCTATTGCGCCGCCCGACGGGCAACTCCTCTCAACCCTATTGCTCGCTCACACGCTCAAGAAAGAAGGAGCCAGCAAAGTGACGGCTGTTCTCCCCTACCTCGCCTACGCCCGGCATGACAAAGACGAGCCGGGCCATAGCATGGCAACTGCGTGGGTCGGCTCGGCTGTCGAAGCCTCCGGATGCGACGGGGTGATTTGCGTGGATTTGCACAGCAAAGCCGCCAAGCAGCTCTTCCCGATCCCTTTGATCTCGATCTCTAGTGCGGGTGTCTTTGCGGAGGCGATGAAACGGTACGGGCTCTGCGGGGCAACGATTGTTGCTCCGGACGAGGGGGCCATTGCCCGTTGTGAGGCGGTAAGGACGGCTGGTGGACTGCCGCCCGTTGAGATCCCCTATTTCGAAAAGCACCGAACGGCAACCGGGATCATCCACAGCGGGCCAATTGGCCAAGTGGGTGCCCAAGCCGTGATCATTGACGACATCCTGGACACGGGAATCACACTGATCTCGGCATGTGAGCAGCTCGCCAGAGCTGGGGTGAAAGAGATCAGCGTTATGGTCACCCACGGCCTGTTTACAGGCGAAAGATGGAAGCAATTGCGGCAGATTGGTGTGAAACGGATCTTTTGTACGGATTCGATCCCGCGCCCCGCCAATCCCGACAGAGACGGCATCGTAACGCTGTCCATTGGTCCGCTCCTAGCGAGCGCGCTCTCATCGTTTGGCGACTTGTGATCGGAGAATGCAACGCGCGTCCTTCGGGCAAAATCTAGGTCGCGATTCTCTGGGACAGGTGGTCGAGACCCTGCAACACATATTCGAGCGCCTCGTGCACAGCTTCATCCCGCAATCCTGTTCGGATTCATTCCGGAATGACGCTCACCGTGAGTGGGTCTCCGCGTCAACCGTAGGTGTTAGCGGTGTCCTCTTCCTGGCATTCGTGCCGGCGGAGGAAAACCATGCCCGTACGGATAATGGAATTCCTCAAAGTGGTGCGGATAGTGGCCATAGAACACGTAAGGAGACCAATACACTCCAATGGGCGAGTAGAAGGGCCATCCGAAGGGACCCCAGAAGATCCCATTGTCCCGGTTCAGCGTGAAACGGAGAGTGGGCGTTCTCCGTTAGTGAGCATTCCGCCCTTCGGGCGGGGATTTTCAAGGCATAGGGTCTACCGATCCGATAGGTTCTTTTGAAGGAGCGCAGAAGCGAGGCCTCCGCGCTCCGGTCATCGTCTCGATGAGCCCACCAGGCTATCCCTCGGCATGGTTGCATCCCTGCAGAGCCCGCTTCCGTTTCACCTGGCACAGTCATTGTAACCCTGCGTCTCATGCCGCTTGTTGCCGGCGTAGTTGCCGCTGCCGACGCGCTTCCTCCAGCTTGCGGTCCCGTGCGTCGAGAATTTCCTTCTGCCGTCCGGCCAGCATGTCAGCTGGCGTCACAAAGCCGATGGCGCTGTGTAGCCTCACGGTGTTGTAGTGGTCCACGTATTGCTGAATCAGGCGCCGCGCATCCTCTGGCGTCAGCGGCGTTCCAGGCCGGATGCACTCGCCCTTGAGTGACTTGTGCCAGCGCTCGATTTTTCCGTTCGATTGCGGATAGTACGGCGAGGTTCTGACGTGCGTCATGCCCGAGATGCGGATGAATTCCTTAAAATCTTTGGCGATAAATTGCGGGCCGTTGTCAGAGATGATCCGCGGCCTCGCCTCCGGGTGCTTCTCCTTCGCGGCTTGCAGAATGATTTCAATCTCGGCCTCCTTCATGGACTCGCGCAGATCCCAATGCACGATCGAGCGGCTGAAACCGTCCAGCACGCTGCACAGATAGTAGAACGTACCGGCGATGTTGATGTAGCTCACGTCGATATGCCAATGCTGATGCGGCTGGGGTGGTTGCTCGAAGCCGGTCCCTTTCTGGGCGGGCTTCCCGTTCCACTTGCGCAGCAGTCCGGCTCGGCTCAGCACACGCCACACGCTGGCCGGGCTCACCGCCACGATGTCCGCGTCCAGCATCATGAAGGTTAACCGCCGGTAGCCCTCCAGCGGGTGGTTCAAATGAAAACCGATGATCGCCTGCTTCTCCCAATCCTCCAGCCAAAAATCCCGGGGAACCCAACCGTTGTGCTCGTTGGCCCGACCGTAGCGCTCTCGCCAATCATAGAACTTGCTGCCGGTCACGCCCAACCATCCAACGAATCGCCCGGCGCCGATCTCACTGGCCTCCGACCAGCGCCGGACGAAATCCACGATCTGATCCCGCACGTCGTGCGGCACCCAGACCCCGTTCAGAGTTCCCCAAGTTCTTTTTTTAACGCGATGTGCTCCCCCATCAGTTCCGCTAGGACCTCGTCCTTGCGCTGGATCTTCTTCTCCCGAAACGCGATGCGCTCCTGCTCGGCCTGATGCTCGCTGCGGGCTTTGACCTGAAAGGCGGCGGCCCCGTTCTCAAAGAACTCCTTCTGCCAGCGGTAGAATACCGTCGGCCGCAGCCCCAACTCGTCACACAGCTTCGAGACCGGTTCCTGTTCCAGTAAATGCCGCCTGAGGATGGCGACCTTCTCTTCTGCGGTGTAATACTTTCGTTCTTTTTTCAAGCGCGTTCTCCCTTATCGTTAACGGTAGAACGCTCTCTCCATTTCCAACTGAGGCGGGACAGACCGCGCCAACCCGTCGTTCAGTTACGTGAATGGCTGGATGAGAGTGATGCCCGAAGACCGGACGTTCTGGCTGCGCCGCCAGGACGTGAATGCGCCTTTCATCTTCTACGGCGCGAAAGACGCGAAGCACTATGAAGTGGTGTTGACCGCCATGCGCGGCACATCCGTGAAAGGCTACGTGTTGTTGCCTGCGGAGGCGACCGGCCAAACCGGATCCACTGCGGCAGGCGAATGACTTTAGCGTCACAGTGACCGAATCGCGGAGGGGGTTTAAGATGACCCTCTCCGCGCTGATGTCTTTCGAGAACCCTAATTGCTGGAAAACCAACATGCGAGGCAACGGTCCACAGGCGCCGCGGCTTGGAGCCGCCATTCCAATCCTTTTCTGGTTGTGCCGCAGCCGCTGGCGGTCAACCAGAGTGTCGGAAGTGCGCAGAGGGCCAGTACACCGTAAATCAAGCCCTTTTCCCAGTGCTGCAAACGGAATCGTAATTTCCGGCACACGTCCAGTATCGGATCATTGGTGTCCAGCTTGTTCCTCGGGCTTAACGGGACGGACTTCTACGGATCCTTGCGTGGGGCTACTCTTCACCAAACAACCAGCAGTTTTCACGCCGGGACTGGCGCACGAAATGCGGGCCTGACGCGTCTTCTCCGCACGGCACTAGCGAGTGCGGGCTTGTATGCGTGTGAGCCCCCAATGTGCGCAACAGAACGCAGTCCGTCGCTGCAGCGCTCTGTTAATTGCGACTGAACAACCGAAAATCGGAGTCTCGCAGATGGCACTAAAACTGCGCTTCTAGGACGGGGCGCACTCTTAGTCGGATTGCGGCACGAAAGTTCGCAACCAGCGCCCGCTTTCCCGCTCGCTGAATCGTCAGGCCGGGAAGCCTAGCAAGACTGAATTACAAGGTCGAAAGAGAAACCAATGAGCCAACCGGACTTTGCTCTCAGGAATAACATCCGTTTCAAGGGTGGGACTCCTTTGGTCGAGAGATGGTTACTGCAACAAATCTTCAAGGCCATCGGTCCTGCGCCGCTGCGCTTCGCGTTCCAGGACGGCGAGGAAATGGTTCCTGCGGGTGTGGCTCCAGTCGCCACCGTGGTGATCCGTGACCGTCGAACGCTGGCTCGCATGATTGTCGATCCGGAGATCGCTTTTGGCGAGGCCTTTGCCGGTGGCCGCATCGAGGTGGAGGGGGATCTGGCTCGAGCTCTGGAGGCCGTCTATGAATCTTGGCCCAGCGGCCGGGCGAACACCAGTTGGTACCAGCGCGTGACGTCAAGCCTGATGGGCTGGCGCCAGGCGAATAGTCTGCACGGCTCCCGCCAGAACGTTCATTGCCACTACGATCTGGGGAACGATTTCTACAAGCTGTGGCTGGACCCCCAATTGGTGTATACGTGCGCCTACTATCCTTCGCCGTCCGCGACGCTGGCGGAAGCGCAGGAGGCCAAGCTGGACTATGTTTGCCGTAAACTGCAGCTTCAGCCAGGGGATCGCGTCATCGAGGCCGGTTGTGGCTGGGGCGCACTCGCGCTCCACATGGCGCGGCATTACGGCGTATCCGTCCGGGCGTTCAACATCTCGCACGAGCAGGTTCTCCACGCCCGCCAGCGAGCTGCCGACGAAGGACTCAGCGATAAAGTTGAGTTCGTCGAGGACGATTGGCGCAATATCTCCGGAAACGCCGATCTATTCGTTTCCGTGGGAATGCTGGAACACGTGGCCGTTGCCGATTACGCCCGCCTGGGAGAAGTCATTCATCGTTCCGTGGGTGATTCCGGCCGCGGGCTCCTCCACTTCATTGGCAGAAGCTATAAAGGTGTTTTCAGCCGCTGGATTCGGAAACGGATTTTCCCGGGCGCGTACGCTCCGACGCTCGGTGAGGCCATGAACGTTCTTCAGCCCCACCGCTACGCGGTCACGGACTTCGAGAACCTCCGTCCGCATTACGCCAGGACTCTAGAGCATTGGTTAGAACGATTTGAGCAGTCCGGTGAGCAGGTCTCCGCAATGTATGATCCCTGGTTCCAGCGAGCCTGGCGGCTGTATCTCGCCGGATCGATCGCCGCCTTTCGGACCGGCACGCTACAACTCTTTCAGATTTCTTTCGCAGGTGCAAAGAGCCGGCCAACTTCTTGGACGCGCGCTCCGCTCTACACGGACCAAGGACCGGCACAACGGGGCCTGGCATGGACTCATGCGACGTCTTGATCGTCGGAGGCGGCCCGGCCGGCTCATCCTGTGCCTGGGGACTGCGGCATTCGGGTTTGGATGTTGTCATTCTCGACAAGCAGGTTTTTCCACGCGACAAGGTTTGCGGTGGATGGATCACTCCTGGGGTTCTGACGGACCTGGGAATTGATCCTCTCGAATACACCCGGGAACGGTTGCTGCAGCCGATCACCGGCTTTCGAGTCGGCTGCATCGGTAGCTCGGCGCTGGAAACAGGCTATGGCGAACCCGTAAGCTACGGCATTCGGCGGCGGGAGTTCGACGACTACTTGTTGAGGCGGTCCGGCGCGAGGCTTCTGCTCGGTACGGCGCTGACGCGGCTGGAACAATCCACGCCGGGGTGGGTGGCCAATGGTCAGATAAAAGCCCGGGTCGTGATTGGCGCCGGCGGCCACTTTTGTCCGGTCGCTGGGCTGGCGGGAGGGAAGAAGAGCGGAGAGCCGGCAGTCGTCGCCCAGGAGACCGAGTTTGAAATGGACGCCGGCAGACTGGCGGGGTGTCGTATCCGCAAAGAGACGCCCGAATTGTATTTTTGCTCCGACATGAAAGGATACGGCTGGTGTTTTCGCAAGCGGAACGTCCTGAATGTGGGACTGGGAAGGGCCGATCCGCACCGGCTTTCGGCCCACGTTACGGCTTTCCTGGAGTTCCTGAAATCGGCCGGGAGGATTGCCTTCGATGTCCCGCCGCTGCAGGGTCACGCCTATCTTCTCGACGGGACATCGACCCGGTCCATCGTCGGTGACGGCGTCCTGCTGGCCGGCGACGCCGCCGGGCTGGCCCATCCTCAAAGTGGCGAAGGGATTCGGCCGGCGGTTGAATCCGGGTTGCTCGCGGCAAAAACAATCCTGGCGGCCAACGGTTCGTACGAAAGGAAACGGCTGGATGCTTATGCTGCTCTCCTCGCCCGCCGGAGGCGCCCGTGGAGCATGAATGCCGGCCGCTATCTTCCTTCCCAATGGACCGGCTTTCTCGGCCGAAGTCTTCTGCGCTCGCGCTGGTTCGTTCGCAACGTGGTTCTAAAGGAATGGTTCCTCCACGCTAGGGCTGCGGTGACGGAAATTGATCTTGCTGCCGCATCAGAAACGGCGACGGGCGCGCCATTCCGTGGTCACAATGGTAAGAGAACCGCGTCATGAAGTTCTTAGTGCTTGCTCTCGACTTCGATGGCACCATCGCCCGGAACGATGCGTTGGACCCGGAGGTGCGTCAGGCCATAGCCGAGCTTCGGGCGCAAGACATCGTCGTCGTACTCGTGACCGGTCGAATCCTCGAGGACTTGCGCCGGGTTGCGGGCGGCCTGCATTTTGTGGATGCCGTAGTCGCGGAGAATGGCGCCGTAATCGAGTTTCCCGACAGCGGATACTCGGTTGTGCTGGGGCAACCGCCTCCGCCAGGCTTGTTGACTGAACTGCGACAGCAGGGCATTCCCTGTGTAGTTGGACGATCGGTCGTCGAGGCCGACACGCGCGAAGCTCCCCGGATTCTTGCCGTCCTTCAAAGACTGGAGCTGCCGCTGGTACTTCTATTCAATCGCGGCCGGGTGATGGTGTTG
>Ga0116223_10001315_pt1 | contig 25892 bp, 33 predicted proteins | sample Sb_taG_3_FD_90092 | JGI IMG/M metagenome (GOLD analysis project Ga0116223, IMG submission 90092) | Peat soil microbial communities from Weissenstadt, Germany - Sb_50d_a_PC metaG | ecosystem: Environmental > Terrestrial > Soil > Wetlands > Peat | place: Germany: Weissenstadt | collected 2010-09-21 | reverse complement strand
GCCTATCTCGGGACCGGTCATGCCTGAAACGCAGCCCCTGCTCGCGGTCAAGGATCTCGAGGCCTGGTACGGCGAGTCGCACGTCCTGCACGGCGTCACCTTCGACGTGCAGCCGGGCGAAGTGGTGACGCTTCTCGGCCGCAACGGCGTCGGCAAGACGACGACGCTCAAGGCCGTCATGGGCATCATCGAAAGCCGCACCGGTTCGGTGCGCTTCGACGGCTCGGAGCTGATCGATCGCCCTTCCGACGCGATCGCGCGCGCCGGCATCGCCTTCTGTCCCGAAGAACGCGGCATCTTCTCCAGCCTCGACGTCAAGGAGAACCTGCTGCTGCCGCCGCAAGTGCGTCCCGGCGGGCTCGGCCTCGACCGCATTTTCGAGCTTTTTCCCAACCTCCGCGAACGGCTTTCCAGCCAGGGCACGAAACTTTCCGGCGGCGAGCAGCAAATGCTGGCGATCGGCCGCATCCTGCGCACCGGCGCGCGGCTTCTGCTGCTGGACGAACCGACCGAGGGACTGGCGCCGGTCATCATCCAGCAGATTGGCCGTACGATCGGCACGCTCAAGGCGCAGGGCTTCACCATTCTGCTGGTCGAGCAGAATTTTCATTTTGCCGCGACCCTTGCCGATCGGTACTACGTCATGGAACACGGCCGCGTCGTGCATCAATTCGTCGCGGCGGAACTACAATCGAATACGGAAAAGCTGCACGAATATCTCGGAGTTTGATAAAGGACGTATGGCTCGAAACGTGCGGGGCGCCTGCGCCCAAGGGAGGTTGTAAAAATGAAAATTCTTCATCGATTGGCGTTCGCCGCTGCCGCGGTGATGTGCTCCATGGTCGCCGCTCAGGCGCAGGACGACGACGTCGTCAAGATCGGCGTCCTGAATGACATGTCGGGTCTCTATTCGGATATCAGCGGGCAAGGCTCGGTCGCCGCCGCTAAACTCGCGGTCGAGGATTTCAATCCCGCCGCCCATGGCATGAAAGTCGAAGTGGTCAGCGGCGATCACCAGAACAAGCCCGATGTCGGCGCCAACCTCGCCCGGCAATGGTATGACGTCGACCATGTCGACGTCATCGTCGACGTGCCGACTTCGAGCGTGGCGTTGGCAATCAGTGAGATTACGCGCGAAAAGAACAAGGTCTTCCTGGGCTCGGGTCCGGCGACCTCCGATCTCACAGGGCCGAAATGCTCGCCGAACACGATCCAGTGGACCTACGACACCTGGATGCTCGCCAACGGTACCGGCAAGGCCGTGGTGCAAACCGGCGGCGACACATGGTTCTTCCTCACCGCCGATTACGCATTCGGCCAGGCGCTGGAGCGCGATACGACGAAGGTCGTCGTTGCCAACGGCGGCAAGGTGCTGGGCAGCGTCCGGCATCCGCTCAACACCAGCGACTTCTCCTCGTTCCTGCTGCAAGCGCAGACTTCGAAAGCCAAGATCATCGGGCTCGCCAACGCCGGCGGCGATACTATCAACGCCATCAAGCAAGGCGCTGAATTCGGCATCACCGCCGGGGGCCAGCACTTCGCCGGGTTGCTCGTATTCATCAACGACGTCGAGGCGCTCGGACTGAAAACGGCGCAAGGTCTGGTGCTGACCGAGACCTGGTATTGGGACATGACGGACGCCAACCGCGCCTTCACCAAGCGCTGGCAAGTGGCGGCGGGCAGACCCGGCAAATTCCCGAGCATGGTGCCAGCCGGCGTCTATTCTTCTGTCATCAATTATCTGAAGGCCGTGGCCGCGCTCAAAAGCGACAACGACGGCCGCGCGGTCGTCGCCAAGATGAAGGAAATGCCGACCGACGACGCGCTGTACGGCAAAGGCTCGATCCGAGCCGACGGCCGTAAAATCCACGACGCGTTCCTCTTCGAAGTGAAGAAGCCCGAAGAGTCGAAATATCCGGGCGACGACTACAAACTGCGCGCCACCATTCCGGCGGCCGAGGCGTTCCGGCCGCTCAAGGACGGTAACTGTCCGCTGGTCGGCGGATAAGGCATCCCGGGGAGCAACGGCCGCTTGCCTAAAAACAAGCGGCCGCCGCGGGGGAGGGGATGCGGCATGTTCGAGATTTTCGGCATTCCTTCGCAGGCGTTGTTCGGGCAATTGCTTCTTGGCCTGATCAACGGCTCGTTCTACGCGCTTTTGAGCCTTGGGCTTGCCGTCATCTTCGGCATGCTCAACATCATCAATTTCACCCATGGCGCGCAGTACATGATGGGCGCCTTCGCCGCCTATCTGCTGCTGCACCATCTCGGTATCGGCTACTGGGAGGCGCTCGTGGTCGCGCCGATCGTGATCGGCGCGACCGGTGTGGTCATCGAACGGCTGTTTCTCCAGCATTTGCGCAAGCTCGATCCGCTTTACGGGCTCCTGCTCACCTTCGGCCTGGCGCTGGTGATCGAGGGCCTGTTCCGCAACTATTACGGTTCTTCCGGGCTGCCCTATCAGGTGCCTGAGGCCCTTCAGGGCGGCCGCAACCTCGGTTTCATGTTCCTGCCGAATTACCGCGCCTGGGTGATCGTGCTTTCGTTGGCGGTGTGCTTCGCCACCTGGTTTGCCATCGAACGCACGCGGCTCGGCTCGTATTTGCGCGCCGCCACCGAAAACCCGGTCCTGGTTCGCGCCTTCGGCATCAACGTGCCGCGCATGGTGACGCTCACTTACGGTTTCGGCGTCGGGCTGGCGGCGCTCGCCGGTGTCATGGCGGCACCGATCTACAACGTTTCGCCGCAGATGGGCTCCGACCTGATCATCGTCGTGTTCGCCGTGGTGGTGATCGGCGGCATGGGCTCGATCATGGGCGCTATCTTCACCGGCTTTGCGCTCGGCATCGTCGAAGGGCTGACCAAAGTCTTCTATCCGGAAGCGTCGAATACCGTGATCTTCGTCATCATGGCGATCGTGCTGCTGATCCGCCCGGCCGGACTTTTTGGACGGGGCGCATGATGGAGCGCGTGCTCGATGCGTCTGTTCAGGCCAGGCGTCGCGACAGGGACGTCAGTCTCGGCGCGGCGTTCGTGGTGATGGTCGCCTTTTTCATCATCGGACCCTTCGTGGTTTATCCGGTGTTTCTCATGAAGGCGTTGTGTTTTGCCTTGTTCGCCTGCGCCTTCAATTTGCTGATCGGCTATGTCGGCCTGATCTCGTTCGGCCACGCGCTGTTTTTCGGCTGGGCGAGCTATCTCACCGCTTATGCCGCCAAGACTTGGGGTTTGCCGCCGGAGCTTGCCATCGGCATCGGTACGGCGACCGCGGCAGTGCTCGGCGTCATTGCCGGCGGGCTCGCGATTCGCCGGCAGGGCATCTACTTCGCCATGATCACGCTGGCGTTGTCGCAGATGATGTATTTCTTCGCGTTGCAGGCGAAATTTACCGGCGGTGAAGACGGCATCCAGGGCGTGCCGCGCGGCCGCCTGTTCGGCGTTTTCAATCTGGCCAACGAAGGGACGATGTATGTTTTCGTTCTTGTCGTTGTCCTTGCCGGATTTCTGCTGATCTACCGGATCATCAATTCTCCGTTTGGCGAAGTGCTCAAGGCGATCCGGGAAAACGAGCAGCGCACGATCTCGCTCGGTTACAACACCGAGCGCTATAAGCTCGTTGCTTTCGTGCTGTCGGCGACGCTGGCAGGACTTGCCGGATCGCTCAACTCTCTGGTCTTTCAGCTCGCTTCGCTCACCGACGTGCATTGGACCATGTCCGGCGACGTCGTGTTGATGACGCTGCTCGGCGGCTTGGGCACGGTGTTCGGCCCCGTGGTCGGCGCCTTCCTCGTCATCGCCATGCAGAACTATCTGGCGCCGTTCGGCCAGTGGGTGCTGGTGATCCAGGGCGCCATCTTTGTCGTCTGCGTGCTCCTTTTCCGGCGCGGCATCGTCGGCGAGATCGCGCATCTGCTGCGGGTGCAGCTCTAAAGCCGCCTTGCCGGTTTGCCCTGAGTTATCCACAGACTGGAATGCCGGAGACCGGGTTCTTCACAGCGCGCTGCGCGCGCTTTCTTGCATTTTCGTTGCCGAATCGGTGTTCGCAAGTGAACATGCAGAAGCGCCGATTTTACGGGCGCTTCTGGCTTTTCCATGTCGGCACGGCAAACAGGCCCGTACGACAGCGTCGCGCGCAAATGGCTCGCACTGGCGGAGCGTCGCCGTGCGCATGTCGTCGAGCTTCGCGAGAGCGGCCGCTGGAAGCACTATTACACCCCGGAAGAATTTCTTGAGGCGATGCGCGAGGCCATCAACACCCGCGACGAATGGGCGAGACTGGCCGGCGTGGAAACGGGCGAAGCCCCGGCCTAAAACGAATACGCCGGGGTATGCGGGCTTACTTCCTAAATCGGCGCTGCCACCCTATGTGATTGTGATGACGAGTGCTTTGTTTTCGCCGCTGCGGCTCGCCGGTCTCAACCTCGCCAACCGCATCGTCGTCTCGCCGATGTGCCAATATAGTGCCAACGACGGCGTCGCGTCCGATTGGCACATGACGCATCTCGGCATGCTGGCGAATTCCGGCGCCGGATTGCTGGTCGTTGAATCCACCCATGTGGAACGCTCCGGCCGCATCACCCACGGCTGCCACGGGCTTTACTCCGACGCTTGCGAGGCGGCGCTAGGGCGGGTAGTGGCGCATTGTCGGCGGATCGGCAGCGCCAAGCTCGCCATTCAGCTTTCCCACGCCGGCCGCAAGGCGTCCGCGCAACGGCCCTGGGAAGGCGGCAAGGCATTGCCGCCGGGAGAAGATCCGTGGCCGACGATTGCGCCTTCGGCGATTGCCTTCGGTCCCGGCTGGCATATCCCGCGCGCCATGACCGAAGCCGATATGGCGCATGTGCGCACGATGTTCGTCGAAGCCGCAAAACGCGCCATGCGCATCGGCTTCGATGCCGTTGAGCTGCATTTCGCCCATGGCTATCTTTTGCATGGCTTTGTCTCGCCCATCTCCAATACGCGCAACGACGCATGGGGCGGCTCGCTTGAAGGCCGCATGCGCTTTCCGCTCGAAGTTGCGCACGCGGTGCGCGCCGTCGTCCCGTGCGACATCCCGCTTGGGGCGCGCTTCACCGGCAGCGATTGGCTGGATGGGGGCCTTACCGTCGAAGACGCCGTCGTCGTCGCCAAGGCGCTCAAGCAAGCCGGACTCGATTACGTCGATGTCTCTTCCGGCGGCGTTAGCACTCAGGGTCAGGCCAGCGTGCCGACCCGTCCGGGGTACAACGTTCCGTTCGCCGAACAAATTCGCCGCGAGGCCGGCATGCCGACGCGCGTCGTCGGTTTGATCGTAAGCCCTCAACAGGCGGAGGCTATCGTCGCCGAAAACCGCGCCGACATGGTCGCGCTCGGCCGCGCCTTCCTCGACGATCCGCATTGGGCCTGGCACGCCGCGCAAGCGCTCGGCGGCGAAGTGATCCATCCGCCGCAATACCAGCGGGCGGGCCGGGCGCTGTGGCCGGGGGCGGCGTTGCGATAACGTCGGAGTTTGGGGGAAACGCGATGACCGATAGAGTGACCATGGATTTTGCGGGCGGTGTCGCCGACGTTCGCCTGACGCGCGCCGACAAGATGAACGCGCTCGATCCGCCCATGTTCGAGGCCCTGATTGCCGCCTGCGGGCGGCTCGGCAAGGAACGCAACCTTCGCGCCGTGGTCTTATCCGGCGAAGGACGCGCGTTTTGCGCGGGTCTCGACATGGGCAGCTTCGCCGCGATGAAGCAGCTTGGCGTGGGAGGCATTGGAAATATCGAGGCGCGGACGCACGGAATTTCCAACGGCTTTCAATATGCCGTGCTCGGCTGGCGCGAACTTGGCGTGCCGGTCATCGCCGCAGTGCATGGCGTCGCCTTCGGCGGCGGTTTTCAGCTCGCGCTCGGCGCCGATATCCGCTACGTCGCGGCGGATACGCACATGTCGATCATGGAGATCAATTGGGGCCTCGTGCCCGACATGGGCGGCACGATCCTGATGCGCCGTCTGGCGCGCGAGGACGTGATCCGAGAACTCACTTTCAGCGGGCGGATTTTCTCGGCGGAGGAAGCGGCAAGCTTTGGCTTTGCCACCCGCATCTGCGCGGATCCGCGCGCCGAAGCGCTGGCGCTTGCGCGGCAGATCGCGCAAAAGAGTCCGGACGCGATCCGGGCGGCCAAGCGCCTTTTCAATTTCGCCGCAGGCGGGGCGGATGCCGCCGCGTGCCTCATTGCCGAATCGCGCGAACAGGCGCGTCTGATCGGCTCGGCCAATCAGGCCGAGGCGGTCACGGCCAATCTGGAAAAGCGCGCGCCGCGATTCGCCGACGCGGCGGAATGAGCAATCCAGTCCTCGTCGAAGCGCTTCGCGGCGGCTTGGTGGAAAGCCGGCATCGCGGGGCTGTCGCGGTCACCGATGCGGATGGCGCTAGCGTCTTTACGGTCGGGGATGTTGCCACGCCGATATTTCCGCGCTCGGCGGTTAAGCCGTTGCAAGCGCTGCCGCTGGTGGAATCGGGGGCAGCCGATCGTTACGCATTTACTGCCGCGGAGCTGACGCTGGCCTGCGCCTCGCATGGCGGCGAGCCGGCCCATGTCGAGGGGGTTGCGCGCATGCTGGCGAAAGCCGGACTCGACGTTTCGGCGCTCGCCTGCGGGGCCCATTGGCCGAGCGCGCAAGCGGCGGCGTTCGCGCTGGCGCGGACCGCTCTACCGTCGGCGCTGCACAACAATTGCTCCGGCAAGCATGCCGGCTTTCTGTGCGCCGCCTGCGCGATGGGCATCGATCATGCCGGCTATTGGCGGCCGGAGCACGCGGTTCAACTCGAGGTACGCGCCGTGCTTGAGGATTTGTCCGGCGCGGTGCTTTCGCAGGATCGCTGCGCGATCGACGGCTGCTCGGTGCCGACCTGGGCGATGCCGCTGGAGAATCTTTCCCACGCCTTCGCCAAATTCGGCAGCGGCCACGGGCTCGCGCCAGCGCGCGCCCGCGCCGCCAAGCGATTGCGCGAAGCCTGCGCGCAGGAGCCCTGGTACCTCGCCGGTACCGGCCGCTTCTGCACCGAGGTCATGCGGCTCCTGGGCACGCGGGTGCTGGTGAAAACCGGCGCCGAGGGTGTGTTTTGCGGCGCGCTACCGGTGCAAGGTCTCGGCATCGCGATCAAATGCGACGACGGCGCCGGCCGCGCCGCCGAAGCGATCATGGCGGCGTTGCTGGCGCGGTTTCTCCCGCTCGCGGATCAGGAACGCACGGCGCTCACGCGCTTCACGCGGCCGACCTTGCGCAATTGGAACGGCATCGAGGTCGGCAGCTTGCGCGTGACGGACGTGATTTGAGCGCCGGCGTCAGCGCACACGGTTGCCGCCGATCGACAATTGGGCGTAGCGCGCGGCGCCGTCCTTCGTGAGATCGCCGGTGACCGGCTTCTTCCACTCCATGCCGACGATGGCGCCGCTGCGCACGTCGGAGATCATATTGTCGGCGATGACCGCGGCGCCGGCTCCCGGCGCGACGGAAACGGTGACGCCGAAATCGGCGCGGCGGATCACATTCGAGCTGATCGCGACGTCGCGCAGATACGCGCCCCAGCCGGCGGCGATTCCGGCATTCGCAGCGTTTTCCACGACGTTGCCGGTGACTGAAGTGTCGGCTTCAACGCCGATGCCGATGCCGGCTAAGTCGTTCGGGTCGGTGCCGGGCGGTCGCCGGCCGACGAGATTGCGGATCAGATTGCCCTGCACGATGGCGAGCCGGCCGCCCTGGTTGAAGTTGGTGACCGACACGCCGACGGCGGCGCCGTCGACGATGTTGTTGGCGATCAGCGCGCCCTCGAAGCCGAATTCGGCATAGAGCGCGACCTCGCCGAGACCGGTACAGGTGTTGCCGATGATCTGCAGATTGGATGCGGCATTGCCGCGCACGGCGGAGAATGCCGCATTGCGGATGCGGTTGCCGCGCACGATGACGTTGTCGGCGCGGAAGACGTTGACGGCGTTGCCGTACTGGCCGGAGCCGCCGGCCTTGTTCATGATGCCTTCGATGCGGTTGTCGATCACCAGCGTGCCGTCGTCGTCGCGTTCGCTCCGCCAAACCAGGATGCCGCCATTGCCGGCGCCGCGCACCGTGTTGCCGGCGATCTTGAGCCCGCGCGCATCGAGCGAGAAAATGGCGCCGTCGGCGGCGCTGATCGTGTTGCCGGTCACCTCGCCATCGATGGCTTCCAGCGCGATGCCGTTGCGGCCGGCATTGATGATTTCGCAATCGGCGATGCGCAGGAAACGCGCCTGAACAAAGTGCAAAAGCCCGTGCCGCTCCGGGAGGGGGATATTGCCGCCGTCGAGCACGAGGCCGCTGACGCCGACATAATCGCTGCCGGTGGCTGACATCATCGATGGTCCGCCCGTCATGACGATGCGGGTCGCCCCCGTGACGCCTGCGATTGCCGCATAGGGCGGCAGCGTCAGCGCGCCGGCGCGATAGACGCCCGGCGGCAGGCGCAGTACGGCGCGCGCGGCGGCGGCCTGATCGATGGCGCGTTGAAAGTTCTGCGTCTGATCCTCGGCGGCGTTCGGCCGGATACCCAGCGATACCGCGTCGATCTCGGCGCGCAGCCCCAGCTCGCGGGGAGACATCGCTTGTGTTTCACCGGCTGTGCTCGCGGCGCCGGCAGCGCCGGCGCCGGCAAGAGCCGCGAACAGGCGGCGGCGGTCGAGGTTCATTTGGATCACTCCTCGCCAGGCACAACTGGCGCATCACGCCGCGTGCCATAGAACCGTTCCGGTCCGGCACGGCACACTATTCCACCGCGACGGTTAACGGCGGCTTGCCGCGATGAGCGCGATCAAAAGCTTTTCGGCGGCGGCGCTAAGGGAGGCAAAGGAAGGCGGCGCGGGTTTGTGCCGCCGCAGCGGCCGCGAACCCAACCTTGTCGGCGGAATGTGAATGAACTGGACCAGCGGCCGGCCACTGCGGGCACGTTCCAGCGTGTGCCAGTAGGCGTAATTGCACAAGTATCGGCCGGCGTCGCGCGACAAGCGCGCCGGAATCCGACCGCCGCGAAGCGCGCCGAGCAAGTCGGCAAAAGGCGCGGCGCCGCGCAACGCCGCCGGCCCGCCGGGCACGATATCGCCGCGCAGCGGCCGATGCCCGCTCACATCCGGAAACAGCAACGAGACGGCATTGCGCGCCCTTGTCTCGATGCAAAGCGCACGCCTGCACGCGGCGAACCCGAAGATGAGCACGATGTCGGGCTTGGCGGCAAGCAGCTTCGGTATCTCGCGATCGACGACCGCGTAGTCCGTCGCCAATATGTGTGCCGTGATCGAAGCATCAGCGAGCGCCGGCCTCCGCCTGCGGGCCAGCGCCTTGACCAAAACGGCGCTGGGGTTGAACGGCGCGCTAGGGAAGGGGCCAAAGCCGACGAGAAGGATGCGCACGTTACTTGCCGAGCATCGCGGCAATCTCCTCGACGGCCGCACCGGGCGCAAGGCGTCCCGCCGCCACATCGGCTTCGAGCCGCGGCAGCGCCGCCTTGAACGTGCGGTCGGAACGCAACGGCGCGAACAGGCGCTCTTCCAGCATCTCCCACATCCATTTCACCTGTTGCTCGCCGCGGCGCGCCGCAAGTTCGCCCGATGCGGTGAGCTTTTCGCGGTGCTCGAGCACCTCGGCCCAGAGCGCCGCGATGCCATCGCCGGTCAGCGCCGAATAGGTAACGACGGGCGGCAACCAGTTCGGCGACCGCGGCGTGAGGATATGCAGCGCGGCGCGGTATTCGGCGGCGGCGGATTTGGCGCGGATAACATTGTCGCCATCGGCCTTGTTGATGGCGATCATGTCGGCGAGTTCGACGACGCCCTTTTTCAGTCCCTGAAGCTCGTCGCCGGCGCCTGGAAGCATGAGCACAAGGAAAAAGTCGGTCATGTCAGAGACGGCGTTTTCCGATTGCCCGACCCCGACCGTTTCGACCAAAACCACGTCGTAGCCCGCCGCCTCGCATAACAGCATGGTTTCCCGCGTCTTCGCCGCCACACCGCCAAGCGTGCCGGAGGCGGGAGACGGGCGGATGAAGGCGTTAGTATCGTTGGCGAGGTGCGCCATGCGCGTCTTGTCGGCGAGGATCGAGCCGCCGGTGCGCCGCGACGACGGATCCACGGCCAATACCGCGACCTTGCGGCCTCCTCCGGTGAGCATGGTGCCCAACGCATCGATGGTCGTCGACTTGCCGACGCCCGGCGCGCCGGTGATGCCGACGCGCACCGCCTTGCCGGTGTCGCCGAGCAGCGCCTGGGTCAGCGCGACGGCGCTGCGGCGATGATCGGCGCGTTTACTTTCAATCAGCGTAATAGCGCGCGAAAGCATGCTGCGGTCGCCGGTGCGGATTTCGCGCGCCAGCCGGCCGACATCGGCAGATGAAGACAACGAGCCCACAATGTCTCTTCGGCGAGCACGCGCTTTCCGTCAAGCGCGCGTATGCGCGTTCATTTACCGTTTGCTAGCCGCGTCCGATACGAACCCGGGTTTTTCGCCGAATGACCGCGATGTCGCCGAATTACGGCCATGTCCTCGGGGTGACCTTCGCGGGTTCGCGCAAACGGCGACGCCCAACGTCGCCGGGTCCTTCACCAACAAGGAGATGCTGATGAACTGGGATCAGATTCGGGGCAATTGGATGCAATTCAGGAGCGAAGTGCGGATGAATTGGGTCAAGCTCAGGGAAGAAGATCTCACGCGCATCGACGGCCACCGCGAAGTTCTGGCGAGAACCTTGCAGGCGCGTTACGGATTTGCCAGAGCCGAAGCCGAGCGCGAGATCGATGCGTGGCTGAAAACGCAGCGGCACGCCGCATAGGAGCGGCGGAAATCGCGCGTTGGATGGCGTTCAGCCCCAAAGCTGGCGGCTCGCCACCGCCGCTCCCTGAGCCAACGCCTCGAGCTTGGCCCATGCGATCATCGGATGGACGCGGCCGCCGAGCCCGCAATCGGTTGCGGCGATCACGCGTTCGCGGCCGACGTTCTTGGTGAAGCGCAGGATGCGCTGGGCGACGAGATCGGGGTGCTCGACAACATTGGTGGCGTGGCTGACGACGCCGGGCAGAATGATCTTGCCGTCAGGAAGCTTGACGTCTTCCCACACCGTCCATTCGTGCTCGTGGCGGACGTTGCCGGCCTCGAACGAGTAGGCCTGGCATTTGACCGCCAGCATGACGTCGACGATGTCGCGCATCGGGATATCGGTCGTGTGCGGGCCGTGCCAGCTGCCCCAGCACAAATGAAAGCGGATGCGGTCTTCGGGCAGGCCGCGGAGCGCGTGATTGAGCGCCTCGACCCGCACCATGGAGAATTTCTTGTAAGCCTCCACCGGCGGCTCGGGATTGATCATGTCCCAATTCTCGGCGATTGCGGGATCGTCGAGCTGAAGGATCAAGCCGGCATCGACAATGGCCTTGTATTCCTCGCGCATGGCTTCGCCGACGGCGAACATGAACTCTTCGTCAGTCTTGTAATAAACGTTGGCGAAGCGCGCGGCGCTCGCCGGAGCGACCGAAGTCATGAAGCCTTCTTCCACACCGCTCGCCTTGAGCGCGGCCTTGAAATGAGCGATATCGGATTTGATGGCGTCTTGGCCCTTATACGTGACCGGGCCGACGCATACCGGCCATTTGGCCATGCCCGGTCCGGTGGTCACTTCCTCCTTGTAGACAGCGAGGAATTTGTTTCGATCGCGGCGTTCGGCGAAGTTGGCGAGTACAACTTCGCCGGGACGGGCGCGCTTTGGCGGAACGTTTGCATCGTAAAGGCCGGGGCCGGCGAGATCGAGCCCGCCGAGGCGATTGAAGCAATAGCTCCACCACGCGCGGTAGTTGATCTTGTGGCCCATCGATTTGCCGAACTCGCCGTCCCCGGGAACATCGATACCAATCTGCTTTTGCCGGCGCACGACGTCCACGACGGCCGCTTCAAGGATTTTTTGAAAGGCCGCTTCGTCAGTCGTTTCCCCGGACTCGCGTGCGTTATTGGCTTTTATCAGATCATCCGGACGCGGCAGGCTTCCCGCCTGACTTGTCAGAATATGGTCGCGGCTCATTCTCATCGCGGACTCCCGAATGGCAAAAAAGGCGCTTAGGCTTACCGGAGAATGGAAGACGGACGAAAAGGGGCGGACAAATCGCCCGCTTCCTCGTCGTCCGTCGTCCGCAGTTTCGTCAGGTACTCAGATCGCGTGAAGCGGCTGCTGCTTGAGCGACTCGACGAAGCCGTAGAATACCTCGTTGATCTTGCCCCAGTTTGGCAGCTTCTTCATGTTGTTCAGCCAGCGCTCAACGTTGGGATAGGCCGAGAAGTTGACCCGTACGGTCTCGCCAAGGGTCACCAAAGCGGCGCCAAAATAGTCGGCGATGGTGATCTGATTGCCGCAGAGATATTGGTTCTTCGGGCCGATCCAGTGGTCGTTGAGGACCTTCAGCCACTTCTTGGCGTTTTGCTGCCCGCGTTCGATAGCTGCCGCTTGCGCTTCGTCGCTGCGGTGTTTCACATTGGGGAAGATCTGCGGATAGATCATATTGTAGGCCCAATCGCGATAGAAATTGGTGTTAATCCAATCCATCATCTCGTTGACCTTGGCGCGCGCCTTCAGATCCTTCGGATAGGCGGGCGAGCCGATCTTGTCGGCGAGATATTTGAGGATCGCCGAGCTTTCGGTCAGGCGCAGGTCGCCGTCCTCAATCATCGGCACGAGGGCATTCGGATTCATGTCAGTATAGGGCGGCTTCATGTGCTCGCCCGTGAACAGGTCCACGGTCACTTCGTCGACCGGAATCTTGCTTTCGGCAATGAACAGCCGCACGGGGCGGCTCGTCATCGATACCGGATGCATGTAGAGCTTCATGGCGGTTATCCTCCCAATAGAGTGCTTTCCGTAAATCCATTCTAGTGCATCTTGATGAACGGTGGAAAGCGGTGTCGTGCCCATTCCAAACGGAAGCTTGACGCGATGGGCAGCCCCAGCCGCCAGACTCCTGCGGACGTTGACGACGAAGGTGCCGCCGGCATCACGCCGAAACATCGTTCATCGCGGTTTTGCTTTTGCCACCAGATCGGCAATGAAGCGCGGTAGCGCGAAAGCCGCGGCGTGGACTTCCGGGGTCCAATATTTAGTCGAAAAGCTGCCGGCCTTGCGATAGCGCGCGGCCAGCGTCTTCACCGAGGTATGCCGCAGGCCCCGGTCGTCGGACGCCCAGCCAATGGCCAGATGGCCGCCGACATAGGTCGGGACCGCGGCGACGTAGCAGGCGCCATCGGCAAACAGCCGCCGGAACCGGGTCACGCTCGCCGCGAGCTCGCGCGGCTGGAAGATCGGTACGCCGTTCTGCGTCACCAGCACGCCGCCCCTGTTCAGGCAGCGTTTACAGGCGGCGTAAAACTTTTCGCTGAATAGAATTTTTCCCGGCCCCATCGGATCGGTGGAATCCACGATAATCACATCGAAGCGCCGCTTCGTCCGCTGCACGTATTGCATGCCGTCGCCTATCACGCTTTCGAAGCGTTTATCGGCGAATACCGGCCTGGTGAATTCGGGGAAGTGCTTCTTGGAGAACGCGATGATCGCGGGATCGATTTCCACCTGGGTCAGGCGTTCCACCGCTTTATGCTTGAGGACTTCCTTGGCAATGCCGCAATCGCCGCCGCCGATAACGAGAACATCGCGCGCATGGCCGTGAGCCAACACCGGTACATGCGACATCATCTCCTGATAGATGAATTCGTCTCGCTCGGTGATCTGGGTCGCGCCGTCGAGCATTAGCATCTTGCCGAAGAAGGGCTGCTCGAAAAGCACCAGATGCTGGTGGCCGGTGCGCGTGTCGCAGATCACTTTGTCGGCCCAGTAGCTCATGCGCAGCCCGAGGTCGTCGAACAGCGTCTCGGCGATCCAGCGCTTTTCGATCATGACACCCTCTGTTGCCGGTTAGAGAAATGGAAACGGCCGGAACGCAGGCCCCGGCCGCTCACGCTCGCTCGAGCTCCGTGGCGACTTAGCCGCCATGCCCGCGCAAGATTTCGTTCACGCCGACGCGTTTTGCGGAAAATGCCTCGCGCAGCACCGGAATGCATGCATCGGGATCGGCCGAGCCGCACATGAATACGTCGAGCGCTGCGTAATTCGCATCGGGCCAAGTATGGATGGAAATGTGGCTTTCCGCCAACACCGCCACGCCGGAGACGCCGTTCGGCCGGAAATGATGAAGATGGATGTGCAAGAGCGTGGCACGCGCGGCTTCTACGCAGCGGCGCAAAGTCGTTTCGATGTGCTCGGGGTCATCGAGCCGCTCCGCGCCATGCAGGTCGATGATCAGATGCACGCCGGCGCAGCGGACGCCTTTGCGAAGTGCGAAATGACCTTGGCGGTCTTCCTCCGGCGCCGGCGCGGCTACTTTCAGTTTGGTCTTGTTGTCTTCTTTTCGGGCGGTACCTGGGATCCCCAAGCCCTTCCCCGATCGTAAGAGGGCGTTTCGGCCAGTCATGCCGTCCTCCCCAACCAGAGATGAGAAACCCGAGATGCCGGCGAACCGGTCACCAGCGGCAAAGTCCCCACATAAATGCAAACCATTCTGAGTCAAGCTGATTCTGCCGAATAATGGGTTAAACGTCGGCGCTCGATCTTGGTTCGGCGCGAATGTCCGATCGATGCCGTTGCCCGGGCAATGAGCAAATCATTTTCCGCTGAGTGGTGCGGGTTCGGCGACGGGGATCGCAATTTCGCCCGCGAATGCTTTATAATTCCAGGCAGCATCTTACCCCCACCAGCCGCAGCGGCTGGTCGAGGAGAGAAGGGAGCACGGACATGGTGCGGATGTTAGGAGCTGCGACAGTTTTAGCGCTCGCGGCATTGCTGCCGGCGCCGCCCGCGGCGGCGCAAGACCCCGTCGCCGGCGCCATTGTCGGCGGCACGCTGGGCGGTATCGTCGGCGGCGCGCTTGGCCGCGGACCCGGCGCAGTTGCCGGCGCAGCGATCGGCGCCACGACCGGCGCCGTCGTCGCGGCGGAAGCACAGCCGCGTCCCGGCGGATATTTTTGGTGGCGTGGCGGTTGCTACTACCGCTATCCGAACGGCGCCTGGTCGCCGCTGCTTGCACCGACTTATTGCAGCTATTGAGACCTGGCGATCCGGGTCGGTAACCGTCAGCCGTTGACGGCGACGGCCGGCGGGAGAGCAGGGGCTGCGGGCTTTCTTACCCGGGTGCGGAAGAAGCCGAGCACGCGCCGGGCGGTATCGGGGTGCAGCCGCTCGAAGCTCTCAATCGCCTGATCGACATCGGTCGCCGACATGCCGCAATCGGCGGCGCGCAGCAGCAAGATGGCCTTTGTCGTCGTTGACGACAAACCGACGACTTTGGCGAGAATGAGCACGATCTCTGCGCCCGGGTCCTGCAGCGCCCGTTCGACGACGTCGATTGGCGTATCGCACAACATCGACAGCGCGATCGCTGTCTCGTCGAATTTGCGGTCCCGCGCGTATTGATAGATGTCGGCTTCGCCGATGCGGCGGATGCGGTTTTGCCGCTCCACGACCGCCCGCGCGGCGGCAAAATTCGGCGAAGTATGGCGCGCGTCGCGCAAGCCGCCGATGACCGTGGCTACCACGCTTTCGATGGCGCCGCCGGCTTTCGGTTTCGTGCCAGCGAGCCGCGTGCGCACCGCATTCGAGGCTTTCTCCAGCAGCGCGAGGAAATGCGGTCGCGGGATATCGCCGCGCTTGCCGACGATGGCGGCGAGACCGTTGTCGCCCGTACAGCGCTTGACCAGCATGCGAAAGCCGGCGTCCGAAAACCTAGCTCCGGCATTGTTGGCCAATGCAAGAACGACTTCGCGGTCGCCGCGCTCGATCAGCATGTCGGTCAGCGCTTCGCTCAACGATCGGCGTTGCGCCATGGCGAGCAGATGCCGCTCGCTTTTGGCGGAAGCGTTGGCGAGCAAAACCTGATCTTCAAGCCGTTCCGATTGCCGCAGAATCGGCCGCGCCACCTCGATGTCGTCGTCGAAAGCGAGCATGTGGATCACGCTCGACGGCGCTTTCGCCATCGGCGCGAGACGCTGCGCCAGGTGGGCGCGGGCTTTGGCGTCGACGGTGCTCATAAGCCGCACTATGACGTCATCGAAAATGCCGATCTGTTCCTCGGAATAGTGCGACGCGCCGCCGACGAAGAGATCGGTGATCCGCGCGAGCATCTCGATCCGGCGCGCGTCGGTGCCGGAGGCGAGCGCGGCCTCGAGTTCGTCGATGAGGGGCAAGGTTCGCAGCATGTTATGGGCGCCGACCCATTGAAACGCCGACAACATTGCCGCGATAACGGTGAATAAAGGCTTTCGTCAGCGCGTGCCGCGTCGCTTTAACGAATCATGAATCCCTTGAGCGGGTGGATGAGCGGCGGCCGGGATCGAGCACACCCATGCGGTTTTGCACCTCACGCGGGACCCGATAATTGCGCATGATCGACCGTTGGTCGCGCAGCCCGCAGGCTTCGCGCTGGATAATGAAGCACCACAGCGCGTCGCTGGCGTTCTGCACCAGGCTTTCGCGCATGGCCGGGGCGGCGCCGCCGCCGCGCTCGCGGTCGTGGGTGGAGAGCGCGGTCAGCGCCACCTCGAGCGCGCGGCCGAGCCGGCCGAGCGCGGCCGCCTGCTCCTGCACAATTTCGTAGTCGAGTGCGTTGTCGCGGGATTGCGGCGTTTGCGAACGAGGCGGGCGCAAATTCATAGCGGCAGGATAAGGCGATTTTGCGTGGGCGCGAAGCGCGTCATTCGCCCCGGCGCTCCCAGGTCGTGAGGGTAATGCCGGCGGCTGCGTCGATGTCGCGTCGCAGCCCGGGGTTGAGACCGTGAGCCGTAAGGATTTCCTCCGGCGTCGCCGGCGGCGAGGTTTGCGGAAAGACCGGCCTCCCGCCGGGAATCCGCGCCGGGGCGCGGGTCAGGTGGAAGGCGTCGAAGCGCGGCAAAAACAGGCCGAACACCTCAGTGCCGCCGATAATGGCGATAGTGCCGTCTGTGGCGCCGAGCGCGGCGAGTGCCTGTTCGAAGGTGGCGCCGGCCGGATTCCACAAGAGCGCATTGGGCTGCGACGGATCGGGCGCGGTGGCGGCGATGCGGCGCGTCAAGACCAGGCGCTTTCGCCTCGCGGCGCGTGGCCCGCCCTCGTGCGAATGGCGTCCATGGACCACCACGGCGGCACGGTCGAGGCCGGCTTGCAGGAATTTCTGATCGGCGTCGTTACGGATCGAATCCGGCATCACGCCGGCGGCGTCAGCGATCATGCCGTCGGCTGCGACGATGGCGTAGCCTTCGATGCGCTGCGTTCCGTTCATGGCGCCAACGATAGCGGGGTAAGCGGGCTTAGTCATTTGCCGGCCGCCGCGGAACCCCGGCGGGCTCGGCGGTTTGCATTCGGGGCGCCGAAAGCCTATGTGGAATTCGAACACAAGTTTGAAAAATGAACCGACATGAGCCTTTCATGACGCGACCGTCCGAAATCACCCGCGAGCGTATCCTCAATGCGGCCGAGCGGCTGTTCGCCGACCGCGGCTACGAGGCGACGAGCGTGCGCGCCATCGTCGCCAAGGCGCGCGTGAACCAGGCCGCCATCAACTATCACTTTGCCGGCAAGGAGGGGCTCTACCGGGAAGTCCTGCGCACCGCGTTTCGCGCGCTCACCGAGCACCAGCTTGGCCACGCGGAAGAGGCGATGGCCATGTCGGCCGAGAAGGCGCTCAATCAGTTCGTCCGCCACCAGCTCCGGCCGCTCCTAGCGCGTGACGATCTCAGCCGCCACATCCGCATTTTCAACTGGGAAGCGGTGCGGCCGACGGCCGTATTCCGCAAGCTCGTGAGCGAAGAGGCGGTCCCGTTCATGGGGTTGGCGATCGATCTGGTGCGCCGCTTCATGCCCAAGGCGGACCAGCGCACGCTCACCACGGCCGCGATCTGGCTGATCGGCCAGTGCAGCGTCTTCGTGCGTAACCGCGAGCAGCTTGCCGCTCCACCGATTTCGTTCGTGCTAGACGAGGCCGCGGTGGAAAAACTGGCGAGCCTAGTCACCCGCTGGGCGGTTTCCGGTCTGGCGCAGCCGGCTTAAAGCCCGCCCGTCCGCAGGAAATCCCCGGGACTGCCGCAAAAAATCCTTTTTCCCGGCCCTCGGCCGCCCATAACAGGTGTTTGAAATTCAATCGCTCGTTTGAAAAATTCGGGGCGCTGGAGGACGATGGTCATGCTGAACAAAATGCCGTTGCTGACGCGTTTGCTCACCAAGCTCATTCATGACGTCCTGCCGGCGGCGCTGGCGAGCCTGATCGGCGGCTTGCTGTTCACGCACTTCCAGCTGGCCCGCATGCCCCTGCCGGCTGCCCAAGTGGCGCCGGCTTCGGCGGAGATGATGCAGCTTTTGCGCGACGAGCACGGCCTTATCGTCAATTTCCTTAAGGCGGAGATGACCAAGGAAAAGACCCAGCTCGCCGCCGCGGAAACGGCCCCGCGTGTCGTCCCGGATGATGCCGCGCGGACGGCGCCGTCAACCACCGCCCCGCGGCCGGCAGTTGTCGCGGCCGCTGCCAAACCGCCCGCGCAACGCAAGACGGCCATTGTCGGCGCTTCGCTGCCGCCGCTCGTGCTTGTGCAAGAGGCACAAAATGAAAGCGCCAGGCCTATGTCTCGCGATTCGGATTCGCTCTTGGCCAAGACGGTCGGCATCAAGGATCACGTTGTCGCCGTCACGCAACGCGTGGTCTCGGCGATCGGCGGCATCCCGTCCTGGTTCGGCGCGATCGGCGACCATCTGGGCGGGGAAAGCAGCAATCCGCGGCCGCCGGCCGATCTGGTGAGCGCTTCCTAACGCGGGCTTTGGCAGCTGTTGCCGGTTGTCAACAGCCCGCCGGCATACGTTCGTTTTTCTCCGTCTTGCGGCTGTTTTGACTGGCCGCTAACCATGGCTCGGCGGTCACGGGAACCGGCGCCGCGGTCAATGCGTTTCCACCTTCGGCGGCGACACTAGGGGTGCGGGCAGTTTTCGCTTGCCTCGGAGGTCGCGATGCGTCGAGCCGCCAATTTCAACCCGGAATGGGGTTATCTCGCCCCGGCGCCGAGTTTCATGCGCACGATGCGGATCGTCGTTGTCGCGACGGCCGTCGGCGCGACTGCCGGCGCTGCGGTGGTCTTTTCGCTGGTCGACCGGCCGGCAGCCGAGGAATCGGTGGCGGCCCGCACCCTGGCCGTCGAACCCGCAGCGGCGCTTGCAGCGCCTGCTGTGGCGGAGCTTCCTGCGCGCGCCGAGCGGCAACTTCAATCGGCCGCTTTATCGCAGCCGCCCCCGCCGCCCGCGCGGCCGGGTGCTCCGGCAGCCGCGGAATCGGGCGCCGCCTCGACCATTGCGCGCTCGGCGGGCGTTGCCGTTCTCGCCGAATCGCCGCCGGTGACCGACCCGCCGCCGGCGCGGGCGGGCATGGTGCCGAACGGAACGCCGCTGCAGACTTTGGCGATCAGGAAACCCCAATTGGGCTGGCGCAGCGCCGCGCCGCCGAGCCCGCCCGCGGTCCGCGGGCCGCTGGCGCTCCTGCGCTCGCCCGCCGCGCGCGGCGCGACTGGCGTGAACCCGCGCGTGATGAATTAGCGGCTTAGCGGCAGATTCTTTGCGCCAACGCTGAGTCGAGCGCCGCCTGCGCGGCGTCCTGATCCGGCAGGCCCACGGCCACTTTGGTCCATCCGGTGCCCCACGGATTGCCGGTTGCCGCGCCGTCCCACCAGATCCGGCAATTCCCATCGCCGAACTGGACCACCGCATAGTCCGCGAGCGCCGGGCTTGAGGCGACGGAGCTCAACGCCAGCAGGCCGGCTGCAAATATCAAGCGCTTGATGCTGTGCTTTCCTTTGCACGAACAAAACCTGGAACCCTTTTGAATGTTTCCGGGCCGTTCGCCGGCGAGCATCGGCGCGGACGATAGGAAGCATTAAAACGCCGCCCGCCGGATTGGGGCGGGCGGCGGCATGACATCAAGTCCCTGGGCGTTACTTGACCCAGGCGCGGCACCAGTGGTGCTTCATCGCCCAGGCGCCTTTTCCCTGAGCCGCCTCCCATGTGGGGAGGCTGACCCAGAGATATTTCCAGTGTTTGCCCATCGGGGCCGCTTTGTGATCGGCCCAGGCACGGCAGGAATGGTCCTTGAATCTGACCACGGCAAAGTCGGCGCGCGCCGGAACCGCGGCGGCAAGCCCGATCGTCAGAACACCAATTGCAATAGCAAGTCGCGTCATCGTCACCCCCCTTTATCCAAGCTTTCGCCGCCCGCCTTTGTAGCGGGCGGCGTCAGAAGACTTGCGTTGCTAATGGAACGATTTGCACCAGTGATGGGTCATCGCGTAGTGCTTCTTCGACATCGCGAAGTCCCAGCTCTTGAGGTGGACCCAGTGGTACTTCCAGCCAGGTTGCATCGGATTGCCGACTTCATTCCAAGCCCGGCAATGGCCGTCCTTGAACATCACGACGGCGTAATCAGCGCGCGCCGCGGTCGTGGCCGCGAGACCAAGCGCCAATATGCTTATTACAAATGCCAGTCGCCTCATTTTTTTGCTCCCTTGTACCGACCCACCGAGTTCCGATAAACGGAACCCGATCTTGAGGCAAGGCAGAACTGCTGTGGGCGCGTGAGATTCTTGCCGCAACCGGGCGTTACGCAGCCGTCACACAACAGGGAGGAATCCATGCCGGAAGTCATCGTCTATCTCCTCGAAGGCCGCACTCTCGAGGACAAGCGCGCCCTGGTCAAAGACCTCACCGCGGCCGTGGTCAAGAATATCGGCGCGCCGGCAGAGGCGGTTACGGTCTCGCTGGTGGAGACGGCCAAGACCTCAAAAGGCAAAGGCGGCGTCCTTTTCAGCGATATGAAGCCCCGTTAGTACGCGTTTCGCGTGTAAAGGCCCCCCGTTAACGTCTTTTGAGACCCCCAAAGGAACCATCGGAGGGCCGTGTATTTGTCGTGAGTGCAACGCACAATTTTCTTGCTGCAATGCGGTAGAAGGCCGATAATTCGCTTGGCACAAGGAAAACAGACTCAAGGTGCGGACATGAGCGACGTGTGGGAAACGAAGGACGGCCGGCGGCGAGTGAGACGCGATCCGCCGACCGTTGAAGAGGCCGTCGTCGCAGCGCAGGGCCTCACCGACGATCTCAAGGAGCAGATCGAGATCGTGGCGTCGCTGATGGAAGTTCCGTTCGACGAGGCGCGGGGCGTGGTGATGCGCATGGGGCAGCGCCGGGAGATCAACCAGGTCACCGTGACCGGCCGTGTCGGCGCTCCGCGCGCCGTCGTGGTGGAGCGGCGGGGGTCGCGTTTCTCGGCCACGGCCCGGCGATCGGCCGGGCGCTAACGCGGGCCGCGCTCGCGCCCCCGGCGCGGCTACAGCCAGCGGCGGCTACCCGGATCGGAGATCATGCCGCGCGACACCAGCCGGTGCCAGACAAACAGGACGATGAGCGCGCCGACGACGGCGCCGAGAAGGCCGGCGCCCTGGTTCGCGCCATACCAACCGACCGCTTGCCCGATCCATGTTGCGACGAAGGCGCCGGCAATGCCGAGCAGGGTGGTGAGAATAAAACCCGCCGGATTATTCGGCCCGGGCGCCAAAATGCGCGCAATGATTCCGGCGACGAAGCCGATAATGACGATCCAGAGAATGTGCATGGCGTCCTCCGTGCGGTGCGGCGATCAACGCCACAGCGGATGTGCGGTTCCATAGCGGAAGAGTGGCGCACCAAGCAACGGCCGCGCGGCGCTGGTGCTCTTGCCGCTGACGCGCTGGGACGAAGCCGCCGCGCGGATTATAATCGATTGCTTACTGACGCCCCGGCGGAGTGTCTTTGATGTCCAAGACCCTCGTCAAACCGCGCACCCAAGTAAAGACGACGACCCAGCGGCCGCCGCTCTACAAGGTGATCCTGCTCAACGACGACTACACGCCGCGCGAGTTCGTCGTCCTGGTGCTCAAGGCAGTGTTCCGCATGACCGCCGACCAGGCCTACCGGGTGATGATGACGGCGCATCAGCGCGGCGCTTGCGTCATCGCCGTCTATGTCCGCGACGTAGCCGAAACCAAGGCCAAGGAAGCCACCGAGCTGGGCAAGGAAAAAGGCTATCCGCTGTTTTTCACCACCGAGCCGGAAGAGTAGGGCAAGCGCCGTTATTTCCTTTCGATCTTCAGACCGTTCGGGCCGACGTCGATGCGGACCCCCTCGGGCTGCTTGTGATCCTGATAGACCCGGTAGCCCAGCACGGCGGCGACAACCACGAGCGCGCCGACGATTAGGTAGAGGATATTGCTGCGAGTCACGGCCAGCGCTCCCTCACGCCTCAAGTCTCTTCACGCATGGTACCCGGAAGAGGATACGCAAGGGAAACCACCCTACGCATATTGAAGCGCGCCGCATGGCCGCTGGCGGCAACGACATTGCTTGACCGCTCACGTCCATAGTAGCTTTTTCGGACGGCCGCGATGGGTCTCGAACGCGGCAAAAAGGGGGCTCGGACATGACGCCGATCGACGATCGCGAGACCTGGCAAGAGAAGCTCGCCGCGCTCCCGCTTGTGAGCTTCGACGCCGGCGAGACCGTGTTCGCCGAGGGCACGAAAACCGGGCGGCTCATGATTCTCAAAAGCGGCTCGGTCGGCATTTTCAAGGGCGATATCGAGTTCGCCCAAGTGGCCGAACCCGGCGCGGTGTTCGGCGAACTCTCGGCGCTGCTCGATGAGCCGCATAGCGCGGACGTGCGTACACTGGAAAAGTCGGAGTTTCATGTCGCCGACGCCGCGGCATTGCTGCAAGACCCGGTGGCGCTCCTCTACATTACGAGGGTGCTGGCGCGGCGGATCGACGCCGCCAACCAGGGGCTTCTGCAACTTAAGATCATGCTCGAAGGCGGCGAATCGCGGGGCCTGATCGACAAGACCCTCGATGGGATCGAGGGCCTGTTGAGCGCCATCGGCAGCGGCTACATCCGCGCCGGGGTGGGCATTTCCGGCTATCCGTTTGCGTGATCCGCGCCGCATTCGTCATTGCGAGGAGCGAAAGCGACGACCCGCCTACGCTCGCTCGGCGAGCTGCGGAGGGTTTGAGTCCACCGAAGCACGGAGCGCGTAGGTGGAAGCAATCCAGAGCAGCGTCTCTGGACTGGATTGCTTCGCTGACGCTCGCAAAGACGAGATCGAATATGCCCGCTAGCCTTTGATCTCTAGCAGTTCGACGTCGAACATCAGCGTCGCGTTCGGCGGTATGACGTTGCCGGCGCCGCGCGCGCCGTAGCCCAAATCGGGCGGGATGATGAGCGTGCGCTTGCCGCCGACTTTCATGGTGGCGACGCCTTCGTCCCAGCCGGGGATGACCCGGTGCATGCCGATCGGAAACTCGAACGGCTTGCCGCGATCGACCGAAGAATCGAATTTCGCGCCCTTGGCGCCGTTCTCGTAGAGCCAGCCGGTATAGTGCATGACGCAAATCTGCCCGGTCTTGGGCGAGGCGCCGGTGCCGACCTTGGTATCGATGATTTGCAGTCCCGATGGCGTGGTCATGGGCTTCCCGGCGGTTTGCGCCGCGGCCGGCGCCAGGGTGGCGACGACTATTGCCGCGGCCGCGTAAAGGGCGGCCAAGGCGCGGCGGCGGCTCAGAAGGGGCATCTGGCTTTCCTCACAAGTGGCCGAACAGGCAGGCCACATTGACCATACAGGCGGCCATCAGCGCAACCGTCAGCATCGCGTGCATCGCTTAGCCTCCGAGAATCGCCTGCGAAGCATGAGCGAGACTCAGGCTCGGAGTCCCAAGGTATGTTTTCTCGCCGATTCATATCCCGTTTACAAAATGCGGCGCGATTCTCCGGGCACTCTCAGCACGTAGGGTAGGCAAAGTGAAGCGTGCCCACGAGAAAATAAATCGCGTTTCAGAAGACGCATGGGCTCGGCGCGTTCCGCGCCTTAGCCCACCGACGTTTCGCTTAATCCGGGCAACGCTTGCTGAGCTTTTCAAGCCGCTTTGTCGCCGTCCTGAAATCGGGGGCCGTTGAAACCGCATGTGTCGCAGGACGCGTTAGCATTCCCGTTTGGAACGAGGGTTTTCTGACTGCAAACGATGCAGATTTCATCCAGATAGCTGCGCTGCTTCGGCTCAGAAATTCTGAGTCTCGCCTTAACCTCCTCCATCATCTTTAGGACACGTTCTGCTGAGCGCGCCCGTTCTGCCTTCTTGAGAAGCCGCTTAAAACAAAGCTCTGCGGCTTCAATGCTAACTCCAAAGTGTTCCGAAATTTCCTTTGCGGTCATGCCGGCCGCTTCGCGATCATGAATTAGAAACGCGGATGCGAAAACTTTCGCTTGGTGCTCGGCAGACTCGTAGGGATTGACCGCTGATATGGATGTAGCGCCTGCAGCGCCGGTATGCCGGAAAGCAGCTGCCCTAGAATGCATTACGGCGTGCCCAAGTTCATGCGCCAGGGTCATGCGATCGCGGCCGACCCCAACCATAGCCCGTTCTTCTACACACCGCTTGCAGGTGACGGTTACTGTGTCGGCCGAAAAATCCGTTTTGGCATCGACAGTACCGAGTTCCTCATCCTCCACGACCTTAAGAATGAGCTTCTTTCGACCATAAAGAGTTTGGACCGAGCCGGATCGGAGCACGCGCAGAATATTCGCCGGATAGATGTGGTCTACCCGATAATCCACCTTGCTGTTTTGAGCATGGCGGCGAACCTCTTCGTCGTCTCGTCGTTTGACGCGTCGATCACCAGACATCTTGGGGTACTCCAGCCTATTACCAACCCCCCGTTCGCTTCCTCGCGGCGCAACGAACGCTCTTTTCTCGTTCCGGCTGCTGTCACGAACATCCCGTCGTTGAGCCGCACGTATCGCACTTCAAGCACGTGCCGTTGCGCACCAGCGTAAAATTCCCGCACTCGCCGCAGGCTTCGCCTTCGTAGCCCTTGGCGCGCGCCTCGGCGCGTTTCTCGGCGGCCGCTTGCTTGGCGTGCACGCGGGCGTCGGTCTGGTTCAGCACTTCCAGCGCTTGCGCCGGGGAGAGTTTTTGCTCGGGCTCGGACTTGAGCGCGGCGAAGCCGGCGGTCTCCCCGCGCGGAGCGGAAGAGGTGAGGGCGGTGACGTTGGAGCCGGAAGATAACCCCCCTCCCGGCGCACTGCGTGCGCCGACCTCCCCCTCAAGGGGGGAGGTGTTGCCAGCGCCACGATCCGCGCCACCCGACATGATTTTGAGGCGGTCGGTGCGTGAGCGCGTCAGCCCCTTGGAGACGTAGCGCGTTTCTGTCGGCTTGCCTTCCTCGACGCCCTTGCCGAGCGCATCGAAGCCTTCGCCCGACGGATCGACATGGGCGAGATCGAAGCGTTCCAGATAGCTCACCGCAAGCTCCCGGAACACGTAATCGAGGATCGAGGTGGCGTATTTGATCGTGTCGTTGCCCTGCACCGGGCCGGACGGCTCGAAGCGGGTGAAGGTGAAGGCGTCGACATATTCGTCGAGCGGCACGCCATATTGCAGGCCGAGCGAGACCGCGATGGCGAAGTTGTTGAGCAGCGAACGGAGCGCCGCGCCCTCCTTGTGCATGTCGATGAAGATTTCGCCGAGGCGGCCATCGTCGTATTCGCCGGTGCGCAGATAGACTTTGTGGCCGCCGACCACGGCTTTTTGCGTATAGCCCTTGCGGCGATCGGGCATGCGCTCGCGCTCGCGCATCACCACGATGCGCTCGACGACCTTCTCAACCACCTTCTCCGCCAGGGCGGCAGCACGAGATGCGGCGGGCTTTTCGACGAAGGCCTCGATGACATCCTCGTCTTCGTCCTCGTCGGCCAAGAGCTGGCTTTGCAGCGGCTGCGAGAGCTTCG
>Ga0116223_10001313_pt1 | contig 25938 bp, 22 predicted proteins | sample Sb_taG_3_FD_90092 | JGI IMG/M metagenome (GOLD analysis project Ga0116223, IMG submission 90092) | Peat soil microbial communities from Weissenstadt, Germany - Sb_50d_a_PC metaG | ecosystem: Environmental > Terrestrial > Soil > Wetlands > Peat | place: Germany: Weissenstadt | collected 2010-09-21 | reverse complement strand
GAGGCCCAAGGGGATCGCCTTCCTGCACCGGAATCTCCTGCACACAACCATGTGCCTGACCAACGAGCTGTTTTTCTCCCCCAGCGATCGGGTTACATGGCTCCATTCCGCCAGCTTTGCGGCATCCGTCGTGGATATCTATTGCGGCCTGATGAACGGCGCAGCCCTCTATCCATGGGAGGCGAAGCGGCAAGGATTCATCGGTCTGGCCGAGTGGCTTACCAGTGAAAGAGCCACTACGTTTCAGTGGATTCCCAGCGCGTTCCGGCAGTTTTTGCGCACGGTCCCGGAGAATTACCTTTTCTCCGACATTCGTATCGTGGTCATGGCGAGCGAGCCGCTAACCATCCGTGAAGTCGAGTTGTTCCGCCGCCACTTCCTCCCCGGCAGCCATCTCGTCAACCAGGTTGGCACGAGCGAGTCCTACAATTACCGTCTTTATCCCGTGGACCACGCGATCCCGATCGAAAACGCCAACGTGGCCGGCGGCTACGCGGTTTCCGAGGACCGCGAGGTGGTCATTTTGGATGAGGACCATCGCCCCATGCCGCAGGGGGGCGTGGGAGAAATCGGCGTACGGAGCGACTACATGTCGGCCGGTTATTGGCGTGACGATGCGCTCACCGCCGCGAAGTTCATTCGCATTGGCGGCGAGGATAAGACGCCCGTCTACCTGACCGGAGACTCCGGCCGGCTGGAGGCGGATGGATGCCTGATTCACCTGGGCCGCAAAGACTTTCAGGTGAAGATCCGCGGATATCGCGTCGAACTCGCCGAGGTGGAACATGCCTTGGCCGCCGCTCCCGGGGTGGCCGACGCTGTCGCCTGGGTAATGAAAAATCGTCTAGGAGACGACCAGTTGGTGGGATACCTGATTCCCAAGGAGGAAGCCCCGTTCGCTCTGCACGCCGTGGAACGTTACATGGAATCGCGGCTCCCGGACTATATGACGCCGAATCGCTACGTCATTTTGGCGGCCCTCCCCAAACTGTCCACGGGGAAGATAGACCGGAATGCTTTGCCGAACCCCTTTGAGGGCGCGGCGCCTCCGTCCGGCGCGCTCGCTGTCGCGGAGCCCGCGGTGGAGCGCGAAATCGTCGCTATGTTTCGGGATCTTCTTCAGCGGGAAGACCTGGGTCCGCCGGCGGATTTTTTACAGTCCGGCGGCGACTCCCTCCTGACGGCCCTTCTCCTGCACCGGATCAATCAGCGGTTCGGCGTGGAGGTTGAAGTGGACGTGTTTCTCGAGGCGCCTGTAGCCGCTTCGCTGGCCGCGCAGATCGCGAGCGCCCTAAACTCAGGGATGCGCCGCGTCTCTTCTAACGCGCCGGCGGCGAAACCCAGCCCTGCGCGGGAGCTTTCGGGGCGCCCGCGGCCCGCCGTGTTTGCGCCGCATGCCAGACAGGTCCTCAAGCCCTCGGACTGGCATCGCGAGGCGGGGGATCTCATCATCATTAGCGCCGGTAGGCTCGGCCGCGAAACCTTCGGTTGGGCGAAGCAAGCGATCGCCGCCGGATACCCTTGGCGCATTAAGGGCTTTCTCGACAACCGCGCGAATCTGCTGGATGGGTACGGATACGAACCCGGGATCGTTGGCGACGTCGAAACCTACTGCATTCAAAAAGACGATGTTTTTATCGGCGCCGTCGGAGACCCCGTGGATAAACGCAAATACTACACGCCCATCCTGGAGAGGGGCGGCCGGTTTGTCAATCTGATTCATCCGCAGGCGAACATTGGCGAGCATGTCCGGCTGGGATACGGAATTATCATGGCGCCGTTCGTCGCGGTGACTTCCGATGCGACCGTGGGCGACCACGTAGTTATCGGCGGCTTCAGCAACGTGGGCCACGACGCGGTCGTCGGCGACTGGTGCCAGATCAGCAGCCATTGCGGAGTGAACGGCCAGGCTTGCCTGGAGGAAGGCGTGTTTCTGGGGAGCCACGCGTGCGTGATCCCCGAAGTTGAAGTCGGCGCGTGGGCTTTTGTCGGGGCCGGCAGCGTTGTGGTTAGAGATGTGCCGCCGCGGGTTAAGGTTTTCGGCAATCCCGCAGCGCCCATCGGTAGACAGCCTTAGGCTGCTCGCGATGCGCTAACGCGCGTGCGCCTGCGCATCCGCCTGCGGGCCGAGCGCCTCGCTCTTCCACGCGAAGTTCGGCCTCACCACGCCCGGGATGCGGCCATACCACCGGCCGGTGCGCGGCCCGTCCGCCACCTCGAACGCAATCAGGTTGTTGTGCGCGAACATCACACGGGTTTGCTCCAGCACCAGGAAGAGCTTGATGTAATAAGAACCCGCATTCAGAAAAGCTCCCGGGATCTGAACCGTGTGCCGGATCAACCCGGCGGGCCTCGGTGCGGCGTCGGAAGCGATGTTGAAAACGCAAACTTCTTCCAGCGTGTTCAGGAAAATCGAAATATTCAGCTCCGCGCCGGGTGTGAAATTCCAGTATTGGAACTCCAACTCGATGGGCGTGTCCACGGTAATCTGGTCCGTCCGCTCGCTCTTGACGTTCACCCGCGCCAGATGCAGCCGCGCCCGATGGTCTCCCGGGGCCGTATCCGGATCGTCCCAGCGCGATTCCAGGTTGGATGCGGCGTTCTTCTGAAGATAGTGGTCCACCACCAGCGCGGAAGGCCCGTCCTCCGTCACGCGCCCCTCGTTCAGCCACACCGCCCGCGTGCACAGCGACCGTAGCGCCGTCATATTGTGGCTCACGAAGATTATGGTCCGCCCCTGTCTGGCGACGTCCCCCATCTTCCCCAGACACTTCTTTTGGAACGCCGCGTCGCCCACCGCCAGCACTTCGTCCACCAGCAGGATCTCCGGCTCCAGGTGCGCCGCCACGGCGAACGCCAGGCGCAGATACATGCCGCTGGAATAGTGTTTCACCGCCGTGTCGATGAACTTCTCCACTTCGGCGAACGCCACGATTGCATCGAACTGCCGGGTGATCTCGGCGCGGCGCATTCCCAGAATGGCGCCATTCATGAAAATGTTTTCCCGCCCCGTCAACTCGGGATGAAATCCGGTGCCCACTTCGAGCAGCGAGCCTACCCGTCCGTGCAGCAGGATGCGGCCTTCGGTAGGGTCGGTGACTCGCGAGAGGACCTTCAGCAAGGTGCTTTTGCCGGCGCCGTTGCGCCCGATCAGCCCCACCACCTCGCCTGCGGGCACATCGAAGGCGATATCTTTCAGCGCCCAGAACATCGGCGGCTGTTTGTTTTCGCTTTTGCGGAAGAGCCGCCTGGGAAGCGCCGTCAGAATATCGCGCAGGGATTTATAACTGTACTGGCGGTCGCCGCGGGTAGCGCCCAGCCGGTATTGCTTGCCGATCCCCCGTACTTCAATCGCGTTCGGCATCTCCGTCGCCGCCCTAGACGATATCGGCGAATCCTCTTTCCATGCGCCGGAAATAGAAGGTCCCACTAATCAGCAGCGCAACCGCCGCGAGACACGAGACGAAGAACATGGCGTCCGGCGGATGCCCGCTTCCGAGCATCGCCCAGCGGAATCCCTCCACCACACCCACCATCGGGTTCAATCCGTATACCGTGCGCCACGGCTCGTGCATCAGGCTGCTGGGGTAAGCGATGGGCGTTGCAAACAGCCAGACTTGCGTCAAAAACGGCACCGTGTAGCGCACGTCCCGGTATTCCACGTTGAGCGCCGAGAGCCACAGCCCCACCCCCAAACTCGTCACCACGGCGAGCAGCGCGAAGCCCGGCAGCCAGAAGATGTTCCACGTCGGCCAATATCCCCGGTACAGCGTATAAGCCATCAGCAAAACGAACGACAGCAAGAAATCCATCCCGCCCGAAAAAACCGCCGCCAGCGGAATGGCCAGCCGCGGGAAATAGACTTTCGTGATCAGGTTGGCGTTGGTCACCAGGCTGTTGGAGGAGGTGGTCAGGCCGTTGGAGAAGAAGGTCCATGGCGTCAGCGCCGTCAGCGCAAACACCGAGTAGGGGAGCCCGTCCGATTGCATCTTTGCCAGCCGCCCGAAGAAGATTGTGAAGATCGCCATTGTGAACAGCGGTTGCAAAACCGCCCAGGCCACTCCCAGCGCCGTCTGCTTGTAGCGGACTTTAATCTCCCGCCACGTCAGGAAGTAGAGCAGCTCGCGGTGCGCCCACAGCTCCCGGAGCTTCAGCGGCGCCCAACCACGGACCGGGGTGATTTCTGTGACGCGTGAAGGCGGCTCGTCGTTGGAAATGGTTCTTACCTCGGCCTCTGGCGGAGACTTCATTATCTCAGAGCGCCGGCTTGGGAGCGGTCTTCACCAGCACCCGGGCGGGATTCCCCATGGCCACCGTATAGGGTGGAATATCCGTGACCACCACGCTGTTCACGCCCACAATGGCTCCTTCTCCCACGGTGACGCCTTTCAGGATGAAGGAATTTTGTCCGATCCAGGCGCGCCGGCAAATGCGCACCGGTTTGATCTCCTCCAGCCGCGGCGGCATGTCGGCGATGCGCTCTTCAGTGTCCCGGGGATGCGCGTCCGAATCCATAAAGCGCACCCCGCTGGCCACGTTGACGTCTTCTTCGATGACGATTTCGCGATTCACCACGAACACCACGTTCGCGCCGATATCCACGCGGTCCTTGAGAATCAGCTTCGGATCGTCGTACAGCCGCGCGCTGAAAATATCCACCTTCCCAAAAAAGTTCACGTCGTCGCCGATGTAAATGCTGGCGTGCCCCACCATGAAAGGCATACGCGCAATGCGGAACCGGCGGCCGACCGACGCGCAGCGGCTGCGAAAAACCGGGCCGACGTAAAAATACCCCGCGGCCCAAAACATGCCTTTCCAAATCGCCTGGTGGATATGAAAAACGCCGAGCAAAAGCGGATTCAGAAACTTCGGCAAGGGCAGCGAAGCCGTTTGAACTGTGCGGGCGGCCGAGCGCAGCCTGCGGTAAAAAGGCGTCTCGCCGCGTTTCACTTTTAGAATGAAGCTTTTAAGCAAGGGACCATTTTCCGGTATATCGCTACAATTCTAACCCGCTGTCCCGCTCCAGCAGCTCCACCAACATCCCTTCCGCAGTGAGCATCCACGCGATCCGCCGCCCTCCGAAAGCCACCGCCGGCTTCGGCCGGTTCACAATCAGCGCCCCGCGCGCCTTCATCTCGCGCATGTGTCCCTCCAGGTCCGCAACCTCGTAGCACACGTGATGGAACCCGCCGCCCTTTTCGCGCAGAAAGCGGGAAACCGGAGAAGCTTCCACGTTCGGCTGCACCAGCTCGATGTGCGGGTCGTCGGACCCCGTCGCCAAGAACGCCACCCGCACTTTTTGAATGGAGTCCTCGTAGATGCGCCCGTCCCACTCGCCCGCCAGCGAGCGCACGAAACCCGCCATGCCGGCCTCGATATCCGCGACGACGAATCCGAAATGATGCAGCTTCCGCGCTGTGTCCGGCGCGTTCACGAGAGGCGCATTTCCTGGCTCAGATAATCGTGGATGCGGCGGAAGGAATCCAACTCCGCCAGCCGGTCGAAATCCATTTCGATGCCGAACTCTTCCTCGATCACGTTCACCAGCATGATGGCGTTCACCGAATCCCATGCCGCCACGGACGGCTGGCGGGCCTCCGGGATATCGGCTTCGGGCATGCCCGGGAACACGGTCTTAAAACAATTCGTTAAACGGAGTGCGATGGGATCCATGGGCTTGAACTCGTAGAGGCTTCCGTCACGCGATGATACAACTTCGGGCGCTTCTCTTCAAACCGGCCGCGGCTCAGCGCGAAAGGCCCGGCCGGTTTCTCGCCGGCGATCGACGACAGAAAATTCCGCAGCGGGCCGTTCTTCGCCGTCGGCTGAAAATGCAAGAACACTTCCCGCGCCCCGCTGCGCGCGAAAGCGGCGTGCAGGCATTGGTGCTCAATGCGGCGCGAGAAGGCGCGGCAGCTCATGACCCAGGTATCGAGAAACAGGGTTTCATTTTCCCGCCGGCCTTCCATCACGGCGATTTTGCCGAGGGGGCCGAATTTATCCCGGTAACTGACCGTCGCCAGAAAAGCTCCCGGGCGCAGCAGGCGCTTTTTCCAATCGGCTTCTGTATAACGGATGCCGTTCAAATTAAACTGATTCGTTTTGTTCACCAACTCGAAAGCCCGCAGATCGTCCGCCAGGGAAAAATCGAAGGTGACCACGGCTTCTACGCCAGCGAGAAACTTTTCCGAAACCGAGACGCCCGCCTCCTGCTGGAATTGGGCGCCCTGGCGGATGCTTGGGGCGCGCAGGGCGTCTTCCGGGGAAAGGTGCGGCTTGCCGAACAAATCGCGCAGCCGCCGCAGCAGATCGTACGCCGCGGCGTAATCCGCGCTCGGGAACAGCAGACATTCGATTCCCGGGTGCGCCGCCGCCACTTCGGCCAGCTCGATCGGGCTGTCGTCCACAAAAACCGCGCTATCGGCGCTAATGTTCCATGTCCGCAGAATGCGCTCCACCGACGCCGATTTCGCCCCCCAATGCGCGTCAATGGGGAAGACCCGGTCCGGCCGCAGCAGCAGATCCTCACGCGCGAAAACCTTCCGGACCGTCTCCGGGTCGTTCTTTGTGGCCGCGCCGATCAGCGCGCCCTCCTCCGCCAGCGACGCCAGCAGCTTCTGATACAACCCGTGCGTTTGCGCGTGGCTCGCCAGGTCCCAGGCGACATTCTCCGGCCCGATTTCGCCCGCGATCCCGCGCCATAACGTATCGTCCAGATCGGTGATGAGCGCTTTCTTGGGCGCGGGCGGCGTAAGGAGCCGCGCCAGCGCGGAAGCCACCGCCGCCGCGTGCGCCGTGGCATAAGGCAGCCCGGTGAGGAGGTCCGCTTTGAAATCGTAGCGCCCGGCAGGCGCGGATTCCTGGGCCAGGCGCGCCGGTTCCACCAGCGCGCCATTCCCGCGCCGCGCCAGACGTGCGGCGAAATCGGCTAACGCGCGATCGAGTTCCAGGCGCGCTTCCGCCGCCTGCCATCCCGCGGTGTGAAAAAGCGGCGGCAGCGGCAAAGTCGGCAGGCAAATGGCGATCGGGATCTCCGGCCGGACCGCTTCCACCGCCCGCGCGATACGCTCCAGCATCGCCGCGGAGCCGTCCAAAACATCCGCTGTCGCCGCCGGCCCCCATGCGCCGGCTCCCCGGAATCCCAGGCGCGGATCGAGATCCGCCCATTCGAGCGAAGCGGCGATGCCGTCGAGATTCGCCTCTTTCCACGCCTCCAAAGTCCCGGCCAGGTCGCCGTACAGTCCGGTGGCGATGGTCACGCGACGCTCGCCGAGCCGCTGCTGCAGATGCGCGCCGAGAAACGTCTCGACGTGCAGCGGCGTATATCCGCAGGCCAGCCCTATGCGGAACTCCGGAGCGTTCCGGGGAGCGGCCTGCAGGATTTTGAGCGCTTCAGCGACCTTCACGTTTTGTCTCTAATATGTTCGCACGGAGTTTTCGAGCAGCCGTCCGTAAATGTCCGCCAAGCGCCGCGCCCGCGCTTCGGGCGCATGCCGCTCGCGAATCAACTCGCGCGCGCAGCCGGCCAGCCGCCGGCCCAGTTCCTCATCTTTGAGCAGGGCCGCAATCGCGCCGGCCAGCGCCGCCGCATCTCCCGGCCGGACCAGCAGCGCGCTTCGGCCATCGGCGACTATTTCCGGGATGCCTCCCACCGCGGTCGCCACTACCGGTACGCCAGCCGCCATGGCCTCGAGCAGCGCATTAGGCGATCCCTCGCTGAGCGAAGACAGCACGCAGATATCCGCGATCCCGTAATACGGCTCGGCCGAAGCCACTTGCCCCGTCAGCGTGACGCGCCCCGCCAGGCCCAGCGCGCGCACGGCCGCTTCGATGCGCGGCCGTTCCGGCCCATCGCCCACAATCACCAGGCGCGCCGGCGGCGCCTCCGGCAGCCGCCGCAGGGCTTCGAGCAGCGCGCCGTGGTCCTTCTCCGGGGAAAGCCGCCCTACAATCAGGAGCACGCGCGCTTCCGGCGCGACCCCCAGCTCGCCGCGCAGCGCACGGGCCGCTTCGGGCCGCCCGCGACGCCCCCACTCGGGATCGATGGCGTTATGCACCACCTCGATCCGCCGCGGCGCGACGCCGCGCTCGATCAGCTCCCGCCGGAACGGCTCGCTCACCGTCAGTACTGTTCGCGGGGCGCGCAGCGACCACCGGTCCAACTGGTTGTACATGCGCGCGCGGAGATCCGGCCAGGTGTACCCGTGATGAAACGCCACCCACGGCGTCCGGCGGCCGAGTCCCCCGGCGCGAACCAGAAAATGCGATTTCACGGCGTGGCTCTGAAGAATGTCCGGCTTGCGTTCGGCCACGAGCGCGCAGAGCGCGGGAATCACCGCGTGATCGAAACGCCCCGCTTCGCGCAAAGCATGAACCGGGATATCCGCCTGCCTGGCCGCATCGAATAACAGATTCGATTGCCCCTTGCGCTGGAACACCGCGACCTCGGTCTCCACCGCCGGATCAAGCGCGCGCGCGCATTGCGCAAATTGCAGCAGATTCTTGGCGGGTCCGGTGACCGTGTCGGCTTCCAGGATCGCCAGCAGGCGCAGGGTCTTCATGGCGTGCGCCCTAACCACTGGCAATAGGTTTCGTAAAGCCGCCGGCCGAGCGGTCCCCAATCGTAACGCGCGGTTACCAGGCTGCGTCCGGCTTCGGCCAAGCCGTTCCACAAATCGCTGCGCGCGTCGAGCGAGCTCAAATGCGCCAGCCAGTCCTGGTCTTTCGCCGCGAGCAAAATATCGCGCCCCGGAGTGACGGCCAGGCCTTCCGCGCCGAGCGGCGAGGAAATCACCGGCGCGCCCGCCGCCATGGCTTCCAGAATCTTCAACCGCGTGCCGCCGCCCACGCGAAGGGGAACCACGGCGGCCACGGCCTCGGCGTACAAGGGCCGAAGGTCTTCCACGGCGCCGGTTACTTCCACGCCCGCTTCGCCGCGGAGCGCGAGAACGGCCAGCGTCGGGTCGGCGCCCGCTATGGTTAGGCGCCATTCCGGGAAGCGCGCGCGAATGCCCGGCCAGATGTTGCGCGCAAACTACGCCGCCGCGTCCACATTGGCGTGATAATTCATTTTTCATACGAACAGCACGCGCCGCCGCTTCCGGGCATCCGCCGGCGCCGGCTGAAAGAAATCCGTATCGACGCCGTTTTCAACCACCGCGATCCGAGCTTCCGGCGCCACTCCGTGCAGCGTTTCGCGCTCCCGTTCGCTGCAAACCACGTGCCCGAATCCCGCGCGCAGCACACCCTTTTCCAGGCGCCACAAACGCCGCGCGGTGAGCGAAGCGTAAAGGCGGCGGGCCATGGAGCGGGCGTTCTCGCCATAGCGCCGCATGGCCTCGGATTCAATATTGTGCCAATCGTAAACGATGGGCGCCCCGGCGCGCCGCAAAATCGGCGCGTAGGCGGTTAGCTGAAAGATATCCAGATGCGTCAGGTCGAAAGTCTGCTTCTCCACCAGGGCTGCCAGCTCCCTCCGCATCTCCTCCGAGGTGTAGTTGATAACCGGCAGCGGCTGCCGCCCGAAAAGCCCGCGCGCGATCTTCGCCGGCGTGTAAAACCGCGGCGCGGGGACCGGCACGGTTTTCCAGGGGAGAGCGTCCATCTCCGCGTGTTCGCTTTGCGCGAAGTAAACATGCGTCAGCTCGGCGCGCTCAGCCAGCGCACGCGCCAGATAGTACTCCCGCAGTTTCGCGCCGCTGCGCGGCGGGCGGCACTGGCGAGGCGATACGAAGAGGATGCGCACTAGGGCTTGATACTCTACGATATATGGCCGAAGGCACGGACGCGAACCGCGCTCCCGCCGCCCCCATTTCCCTGATTCTGATCTCGCATTCCTATCCGCCCGTTCTGGGAGGGTCGGAAATCGAGGCGCAGCGCGTCTCGGCGGCGCTGATCCAGCGCGGCCATCGCGTCACCGTGCTATGCGCCGGTGGCGCCCCCATGCCCAAAACGCGGCAATGGAGGGACCCCTTCGGAGTTCCCGTGGGCATTCTCACCCGCCGCTCGCGCGGCACGCTGCGGGATTGGAGCTTCGCGTTCGCCGTGGCCTGGACGCTGTTCCGCGAACGGCGCAACTATCGGGTTGCGTATTTCCTCATGCAGGGCGCGCACCTGGCCATGGGGCTGCCGGTGGCGCGCCTTCTTGGCAAGCCCATTGTCATGAAAATTTCCGGCAGCGGCATCGCCACCATCATGTGCGGCTCCTGGCTGGGCCGGTTGGAGCTGCGCTGGCTCAACCGGTGGGCGCGGCGCGTGCTGATTCTCAATCCGGGCATGGCGCAGGAAGCCGCCGCGGCGGGTCTCGATGCGCGGCGGCTGCTGTGGATGCCGAACCCCGTCGATACCGACGAATTCGCTCCGTGCGGCCCGGAAGCCCGCCGCGAAATCCGCGAGCGGCTGGGCATTCCCGCTAACGCCGAAGTGGCGATTTATGTGGGCCGGCTGGCTCCCGAAAAAGAGCTTGGCTCTTTGCTGGGGGCTTTCGCGGCGATCGCGCCCTGCCGCCCGGACGCCAGGCTCATTCTGGTCGGCGATGGCCCCTCCCGCGAGGAACTGGAAGCCCGCGCGGCCCGGCTTCACCTGGGCGATCGTATCCGTTTCGCGGGCCGGCGGCCGGCTGGGGAGATTCGCCAATGGCTGCAAGCCAGCGACGTTTTCGCGCTGGTCTCTTCCAACGAAGGTTTTCCGTGCGCGTTATCGGAGGCCATGGCGGCCGGGCTCTCCTCCGTGGTTACGGACATCCCGGGCAACACGCAGTTGATCGATGACGGCGTCGACGGCCTGGTGGTCCCGGTCCATGACGAGGGCCGAATGGCCGAAGCTCTGGCTGGTTTGTTGGCCAATCCCGAACGCCGCGCGCGCATGGCGGAGGCCGGCCGGCGGAGGATCGTCGAAAACTACTCGACCGACAAAGTTCTGGACCGCTACGAGCGCCTGTTTCAGGAATGCGCGCGCTAAAACTTCCGCCGCTCTGGTCCGCATACCCCGCGCCCTGATAACATAACGACGGTCCGAATGAAAGCGGCCTTCAAATGGATCGCTCGCGCAGTGGCGCTGGTGGCGGCGGCGCCGGCTGCCGCGCTGTGCGGGTTCGGCGCGTGGGAAACCGCGTTCGAGTTTTTCGCGCAGGCTTACGCCACGGCGCCCGGCGTTCCGGGCGATTATCTGCGGATCGCGTTTTACAAGCTCACGCTCACGGAATGCGACTTATCCAGCCGCATTTCCTTCGGCTCCTTTTTCGCGCATCCGCAAGCTCGCCTCGGCCCCGGCGCGTACATTGGCTCGTATTGCATCTTGGGGAAAACCGCGATTGGGGCCCGTACGCAGATCGCCTCCGGCGTGCAAATCCTCAGCGGCGGCCGGCAGCACGCGCGCAACCGGGCGGGGGAAATTTCCGGCGCCGAAGAGGGCGCGTTCACCGTGGTGGAAATCGGGGCCAATTGCTGGATCGGCGCGGCGGCGGTGGTGATGGCGAATGTGGGGGAAGGCTCAACGATCGGCGCCGGCTCCGTGGTCACGCGCCCCGTTCCCCCGGGGGTGGTAGCCGTCGGCAGCCCGGCCCGCGTACTCTCGGACGGTTGATTCCTTCTCCAGCCAGCGGTCCAGCGCCAGAAGCCGCCACAATTGCGCCGGAATCCATCGCCGGGCCGTGGCGTCGCGCAGCGGGCCTTCCAGCGCGCCGGGACGCACCCAGCCGCCTTCTTCGAGGAAGGTGCGGCCCTTCAGCCGGTCGAGCATCCCGCTCCAGCGGTCCGCCAGCCAGCTTTCCATGGGCACCGTGAACCCCTGCTTCCTGCGGAACGCTACTTCCGGCCCGATACGGCGGCGCACGATTTCCCGCAGCACGGCTTTCAGCCGCCCGCCGTGAAAACGCACCTCCGGCGTCAGCCCGGCCGCGAATTCCCAGATCTTCTGATCGAGGAAGGGAGCGCGCGCTTCAATGGAGTAGAACATCGAGCCGCCATCCACCTTGGGCATGAACTCGCTCAGAAAATGCATGCGCCGGTGATAGGCGAAAACGTCGGCCAGCAGGCGCCGCGCCGACTCGAACGAAGGCGGGACCTGGCGCTGCGCCAAGGCGCGGCCCGCCAGGCGCTCGCCCAGGATGGCGCGTTGCTCGAAATACGGAAGCCCGTCGTGCGCCGCGGCGTGCGCACCGATTCCGCCCGTCGCATAATCCAGGTAACTGCGCAAGCGGCGCGCAGGGCCGCTCCGGGGGAAGATGCCGCGGAGGTTGCGCCAGATGGCCGGCGCCGAAGCGGGCAGCCGCCGCGCCAGGCGCTCCGCCAGCCAGGCGTTGCGCAGGAACGGGTAGCCGAGGAAAACATCGTCGCCGCCGTCCCCGGTCAACAAAACCGTGGCGCGGCGCTTCACCGCTTCCGATACCCATAACATGGCCTGCGCGGATTCGGAGGCGAAGGGCTCGCTGTAGGCTTCCACCATGTTATCGAGCGAGAAATGCGCTTCGGGCATATCCACGATTTCATGCTCGATGCCCAGCCCGCGGGCCGTGCGGGCGGCGTCGGCGCTTTCGTCGGAGGGGTCGCCGGGAGCCCGCACGGTGAAAGCTTTGATGTTGGCGTTGAGCTTGCGCATGGCCCAGCAGACCAGCGCCGAATCGATGCCGCCGCTCAGCAGCACGCCGATGGGCACATCCGAGATCAGCCGCAGCCGGACGGACTCCACCACCAGGCGCTCGGTCTCTTCCACGGCTTCCTCGAACGAGACGCGCGAGGATTCGCTGGTTTCCGGCAGAGTCCAGTACCGCCGCTGCGAAACCTGGCCGGCGCGCCATTCGAGAATCGTGGCCGGGGGAAGTTTGGAGACGCCTTCGTAAATGGAGCGGGCGTCGGTGACGTATCCATACTCGAGAAACTCGAGCACGGCTTGCGGATCGAGATCGCCGCCGAAGCCCGCCGCGCGCAGCGCCGCAACCGAGGAGGCGAAGCCGATCTCGCCGCTCCGCGCGCAGTAAGCCAGCGGCTTCACCCCCAGGCGGTCGCGCACCAGCGTGAGGACGCCGCGCGGCTGGTCCCAAACGCCAAATGCAAACATGCCGCGCAGGCGGGGGACCAGCGCGTCGATACCCCATTCCCGGTAGCCGCGCAGCAGCACTTCCGTATCGCACCGCGAACGGAAGCGGTGGCCGCGCTCTTCCAACTCCTCGCGCAATTCCAGGAAGTTATAAATACAGCCGTTGAAGACCAGGCCGATCTCGCCGTCCTCGGAGAGCATGGGCTGATGGCCGGCCGGGCTGAGATCCAGGATGGCCAGCCGCCGGTGTCCGAGCGTAGCGCCGGGCCAATGCGCCAGGCCTTCGGAATCAGGCCCCCGCCGGGCCATGCAAGCGAGCATGGCATTCACGCTTGGTCCGGCTTGCGAGGCCCCGTCAGTCTGGATGCGCCCGGCGATGCCGCACATAAGAGGATTATAGCCGCGGGGCGCCAGCCAATTTTGCAGGTTATTGATAATAAGTCAGTTAAAAGAAAATGGCTTTGTTCCTGCACGGGCTTTTGCGGACGGCCTTACGCCCAGCTTCCACGGCTTAGGGCGCTCGCTTTTGGCGCGCAGCGACAAGCCACGTTGAAGAAGCGCGCGCCACGAGTGGCGTATGGTAACATGCGCAAGAGAGGCCGCCCTGGCCGATGGCGCACGTCTTTCCCCAAGCGTACAAAACCGAAGTTCTGAAGGCCATCGAAACCATCGACCTGGAGAAGGTCGGTCAGGCGATCGAGACGCTGCGCCGCGCCCGCGAGGAAGGGCGGAGCATTTTCGTCTGCGGAAACGGCGGCAGCGCTTCGACGGCGTCGCATTTCGTGTGCGATATGGTCAAAGGGGCGAGCTATGGCCGGCAGCCGCGTTTTCGCATTATGGCGCTGACCGATTCCCTGGCGACGCTGACGGCGTATTCCAACGACGTAGGTTACGAATGCGTGTTTGCGGAGCAACTGAAGAACTTTGCGCGACCGGAAGACGTTGTGTTGGCGATCAGCGGCTCGGGAGGGTCGCCCAACGTGCTTCGGGCTGTGGAGTATGGCAACTCGATCGGATGCCGGACGATAGCGCTCACCGGGAGGAACGGGGGGGAACTTGGCCGCATAGCCCAGCTCAATCTCCAGGTTTCGCATCCGCACATGGGCCGGATTGAAGACGCCCACATGATTGCGCTGCACATGATCTGCTATTTCTTCATGGAAGAAGAAGGGCAGCCGGCAACCGCTCCATAACTGTCCCGGCCCGGTTGGATCGCCGGGCCGGATGTATCCAGCCCCTACGGATTCTTATTTCGAGGCGCTATCCTTCGTTAGCAATCGAAGTTCACCAAGGCCAGCTTGAAGGAGGCGTTCCCGAACGGCAATCATCATAGTGGATGATCGCGACTCTCCCGGATGTAGCCATTTCCACAGGTTCTGCCGGACCGGCGCGGGCAGCCAGGCCTAAATACCGAATTCCATTCAACAAGCCGTGCCTCACGGGCAGCGAGATGCTGTACGTGGCGAATGCCATCATCCTGGGTCACACCGCGGGTGACGGTTCGTATAGCCGGAAATGCCACGCGTTTTTAGAACGCGAGTTGGGGGTGGCGAAGGCGTTACTGACGACATCTTGCACGCACGCTCTGGAATTGGCGGCGTTGTTGCTTGAGATTCAGCCTGGCGACGAGGTGATTGTCCCTTCGTTCACGTTTGTTTCGACCATCAATGCCTTCGTGCTGCGCGGCGCGCGGCCAGTATTCGCCGACATCCGGCCGGATACGTTGAACATGGACGAGCGGCTACTGGAAGGTCTGGTGACGCCGTGCACGCGGGCCATCGTGCCAGTGCACTACGCCGGGGTCGGCTGCGAGATGGACGCCATCCTGGAGATCGCCGGGCGCTACGGCATCGAGGTAGTGGAAGACAACGCGCACGGGCTGTTTGCGCGGTACAAGGGGAGGCGGCTGGGGACATTCGGCGCGCTGGCGACGCAGAGCTTTCATGAAACCAAGAACATTACGTGCGGCGAAGGCGGCGCGCTTTTGATCAACGATGCCAGTTATATTGAACGCGCCGAGATTCTGCGGGACAAGGGGACCAACCGCAAGCAGTTCATTCGCGGCGAAGTGGACAAATACACATGGGTGGAGGTAGGGTCGAGCTACCCGCCTTCGGACATTCTGGCCGCATTTCTGCTGGCGCAGCTTGAGAAGCGCGATGAAATTCTCAGCCGCCGGGCGGCGGTATGGAGCTTTTACGACCGGCATCTGGCGGGATGGGCGGAGGCGCACGACGTGAAGCGGCCGACCATCCCGGATTACTGCGAGCAGGCATACCACATGTACTACCTGGTGATGCCGTCGACGGAGGCGCGCGAGCGGCTGATCGACTGTCTGAAGCGGCAAGGAATCTTAGGCGTATTTCACTACGCGCCGCTGCACACCTCGGTGATGGGCCAGCGCTTCGGTGGACGCCCGGGGCAATGTCCGGTGACGGAATGCGTTAGCGAGCGGCTGCTGCGGCTGCCGTTCTACAACAGCATTACCATCGACGAGCAGGCGAGCGTGGTGGAAACCATTTTGGCATTCGATTGCTGAGGAGCGACTTCATGCGCCCAGACGTTCGTATCGTTTCAACGGTTCGGCGCCCGGTGGAAATCTCAGTAGTCCTGCCGGTGTACAAGTGCGGCGAGTGTGTGGCGGAGATGCATCGCCAACTGGTGGAGGCGCTTGAGCCGCTGGTCCCCTCCTTCGAGATAATTCTGGTGAATGACGGGTGTCCGGCGAATTCCTGGGAGGCGGTTCAGGACGCCGCGGCGCGCGATACCCGGGTCAAGGCGATCAATCTCTCTCGCAATTTCGGCCAGCATTACGCCATTGCGGCCGGGCTGCACAACAGTTCGGGAAACTGGGTAGTGGTGATGGACTGCGATTTGCAGGACCGGCCAGATGGAATCCCCAAACTATACCGAAGGGCGCTGGAAGGGTACGACATCGTCTACGCGCTGCGTCACGAACGGCGGGACGGCTGGCCAAAGCGGCTGCTCTCGCGCATGTTTTCGGTGGTTTACAACCTGCTTAGCGATATCAAACTGGATCCGAAGGCGTGCAATTTCTCGATTGTCTCGCGCCAGGTGATCGATAGCTACTGCCGCCTCAAGGAACTGAACCGGTCGTACCACCTGATGCTGCGGTGGCTGGGTTTCCACGCAACCTATGTTTCAGTGGAGCATGGGGAGCGATTTGCGGGTAAGAGCGCTTACAACCTGCGGCGGGGCTTCACGCTGGCCATCGAATCGATCACGTCTCAATCGAACAAGCCGCTGATTCTGGCTATCCGGACGGGCTTTCTGATGGCGGGGTCGGCTTTGGCGATCGGTTTCTTCTTTGTCATCAGGTACCTGATGCACGGCATCGGAGTAGCCGGCTGGACGAGCGTGTTCGTCTCGATCTACTTCATTGGCGGCCTGATGCTGGCCAATATGGGCGTCCTTGGCCTTTATCTCGGCAAGGTGTTCAACGAAGTAAAGGAACGTCCGCTGTATATAGTGAAGGACCGCATTAACCTGGATCCGGCGAACGATTCGAAGGCTGTTCTCGGCATCGGCGCATTCTCGCTGTGAAAAACTTCAGCTCGTTTCGGACCGCGACAGTGAGGGAGCGGTTTCTCTTATGAGCACGACATCACACGGCCGGAGATCCGCCATGGAAACACCGGCGCAGGGCGCGTTCCGGCTCCTCGATTGGGACTCGGCTCATTTTGGCCTGCGTATTGGCCGGGTGTTTTCCGCCAGCCCCAGCGCGGAACTTCTCACGGAGGCTCTGGCTTGGGCGGACCGGTTGTCCATCGATTGCATGTACCTGCTGGCCGATTCTAATGCCACGGGAGCTATCCGCGCCGTGAGCGAAGCGGGTTGGCGAATGGTGGATATCCGCGTCACGCTTGGCGCCAAACTATGGGATGATGCGGTTCATCCCGCTGATCGTGCGCGGCCGGCGAGGCACGAAGACATTCCGTACCTGAAGCAACTTGCGAAGCGTTCCCACAGGGATTCGAGGTTCTATACGGACGGCAACTTCTCAACGGCGGCATGCGATGAGTTATTCGCAGTCTGGATCGAACGGAGCATCCTGGATCGAAGCTTCGCGGGGGCCGTATTCGTTGCCCAAACCGGCATGGACGAGCCGGCGGGATATATCACCTGTGCGATCAAGGAGGGCAAGGGCGACGTTGGCCTGATCGCTGTCGATGAAAAAACCCGCGGGGTCGGAGTTGGAACGCGACTTCTGGCGGAAGCCGCGCGGTGGTTTGGCGCGCAGGGAGCGGAGCGGGCTTCAGTAGTTACGCAAGGACGCAATGTCCCGGCCCTGCGCATGTATGAGCGCTCCGGATTCAGGATCGAGTCGGTTCAGCTCTGGTTTCATTGGTGGCGCGGGGCGCGCGCCCCGGTCTGAACTTTCTGTTTTGAGATCCGGGTTTACGCAACAGCGGTTTTTGGCGTGGCCAAGCAGACGAAATAGCGGTGCAGAACGGTGAATACGCTCGCCTGCTCGAGCACAAAGCGTTCTTCGAGAAAACGCCGCAGGACATCCGGCGAGCGGGGATGGGACCCACGATCGACGCTCCAGAGGAGGCGGCTGAGCAGCCGGTCAGGGCAATCGATGGCATCGAGAAAGACCAGGTTATGTTTGACGACGCCTGCGATTTCATCGAGCGCCTGGCGGAGCGCAGTGTCATCGAGGTGATGCGCGACGGCTACGCAAAGGGCTTGGTCAACGCTGGCGGAGGCTAGGGGAAGGCGCAAGGCGGAGCCAACCACGGCCCAGTCTCCGCGCAGCGCCAAGAAGCCGCGGAGTTTTTGCGTATCGTTATCCATCCAGATGTAGCGGCAGCTTCCCGGCAGAAAATTGCGGAGGGCTCCGGTGCCGGCGCCGACGTCGAGCACAATGCGGTTTTCGGCGCCGGTCAAAAGAGGGATCAATTGGGCGCGCACCTTGGCCGCGCCGGCGGCCCATTGAACCAAGTCGTAGAGTTTGGGGTGCGAAAAAGCGCTATCGCATAACCGCTGCGGCATGGGGTGGGGCTTGCGTGAAAGAAATTACACTGCCTATTTATACTAACGCCATGCGCCCGAATCCCTGAATCGGCTGCTTCCCGCCGGTCACCCTTTCTTCGCCACCACCAGGCAACTACTGCCGCCGTGTGTCCGCCGAGACGCACGAATCCGCGACAATTCCCGCTCTGTCAGCCAACGCAAGGGCCGGTTCATCGCCGGTACCGCCATACCGTGCTGGCGACCGGAGCCGGCCCCCGGCCGGCCAATGCCGAGGCGGCTGGGAAGGGTCCGGAACAACAGGATCGGCAGCGACAGAAACTTAAAGAAAGTGGATGCAAACTCCACCGCGAATCCGGTAGATTCCAGCAAGGCGCGCAAATCGCCGGCATCATATCGCCGATAGTGACCCGCATATACATCCTCATTCGACCAAAGGCCTTGAATCGCCGGAACCGTCAGATAGAGCCGGCCTGCCTGCTCGAGACCGGAGTGAATCCTCTTCAGAAACGCCCGGTCGTCTTCGATGTGCTCAAGGACGTCGAACAGGCCGGCGGAAGGGATGCCGCCCGGCAGGAAATCGGGCCCCTCGAAGGAGCCGTATATTACCTGCCGAACGCCTCGCCGCCGGGCATTCCGAACCCCTTCCGGCCCTGGTTCTACGAGCACAACCTCAAAACCGGCATCTTGCAGAGCTTTGGCGACAAAGCCATTGCCGCCGCCAATGTCGAATAGCGGACAACGCGGCGGAAACAGACTCACGGCCTGGAGAATGCAGGCGTTCCGATGTTGAAACCAAAATGAACCGTCTTCCACCGCGAAGCACGTCCGATTGCCCTCAGCCGGATAAGAGATTTCGCCGCTTGGCGATGGACAGACCCAAAAACCCTCCGTGCTCCATTGAATGTTTCTGGCTATGGATGGCAGGTCGATCATTGGGGCGAGGGTTAAGCTGGCGCGAAAGAGATTACACTGCCTATTTATACTAACGCCATGCGCCCGAATCCCTGGACAAGAATGCTGTCCCATGCGGACCGAATCGCGACAGCGGTGGAAAGGAAGTGGCTTTTCTTCGTCATCCTATTCGCGGAAATTTATCTGGTTATCACGGCGCTTCATGGCATGCGCCGCTTTTGGTACGACGAACTCTTCACGTTCTATATGTGCCGGTTGCCGAGCATAAGCGCGGTCTGGGCGGCGATCAAGGACGGGGCCGATCTGAACCCTCCCTTGTTCTATGCGGCGACGCGCGCATGCCGGGCTGTTTTCGGCAACGGCGAACTGGCGACGCGGCTGCCGGCGGTGTTTGGATTTTTGGCGATGTCTCTGTGCATTTTCCATTTTGTCTCCCGTTTTGGGAGCCGTCTGGCGGGCCTGGCGTCCATGAGTGTTACGGTGATCACGGGGTCATATTACTACGCCAGTGAAGCGCGCGCCTATGGGATGGTTCTCGGGTTCAGCGGTCTTGCCGCGATCTTCTGGCAATCGGCGGCGCGGGGCGAAAGACGGCGGATAGCCCTCCCCGGGCTGGCCGCTGCTCTGGCCGGAGCCTTGCTGTCCCACTGCTATGCGGTTTTGGTCATGGTTCCGTTCGCGCTGGCGGAGGCGGCGCGCTCGATCTCACGCCGAAAAGTGGACTGGCCCATGCTGGCATGGCTGGCGGTTCCATGCCCCGCCGTGCTCACGTACCTGCCCATGTTCGCGGTCACCAGGGGGAACCTGTTCGATAATCCAGTCTTCCGACCGACATGGGGGTCGATCGCCGCTTGCTATGCGACGCACTTCGGGGCGGCGCTATGGCCCGCGCTGGCGGGGTTAGCCGTGCTGGCGCTGGTAGGACCGGCGCCGGAAGAAGCATCCTCCGAAGACAAAGGTTGCGCTATCCCGGCCCACGAGATTGTCCTGGCTGTGGGCTTCGCCCTGGCGCCGGTATTCGGCGTCCTGCTGGCCATGGGGTTGACGGGCGTTTTCATGGATCGTTACGGAGTGCCGGCCCTGATTGGCGGCAGCATTCTGATTGGAGCCCTGATTGCGTACAAGGCGCGCCGATCCAAGGCGGCGGCCGCGGCAGTGCTGTTCCTCTTCATCGGCGCATTCGTCCTGAATTCCGCCGGGTGGATGGCGGGACTACGCGCCGAGCCGGCTGACGCCAAAACCATCCCCAGGCCGCAGTTGGTTCTTTCCGAATTAAGCCGGGGCGTTCCGATCGTGATCACCAATGGGCTGCTGTTCCTGGAATTCGATCATTACGAGTCGAAGGCGGTGGCGGATCAGCTGTACTTCCTGACCGATGCGGCGGAGGCTGTGCGGTATACGGGAACAAGCGCATTCGACAGCGGGTTCTACGTGCTCAGGCGATGGTTTCCGATCCGCGCTCACCTTGCGGATTACCGCCAGTTTCTATCCACCCACTCGCATTTCCTGGTGCTTGCGGAGTACGATTTCCCGATGGACTGGGCGCTACGCAAGATGCTGGACGACAATATCCCCGTGACATTCAAAGGGCAGTTCGGTTTGCAGCACGGCAATGTAATTTTGGTCGAAGTGTCGCGGCCGGCGAAGCCGGACTAGGGGCGCTATTCGCGCCGGGCGATGGGCATGCGCCAGCCGGTTCCGAAAGCTCTGGACGTCACTTTGAGCGCGGGGGCGGCTTGCTTGCGCTTGAACTCGGCCGCGCGGACGAGCTTTAAAACGCGGCGCACATCGGCTTCGTCGAAACCTTGCGCGACGATTTCCTCGGCCGACTGGCACTGCTCGATGTGCAGCTCGAGAATCGGATCGAGCAACTCATAAGGCGGGAGGCTGTCCTGGTCCATCTGATTGGGGCGCAGCTCGGCCGAGGGCGCCTTGGTGAGAATGGCCTCGGGGATATCGGCGCGGCGGAGGTTGCGCCAGCGGGCCACGCGGTAGACCATCATTTTCGGCAGATCGGCAATTACGGCGAGGCCGCCGTTCATATCGCCATACAGCGTGCAATAGCCGACCGACATTTCCGACTTGTTGCCGGTGGTGAGCAGCAAAGAGCCGTATTTGTTCGAGAGCGCCATCAGGAGATTGCCGCGGATGCGGGATTGAATATTCTCTTCGGTGACGCCGGGAGGGAGATTGCGGAAGGCCGGGGCGAGGGCCTCCTCGAACGCATGCATCATGGGCGCAATGGGCAGCGTGAGAGTCTCGATGCCCAGGTTGCGTGCGAGGGTGAGCGAATCGTCCACGCTCCCGGCGCTGGAATAGGGCGAAGGCATGAGGACGCCCAGGACGTTTTCGCGGCCGAGAGCGTCGGCGGCGAGCGCGGCGGTAAGGGCCGAATCGATGCCGCCGGAGAGGCCCAGCAGAGCTTTGCGGAAGCCGGTTTTGCGCGTGTAATCGCGAATGCCGAGCACGAGGGCGCGCCAGATTTCGGACTCCGGCTCAAAATCGTCGGGGGCGATGGAGCCGGCGGCGGCGGCCAGATCCACGGTGAGCGTATCTTCCTCGAAGCCTTTGGCGCGAGCGAACATGCGGCCCTGGGCCTCGAAGGCGGCGCTGCGGCCGTCGAAGATGAGATCGTCGTCGCCGCCCACCTGGTTCACATAGACCAGAGGCAGCCCATACTTGCGGGCCATGTGGCCGAGCATGTCTTCGCGCAAAGCCTGTTTTCCGGCGGTGAAGGGGGAAGCGGAAAGGTTGAGGATGGCCTGCGCGCCGGCCTGGGCGAGGTCTTCGACGGGGTCCTGGTGGTAGCGGCGGCGCTGCCAGAAATCGCGGTCGTTCCAGACGTCTTCGCAGATACTCACGCCCAGGCGCCAGCCATTGAGCTCGAGGATTTGCGGGCCGGCGGCGGGCTCGAAGTAGCGGTCCTCGTCGAAGACGTCGTAGGTGGGTAGGAGGGTCTTGTGGAATAGGGGCCCGGCGGCGCCGTCTTTAAGGAGTGCGGCGCTGTTGAAGAGAGGCCGGCCGGAAGCGGGGTTGGGAGTGGCCAGGCCCACCAGCACGGGCGGGCCGTCTTTCAGCTCCACGGCCAGCGCTTCGAGCGCCCGGCCGGCGCGGCGGACGAAGCCGCGATTCATGAGGAGATCGCGCGGCAGGTAGCCCATGAGGGCGAGCTCGGAAGTGATGGCCAGGTCCGCGCCCTGGGTTTGAGCGCAACGCGCCCCGCGGGCAATCAGCGCGGAGTTGCCGCGCAAATCGCCGACCGTGGGGTTGATTTGCAGCAGCGCGATACGCACGGGTGAATTTCAGTGTAACAGCAATCTGAAAGAGCGCCTTGACTTATTTAAGTCGTAGTCCTATGATATTGATATGAAAGAAAATACCGTCCGTACATCGGTCGATATTCCAACCGGCTTGCACCGGCGTCTACACGCAGCGGCGGCGCGGGAGGGATGCTCCGCGAGGCGGTTGATTCTACGCGGGATCGAGCGCACGATTCGGGACGCGGAACCGCACCGGCCACGGAGACGCCTGACGCTCGACGTTCCCATTGTGCCTTCCACGGGCAAGCCATTCGATTTGAGCAACGAGCAGATCTATGACCTCATTTAGTTTCCCTGATGTGAACGTGTGGATAGCGCTGCTGCTGGCGGATCACACGCATCGGGCGGCGGCCGTCGCATGGTGGAATTCCGATGAGTCGGAGACCATTGCTTTTCCCCGGTTCACGCAGATAGGCGTGCTGCGGATTCTGACAACTGCCGCCGCCATGGGCGGGAAGGCTTTGGGGATGGATGCGGCGTGGCAGGCGTACGACCGGCTTTTTGAAGATGACCGGGTGGCGCTATTACCGGAGCCGGAGGCGCTGGAACCGAAGTTCCGGGAGCTTTCGCGCGGTCCGACGGCTTCGCCCAAAGTCTGGGCGGACGCTTATCTTGCGGCGTTCGCGGCGCAGCACGGAGGAACGCTGGTCACTTTCGATAGGGCGCTGGCAAACAAGGGGGGAAAGCGCCTCACACTTGGATAAAGAAGCTAGAGAGCGGCAAGCGGGAGGGACAGACGGCAAAAGACGGTCGTCTGTCCCGCTGAGCAAGCGCGGGATTGCCGCACAGACCGCCTACCGTGGGATTGATTTGAAGCAGAGCGATGCGCACGGTGAATTTCAGTGTAACAGCGAGGCGGGGAGGCCTTCCGTGCGCCTTGGATGCGTTCGCCCGTGCCCTCGAAAATCGCGCGAGTCAGGGCGGGCCGGTCTTGCTCGCTTCGCGCGGATCAGGCTGAGCGGTTTTCCCAGAGCCAGGGCCAATCCTGCCGCGTCGAAGGTCAGGCGCCTAATCCTCACTTAGCTCACCGTCACCGTTGCGGCCCAGGCGGAGGCGCCGGAGGCAGCGGTGGGCACTTGGTGCAGCGGTCGTAAAGAATCATCTTCCTGCTCCGCACTGTCCCGTCCTCGCCCATCACGTCGACCGAGAGCGGGGCGACGGTGAGCAGGCAGACACGATTCTCGGGTTGCGAGGCCGGGAAACACCACAGCCACCACGTGAGCGTCGTCGACGATCCCTCCAGGAGCGATACGAGCGCCTGCCTCGCCGGAACGGTGGTCGGCGCTCCCCACTCGAACGAGAACGGCCGCTTCTCCTCGTCTGTGCCAAGGGCGATGCCTTGGTTTGGCGCAAGGCCGTTATAGGCATAATCGCCGTCGAGTGACAGCGAGGTGAGCCCCACTTTTACACCGGACGCGGCGGCGGCCGCATCCGAGAGCGCGCGGAGGTGCTCTTGCGCGGTCCTGCGCCTTGTGGGGACAGCGATGGGAGTGTCAAGGATGGAAAGGGCGGGTACTCGCGCCCCGGTCTGGTCGCGTACCGTGTCTGGCACGATGTGGAGGCCGTAACCCGTCTCAAGAACCCGAAAGCGGGGGCCGTTCGGGTTGAGGCGGTGGTAAAGATCGAGCGCCCCGCCAAGGGCAGTGGCGTTCAGCTTGGGCGTCTGCGCTGGGGTCAAGTGCGCCGGAAGCGCAAACAGGTTAAACCCCGCCGCAAAGGCACGAGGGTTGCCCTCGTTCACCCCCGGCCCGATGACCATGTCGTCGCGCGCCAGCAGAATCGGGTCCTCGTACGTGACCACCGTCGCGTACCGCCCCTCTAGGTCCCAGGCGGCTCGATTAAGCGGCCTCTGAATCTTCTCCGGCGCCAGTAGAGGCTGGTCTTGCGCCGGGCACACAAGGGAAACCGTCACTGCCCCAACAAGCAGGGCGACTCCAGCGGTCGCGAGGCCCACTTTTTTAGCCATAGCGTTCTCCTCGTTGAACCCAAGGTCAGACCGGGGGGAGCAGCAGTGGCCCTTTCGAGGCGTTAGGCAACTGAGGCGCCGCGCTGGCCATCTGCAATGCCGAAACCCACTCACGGCACACTTATCAGCACGTCCCCTCCTCCGTTCTGCCGCACAATTTCCATCGCCACCCCGCCATCGCCGTTCCAGAAGGTCTGGCCGGCTTGCCCGGGCCCGAGGTACGCCTGACTCTGCGTCCCGCCCTGGCAGTTGTCAATGTAAAGCGACTGGATTACGTAAATGCTGCAACCGGTATCCACGTCGCCGCTTGCCACCAACGGGGCGTAGTAGTCGACGACGTTCCCCGAAATCAGCAGGCTGTCGAATGGTGGGTTTGTGTACGCTACTCTGCCGTTAGCGTCTGCCGCGGTCTGCCACTGCCCCGGGGCGCTGTGCCGGATGGGGCCAACCCAATAGAGGCTATTCTTACATGTATCGAAAGCGTAACCGCCGTCGCTGCCGTTATAGTTACCGTACTGGTCCGGACCTAGGAGTGTTTCCGAAACGGTCCTGTTCGCCGAGGTGCTGAACGGGTACACGTACATCTGGAATTTTGCGCCGTACGTGCCATCGGGGAAGCGGCCGCTGGTCACGTTGTCGACGGCTTCTCCATCTGCATTAGGGCAGTTTCCTTGCCCTCCACAGCCCCCTCCGGCGTCGGCTGGCGCAACGCGGGCGAGAGATAGGGGAGGGGCCACTGCCGTGGGGCGGGTGGGTTTGGTCGCGGTGTTCGCCCCTGCCGGTCGCGCGGTGAGTAGGTACCTGCGCACCTCGCTGTCGAAGTACGCGAACTCCGCCGGCCCCATAGCCGCCTTCAGCGAGCCGACCGCCGCCGAGACTCGGGCCATGCCCGCGCGGACGGTCCCGGCGGCTGGCATGGGCGGGCGTGCGGAGCCCCGCTGGGCGAGCATCCCGCTGGACCTCAGGTCCCGAACGCAGTCTAGAGCAGTCTGCTTTAGAAGCACGGCGTGGGCCTCGCTAAGCCCCAGCCTCTTCTGATGATAGCTCCGTAGGTTAGTTGGCTGCACACCCGTGGATTCCAAGGCGTCCGCTTGGGCCTCGAAGTTGTCGATCTCCTGGAACAGCCGCAGGTACATCGCCTCCCTGGCAACCCCGCCGGATTGCAGGCGCGCCGTGTTCTGCCCGTGCGCCGCACCACCCACGGTAAGTAGCGCCACCGCCAACCCTACCCACGCCCGGCTCGTTCCGCTCTGCATGTCACGTTCCTCTTTCATTCCGCCTTACTGCCCAACCCCGTACGCTTTCAGCGCCGCCAGCCGCGACTGCGCCTGACCGATCTCATGGGCGATTACTCCGCTCAACGTTGCCGGCCCCTGAAGGTTCGCTAAGGCCGGTCCACGCACGGTATGAATACAGGCCTTCTGGTCGTTGTCGGCGGCCGCGGCCTGCTCCGTAGCCTGCGCCGACTGGAACTGGCTCGCCAGCGAGGCCTTTGTGGTGCCCGGCGCCGCTACGGCCGCATTCAAGTCCGCCAGCGCGTTTGTCAAGGCCTGCTGCATGTAAACCCTGCGCTGGGTCAGCCGCGCGACGAAAACCGGGCTGCCCCAGGTCTCGCCGCCAGCGAACAAGACCGCAACCACCTGGGGGGCGGACTGCGCAGGTGTGGAGATGGGCACGGTGACGGAACTGCCTGGCGGGATCGGCTTC
>Ga0116223_10001303_pt1 | contig 26056 bp, 23 predicted proteins | sample Sb_taG_3_FD_90092 | JGI IMG/M metagenome (GOLD analysis project Ga0116223, IMG submission 90092) | Peat soil microbial communities from Weissenstadt, Germany - Sb_50d_a_PC metaG | ecosystem: Environmental > Terrestrial > Soil > Wetlands > Peat | place: Germany: Weissenstadt | collected 2010-09-21 | reverse complement strand
TCGAGGCGCTGCTGCTCACGCATCCGGAAGTTGCCGATGTTGCGGTGATCGGGCGACCGGACGAGCGTGCAGGCGAGATACCGGTCGCCTACGTGGTCGGGCGCGGCGCATTCGAGCCCGACGAGCTCAAGGCGTGGGTCGCGCAGCGCATGGTGGAGTACAAGCAGTTCGGCGACGTGGTGCCGTGCGAGTCCATTCCTAAGAGTCCGTCGGGAAAGATTTTGCGCCGGGTACTGCGCGCACGGCACGCGGAGCGGGCAGGGCGCATCGGCTCGCTCTGAACATCACCTAGGAATACCGATGGGGCCGCTGAAGGGCATTCGCGTCATCGAGATGGCAGGCATCGGCCCCGCGCCGTTTGCCGCAATGCTGCTGTCGGACATGGGCGCCGAGGTGATCCGCATTGACCGCAAGGCACGCAATGACGCCGGCATCTTCGACACGCTGAACAATGGCACCTTTCTTAATCGGGGCCGGCGTTCGCTGGCGCTGGACCTGAAGAAGCCGCCGGCGGTCGACGTGCTGCTCGAGCTGGTGGCGTCCGCCGATGCGCTGCTCGAGGGCTTCCGGCCCGGCGTCATGGAGCGGCTCGGCCTTGGCCCCGACGCCTGCCAGGAGCGCAACCCGAAGCTTGTCTACGGGCGTGTCACCGGCTGGGGCCAGGATGGGCCGCTGTCCCATACCGCCGGGCACGACATCAACTACATAGCCCTGTCCGGGGCCTTGCATGCAATCGGAAAGAGCGACGCCCCCGTGCCGCCGCTGAATCTGGTGGGCGACTTCGGCGCTGGTGCAATGCTGGTCGCGTTCGGGATCGTGTGCGCCTTGCTGGAAGCCCGACAGTCCGGGCGTGGTCAGGTCGTCGATGCCGCAATTACCGATGGCGCTGCACTACTGATGGCGATGCAATACGGCTTCAAAGCAATGGGTTACTGGAACAACCGGCGAGAGGCTAACTTGCTCGACGGCGGTGCCCCTTTTTACGGCACCTACGAATGCGCGGACGGCAAGTGGTTGGCCGTGGGACCGATCGAGACCCGATTCCATGACGTTCTGGTCGACAAGCTCGGCCTGACACGGGCGGAGTTCGCCGATTGCTGGGACCCGCAGAATTGGCCGCGGCTGCGCGAGCGGCTGCGCGATTGCTTCCGCGCACGCACGCGCATGCAGTGGTGCGAACTCTTCAAGGACACAGACGCCTGCGTCACGCCGGTGCTCGACCTGGACGAAGCGCCGCAGCACCCCCACAACCGGGCGAGGAGCACGTTTGTGGTCGAGGATGGCGCTGCGCAGCCCGCGCCCGCGCCGCGGTTCTCACGCACGGCGCCCGGCATCCAGCGGCCAGCGGCAAAACCAGGCGAGCACAGTGTCGAGATCCTTCGGGCGTGGGGGATCCAGGCGGAGGTGATCGAGTCGTTGCGGGACGGCAATGCGATCTGAGCCGCACTCGGTTCGTTGCACGACGAATTGTCTGGCCCGCCAGCGCATGGTGCCGGCTAGGGGGTGATCGCGGATTTCACGTCTTCCTCGCGGCTTCCCGGAATAGGACCAAGAAGGTTCGATAGCTCGCAGACGACGGCTTACAATCCATAGCTATTCGTTTATCTTGTTTATACGGTTTATAACGTTTAAAGGATCTGCCATGGCCAATGACCCCGTTCCAGATACTGCGCAGCAGGGCGAATCCGGCAAGACCACAGCCAATGCTTCCGCACCCAAAGCCGCGGCGCCCACCGCGCCGGCAGCAACAACCCCCATTCCTGTAGCAAGGGCTGCCGTGACGTCTCCCGTCGTGCCGGAAGCTATGCCTGTTTCGGCAGCCGGTAGCAACGCCGCTACTCCCGCTGCTTCCATTCCCGCCCCCGCAGCCGCCACGACCGCCAAAGCAAAGGCCGCAGGAAAGCAGGCTCCCAAACCCGCCACCAGGGCGCCGATCAAAGCCGCCAAAAAGCGCGCCGGCAAAGCGGCTGCTAAGGCCAGCACCAGGGCGCCGAGCAAAACCGCCAAAAAGCGCGCCGGCAAAGGGGCTGCCAAGCCCAGCACCAGGGCGCCGAGCAAAAACGCCAAAAAGCGCACCGGCAAAGCGGCTGCCAAGCCCAGCACCAGGGCGCCGAGCAAAAACGTCAAAAAGCGCGCCGACAAAGGGGCTGCCAAGCCGACCGCTATGGCACCGGTCAAAACCGCCAAAAAGCGCGCCGGCAAAGCGGCTGCCAAGCCGAGCACCAGGGCACCGGTCAAGGCCGCCAAAAAGCGCGCCGGCAAAGCGGCTGCCAAACCGACCAGCAGGGCCTCGTTCGAAACCGCCAAGGTGCCCCCCGGCGCAGCGGCGCTCAGTCAGAAGCCCACAAAAAAAGGCAATGACACCAAGGACAACAAGAGAGCCAAGCCAAAGAAGACCAAGTTGATCCGGGATAGCTTTACCATCCCTGAGTCCGAATACGACTTGTTCGCCGCGCTAAAGAAGCGCTGTTTGGCTCAGGGTTTGGCCGTCAAGAAGAGCGAGGTGCTCCGAGCCGCCATTATCGGATTTGCCGCCCAGAGCGATAGCGTCGTCACCAGTGCCTTGCGGGCCGTAGAGGTTCTCAAGACCGGCCGCCCGCCCAAAGTGCAAAAGTGAGGCCGACGATCGTTGCGAACCGCAATAAGAGCGCCAGATGGCTCACCATAGGCCGAGTTCTTGCAGCTCGGCCTTTAGTGCTCTTTCCTCCTCCAATACTTTCGGCCGCCACTTTTCCCACGCTTCCCATGCCGCGTCCTTTGCGGCGATGTCCTTGACAACTTCTGCGGCGTCACCGCCTGCGTCCGCATTGGCGTGATTTTTTGCGATCGCGAGGTCTACGCCTTCTTGCCAGTCGGCGAGCAGGATGTAGGAACTTTTCAGTTGCTCCCGGAATTGCGGATCGTCGGTCAAACGAAGCAAGAACACTATCGCGTCTTTGACGCGCGCCTTCGGATGCGGCAGTCTACGAATGTCCGCAATGCAGCCGCCATTCATGGACTGTCTCGATGCCATCGCCGTGCCGTAGTCGTGAACAATTTTCTCGGCGATCGCGAGATTTTTCTTGCTGGCAGCGAGCAGCGCCGTGCTCGCATTCGACGAATCGGTCTTCGCGCGATGAAGGATGCGTTCCATTAGGCCCATGTGTCACCTCTTAACTCGATTCAACAAATTGCGATAACGTCATATCCCGGGCAAGTTTCATATTTTATTGTCACCTTGAATCTGCTGGCGGTATTGATCGTGGTCATGGTCTTTGGACGCTGAACCGGGAACACGCCCAGGGGACTTTGGCATGTTGTCCCGAAGGTTTCCGCCAGAACACGCAGGGCATACGATTCCCTCTTTTTTTTTCCGTGATCGCGACTCGACGAAGCATCCTCCAGGACTTGCGCGCCTGCCAGACATTGCGCCCTATTGAAATAACCTCACCGGTCGCCGCGATTGCGGCAAAGCGCGGCAACTGACCCTCGGGAGGCGCCCATGGGTAATCCGGTTGAATGGTTGCGGATCTCGCGGCGACGCGTTGTGGTCATTGTGCTCGGCATACTGGTGCTGCTCGACGTCGGTCGCTCGTTGGTAGCGCGCGTGGGCTACGAACAACCCGTGGAGCGCTGGCAGCCGGATGCGCACGTATACGCGGACCTCAGGTGGCCGCCGGGCGCCGATCTGTCCGTCGGAGCACCACTGGGCGCGCGGATCTACGCGCAGCGCTGCGCGGTCTGTCACGGACCGGACGGCCGCGGCAACGGCCCGGCGGCGCCTTCCTTGATTCCGCGCCCGCGCGATTTCACGCTCGGCCAGTTCAAATATAAGTCAACGCCGATCGGACAGCCGCCGAGCGACGCCGACTTGATCAAGGTCGTTGCCGACGGCTTGCCTGCAAGCAGCATGCCGTATTGGAGCGATCTACTGAGCGATGACGAAGTCCGAGCCGTCGTCGACTACGTGAAGACGTTTTCGACCGTCTTTGGCAAGGGGCCAACCGCGGAGCTCGCGACCGCCGCACGCGTGGCCCCCAGTGAGGCGAGCATCGCGCGCGGACGCAAGGCCGACGAGGGACGTGGGTGCATTGCTTGCCACGGTCCCGAGGGCCGCGGCGGGCTGTGGCTGCGGGACGCGAAGGGGTACGCGGTCGTTTCGCGCGACTTGACGGCACCATGGACGTTTCGCGGCGGCAGCGCGCCGGAGCAGATCCGGCTGCGGATCAACATCGGGCTCGCGCCAGGGCCCATGCCGCCACTGGCCCCCGATGCGACGCAACGGGAACGCTGGGACCTCGTCAACTACGTGTTGTCGCTGGCGCGCACGCCGCCCTGGATGCCCGGCGGCAAGCTCGACGGCGCCGGCTTGAGCGGCGACTTGACCCGGCGTGGCGAGTACCTGGTCCACGCGGAAATCTGCGGCCTGTGCCACACAATGATCGACGCGACCGGAATCTACCGCGCCGACGATCGTTATCTTGCAGGCGGCATGCGCGTCGTCGCCTATCCGCACGCAGTACTCGTGAGCCGCAATCTGACATCCGATCCCGAAACCGGTCTGGGTCGCTGGAGCGAGGCCCAGATCGTTGCCGCGTTGCGTGACGGCCGCTCCGCGGGCCGTGTCCTGAACGTCTTCGACATGCCGTGGGTCTACTTCCACGGTTTGAGCGACGACGACGCCACGGCGATCGCGCGCTACCTGAAGACCTTGCCGCCGGTGCGCAATCGGATTCCGCCACCGCTGCACTACGGCTTCATCGAGACCGTTGTGGCCAAACTGATGGGTCCGCTGCCTCAAGTGCCGACGACGGTTCTTACTTATGCCGATCAAGGATTCGGGCTCCCGGACGAGGCTAGGACATCCTGGGCGGCCCCTGCCGCCGTCCAGCGTGGGCTGGTCGACATACAATGGCTGGTGATTGCGCTGGGCGTGTTCGCCTTCGCATTCGCTGCTCCGCGGGAGCGCCGCCGCTTTCCCGCGAACGCCCGTGGCTGGGCAAGGTTGGCCGCAAGTGCGGCCGTGCTGGTTGTGGCGGGCGTGGCCGGCGCTATTGTCTACGATCTGCCGCATTTGGCCGTGATTCCTCCACAGAAGCTGGCGGCCGGCGCGACGGCAGGAATCTTCAGACCCGAACGCGCCGCGCTCGGTAGCGACGGGCAGGCCGCACTCGTTGAACGCGGACGGTATCTTTTTACGGTCGCCTCTTGCGCGCTTTGCCACGGTAAGGATGGAAGCGGTGGCGGGAAGATCAACTGGAAGCCGATGGGCACGCTTTGGACGCGCAACGTGACCTCCGACCGCGACACCGGGATCGGTGGCTGGAACGATGCTCAAATCGAACGCGCGATCCGAAGCGGCGTCAGCCGAAATGGCGAGGTGCTTCATTGGCAGGGCATGCCTTGGGACCACGCCTCGAATTGGGATGAGGAGGATATCCGCGCGCTGGTCGCCTATCTGCGGCTGTTGCCACCAGTACGAAAGCAGGTCCCGGCGGACCGTGCGCCTGCACCCGACGACTGTGAGGTCTACACAATCTGGACCGCGACAAGTCAAGGCCCCGGCTGCGGGCCATGAGCTTATCCCCGATTGGTAATTTGCGGTATGGGAGGCCCCTCGTGCAGCCTCTAATCGCCCAGCGGTCTACGGACCATGTCGGCATCGAATGGGCAGATTCCAAGCTAGTCGTTTGCGTGCCAGCGGCGGGCAACGATCCGAGCGAGTTCGATTGCAATGCTCGCCAGGTTGCGCGCATCGGTGCAAGCGTGCTCGATCAGTCGCATGCGGCAGGCGCGATGCAGAGCCCTGTAGCGGCGATGCGCTTGGCGGATCTGGACGTGTCTGCAGGCTAGGCGCATGGAAAACTGGATACTGCTCGCGATGGCTCCTGTGTTTCTCGGGTTCATCGCCTGGGAAGCCTGGTACTGGAAGGGGCGGCGTGCCGTATACACGCTCAAGGATACCGCGTCGAATGCAGCACTTGCCCTGATGCACCAGGCGGGCGACGCGCTCGCCTGGAGCCTCGTCATCGGCATCTATGCATGGGTGTATCACTATCGCTGGCTCGATTTGCCCACCTCGATCTGGACGATTGCGGCCTTGCTCGTGGCGCAAGATTTTTGCTACTACTGGTTTCATCGCGCCAGCCACCGCATACGCTGGATGTGGGCCTCGCACGTGACTCATCATTCGTCCGAACGTCTGAATCTTTCCACGGCATTCCGTCAGAGCCTGACCTACCCGGTCTCGGGCATGTGGCTGTTTTGGCTGCCGCTCGCCTGGATCGGGTTCGAACCGAAAGCCATCATCGCCGTGGTGGCGATCAATCTGGCTTTCCAGTTTTTCGTGCACACCGAGGCGGTGCGCAAGCTCGGCTGGCTGGAGTACGTATTCAACACACCTTCGCACCATCGCGTACATCACGCACGCAATCCCGAATACATCGATCGCAATTACGCCGGCATGCTGATCGTCTGGGACAAGCTGTTCGGCAGTTTTGTCGCGGAGGACCCGCAGGTGCCGTGCGAATACGGGATCGTGCATCCAATCCATTCATATAATCCGCTGACGCTCACCTTCCACGAATGGGGCACGATGTTTCGCGATGCCGCGCGGTTGCAAACGGTCCGATCCAGAATGCGGCAATTGTTCGGGCCGCCGTAAGAGTCTGCATTTTCGCCGGGTGATCACCGCCTAGGGCGACGCAGCGAGAAAAGGGCGCGGCGTGCGCCTTTTTCTGACCTCGCTGTCGACGCGAACGACGGCCGCCTGCGGGTGCGGACGAGGCGTTCGAGGCGAACGCGTTGTTGCGCTAGCATTCCGGCCTTGTCTTTTTTGCCGCCCGATCATGCGGTAAACCATTTGAACCTGGGAAGGGACGCGGATGAGGCGGATGCGGTTTTCGTTGCTGGCGATCCTTGCCCCAGCTTTCGCGGGGAACTCGGCCTGGGCCGACGGCTATAGCGGCCTTGGTGCCGACAGCGTTCCCAAGGAAATGCTGGAGCAATTCCGGCCAGCGCCGCTTGATCCTGCGGTGAGCCGCAAGGTTCAGAGTCTGGTTGATGTGCGCGCTCCCGGCGCCGGCATGCTGAGTCCGGACGCAAAACACTTGTTTTTCACTTGGCGCGTGACCGGCGTCTCGCAGGTATGGCGTATCGATGGTCCAGAGCAGTTTCCGGTGCAGATGACCGGCGGCGAGGACCCGACAACGCTGGCCGACATCACGCCGGACGGAAAATGGCTGGTGCTGCAGCGCGACGCGAATGGTGAAGAGAACCCCGGGCTGTACCTGCAGCCGACGCAAGGCGGCGCCCTGATCGAAGTGCAGCGCAAGCCTGGTGTCCAGTCCCATCACCAATTCGTCACGGACGACAGCCGTTACATTTATTTTTCGGCCAATGACCAGAGGCCCGACAGCTACGCGATCTATCGCTACGAGATCGCCACCGGCAAGAAGGAGACAATCCTCGACCAGCCGGGACTATGGGCGGTTGCGGACCATCGGCCCGATGGCCGGCTCTTGATCTACAAGCAAACGGGCAGCCTATCAAGCGAATACTACGAGTGGCAGCCCATGGCGGCCAAGCTTGTGCCTTTGCTTGGGGTGGGCGAGACCGTGGAGTATGCAGCGCGGTACGGCGCCCATGAGGACGAATTGATCGTTCAGACGCCGAAGCTGGGAGATTTCCGGCGCCTGTATAGCTGGCAGGCGGGCAAGTACACGCCGATCTCGCCCGAGCTGAAGTGGGACGTAAGCAGCTTTGGCATCGACCTGGCCCGCACCCACCTCGTCTACACGGTGAACGACGGTGGCTACAACAGGCCCTATGCCGTGGACGCGCACGACTACCGCACACTGACGTTGCCCGCGTTCCGGGACGTCGACCAAATTGCGCCCGGCAGCAGAAGCCGCGACGGACGCTATTTGATGTTGTCGGCGGAAACTGCCACAGCACCGGCGACCAGCTACGTCTACGAGTGGCGAACCAGGAAGCTCACGCAATGGGTAATACCATCGAGTCCGGAGGTCGACACCCGCCATTTCGCCCGCGCGACGCTGGAGTTTTACCCGGCGCGCGATGGCACCAGGATCCCAATGTTCGTTCGCCGGCCGGAGCACTGTGAGCCCTCGCCTTGCCCGGTCATTGTCAACTTTCACGGCGGCCCAGAAGGCCAGGCGGTACCGGGCTTTTCGCTCCTTGCCCAGTTGTATGTCGATGCCGGTTTCATCTACGTCCAGCCCAACGTGCGAGGCTCGGACGGCTACGGCAAAGCGTGGATCGATGCCGACAATGGTCCCAAGCGTCTGGACGTGATCACCGACATCGAAGATGCTGCCCGCTTTATCCGGGCCGACTGGGGCGCAAACGGCAAGGCGCCCAAGATCGGAATCATGGGGGGCAGCTATGGCGGCTATTCCGCGCTTGTGGGCATGACCATGTTCGCCGGTGCCTACGACGCCGGCGTTTCGAATGTTGGCATATCGAATCTGCTCACCTTCCTGCAGAACACCGCACCGTATCGCCGCCAGCTTCGAATCACGGAGTATGGCGACCCGCAAAAGGATCGTGACGCCTTGATCAAGCTGTCGCCCATCACGTACATCGACAGACTCTCAGCGCCGCTGATGATTATCCAAGGCGTGTCCGATCCCCGCGTGCCGGTGGGCGAGGCAGTTCAGATGTACGAGGCCGCCGATAAGAAAGGCGTGCCTTGCAAGTTGATGATATTCGCCGATGAAGGCCATGGCGCGCAGAAGCGCGAGAATATTGTTTACACCATTGGCCACACGCTGGAGTTCTTCGAGCAGTACTTGAAGTGAAGGGATCCGTTGCTCTTGGCGGCGGCGCGCAAGTCCGGTCTTTTCGATGTTGCGAGGTATCCCCAGGCAAGCTTCGAGGCTTCTGAGTTTCATGCGCAAGGCGCGGGGCAATACCTTGCCCAGGACAGCCCCTCACGCTCAAGGGCCAAACCATCTCCCACTCCGTGGCCTTTGCCACGGCTGCCGGCGCCCCCAAAGGCGCTGGTTCGATGGTTCCTTCACCATCTGGCGACCGCTCTTCCACGTGGGCCAGGGGGAGTGGGCAGACACTGCGACGCTGGAAGACCTTGTCCAGGTTCGTTTTCATCTGTTGCAACAGTCGGCAGCTCGCTAGGCCAAGGCCTTGCCGCCGTTGTTGGCCATTGGGTCGCGCCCGCCGTCGAACTCGATCTCACCGAAAATGCGCCCGTCCTGCTGAGAATTTGGCTCGCTCCGGCACGCCCGTGCCGCGGTCCGCCAGCGGACCGGGAGCGCAAGAGCCGCAATGCAGCACGCGCGCAGTAGCAGTAAAGTTTGGGTAGCGAGAGTACGCGCCAAGGAACAATTTCAGGCGCCAAGGTCTCTAATTGTCATGCACGATGCGCGATCCAGGCGTCGGGGTTGAGTACTTGATGGTCGGGCAACCGGTGTGCCGGGGAGCCATGTGGCGGGTGGTTCAAAAGCCGGGCAAGAGGAAGCCGAACACTTGCGATCGCCAGGGGCCAGTTGGTCGTGATACGGTGGTGTCGAGATGAAACGCGTGTGCAGACTTGTGATCGGAAGCGCGGGCTCGGTCGGGTTGGCGTTGGCCCTTCTTTGCGGGTGCGCAACTGCCTTTGCCCATGGGAGCGGTGGCGGTCACGGGGGTGGTGGCGGTCATGGCCACGGGGGACGCGGCAGCGCGGTTGCACGCGCAGGAGAATGGACTGGACGCGGCGGTGGGTTGGGCGGATACGGCTACCGTCACTACGGTTACGGATGCTGCGGTTGGGGCATCGGCTTCGCCGACCCGTATTGGGATTCCTACCTCTGGATGGACTACGGGGTCGATGATTCCTACGTCTATACCGCAGCGCCGATCCCTTCGACGGTTCCGGAAAACGCATACCTCGAGCCCGCGCCCTCGTACTGGTACTACTGTCCGGATTCCGCTACGTACTACCCGTACGTGGAGCAATGCGCGTCCGCTTGGCAGAGGGTTACGCCAACGCCGCCGCGCTGATCGGCAACCGGCGACATTCCGCCGTGCGTCGGAATCTTCCTACACGAGTCGCGGAATATTCTGACTTACGAGCGGGCGCCGGTGTTCTAAGATCAGGCTGGATCTTGCCCCGGTGACCTGCCCATTCAAAGGCCAGTGGCGCACTTCCTTGCCGGTACCCGTTTCGCTTCGCAATGACGACAGCCAACAGCAATTACGCCTATCCGCTGCTTATCAAGCAGCTGCTCAATACCTCGCTGGCGACCGCGGCCGATCAGCAGATCGTCTACCGGGATCGGCATCGCCATTCCTACCGCGCGATGCGCGAACGGGTCGGCCGGCTCGCCTCGGCGCTAGGCGCCCTGGGCGTGGTTCCGGGCAAGACGGTGGCAGTGATGGATTGGGACAGTCATCGGTACCTGGAAGCCTACTTCGCCGTACCGATGATGGCGGCCGAACTGATGATGGTCAATGTCCGTCTGCCGCCCGAGCAGATCATTTATACCATCAATCACGCCAACGTCGACGTGCTGCTGGTAAACAGTGATTTTCTGCCCCTGCTGGAATCGATTCGCGGCCAGCTGAGCAGCGTGCGCCGGCTGGTCCTGCTGACCGATGATGGCGTCCGGGTCCCTGCGCAATGTGTCGGCGAGTACGAGGCGCTGCTGGCTGCTGCCGATCCTGCGTTCGTCTTCGCTGACTTCGACGAGAACGCGACAGCCACGAAGTTCTACACCACCGGGACCACCGGCGCCCCCAAGGGCGTGTATTTCAGCCATCGCCAACTGGTACTGCACACACTTAGCCTTATGGCGGCACTGGGCAGCGCGCCCGGTAACGCCAACTTCCATCGCGAAGACGTTTACATGCCGATGACGCCGATGTTCCACGTCCATGCGTGGGGCCTGCCGTACGTGGCCACCGTGCTCGGTGTCAAGCAGGTGTACCCCGGCCGCTACCAGCCCGACCTGCTGCTAAGGCTCATCGAGCACGAGGATGTAACCTTTACACATGGCGTGCCAACCATCATGCACATGATGCTGACCCATCCCATGGCCAAGGATGTCGATATCAGCAGGCTCAAGGCCGTCGTTGGCGGCTCCAAGCTGCCTGCGGGAATCGCCAACCTCGCGCTGGCGATGGGCATGGATATTTTCGCCGGCTATGGCATGTCGGAGACCGGGCCGGTGTTGACCCTGAGTCAACTCGAGAACGAACAGCTTGCCGGAAACGATGCGGCCCAGGTCATGCAGCGCGTGCGTGCCGGCCGGCCCATACCGCTAGTCGAAATCCGTGTCGTGGACGACGAGATGCGCGATGTAGCCAGGGACGGAACGTCCACCGGCGAAGTGGTCGTACGTGCGCCTTGGCTGACGGCCGGCTATAAGGGAGATCAAGCGGCCTCCGATTGTCTGTGGCACGGAGGCTACCTGCATACCAATGACATTGGCCGCGTTGACGAACACGGTTGGCTGGATATCACCGACCGGCTCAAGGATGTCATCAAGACGGGCGGTGAATGGGTGTCCTCCCTGGAAGTCGAATCCATCCTTTCCGGCCACGAAGCGGTTGGTGAGGTCGCTGTCATCGGCGTGCCGCATGAAAAATGGGGCGAGCGCCCGATTGCACTGGTGGTACTGAAAGCCGGCGCCAGCGCAAGCGAGGAGGAGCTCAAACAGTGGGTGCACGAAGAGGCCCTCCAGGGACGGGTTTCGAAGCTGGCAGTACCGGACCGCGTTTGCTTTGTCCAGACCCTCGCGCACACCAGCGTCGGCAAGCTCAACAAAAAGATGCTGCGCGATGACTATCGTGAGTTGCTTGCCCAATCCGGTCCGCGGTGAGCGCGGCCGTCCGATTCTGCCTGGCGATGGATAACGCCGTGGCGCTTGCAAAGGACAAGGGCAAATTGCAGGGCAATGTCACAATCATCACCGGGGCGGCCAATGGCATCGGCAGGGCCACCGCACTGCGCTTTGCCGCCGACGGTGCTACCGTGATCGCCTGCGACCTGAACCGGGAGGCGGAAAACGAGCTGGCGGCACAGATCCAGCGCCAGGGCGGTCAGGCTGCTGGCCACGTGGTCGACGTGACCAACAAGGAACACATCGAAAACATGGTGGCAACGGTCAAGCGAAATCACCGCCGTATCGACACGCTCGTCAACAACGCCGGCATTGTCACCGATGCGTGTCTGCAGAACATGACCGAGGATTCATTCGACCGCGTGATCAATGTCAACCTGAAGGGTGTTTTCCGTTGCACCAAGGCCATCGTCGATACGATGCTCGAGCAGGGACGCGGTGTGATCCTCAATGCCTCGTCGGTAGTCGGCCTGTATGGCAACTTCGGCCAGACCAACTACGCCGCGGCCAAGTTCGGCGTCATTGGCTTTACCAAGACGTGGGCCAAGGAACTGGGGCCCAGCGGCATACGCGTCAACGCGGTGTGCCCGGGTTTCGTCGCGACCAGCATTCTGGATTCGATTCCGGAGAAGGCCAAAAATGAAATGACAGCGAGGGTGGCACTTCGGCGCATTGCCAGGCCGGAGGAGATTGCCAGCGTCTATGCCTTTCTGGCTTCCGATGACGCGAGCTACATCAGCGGCGCGGCCATCGAGGTCAGTGGCTCGATTTCGATATGAGCCGCACTAAACAAACGCAACGAGGAGACATCATGATGCAGCAGAACAAAATGAGTAAGGCGCTGATCTTCGCTTGGGCCGCGCTGTTCGGGCTGGCGAGCGGCGGCGCGTCGGCGGCGGATGCCGAGCCCGTGAAAATCGGTGTCCTGACGGACATGTCGGGCGTGTACTCGGCACTGTCCGGCAAAGGGTCGGTCGTGGCGGCGCAAATGGCGGTCGAGGACTTTGGCGGCAACGTGCTGGGCCGGCCGATACAGGTCATTTTTGCCGATCACCAGAACAAGGCGGACGTGGGCGTGACCAAGGCGCGCGAGTGGTTCGACGTGGATCATGTCGACATGATCACCGACATGGTCAATTCCTCCATTGGCATCGCGGTACAAAAGCTCGCAGCGGAAAAAAAGAAGATCACCATGAACACCGGTGCCGCTTCGACCGTGCTCACCAACAAGGAATGCAGTCCCTACGGCGTCCACTATGTTTATGACACCTATGCGCTTGCCAACGGCACCGGCCGCGCTCTGATGGAGCTGGGCTACAAGAAATGGTTCTTTCTGACCGCGGACTATGCGTTCGGGCAGTCGCTGGAAAAGGACGCCACCAATGTTGTCAACGAGATGGGTGGCACCGTCGTCGGTAGCATCCGGCACCCGTTGTCCGCCCCCGACTTCTCTTCCTATCTGGTACAAGCGCAGTCGTCGGGTGCCACCGTGCTGGCATTTGCCGACGCGGGCGGCGACTTCACCAACGCCATGAAGCAGGCGCGCGAATTCGGCATGGGTGGGAAGGGAATGACCCTGGCCGGACTCTTGGTGACCGACAACGATGTCAAGAGCCTGGGGCTCGACGTCGCGCAAGGCATGCGTTTCACCACCGGCTTTTATTGGGACATGAGCCCGGAGACCCGCGCCTTTGCCGAGCGCTTCCGTGCCAAGACGGGTGCTATGCCGAACATGGTTCAGGCGGGCGACTACTCGGCGGTGCTGCAATACCTGAAGGCAGTACAGGCTGCCGGCAACAGCAACTCCGACGCGGTGATGAGCAAGCTCAAGTCGATGTCCATCAACGACGTGTTCGCCAAGAACGGGCACATTCGCGAGGACGGCCGGATGGTGCACGACATGTACCTGGTCGAGGTCAAGACGCCGGCCGAATCGAAGGGCGCTTGGGACCTGTTGAAGGTGCTCAAGGTCATTCCGGGTGATCAGGCATTCCAGCCGCTCTCGAAGAGCGAATGCCCATTGGTAACAAAGGCCAAATAGATCCGGCCCGCCCGGGATTGCTAACGGAGAATCCCGTGCTGCAGCGCGTAGCGTACCAACTCCGCGTTGCTGGATAGGCCCAGCTTTGTGAGCAGGCGTGAACGATACGTGCTGACGGTCTTCACACTGACCAACATCTTTTCACCGATTTCGGTGAGCGAGGCGCCACCCACGATCAGCAGTAGAATCTCGTATTCCCGGGAGGACAGCTTCTGATGCAACGGCCGGCCATCGTGGCCGTCCATCTGCGCCAGTATCGCCTGCGAGACGCGAGGGGTGAGGTACTTGCCACCCCTTGCCACCTCGCGAATGGCTCGTGTCAGGTCATCGGCCTCGATGTCCTTCGAGGCATAGCCATTGGCGCCGCTTTTCAGGGCAATGACGGCGTACTGTTCCTCGGGATACATCGACAGCATCAACACCGGCAAATCAGGATGCTCTGCACGGATCGAGGCGAGCGCATCCAGACCACTGCGGCCTTCCATGCTGATGTCGAGAAGTACGACGTCATAATGTCGTTCCCGTAGTTTGCCCAACGCCTCAGCGCTGCTGCGCGCCTCGCCTTCGACCCGGATGTCGGCCTCGTCGGAGAACAGCCGCTTGAGGCCGGACCGGAAGATGGCATGGTCGTCGACGACCAGCACCCCGATCATGTTGCGTTGCCTTCGCGTGCTAGCGGCGCCGTCACCCGCAATTTCGTTCCGCGGTCGTCGTGACAGCCAATTTGCAGCGTGCCACCCAGCTCCCGCGCGCGCTCGGTCATGCCCAGCACGCCGATAGCGCCAATCCGGCCGGCCGTAAGGTCTATCCCGTTACCGTCATCGGTGATATCCAGGCATAGGCACCCATCCTGCAGGTACAGTTTGACGCGCACACAGCTGGCGGCGGCATGGCGGGCAACGTTTGTCGTCGCTTCCTGGAAGATGCGGTAGAAGGCGGTCGAGATTTCCGGCGACAGCTGGTCCGGTACGTCGACGGCTTCAAACCGGATAGCGACGTCGTGCCGCCGTGCAAAGACTTTCAACTCGCGTTCGATGGCCGCAGCCAGGCCGAGCAGATCAAGCGTGCTCGGCCGGAGTTCTTCCGACATCGCGCGCACCGCTGCTATTGCCTCCTGGGTCAGCTCGAGGGCGCCTTTGGCGATATCGCGTAGCTCGCCGGAGTTTGCCCGCCGCAGGACTCGGGTCACGTCCATCTTGATCGATGTCAGCATACCTCCGAGCACATCGTGCAGCTCGCGCGCGTAGCGCGCGCGCTGGGTTTCCCTCACGGTGTTCATATGCGCCGCCAATTCGCGCAGGTCGGCGCGCGAGCGCTGTAGTTCGGCCTCATTGCGCAGGCGTTCCGTGACATTGACCGCGACGCCTACCACCGCTGGCCGACCACGGTATTCCATGCGTGCCCCGTGCACCTCGATCATCACCACGTGGCCATCCCGATGCAGGCCGCGGGTGACAAATTGCATCTCCGGCGGACTGCTACTGATGCGCTGCTGGTAGCGTTTTCTCACTTCGTCGATCCAATCCGCCGGAACCAGGTCGTCCAGGGTGCGCGCCATCATCTCGGCCGGCGTATAGCCCAACATGGCAGCAAAGGTCGCGTTCACATAGGGAAAGCGTTCATCCTGCATGACATAGACCCCGACCAGGGACTGTTCGACAATTGCCCGAAAGGGTATGTCGGAGTAGGACTCCAGCTGCTGATGCCCGGAGCTACTCAATGCCGCACCCCGACTCCATCCAGCGTAGGCCCCATGTCAGCGCCCGCTCGAGATTGGCAAGGGCCGCTTCGCCAGGCGGCTCACCGAGCGCAAACTGCGTGCCGCGTATCGCAAGCATCGTGCACGGCGGCGGCTCGACCTGCTGCAGGTCGCAAAATACCTGCAGGAGCGATTCGGGGGACATGGCATGCGTCGTGAAGCTCGCGTCGCGGGCCGCCCGCAGGGGCCATACCTCGAAAGGGATGGCGCAGCTCAGGCTGGCATCGACGAAGAGCACGCGCTCCCGGCTTGCAAGATCCAGGGCGTGCTCGACCTGGAGTTGATAGTCCTCCAGGAACTGCACCCGGTCCTTGCACCGATCGCCCGCGCGCGAGCGCAACTCTTCGATAAACAACGGCCCGAGCGCGTCGTCGCCTCGGCTGCGGTTGCCCCAACCGAACACCAACAGCGGCGCTGCCGTCATTGTGGCGGCACCACGGGTTCGGCGTGGCAGCGCACGATTTCGCCGAGCTGCGACTTCCGCACATGGTCGAGCAGCCCACCGTCGGGGCCCAGCAGAGCGACGTCCAGCGGCATCTGTCCCAGGGCGTGGGTGGCGCACGACAGGCACGGATCGTAGGCGCGGATGGCAACTTCGATGCGGTTCAGCAGGCCCTCGGTGAGCTCCTTGCCGTCCAGGTACTGGCGCGCCACCGCGCGCACTGCTTCGTTCATGGCCTGGTTGTTGTGCGTCGTGGCGACGATCAGGTTGCACATCGTTATGAGGTCATCGGTGCCAACGCGGTAGTGGTGTATCAATGTGCCGCGCGGCGCTTCGATGACGCCCACGCCCTCGCCGCGGCGCACGCCGCCGGCGATCAGTTCGCCCTCCAATATGTCGGGGTCGTCCAGCAGGTCCTTGATTACCTCTACCGAATGCAGCAGCTCGATCATGCGCGCCCAGTGGAATGCGAGCGTCGCGTGGATCGGTTCGCCCTCGCCCCAGGCGATGAACTCGCGGCGCTCGGCTTCGGCCAGCGGGCTGGGGATGAAATCGCAGTTTTGCACCCGCGCCAGCGGCCCGACGCGGTACCAGCCCGTATCGCGACCCAGACTGCGCAAGTGCGGAAATTTCATGTAGGTCCAGGGCCGCACTTCTTCCTCGATCAGGTCCAGATAGTCCTGGACGTCGGCGCCGTCGAGGATGATGCGGCCCTTCGCGTCACGTGCGCGCAGCACCCCGTCGTAGAGGTCCATTGCACCGTCGGGTCGCACGAGCGAGAGCATGTTCGACGGGAAGCTGGCGAAACTGTTGTACAGCACCGGGTTCTGCGCGTGCAACTGCTTGGCGAGATTGACGGCGTCTAGCGCCCACGCGAGCATCTGGCCCACATCGCTCCGGAGCAGGTCGCGGTCGGCGCGGCTGACGTGCTTGTTCATGCCTCCGGGCACCGAGCCGGTGCCGTGCACGCGCTTGCCGGAGGTGACGCGGATCACCTCCTGGCCAAACTTGCGCAGCAACACGCCCTTTTTCGCGATGTCCGGGTGGGCCTGCGCGACGCCGACGATGTTGCGCAGGTTCGCTTCCGAGTCGAACCCGAACAGCAGATCGGGCGACGACAGATGAAAGAAGTGCAGCGCATGCGATTGCATGACCTGGCCGTAGTGCATCAGCCGCCGGATCTTTTCGGCGCTACGGGTGATCCGGTGTGCGCCCAGAACCAGGTCCATCGCCTTGGATGCGACGAGATGGTGCGACACCGGACAGATGCCGCACAGGCGCTGCACCATCACGGGAATTTCCCAGTAAGGCCGGCCTTCGATGAATTTCTCGAAGCCGCGAAACTCGACAATGTGCAGGCGCACCTGGTGCACACGGTGCTGCTCGTCGAGCAGGATCGTAACCTTGCCATGGCCCTCGACGCGAGACAGGGGATCGATGGCAACACGGCGCAGGCCCTCGGGCGCGGCGGCGGTCTCAAGTTCGAAGCCCATCGTTTTCCGGTCTCGCTAGTCGTAATGGATCAGGCCGTGACCGAGGTGGGGAGTGCGCCCCGCCATCAGGTCATTGAGGAAGCTCCAGAACGCGTCTGCCGAAGGCGGACAGCCGGGCAGGAAATAGTCCACGTGAACCACTTCGTGAATCGGGTGCACGTGGTTCAGCGGCAGCGGCAGTTCGGGATCGTTCGGGATCATGCTTCCTTGCGTCAGGCCCCGCCGGCTGCGGTAGACATCGCTGAGCAGGGTGCCCAGGTCGAGATGATTGCGCTGCGCCGGCAGTCCGCCGTTGATGGCGCAGGCGCCGACGGCCACCAGCGTCTTGCAGTGGCTGCGAAACTCGCGCAGCACGTGCACGTTCTCGGAATTGCAAAGGCCGCCTTCGATCAGGCCGATATCGCAATGGCCGACCTCCTTGATGTCGGTCAGCGGCGAGCGGTCGAACTCGATATGCTCGATCAGCTCCAGCAACCGCTCGTCGATATCGAGAAAGGACGTGTGGCAGCCGAAGCAGCCGGCCAGCGAGACGGTCGCGACTTTGAGCTTGCGCGGCTGATATCCGGGGGCAAGGGGAGCGGCCGGCGTCATGAGGCCTCCTGGTTGTCGGGTTCGGCAACCGACTTCACGTCGTAGCGGCGCTCTCCGATCGGGATCACGAATCCGCGCCGCTTGGGCAGGATCACGCCCACCGGGCAAATGCTCGCCGACCGGTCGGAAAGTGCCATGTCGGTATCGACCAGCTTGCCGCTCTCGCTGTTGACCAGCAAATGCGTACCGATGCCGTTGCCACCGATGGCAAAGACATTCTTGCCGTCGACATCGCGGCTCGCCCGCACGCAAAGCTCGCACAGGATGCAGCGGTTGAAGTCGAGCAGGATGTCGGGGTGGCTGGCATCGACGGGCCGATCAGGATAAAACTCCTCGAAGTGCGGCCCCTCCATGCCCATCTCGTAGGCGGTGGCCTGCAGGAGGCAGTTGCCGCTTTTTTCGCAGGAGGGGCAGAAGTGATTGCCTTCGACGAACAGCATCTGCAGCAGCGTCTTGCGGCTGGCGTTCATTTGCTCGCTGTTGCTTTCCACCTCCTGGCCCGGCGCGGCTTGCACCGTGCACGCGGCGCCGGCGCGCCCATCGACCTTGACGATGCACAGGCGGCAGGAGCCGTGGGGACGAAATTCCGGGTGCCAGCAAAGATGAGGAATGTAACGGCCGGCCCGGTGCGCCGCCTGTAGTATGGTTTCCCCAGGCCGGCACTCGACATCCTCGCCGTCCAGGGAAAAAAGCGTGGGGTCGCCAGATGGTCCGTCGCGGGTAACCGTCATCGGGCATTCTCCAGGTGCGCCGCCGGATCATCGCGGCCGGTCATCCGGCGTGCGATCGACAGCTCGGCATCGAGGTCGAAACCCGGCTCGAAGTGCAGCGACTTCAGGCGCCGCTCGTAGGCCGGACGGAACTTGACGATCGTGTCGCGCAGCGGGTTGCAGGCCGAAGCGCCGAGGCCGCAATGGGTGGCTGCGTGCATCAGCGTGTCGAGTTCGAACAGCACGTCGATATCGTGGCGTGACCCGCGGCCGGCCGCGAGCTTGTCCATGCCCTTGACCACCAGGGTGGTTCCCACCCGGCAGGGCGTGCAGAAGCCGCAGCTTTCATGGGCGAAGAATTGCGCGAAATTGTGTGCGACCTCGAACATGTCGCGCGAGCGATCGAACACCATGAATGCGCCCGCGGTCGGCACGTCCTCGAACGCGATGCGACGGCCAAATTCGAAGGCGGAGATGCAAACCCCCGATGGCCCACCCACCTGTACTGCCTGCGTGTCGCGCGCGCCGCAATCCTCGAGCATGCGGCGGATACTGGTGCCGTAGGGGTATTCATAAATGCCCGGCCGCTCGCAGTCGCCCGACACCGAATGGATCTTGGTGCCAGTGGACTTGGCCGTGCCGATGTGCGCCCACCAGGCGGACCCGCCGAGCGCAATGTGGGATGCGGCGCAATACGTCTCGACGTTGTTCACCGTAGTCGGCTGGCCAAGGTAACCATGCTCGACCGGAAATGGAGGACGGATGCGCGGCGTCCCGCGTTTTCCTTCCAGTGACTCGATCAGCGAGGATTCCTCGCCGCATACGTAGGCCCCAGCACCGACATGGATGTCGATGTCGAAATCAAAGCCCGCGTGGCCCTGTATAGACGCTCCGAGCAAGTGCTGCGCGCGCCGGCGCTGCAGTACCGCGAGCAGATCCTCCAGCAGATAGCGGTATTCGCCACGCAGGTACACGAAGCCCCGCTGCGCGCCTACCACCAGCGCAGCCAGGCTCATACCCTCGAACACCGCATCGGCATGGCGCGAGAGCAGCACCCGGTCCTTGAACGTGCCCGGTTCGCCTTCGTCCGCGTTACAGACAAGGTAGTGTGCGCTGCCCGGCGCGTCGCGGCATAGCTCCCACTTGAGGCCGGTGGCAAATCCTGCACCCCCGCGCCCACGAAGGTTCGATCGCTTGATCTCGTCGAGCATCGTCTGCGCGCCCCGCGCCAACGCGGCGGCAATGGCCGCACCGGGCTGCTGCGGTGTACCCAACAGCACATCGGCACGCCGGATGTTGTCATCGACCCGGAACCATTCCGCCGGCCACTGCGGCACCGGTACCCGGGACTGGATCAGGTCGGCCATCTGCGCCACCCGGCTGCCGTCAAGGCGAGTAAGGACGTGCCGGTGGTTGATCAGCACCGCGGGCCCTTGATCGCCCATTCCCGTGCAGGAGGTCCGGCTCACGCTGACTAGGCCGTCGGCGCGCGGTTGCCCGGGTTCCACCGCCAGGCGCCTGCACAAGTCGGCCATGAGTGGCTCGGCGCCCAGCATACGGTCGGTGATGTTGTCGCTGAAGAGCACGCGGTACTGACCCACCGGCCGGGTGTGAAGGAAGCGGTAGAAGCCGGCAACACCTTCCACCTGGGCCAAGGTCAGGCCGAGCTCGCCGGCGATCGACTCCAATGATTCGCGTGACAGCCAGCCAGCAGACTCCTGCAACTCACGCAGGATCTGAACCAGGGCGTGCGGATCGCGCCCGTGGCGCGATAGCAGCGCGTCCACCGCCTCGCTACGCACATTGACGCCTTTTGCTGCGGGTTGGTGAGATAAGGTCATAATGCCGCGGTCATTTGCCACGAAGTAAAGCATCGAACCGGAAGCGCGAATCCAAACCAGGCATTGTGCTACATCGTGAATTAGGACATGCATTCCACGCTAGCGCAGGGCATTATCCTGCACTTTGGCGTTGGATGGGTACGCGTTGCGGGCGTGGCCCGTGATTGCGGCTTGGCCGCAGTGCGAAGCGTACGCGAAGTATATGATTGATAATCGCGGCGACGACTCGATCAAGGTGTACCGTGCATGAAATGTCGCTAGCCGAAAGCGTAATGCAGATCATCGAGGACGCCGCGGCCAAGCAGTCGTTTGGCTGCGTCAAGGTCGTGCGGCTGGAGGTCGGCGAATTGGCGGGTGTCGAAAGCGAGGCCTTGCGCTTTTGCTTCGATGCCGTGACACGCGGTGGCATTGCCGAGGGATGCCGGCTCGAGATCATTGCGATGCCGGGCGAAGGCTGGTGCCTGCAGTGTGAGGCCAAAACGCCCTTGCGCAGACTCTTCGATGCTTGCGCAAGATGCGGAAGCTACCGAGTGCGGCCCGTTGCGGGAAGCGAAATGCGGGTCCGCGATCTGATGGTCGAGTGACGGGCGTTGAAATGAGGTATGTCGGAGGAGCGCTAGGGCGCCGCGGCATACCGGCCCTGACGGGGAGGCGGCATGTGTACGGTCTGTGGATGCGGTCAGGATAGCGCCAGCGTTGCGGGCGCTGGGGCGCGGCCGAGCCGTGGCGAACACGAACAGGAACATCGGCACACGCACCCCAACGAGCCGCAGCGTGACAGCGGATGTGGCCATTCGCACGATCATGGCGAACATGGGCATGATCACCGGCATGACCCCTCTCATGATCCCGAAAATGATCACGGGCATTGTCCGGATCCCGTGCACACCCACGCGCGCGGCACCCGCGAGCGCGGCCTCCATTACGGTGCGGGGCTTGCGGGGGTTCATGTTGCGGGGCTGTCGCAGGAGCGAATCGTCCAGATCGAGCTGGATATCCTGGGCAAGAACGACGGCTTTGCTGCGCGCAACCGCGAAGTTCTTGCGGCACACGGCACTTTCGCGCTCAATCTGGTATCGAGTCCGGGGTCGGGAAAGACCATGCTTCTTGTGCGTAGTATTGAGGCACTGCGCGCGCGTCTTGCCATTGCGGTGATCGAGGGCGACCAGCAGACCAGCAAAGATGCCGAGCGCATACGTGCCGCCGGCGCACCGGCCTTGCAGATCAACACCGGCAAGGGCTGTCATCTCGACGCGCACATGGTCGGGCATGCGCTCGATCGCATGCGGCTGGCAAACGGCGGCGTGCTTTTCATTGAGAACGTCGGCAATCTGGTATGCCCCGCCGCGTTCGATCTGGGCGAAGCGCACAAGGTCGCGATTCTCTCGGTCACCGAAGGCGAGGACAAGCCGCTCAAATACCCCGACATGTTCCAGGCCGCGTCGGTGATGGTTCTGAGCAAGATCGATCTGCTCCCGCACGTCGAGTTCGACGTTGCCGCATGTGTGGCTGCCGCCCGGCGTGTGAATCCCGCGATCGAGGTGATGCAGCTTTCCGCACGCACCGGGCAGGGCATGCCGGAGTGGCTTGCGTGGGTCGAGGCCGGTGCGCGCGCCGCGGCAGTGTCCCGCGACGATGAACTCGCGACACTGCGCGCGCGCGTTGCGGGACGCGAGGCCGGTCTGGCCAATGGCGGCGAAGGTCTCTGAGAGATGAGGTCGTCGCCCGCCATCCGGTCGTGCGAGGCAACGCGCATCGGCCTGCGGGTCCGCGGCCGCGTGCAGGGCGTAGGCTTCCGGCCGTTCGTCTACCGTCTGGCGCGCGAGCTGTCGCTGCGCGGGTGGGTGCGAAATGACGGCGCCGGCGTCGAGATCGACATCGAGGGCGCCCCCGAGCGCCTGGCGCATTTTCGTTCGCGCTTGCGCGCGGAACTCCCGCCCCTGGCGCACATCGAGCAGCTGGACGAGGAATTGCGCCGGCCACGCAGCCAGACACGCGCATTTGCCATCGTAGCCAGCCGCGACTGCGCGATCCGTACGCAGATTGCGCCGGATGCCGCGGTCTGCGACGAGTGTCTCGCCGAAGTCTTGGACCGGACAAACCGGCGCTATCGCTACGCGCTTACCAGCTGTACACACTGTGGACCGGCCCGACATGCGCCGAGATCCTTTCGCTCGATTGCTCCGAAAACGGAATCGTCGCGTGGAACGTCTGGGTGGACCTGGACAAATCCTCCGTCACCGTCCAGGGAGCAGCGCGTCCCGGTCTAGCCGCTACGGACATATGTCGCCCGCATCACGCCGACATCGATCGGATGGGCGTGGAGCAATAGCGGGAAAAGGTCCAGGGCCTCCATCGACAGAAGGACCGGAACTTTTTACGAGACATACGTGGACACCGGAGGCGGAAGCGAAAGCAGCGGTCCGTATCAATGCACGAAAGTATCAACGCCAACGCCGGCGGCGAAGTTCTGATACTCCGAAAGTTTCGGCTACTTGGGCCAACTCTCCGGGTCGGTTCATCGCTTCGCCCAGGCACCGGGGGGCCGCCGCCGATGGCGGAAACTCGCGCACGGGCTCGGCCATCTCGGCAGGGACAGCGCCTGCTTTCGCCGCCGGCGAGACGGCAACGACTGCCGCCGGGTTCACGCTGTCCGCCATGGAAGCTCGGGATCCGGGACGTCGTTCCGCGCTCCCTGGTCGTTTCATGCATGTTGTTCGCGGTGCGCAGTTGCAGGCAAACCAGAACATCGCCACGATCCCATCACCGCTTTTGTTGCCTCACGGCCTACGAAAAAATGGCGCGTTTGCCAAGATTTTTGACGAAGCTTAGGCCGACGGTTTGGGTGCGTCGCGGTGTGCCGCCGTCACCGCCATCCAGTTCAGCAACTCGGTGATGAAATCATCGACGGCCCGGCGCAGGCCGTGCACCGCGCCCAGTGCGTCTGGCGAGGGCGCCGGATACCGCAGCTCGAAGGCGTGCTGCGCGACGAGTTCGTGCCGACGCGAGTCGATAAACGTCGCGCGCGCCCGCAGCAGCACGTGGCTGCTTTGCGGCGTATCGAATACCTGGCTGAATTCATCGAGTTCGACTCGAAGCAGGTACTCCGATGCCAGGTTCTCGCTGGGGTACGCCAATCCGGAGGACAGGGCGCGGCTTAGCCGCTCGCGCAAGCGCTGTGAAAGCAGGCTTGCAGGCGCCGCGACCCATTGACTTTGCGCGTAGCTTTGCGCCTGGTCCGTATCCTCGTAGGCTAGGCGGTAGAAGATGGCGGGGCTGTCCAACCACGCGGGAGCAGAAACGTCGGCGAGCGTAAGAACGGTCGCCAGTTGCGGGTCGGTGGCAGCGGCGGTGCTGGGCGGCGGCGGCAATCCCAAGTCGTAGCGCGCAACCGTGGCGCTGGGTGTGGAGCAGGCCATCAGCAGCGCCGGCGCCGCCGTCGCTACACCGAGCAGGAAACGACGGCGCATCAGCGCCCCCTATCTGGCGGCACAAAACCGGGCTCGCCCGGACCCGGCGCAGGCGGGCTGCGCCCAAACAACAGGCTTTGCGGGCGCCGTTCGACCTCCTGGAGCACGCGATCGAGGTTGCGCGATGTCCGCGAAAGATCATCGATGGCACCCGAGAGTCGCGGCAGCGTGTCATCGACGATCGCCGTCTGCAGCGTTCGGCTTGCCGTGCCGAACGCCTGCGCCCCTCGACCGACCTCGTCGAGCGCGACCAGGTGCCGGCCGAACTCGGCCGTGACACCCCGCAGGTCGCCCAGCAGCAGGTCGAATCGCTCGACGGCGACAGACGCGTTGGTTTCCAGAACCCGCAGCGACTTGGCCGAGGGCTGCAGATCGGCCGCCAAGGTGGCGACCTGGCCGGCAGCAGATTCCGTGTTGCGGAGCGCTCCGGAGATGCGTGCGAGATTCTCCTCGCTGAGTAGCTGGCTAAGGCGTTTGGCCGCAACGCTGGCGTCGAGCAGCAGGCTCTGACCGGAGCCGCCAATTTGGTCCAGGAGCGAGGGCCGCAACGGGATTTGGCCGGGCTTGTCGAGGCTGGTGACCATGCGTTGCGGATTGCTGCCGTCATCGTCCAGCTCGATGAACGAGAGTCCTGTCACGCCCTGGTAGCTCAGCTGTCCGTACGTGCCGCCCGTCAGGTTGACGGAACGGTCCACGTCGATGCTTACGAGGACGACGCGAGGATCCTGGGCATCAAACCCGATAGTGGCAACCCGGCCGACGTCGACGCCGCGCAGCCGCACGGCGGCCTTGGCGTGCAGTCCGGCGACGGGCAACTTCGAAACGACGACATAGCGCACGCGATCGATGTTTTCGCTGGTGAGCCAGAACGCGGTGCCCACCAGGGCCAGGGTCAGCACTATGACAAACATCCCCGCAGCTATCGCGTTCGATCGGCTCTCCATGCCCATGCTCCTTAAACGGTTCGTCGAAATACCTTGCAACGGCGGTCCCGCACCGCGATTCACGCAGCCTGTCGGTTTTGCGCCAGCGACCTGCGATAGTCGTGCACATTCGCCTGGGCGCAACGCGTCCGGTGCCCGAGAAAAAAGCTACGAACGAATGGATGCGGGAACTCCACCACCTCCCATATCGGACCGACCGTGACCAGGCGCTGATCGGCCAGCACCGCCACCCGGTCGGCCAGGGCAATCAGCGTTTCGACGTCGTGGGTGGCCATCACCACCGTGAGGTGCAGCGCCTGGCGTAGTCGCCCGACGAGCTGCACAAAGCCGGTACTGCGCTCCGGATCCAGGCCGGCGGTCGGCTCGTCAAGAAACAGCAGCTCCGGGTCCAGCGCCAATGCCCGGGCGAGCGCTACCCGCTTCACCATGCCGCCCGATAACTGCGATGGCAGCTTGTTGGCGCTGGGCGCGTCGATCTCCACCTGTGCCAGCTTGGTCATCACGAGTTCGCGGATCACCTCCTCGGGAAGCACGCGCAGTTCGCGCAGCGGAAGCGCCACGTTGTCAAATACGCTCAAGGCCGAGAACAGCGCTCCCTCCTGGAAAAGCACACCCCAGCGTCGCCGAGTGCGCTTGAGATCGTCTTCCGGACTGCCCTGCAGCGGACAATCGAATACCTGTGTCGTGCCGCGGTTAGGCTGTAGTAGCCCCAGCATCAGGCGCAGCAGAGTCGTCTTGCCGCTGCCCGATTCCCCGATCAGGGCGAGCACTTCGCCGGCTTGCACGCAAAGGTTGATATCGCGATGAATGATGTTGGCTTCGATCTGGGTCCAAACGCCGCGCAGCTCGATTACGCAGTTGCTGGACATGTCATAGGCCCACGGTAGAGAACATCACCGCGATCGCGGCATCTACCAGGATC
>Ga0116223_10001301_pt1 | contig 26061 bp, 21 predicted proteins | sample Sb_taG_3_FD_90092 | JGI IMG/M metagenome (GOLD analysis project Ga0116223, IMG submission 90092) | Peat soil microbial communities from Weissenstadt, Germany - Sb_50d_a_PC metaG | ecosystem: Environmental > Terrestrial > Soil > Wetlands > Peat | place: Germany: Weissenstadt | collected 2010-09-21 | reverse complement strand
TCAAAGAAAGGAGACCACTCTGATCAGGTGTACCTTTTTCAGGATCATCCTGCATTGGAAACGGTTCGTCATTTCAGGATCATTCTTGGATTGGAATATGCTTGGGGAGCTGACGGAAAAACCGCTTATCTTGAGCAGTTTTCTCCCGGTAAGTTATTGATTCTAAATTTAACCGACGGTTTTCTTTTGGGGAAGACCTCTATGGAACCGATCTCGACTTGCCAACCCGCTTGGGGCGTAATCAAGCCCTCGGCTTGGCCCTAGCCCCCGCCCCAACCCCTGCTCCGATGGCGCGGGGGGTTAGAATGGCACGGAGGAGATCGTCGATTTATGTGGCTGATCGTTGCCGTTCCCATTCTGGTCATCCTGCTGTTGTCCATCTACAGCATCGGTCCCACGCAGGTGGGGCTGGTGCGGAAGCGGTTAGGCGCCAGACTGCCGGGTGACAATCCGCTGGCGTTCCGTGGAGAGGCCGGATACCAGGCGGAGATGCTCATGCCGGGCCTGCGGTTCAAGCTGTGCCTGGTCTACGCGGTGACCAAGCATCCGTGGGTGCAGGTGCCGGCGGGTCAGATCGGAGTGGTGATCGCGCAGGTGGGCGAAACATGTCCGATGGGGGCGAAATCGGCGGTGTACCGGGCGGAATTCGGCAATTTCAGCGACCTGAAGACCTTCGTCGAGAAGGGTGGGCAGAAGGGTGTGCAAAGGCCGGTGCTGCCCCCGGGCTCGCTGGTGCCGATCCACCCGGTGGCGTTCCTGGTGATCACCAAGCCCGCGGTGTTCGGCGTGCCGGTGTCCGCGGACCTGAGCGCGCTGGCGCACAGCAAGGCGCGGCTGACTTACGCGGCTTTCGGGCTGGAAGAGAAGCAACTGGAAGTCACGCGCATCTCGCCGCGGCCCACCGAGGGCGGGAAAGTGGTCGACATGATCGGCATTGTCACGGCACTGGAGGGCCAGCCTTTGCCGGCGGGAGACATTGCCAGCCGGCTGGGAGGCTTTGCCGACGTGGCCGCGCTGGAGGGCGCCGCGGCCGCCGACCAGACTACCGACGCGCGGCTTATCGAAACCATTCTGGGCAACCAGAACGACCGCCACGGCGCGTATCAGGACTTTCAGAAGTTCCTGGAGTTGGGAGGCAGTATGGGACTGCAGCACGATCCGCTGCTTTACGGGGCCTACAATCTGAACCCGTTCCTGTTGCGTGTGGAGGAGGTGCCGATGCTGGTGGTGGAACAGGGGCAGGTGGCCGTGATGAAGGCCTACGTGGGGTTGCCTACGCAGGACACTTCGGGCGCCGAGTTCAAGTTCGGGAGCCTGGTGCGGCCGGGACATCGCGGCATCTGGCAGGAGCCGCTGCGGACGGGGAAGTATCCGATCAATCCACGATGCTACCAGGCGGTCATCGTGCCGACGTTCATCATCACGCTGAACTGGGCGGACGTGGTTTCGCAGGCGCACAACCTGGACACGCAGTTGAAACAGATCGAGGCCAAAAGCAGCGAGGGCTTCACGTTCGCCATCGATTTGCAGGTGCAGATCCACATTCCGGATACGCAGGCGCCGTACGTCATCTCCATGGTGGGCAGCGTGCCGAACCTGGTGAACGAAGTGCTGCAGGCGGCGGTGGGCAACCACTTTCGCAACAAGCTGCAAGGCATGCCCGCGGTGCGATTCATCTCCACCCGCGAAGCCGTGCAGCAGGGCGCGTTCGATTACGTGAAGGAGGAGCTGGCGAAATACCGGGTGGAGACGCGCGGCGTGTACATCCAGGCGGTGGTGCTGCCGCAGCCGCTGGTGGAGGTGCTGACGCAGCGGGAAATCGCCAACCAGGAAGTCGAGACGTACAAGATGCAGAGGTCGGCCGAGGACCAGCGGACCGAGACGGAGAAGGCCAAGGGAACGGCCGACATGCAGGCGGACCTGGCCAAAGCGCAGGTGGGAGTGGAGATCCAGAACAACCGGACGGCGGCGCGGAAAATGGAGGCGCAGGGCGAGGCGGCGTACATCGAGCAGACCGGGGCGGCGCAAGGCGCGCAGGTGCGGTCGGTGGGGCTGGCGCGGGCCGAGGCGTACGAGCGGCAGGTGGCGGCGCTGGGGGCGGGCGCGACGGCGCTGGTGAACGCGGTAGAGGCGCTTTCGAAGAGCAGCGTGCCGTTCATGCCGAACACGCTGGTGATGGGAGACGGCGGCGGGACGGTGCCGGGGCTGATGGCGTTGTTGATGCGGCAGGTGGAGGCAGGGCTCGGGAAGAAGGAGGTGCAAGGCGGCTGAGCTTTCCCGTGCGAAGCCGGGATCGGTTTTCGTCGCCTCATTTGGGCCAAAATTCCTTCGCCGCTCATTGACACCTTGCTCCCGTTCCTGTAAAAGTAAAGTACGGGCGAATAAAAAGCGAAACTATGGAAACGGCGGTTCTCAAGCAAGAGTTCGAATCGGTGTTGGGCGGCCACCTGGACTGGCAGTCCCGCCCGGCGCCGGAAAGGGTGCGGTCTGGCATTTCGGAGGTGGATGCGGCCACCGGAGGACTGCCGCGCGGATGCCTGACGGAGATCTTCGGCCCGGCTTCTTCGGGACGCACCAGCCTGCTGGTGTCCATCCTGGCGGAGGCCACGGCGCGCGATGAGGTCTGCGCGCTGGTGGACGCGGAAGATGCCTTCGACCCCACGTCGGCAGCCGCGGCCGGAGTGCGGTTGGAGCGGCTGCTTTGGGTACGCTCCGCGCACAACGCCGAGCACGCGCTCAAAGCGGCCGACCTGCTGATCCAGGGCGGCGGTTTCGGGCTGGTGGCGATGGACCTGGGCGATACGCATCCCGAAACCGCGCGGCGCATTTCGCTCACCTCCTGGTTTCGCCTGCGGCGCGCGGTGGAGAACACGCCCACCGTGCTGGTGGCGGTGGCGCGGCAATCGAACGCCAAAACCTGCGCCTCTTTGATGCTGGAATGCAAGCGCGAGCGCATCGCGTGGAGCGGGGAAACGCGGCTGCTGCGCGCGATCGAGGTGCGGGTGGCGTCGACTCATCGGAGCAAGGCATGTTCGCCTGTCTTCACGGCCAAGGCAATCTGACGGCGCTGGCCTTCGAGTTCTCGCCCACTGTGGAGCGGACCGCGCCCTTGGCAGGGCGGCAGGAAGGCACGGTGACGCTGGATGCCTCAGGGCTCGACCGGCTGTTCGGACTTCCGCAGGATGTAGCAGCGGCACTGGCGCGGCGGGCCGCCGAAGTGCGGGTGAAAGCCAACATCGCGCTGGCGGCCAATCCCGATGCCGCCATCTGCGCGGCGCGCGGTTTCGCGGGCGTCAGCGTCATTCCGCAGGGCGACGAGGGCAAGTTCCTCGGCACGCTGCCGCTCGCTGTGCTGGCCCCAACGCCCGAATTGCAGGAGACGCTGGAGCGCTGGGGCATCCGCCGGTTCCAGGAGCTGGCGGCCTTGCCCCCGCTGGGGATCGCCGAGCGGCTCGGTCCCCAAGGATTGCGCCTGCGCGAGCTGGCGCGCGGCGAGGCGGAGCGCAAGCTGGTGCCGCTCGAAGAGCCGCTCCATTTCGAAGATGAGATCGAGATGGAGTATCCTGTAGAGCTGCTGGAGCCGCTGGCGTTCGTGCTCTCGCGGCTGCTGAACGGCCTGGCCACGCGGCTGGCCACGCGCGGGCTGGCCACCGACGAGATGCGCCTGCGATTGAAGCTCGAAAACCGCTCGGCGCACGAGCGGACGCTGCGACTGCCCGTGCCATCGACCGATACCAAGGCATTTCTGAAGCTCTGGCAGCTTGATCTGGCGGCGCACCCTCCGCAAGCCCCCGTGGTGCACGTTTGGATGGGGGTAAGCCCGGTAAAGCCGCAAGCGGCGCAGGGCGGCCTGTTCGTTCTGGCGGCGCCCGAGCCGGTGAAGCTGGAGCTGACGTTGGCGCGCATCCGGTCGATCGTGGGGGAAGGGCGCGCGGGAACTCCGGAGCTGCTGGACACACACCGTCCCAACTCTTTCCGCATGACTCCCATCGTGGCGCACGCACTCGTGCGTGCCGCGTCGAGACTCGTCTCGACGCATCTTGTTCTCCGCATCTTCCGTCCGCCGCGTGCAGCGCGTGTGGCCATCGCTTCTGGGCAGCCCAGCTTCATCGCCGCCGAAGGAATTCGCGGCAAGGTGCTAGAGCTCGCCGGGCCGTGGCGAACTTCCGGCGACTGGTGGACGGTGGACCCGTGGTCGCGCGACGAATGGGACATCGCGCTGTCGGATGGGGCGCTGTATCGGCTGTACTGCGACCCGCGCGGGTGGTTCGTGGAGGGGAGTTATGACTGAGGGCGTAGCACTGGTCACACTATTTGCAAATGCTTACAAGTGCTACACAAGAGCAACCTGCTCTTCGGTCGGCTCCGCTCAACAGTACCAGGGCTCCGTCAAATAGGGAATCGTCACCCGCGCGGCCATCGGCGCATCGGGAAAGTCTCCGCCCTCCGCCAGGTCCCAGATCTTTCGAAAAATCTCCATCCGCCCCGCGCGCCGCCGCTCTTCCCGTTTGATGGTCTCCTGGATGGCGCCGCACAGCGTGTCGAGCGCCGGGTCCGGGTTCCGCCACGGGTAACACAGGCCGCTCGGATGGAACGGCTCGACCGCGACCCTGCGGTAGGCCCCGCGTGGAGTCCGAACCGGGAGCCGTTCTAGGATTTGGGATTCAGGAGCTCTTCTTGACCGGGAGACTGGACGCGAGTCTTATCGGCTTCAGTTCACCATTGACAGCCTCGTAGTTTTCAATCACGGTCGCGAGGAGATGACACAAATTCTTGGCTTGGTGCCACGGAAGAGTAACCATTACGCGCTCAAGCATGGCGGTGTGCTGATTCGCCCATGTAGAAGATTCACCATCCGGGACCTGGATTAGCTCGGCGAAGCGGATTCTGATGTCGTACAGTGTCCAATCTAGGTTCACTATATTTGCGTATGCCGCGAATACTCCGTCTTCAGGCTCTTCGAGCGGTACAGTCGCGAGGTCAAGATTCGAATCAGCTTCGGTGCTGTTCTTAGTTTTATCGGTTGTCATTTAACCCCCCTAGCCTACCAACAAGGCCGGTGTTGCCGCTCCTTACAGGAGCAAGAGATAGAGAAGTATTGTTATTTACGCTCGGGACCTGCCCATAACTTGCGCTTTCTCCCCCGGCCGCCATTAGCAAGGGAGGGGAGCCCGAATCGGTGCGGGACGAGTTACGCGGTATCATGGTCGCAGAGGAACGCTTCGGATTGGCTCGGTGTTTGCGACCGCAAGACCATCGAATCCTGCGGCCCCTGCTTGCGACGATCTTCCCCTCCAATCGTGCATCATAGAGAGCGTTCTCGCGTTCTCTGATGGCCCGACATTCCTTATCAAAACTCGGGACGACGAACGAGTCCGGGTCGAACTCGTTCGACCACGCGACCAGTTCCCCGAATGGAGCGAATCGAATGATCAGCGCGACGTCTAACGCCTTGGCCAGTCGTCGCAACGTTTCCAGTGTGAAGCGTGCCCCACCGGGTTTCTCCATTTTGGAGATGCGCGACTGCTTCATGCCCGCAAGATCAGCCAACTGCGGTTGGGTCAGTTCCTCCTGTTTCCGGAGAGCGCGAATTTGGAACGGCAAATCGATTTCGATCTGCGCATCGATCAATCCGTGGCGGTAATCCTTGTCCTGCATATCACTTGGAAAGCGCATACTCTGACAGTGTTCCTTCGCCTGTTTGTAATTTCCTGGCCCGATCCACCATCGTCTCGAAGGCCCCCGGAGGATCGTAGATTCTACCCTTATGAGTGCATCCAATTAGCATGACGAACACCAGCGGAGCGCCGTAGTAACCGAATATTCGGTGCTCCACTTTTTCCGCCGTCCATCGCAGTTCCCACCTGCCCGGATAGCCCCTAAGCGGGTCGCAGATCCCGGTCGGCCAAGACTCCATCTTGGCGAGACGTTTAAGGAACGTGTCGAAGATGGCGCGCCGAGCTGGGGAAAGAACATTCCTGCGCCAGTCGTCAATGGCCTTCCTTTCCGCCGCAGAAGTGAACTGCTCAAGTCTCCATCGGTACATTTTGACCGTATCACAAAAATATTATATCGGCAATGTTATCCTTGTATCACTTTTTTATCATATTACGCAAGATGCAGAAAATAAATGGGCTATGCGCGGCCGGCGCTACACAAGAGCAACCTGCTCTTCGGTCGGCTCCGCTCAACAGTACCAGGGCTCCGTCAAGTAGGGAATCGTCACCCGCGCGGCCATCGGCACATCGGGAAAGTCTCCGCCCTCCGCCAGTTCCCAGATCTTTCGAAAAATCTCCATCCGCCCGGCGCGCCGCCGCTCTTCCCGTTTGATGGTCTCCTGGATGGCGCCGCACAGCGTGTCAAGCGCCGGGTCCGGGTTCCGCCACGGATAACACAGGCCACTCGGATGGAACGGCTCGATCATGCGGCGAATTTCCGCGAGCTCCAGCAGCAACGATCCTTCCGGAATCAGGAGGCGAATCGCCAACTGGATCGGCGCGACCTCGGCGGCCAGCCCCAGTTCCACCAGCGCGCGCAGAAATTCGCGATAGCTCGCGCGCGTGGTCCACGGGGTAAATGGAATAAACGTGGGCGACATCGCCAGGCCCACAGCCCGCATCACCGAGAGCGCTTCCACAAAATCGGCGCACGTGTGGCCCTTCGCCAGTTTCTCCAGGACCGCGTCGTCGAGCGACTCCACCGCGGACGTCACGAACGCGCAGCCGGTCGCCTTCAGCACCGGCAACAGGTCCCGATGCTGCAGCAGGTGCTCCACCTTGATGGTCACGTCGTAACTGAGCGCCGGCCATTCGCGATTGAGCGCTTCTACAACCGAAATGGCGTGCCCGGGACCATTGAAGAAGTCGGGATCGCCGAACGTGATGTGCTCGGCGCCGGCCGCTACCTGCTGCCGGATGTCGGCCAGAACCACATCCTGCTGAACCACGCGAAATGTTCCCCGATAGACCGGAACCACCGGGCAGTGGCGGCACAGATGCTTGCATCCGCGCGAGGATTCCGTGTAGCCGACGCGCTGCACTGTGCCGTTCGTTACTAATTGGGCATAAGCGCCCAAGGGAGGCAACCCGCTGCGATCCGGGACCAGGAAGCGCTGGCGTGCCAGGGATATGCGCGGCGCGGCGGCGCTCTGCGTCCATACGCCATTCGCCAGGTCCACCAACGGCTGCTCGAATTCGCCGCCGATAATCGTCCGGATCCCCGCCCGCCGCAGCATCGGCGCGTTCAACGGCGCATAGAGCCCATACCCGCACAGGTGCGCTCCCGGGTTCATACCCCGCACGCGTTCCACTACCCGCAGAAACAGGCGCGTAGCCGTGTGCATCGGCAGGAAAAACGCGATCAGCCCGGCCTCGTCCACCGCCGGGCGGGGTAGCGGGCTGCACGCCAGATCGGCCACCGTCACCTCGTGGCCCGCGACCCGCAACCACGCCGCGGGCGACGCCAGCCCAAACGGCTGCCGCCCCAGTTCGTAGGTGGAGATCAGTACTACCCGCACACAACCATTATGCGGCGCTTTGGTAAGATGTTTCTATCTCCCCCATGTTCGCCGCAACCACCATCGCCGATGAAATCCTGGATCTCAAGCAGCAGCGCCAGGCTATCCTGCTGGCGCATCATTACCAGGAACCCGAGATTCAGGAACTGGCCGACGTAGTGGGCGATAGCCTGGAGCTCGCCCGTAAGGCGCGTGAATTCTCGGGCGACGTGATCGCGTTCTGCGGCGTATGGTTCATGGCCGAGACCGCCAAGGTGCTCAACCCGAACCGCATCGTGGTGGTTCCCGATCGCGAGGCCAGTTGCAGCCTGGTAGAGAGCTGTCCAGCCGGGCCGATCCGCGAATTCCGCCGCAGGAACCCCGGCTACACGATCGTCAGCTACATCAACACCTCCATCGAGGTGAAGGCTGAGAGCGATATTCTGTGCACTTCGCGCAACGCCGTCAAGGTGGTGAACTCCATTCCGCCGGAGAAGCCGGTTCTGTTCCTCCCCGATCGCAATCTCGGCAACTACGTCCGCCGCCAGACCGGCCGCGAGAACATGAAGATCTGGCAGGGAGCCTGCATCGTGCATGCCACCTTCCCCGCGCGCCGCGTGGCCGAAGCCATGCTGGAACATCCCGGCGCCAAAGTGGTGGCGCATCCCGAGTGCCCCGAATCGGTGCTCTCCATGGCGGATTTCATCGGCTCCACCTCAGCCATCATCGAATGGTGCGCCGCCCAGGACACGCCGGAATTCATCGTGATGACCGAAAGCGGCGTGAACTACTCGCTGGCGCGGGTCGCACCCGGCAAGCGCTTCCACTTCGTCGCCAATGAAAACTGCAATTGCAGCGAATGCCCGTACATGAAGCTGAACACGCTCGAGAAGCTGCGTGACTGCCTCATCAGCCTGGAACCGCGGGTGGAGTTGCCCGAGGAGATCATGCGCCGCGCGCTGCTGCCGCTCGAGCGCATGCTCGCCGTGAAATAAATGCCAGCCGCGCCGCTCGTCGACTCTTTCGGCCGCGTCCACGACAACCTGCGCATCAGCGTCACCGACCGGTGCAATATCCGCTGCTTCTACTGCATGCCGGAAACCGACGTGCACTTCGTCCAGCGTAGCGAGATTCTGGATTTCGAGGAGATCGAGCGCTTCGTCCGCATCGCCGTGACGCTCGGAATCAACAAGCTCCGCGTCACCGGCGGCGAGCCCCTGGTGCGCCGCGACCTCCCCGTGTTGATCCGGCGCCTGGCGGCCATCCCCGGGATCCGCGACCTGGCGCTGACCACCAACGGCGTTCTCCTGCCGCAGCTCGCCGAGCCCTTGTATGAAGCCGGCCTGCGCCGCCTCAACGTCCACATCGATACCCTGGACCGCGAGCGCTTTCTTCGGATCACGCGGCGCGACGACCTGGACAAGGTGCTGGAGGGGCTGGCGGCCGCCCAGCGGATCGGCTATTCCAAGATCAAGCTCAACGCCGTGGCGGTCAAGAACCTGGTCGAGCCCGACATCGTGCCGCTGGCCCGTTTCGCGCGCGAGCACGGCTTCGAGGTGCGCTACATCGAGTTCATGCCGCTGGATGCGCAGAACCTCTGGGACCGCCGCAAGGTGCTCTCGGCGGACGAGATCATCGAGACGCTGTCACGCGAGATTTCGGCGCTTCACCCGATTCCCGATCCCGACCCCCGCGCGCCCGCCACCCAGTACGAGTATGCCGATGGCGGCGGCACAGTGGGCTTCATCGCGTCCGTCAGCCGCCCGTTCTGTCTGAACTGCAACCGCATCCGCCTCACCGCCGACGGCAAGCTGCGATATTGTCTATTCGCCATCCAGGAAGACGATGTGAAGAGCCTCATGCGCTCCGGCGCCCCCGACGAGAAGATCGCGGCCCTCATCCGGCGCAACATCGCCGGCAAGTGGGAAGGCCACGAAATCAACTCCGCCGGTTTCGTCGCCCCGCCCCGCCCCATGTATTCGATCGGCGGATAGCGCCCTAAACTCCATCTCGTGCGGATCGAAAACCGCTTACGGTCGCGGCTCCGATCGGAACATGCCGCTACGCACAGAGCCGTGACCGTGAGGGAGCGGTTTGTCGCTGTATTATGCGAGCCCGCGCTCCGAAATACCCCCGAGTTCTTGCATTTCTCAGCGGCCTCCGCCTCCTCCGCGCGTGCCTCGAGGAAGACGCAAACCTCCCACCAGGTTCCCACACTCCTCCGTTGTCTTTGTTTCCTCCGCGTTCAAAACTCCGTGTCTCCGCGCCTCCGCGTCAAATACACGGTTTCCGGTTTTGGATCCGGCTTCGCCGGGTTAGATTAGGGAGGGGTCTTAGGCCGGCGATCAGTATCGTCCTCTCCGCTCCGCTCTGAACCACATAGCCGACCACGACCCGATCAGGGCAATCGCCGAAGCCAGCATCAGGCCGCAGACTTTCGGCGCCTCTCCCGTGGAAAAATGGTAGCCGCTAAAGATATAGCCCTTCACCAGAAGGACAACCACTCCCAGGCTCCACAGGAAGAACAGCACCGTCCACGATCCTCTGATCGCCAGAACCACCGATATGAGCCCGTAAAGCGACCCCAGAAAAACCACGTAGGTCAGGGTGGAGCCCGTCCACGGAAGCATGCCCAGGTGTAACGTCCGGGCACCGGTCGCCAGCGCCAGGCTGGAAATCGCCAGCAGAAACAGTGTCAATAATCCGTGGAACAGATAACTGCAATAGCGCGTGAGCGCCTTCAACGCCGCCACTCAGGCCGCCTCCTCGTCAGATGGAATCGCTATTCTACCAAGTCGCCGCGAAGCCGGGGCCGATATCGGGCACGATTCCCCGTAGAATAGAAGAAAATGCACCTTGCATTCCTGCTTTACGTCTCCCTGGTCAACGACGTCCGGACCCTCGTCGCCAAACACGATTTCGCGGCCGCCGAACGGACCGTCCGAACGTACCAGTCGCAAAGCGGCGCCACGCCGGAGTTCGCCGCGGCGCTCTCGTGGGTCGCGCGGGGCGCCCTCGCCGACAAGAAGCTCGATCGGGCCGACAGCTATGCCGCCGAGACCCGCAAACTCGCCATGGAACTCCTCCGCACGCGCAAACTGGACGCCGACCCATGGCTTCCCACCGCGCTGGGGGCTTCCATCGAGGTCCACGCCGAGGTGATGGCGGCGCGCGGCGAGCGCTCCGAGGCGGTCGCGTTTCTGCGCGAGCAGCTTGCTGCCTGGGGCACGACATCCATCGGGGAGCGGATTCGCAAGAACCTCAACCTCCTGAGCCTGGAAGGCAAGCCGGCGCCGCCGCTCGAAACCAACGAGTGGCTGGGGGCCGGGCGCACCACTCTCGCGGCTTTGCGCGGCCATCCCGTTCTACTGTTTTTCTGGGCGCACTGGTGCCCGGACTGCAAAACCATGGCCCCGATGCTTGCGTCCTTGATGAAAACCTACGGTCCGAAGGGCTTGACGCTCGTGGCGCCCACTAGGCTGTACGGTTACGTCGGGGGCGGCGAAGTGGCTGCGCCGGCCGCCGAAAAACAGTACATCGAGCGCGTGCGCCAGCAGTATTATCCAGCCTTGGCGGGCACCCCGATACCGCTCAGCGCGGGTAGTTTCCTGTCCTACGGATGCAGCACGACTCCCACGATTGTCCTGACGGACAATGCCGGCATCGTTCGCTTCTATCATCCGGGGGCGGTATCGGAAGCGGAGTTGTCCGCCCGTATTCGGAAGATACTGGGGAATTGACGCCCGGAGAGGTGTCGCTAGGCCGGATCGAGCTAAGCTCAAGAGCAATGCCCATCCAGTTATTGGACCGCTTGGAAGCGTGGAAGACTCGCTTTGGCTCGCGGGATACCGTTCCGCTGGAGCGGTTGCTGGCGGCCGCCGCCACGTGGCGATCGCGCGACGCGGCCAGCCTGATCCGCCTGCACGAGACTGTGCTGTTTCTGCGCGCGTGGCCGCCCACTCCGGAAGCGGCGCGATTGGCCGACGCGATCCTCTTTTCGTTCGCCCGCCGCATCGCGGAATTGCTGGAGGACGAGCTTTCCGCCTTCGCGGAGCCGGAGGTGTCGGGGATCGCCGGCACATCGCTCTCGGCGGTGTTCAGCTACGAGGTGGCGCGGAGCCTCGCAGACCGCCATCCACGCAACGTGGAAGTCGCGTGGGACTGTTACGACAACCCCGACCGGCTTGGTCCCCTGCTCGCGCGCCTGCTGCCGCTGATAGGCGAGGAATGGCCCGTGGAAGCTCACGTTCCGTATCGCGAGTGGATCTCGGCCGCGCGGGGCCGGGGCACGACCGACCTCGCCTGGCTATTGGCGCGCACGCAGGTGGAGTCGTTCGATGCGCTGCAAGTGCCGCTGACCTGGGAGATCGCGGACGCGCGGATATCGCGTTCGCGCCTGCGACTGCCTAAACGGAGCCTGTTCTGTCACACGGAACCCCTGCTGCGGCGCAACGACGTCTCCCTGGCCGGGGAACTGGAGTCTCCGCCGCTGGTGGTGAAGCGCGTCCCCCGCGGCCAAGCCCGCAAGATCCTCGACCTGATCCTCGATACTTCCGCCGTGCGCTATCGGGAGCTCTACGGCTTCAGCCACCCCGACGAGGCGCGAGTATTTCACGCCGATGCGGGACGCGGCGTGGACATCTACTTCTTCGGTGTGCCACCCCAGTGGCGATTGCCCCTGCGTGCCTACCATGCGGGGATGTTTTTCAAGAATGGCGTGCCCGCCGGCTACATCGAGCTGCTTTCGCTTTTCGAACGCGCCGAAACGGGATTCAACCTGTACTACACATTCCGCGAGGGCGAAACGGCTTGGCTGTATGTGCGCCTCCTGCGCCTGTTCCACCAGGTTCTGGGGGTGAGTTGTTTTTCCGTGGATCCCTATCAGATCGGGTTGGAGAACCCGGAGGCGGTCGATTCGGGGGCGTTCTGGTTCTATCGCAAGCTGGGATTCCGGCCGGTGGATCCCGCAGTCGCAACCTTGACCGCGAGGGAAGAACGCCGCATGCGGCAAACGCCCGGCTACCGAAGCTCGAAGCGGACTCTGGAGAAACTGGCCGCCGATTGCGTCGTTTTCGAAGCTCGCTCGGCCGAGAAGGGAGCATGGGATCGCTTTCGAATCCGCGGCGTTGCCCTAGGCGCGAGCCTGGGATTCGACGACCAGGCGCGTAGCACGGCGAGCCAGCGGATTGCCCGCATGCTCGGTATCGAATCTTCGAGCGGCCTCGCCCTGGTCATGAGCCGGATTCCGGACCTGGAGTCCTGGACGCAGGAAGAGAAGGCCGCGGCCGCTGGGATCCTTCGGGCCAAGGAGAGCGCCAGCGAAGCACGCTACCTCCGGTTGATGCAGCGGCATCGGCGGCTGCGCGCGGCACTCCTGGCACTCGGCTCGGCAGGCTGATATGGACCCACTACTTCATCGCGGCATCCACCTCTTTAACAACGGCGAGTTCTTCGAGTGCCACGAAGTGCTGGAAGAGGCATGGACGCCGGAACGCGACCCGCGCCGCCTGTTCCTGCAGTCGTTGATTCACGTGGCGGTAGGCTTCTATCACTCGCGGCGGGGCAATCCGGTGGGGGCGTGCCGGCAACTCCGCAAGGCGTTGCGCAAACTGGCTCATTACCTGCCTTCGTGCGAGGGCGTCGACACGGAGCGCCTCTTTCGCGAGGCGCGCGAGGTGTTGGAGCAGATCGAGGCGGGCGAAGTGGTCGCGGAGTTTCCGCGGATGCACTGTCATTGACCACCGCGGTCGCGCAAGAGTGGTTGAACCGTGCTCTTCAGAATGTGAATCGCACTTGAAGATCGACCTTGCGATTGTAGGTGCTGGGCGCGCCGCCGTGCGCCATCACCATCAGGCCGCCGAGGCTCCGGTACTGGCCGAAATAGGGCGACGAGAGATCTCCGTCGGGTGGCGCGAAGTTGGGGTGATTGCTCATCGCGGATATCGACATCACTGCGGCCACGGGCCTCCTCGCGGCGCGCTGCAAATCGTCATGATGCGAATCCTCAATGGCAGGCCAGGGCGCTCCAGACGTCGGCCAAGAGCCGCCGCTGCATGGAACTGGTCCAGCTTCCGTTTCGCCACTGAGGCGACACGCTGGAACTTCCAGTTCGTTCGGGACGCCAACTGGCTGCGGCAATTGAGGCGGCGCTCGGGAGTTCTCGACCACTGGTTCCGTTCGTATGCAAGCGCGCCTCCTCCGGGCAATCGATTGCTCGGAACCTCTCCGTCATCGCCGCCGTATTGCCCGGCTCCACCCCGGCGCCGGTCACGCCAAAACCCGATCTCCGCCTGCCGCCTGGAAGGCCGCTCGGGCGTCCGCCTCGCGCTTGAGGACCTCATCCAGGACGTCCTGGAAATCCGGCAGCCGGGAAAGCGGCCGCAGCCACGGATCGCATCGCAAGGCAGTCGAGCAGAGAAACCCCTCCGTCGCGAGTTCGCGTATCGTGCTCAGGGCGTCCGCATGCGCTCCGTCTCGCGCCAACTGCCGCGCCAGGTAGAACTTGGCTTCCGGATCCTTTGTCGGCCGCACCGCCAGTGCCTGCCTCAAGATTTCAATACTCCTGGCATGGTCGCCCTGGAGCGAGAAACGGAGAGACTCCATCATGGCCGGAAACTGCCCGCCCGGAGCACTACGGCGGCCCAGCAACTCGATGGCTTCGGCCTCCCGCCCGGCGGCGGCCATGGCTGCCAGATCCAGATAGTAGCGAAAGCCCAGGCAATACCACTCGAGGGTGCGCTCATAGTCTCCCAGCAGGAAAAAGGTGTGACCCACACTGGTCACGATCTTCGGATCGAGACGCCACGAGCGGTAGTGCGCCCTGACCGATTCGTCAAGGAGGCCGCAGTAACGGCAGGCCTGAACCAGGCCCCCGAACAGTTCGGGATCGTTGGGATGTCTCTCCCCTTGCCCCAGGAGCCGCACCATGGCCGACCGGGCGTGCCCCGTATCGGTCTCGATCGGCGTATAAAGATTGTGCGCGATGGGCAGGTCCGGACTCAATGCAAATGCGCGGTGAAATGCCCACTTCGCCAATTCCAGGCTCTGCGGTCCCTCCTCGCCGAACTTTTCGAGGGTTCGATAGCACCTTCCCAGACGCGCCCACGCCGGAGCGTAGTCCGGGTCTTCGTCCAGGCATTCACGGTACAGGTCTCGCGCCATCGATAGGTTCTCCATGGTCCGCTCGCGCTGTACGTGGTTCGCGCGCAGGTAGAACTCGTAGGCTCTCGGGGAAGCCGGCACATTGTGCGCCAGAACCCGCCGCTCGCGCTCGGTCAAGCGCAGTACCAACAATTCCACGATGCCATGCACCAGGCTGTCCTGAACCTCGATCAGGTTGTCGAGCCTGGTCTTGCAGACATAAGACCCCACCAGCGTGCCGGAGGGTGCGTGGATCAGTTCCGCAGTGACTCGCACCTGGTCTCTCTCACACAGGATCGTGCCCGCCAGCACCATGTCTACATCCGCTTCCCGCGCGATGTGCCTGGGGTCCGGGTCGGCTTCGGCCAGGCGCGCCGCCAGCAGGCTGGAGCGTACCGTGAGCGAGCGCAGCCCCGCCAGTGCGGCCGAGATCGCCTCGGGCAGGCTATGTTCCAGAAAACCGGCCCGTTCATCACCGTTCCGCACGGTGAATGGAAGCGCGATAAACCGGATGACTCGTTCCGCCGGCGCCTCCTCGTCAACCTGTATTGGAGTTCCCACCGCCGAGCCGGAAGCCCAGGTCTGTGTGACCGGGGGAAGAAAGCGATACCCCAGTTTCGGAACCGTCTGAATATAGGCGCCGGCGGCGCCGGCGTCCGCCAGAACTTTGCGCAGGAGCGAGATCTGACTGGTCAGGCTGCCTTCTTCCACGAAGCTGTCGGACCACAGCGCAGTCATCAGATCTTCCTTTCGCATCAAATGGCCCGGGTTGCGCACCAGCAGCAGCAGAGTCTCGAAGGCTTTGGGTGGAAGGGGCACAACCTGGTTGCCGCGGCGCAGAATGCGTTCGCCGGGCAGGAGCCGGAACGGGCCGAAGGTATAGGATTGCGCTTCCGCCGCCTCAGCACGGGCTTCGGGGCCTCCAGGAACGGCGATTGGACTCGGCGAATTCGGCGACATCCGTTGAGAGTTCATCAGGAAAACATCAGGTTTCGATCAGGACTTGCCCGGTCCACGCCGGTAATACTGTTCTCGTACTGGTCCGGACCAAAAACAGATTTTCGGACCTGAGATCCGTACCAATTCTAGCCTAAACGCAAAGGAGATGGATATGAAACTCGCAACGATCGTAACGCTGGGAATCGTGCTTCTGGGGTCATCCGCATCACTGAATGCCCAACCTGCCGGAACGTCCGAAGTGGTCATGGCTTACATGAATGAGTCGGTTCCCCTATCCGCCACCCTCCCAGGCTTCGATGGTCTCTGCCTTATCTACTACACGCTGGTTGGAGATCTCGACCTGAAGTCCCTGTTCGCGGGGTCCCTGTTCGGCCCCCCGGTCGTCGACAGGGCACACGCTTACTTCATCTGGGCGTCGGACTACAGCGCGCAATTCCTGACCCAAAATGAGGCGTTTACCTCCTTCCTGATTACCCAGGGAACGGCCACCATCTATTACAGCAGCGCGCCCGAACAACGTCGCTTTGACCTCCCGACGGATCGGAGCAGTTGGGGGGAACCCGTGGCCACGTTTGTCAGGAAAGCAGGAATGTTCCAAAGCAGGGATGGCGGAGTCTCGGGCCCGCTCGTTAATACGGCGGTACTGGTGTCGAGCAAACCGTTCCAATTGAACGGGAGAACGTTCGACTTTAAGCACCTGATCCCGTACGGAATGACCTGCTCCGAGACTGCGGATGGAGATTATGAGGCCGGCACCTGCGTCGCGATCGGGAAGTAAGAGACGGATCGCGACTGATAGGTTGCTGCTCAGTGTCGAACAAGCCATGGCGCCCATCCTTCTCACCGGACGGGCGCCGGCTGGGGCTGAACAAGGTCCCGGCGGTCGCGGACAAATCTCCAACGGCTGCGGAGATTACCCGCTCTGGTCGTCCGACGATCGCACGCTGCTCTACATCGGAGTCTTGCGGAGTCGGGCACCGGCGATACTCCTCGGAATCGAGCATGAGCCAGGCGGAATTCATGCTAAACTGACGTTCCGCGATGCTTACCAAAGCGATCTCCATAGTTCTCGGCACTGTCGTCCTGCAATGCGGTATGGACGCACAAACTTCGCAGCCCGCAACTCGCGCGGCGGCTCCGGCGACGTCCAGGCCCCTCGCGAAATATGGTTCGAACCCTGCTGCCGGCAAGACCTTCACCCATGACGGCGTCAAGCTCTATTACGAAGTTTACGGAACCGGCGAGCCTCTTCTGCTCGTGCACGGCAATGGCGGCAGTATCGCCGAGGTCACGGCCCAGATCGATCACTTCCGCAAGCGCTACAAGGTGATCGCCATGGATAGCCGGGACCACGGCAAGTCCGGCGACAGCCTGGACAAAATCTCCTACGAGAAGATGACCGATGACCTCGCGGCGCTGCTCGACCATCTACAAACCGGGCCCGTGTATGTGTTGGGCTGGAGCGATGGCGGCATCGAGGCCCTCCTGCTCGGCATCCGGCACCCAACGAAGGTAAATAAGATTGCGGCTATGGCCGCGAACCTGAACCCGGGCGAGGAAGCCATCTACCCGGAAGTCATTGCCCTCGTGAAGTCCATGATGGGCTCGATGCCGGCCGCCGCCAAAGAAACCCCACAGGGCAAGCGTGAGTTGAAGGTGACGCAAATGATACTCGACGAGCCTCACATCGAACCCAGGGCGCTCGAGGCGATCACCGCGCCCACACTTGTGCTGGCGAGCGATCACGATTTGATTCGCGACGAGCACACCCTCGAGATCTACCACCACATCCCCAACAGCCAGCTCTGTATATTTCCGAACGCAACGCACATGGTCCCTTACGATGATCCCGATCTCTTCAACGCGACCGTCGAACGCTTCTTCCGCGCGCCATTTGCGAAAAAGGATCGCGTCAAGGACTTCCTCAAGTCGTTCGAGGCGATGAAAGCCTCCCAACACTAGGCGGAAGTTGGTCGTACCGGACGGGTCTTGATCGACCACCAGCTCGGTTCCTGGATCGCAGCGCATCCCGAAGTTGGCGGGGCTTCCAATTGGTTAGATTGCAGCTTCAAAGCCCAGCCACCCTCCTCTCCCGCTGGACCGTCGAGGGCGAAGAAAATACGGTCACCAATTCCGCAACATCGGGAGAACCGTGCTCTTCAGAATGTAAGCCGCACTTGAAGATCGATCTTTCGGTTGTAGGTGCTGAGGGCGCCGCCGTGCGCCATCACCATCAGGCCGCCGAGGCTCCTGTATTGGCCGAAATACGGCGACGAGAGATCTCCGTCCGGTGGCGCGTAGTTGGGGTGATTGGCCGCGTTGAGGGTGGAGGCGCTCAGGGTCACGCTGTATTTCCGGCCGGTGTTCGTTGTGAACATGGCGCGCGGCGGCATGGCGCCTCCACCACCGTGCTCGGCAGGGCCGGAATCCGCCATGGCCGTCCGGCTCTCGCGGCCGAACCCCCAGGTCCGCGCAATCCGCAGCGCCAGATTCACCGCCGCTGGACCGCGCCCGTAATTGTGTCCGATGGTCGCGCTGCCCGGAGCCGGGCTCGGATTGAAGCATCCGCTTTCCTGGCAGGCGGCCGGGACCGCGCCGGTGAGCAGGGCGGGGCGCTGGGCGGGATATCCCGTGTCGCCCGGATCGAGGCCTGTAGTGATGTTGTAGGGCAGGCCGCTGTTGGCCACCAGGAACGAAGTGACGGTGAACTTCCACGCCACGGGAAGAGTCGCGCCGATGGCCAACCGGTGCCGCACGTCGCCATAGACCGACGGACCCCATTCGGCGCGCAGATTGTACGGGTCGGCGGGCTGGCCCTCGTTGTTGTCCATGCCGTAGGACAGCGAATAGAATCCGAACAGCATCAGGCCGCGGTAGCTCGCGTTGGTGCTGGCGGTCAACTGGTTCTGGCGGCTGAGACCGGCGGACTCGGTCAGCAGCCGGATCGACGGGTCGCCGAAAGGATAGCCGCCGGCGATCGGCGCGTTGATGTTGCGCACGTCGAGCAGGTGAGTGCCGCGGCTGCCGGTCCAGGTCACGGTGAGGCGCGAGGACGGGTTGATCTGGCGGTCGATTCCCACGCTGGATTGGTACAGGCGCGGGGCCATATTGCGGCTGGAAACAGGCTGCAGTTGTTGCGGCGAGAGATCGGCCTCGAACACGCCGGGCGGCGGGATTTCGGGGAAGAACGTGGGATTGAGGATCAGGTAGGATTGCTGCGTGATGCCGTTGTAGCGAAGCGCGTTGAGCGCGACCGTGAGAGGGACGCGGTCGTAGAAGGTGCCGAAACCGGCACGCAGTACCGTTTTCGCGGGCCGGTTCCCTCGGGCATCCAGACCCCAGGCGATGCCCAGACGCGGCGCCCAGTCACCCAGATCTCCGAGGTTGGTTTGAACTTCGTAGCGCAGGCCGAGACTGACGGTCAGGTTGGGACGCGCGCGCCAGTCGTCGTTGACGAAGAGGCCGGCGTCGGCCTGGCTCACGCGCGTGGTGGGCGTTCCCGAGTTGAGGCTGAATTGCGAAGGCGCGGCGCCGAGTTGCGCGATCTCGGCGCCCGTGTAGCCGGCCTGCTGGAGGGCCATGGTCTGCTGGTACTCGGCCAGCGTGTAAAAGGTAAACGTTCCGGCGAAATTGCCGAGGGCCGTATCGTCCAGCCGCGATTGCCGCACGCGGCCGCCCCACTTGAGTGTGTGGCGCGCCTTCGTGTAGATGGAGGAGTTGGTCAGTTCCCAATTGCCGGTAGTGGAAGCGGAGTTGCCGGTGGACGCTCCGCCCTCCGAAAACGCGCCCAATACGGTGATAGCGGGCGCGGTGTTGTCGGCCGTGTCGCGGACCTCCGAACGCATGTATTGGAAGCGCGTCTCGTTGATGGCCCGCGGGTTGATCACGGCGGTCTCGGTGATCTGCAGCGTGTGCTCGGCCTGGGTTTGCCGATAGGCGCGCGATGCCAGGTTGAAATCGCCCACGCCCTGATTGTCGAGCCCGATGCGCAGCTCCTGGTAGCGGACCACCAGCGTGTTCCGCGGGCTGAGGGCGTAGTCGATGCGCGGGCTGATCATGGTTCGCGATTGGGGCGTCGCCAGCGCGCCGTTGAACGTGGTCGCCAGGATGAAGGCGTTGTCGTCGATCAGGCGCTGCTCCGCATCCAGGGTGAACGCGGCCTTGTTTTTCCGCAGCGGGCCGCTGAGGTCGAGCCCGTACAATTGGGCGCGATACGGAGGCCGGGTGGAGGCGGTGAGCAGCGGGTTGCGCGAATTCAGGCGGTTGTCGTTGTACTGGGCGAAGGCTTGGCCGCGCAACGAGTCGGTGCCGGGCTTGGTAAAGATCTCGACTCGCGCAAAGCCGGGGCGGTCGTACTCGGGCGAGAAGGGATTCGAATTGATGCGCACCTCGCGGATGGCCGCCTTGGGCGGAAGGTTGCCCCCGGTGAAGCCGTCGATGAAGATCTGGCCGCCGTTCGGTCCGGGGGCGGGACCGGCCAGGGCTTGCAACTGCAAGGCGAGCTCGTCGGGGTCGTCGGAGAGAGAGGCAAGCTGACGCCGGCGCATCACGACGGCGCTGCCGTTTCGCTCGGGCTCCGCGCCGACACGGCCGAGCGCGTCCTCCACGTTCACCGCCTCCGTTCTGGTCTGGATTGCCAGTTGCGCGTCGAAGACCATCGGGCGGAAGATCGAGAGATCCGCCTTCTCCGCGGCGAAGCCCTTGGCCAAGATGCTGACCTGGTAGCGACCGGGCGCGAGCGAAGAAAACGCATACTGGCCGGTGTTGCCGGTCCGCGCGCGGCGTTCGCCGCCGGCCTCCTCACCCCGAAGCTGGACGACGGCGCCCGGGACCGCGGCGCCGGAGGGGTCGGTGATGGTGCCGCGCAGGCTGGATTGCGCCCGCGCGGACGCCAGAGACAGAAGCAGTGCCAGGAGGAACGATGCCGGTTTCATTGAAGGATCGCGGGGAGGCTCAGCCCGCCGGGACCCGACAACATGCCGCCGTGCATGCGGGAGATGGCGTCCATGGGGTTGGCGCCGCCGGCCTGCGCCTGCGCCGCCTGAATCAGGGAATCGGCGTTCGCCAGCAGCATGATGGTGGTCAGCTCATCACTGTTGGCGCCGCGCGTGCTGGTCACCACGATCGCGCTGCCCACTTTCACGTCGCCGATAGCGGCCGCCGGAAGGTGCTCGAGAATCTGCTTGATGTCGAACGATTCCGAGTCGCGACCGGGGTACCCCGTTGGGGTCGGAAGCGGCGAGTGCGGCGTCCCCGACATCGCGGCGCGCATATCGGGCAACATCTTGAGTTGCGAGCCGGCGGTCACCCGGACCGTCAGCGTCTTCTTCGTGGCGAGATCCTCGATGCGGATCTCGCGGGCGTCGGGATTCACGGCCATGACGGTGCCGACCTTCGTCAGAAACGTTCCGAACACGATTTCCTCGGCCGCCAGTCTGGTCCCGTCATCGCTCTTCGGGCCGCGTGCCTGAAGCTGGTCGCCCGCTGCGATCTCGCCCAAGACGCTCGGTTGGGCGTCGGTGAACTTCACCGAATCGGGAGCGTAGCGGCGAATCCTGGTCTTCCCCGTGACGGTGATGACGGCAGTCTTCACGCCTTGGGGCGTGCGCTGCTCCAAGGTGACGACGCCGCCGTTGGTCGAAGAAACGATGCCCGAGATGCCGCGCCGCTGCCAATCCAGCCGCTCGGCCTCGTTACGGCGGGCGATGTCGCCGGCTGGGATCAGCACGATGCGGCGCGCCTCCGTCATACCGTCCACGAAGGACACCAGGACGCGATCGCCCAAGGCGATATCAGTGGCCTTGGCGGGCTTGGACTTGGCTAAGCCGCTTTCGCCCGGCGGGATGGTGACGACGTCCGTCTCCGGCCCGACCTTGACCAGCAGCGGCGAACCGCCATCGGGCTTGACCCCGAACTCCAGCGTGTCCACCTGGAACGCCGTTACCGTGCCGAGCACGGGCTTGGGCGCGCTCTGCGCTCCCACCCATGTGGCCGTCCAGGCGCCGCCCAGTTGCGTGGTGCCGCTCATCGAGTCGCCATCGGCCGTGCCGGTGAAGGCGAGGGTCATCTCACCTCCCGGCAGTTCGATGCCGAAGGAGACCTTCTTGCCCTCCACTTTTCCGGAGAGCGCCAGGGCGCCGATCTGCTCAACGGTGTAAGTGCCGGTGATCTTCGAACCGTCCTGTTTCACTTCGAGATCGCCTTTTACGACGCCATGCGGCGTGTCCACGGACATTTGCCACTTGCCCGCGACGCTGGCGCTTTCCTGCGCGTACAGGAGCGCGGACAGAACGGCAAGAAAAACTGCGGATCGTTTCATCACAAGTTTACTCATGAGGCAAGGGTACGGGCTCGGAAGACGCAGCTCAACGCGAAAGTGCGGAGCGCGGATGGATGCTCGCGAGCGCGGAATTTCGAGCGGCGAGCGAGCGGTAACTCCGGCGGTCTTGCCGCCGGCCCGCTGCGGCGAGCGAGCCGCCTACAGGCCCGGAATGCGCTGCCGCAACGCTCGGGCCTGGCGCTCGCTGACCACGATCTCGGTGGCCGCGGCGTCCGGCATGATCAGCAGGAAGCCGCTTTTGAAGTACGGTCTGATCTCTTTGATGCGGTTCAAATTCACCAGCACCTCACGGCGCGCGCGGAAGAACAGCTCGTTGGGAAGGCCCGATTCCAGCTCCGAGAGCTGATAGTTCACCCAGAATGTCTCCGTCGCCGTGTGCGCTTTCACCACGCCGTCTTCCACCTGAAACCAGAAGATCTGCTCGGGAGCCATCAGCACCAGGCGGTCGCGTTTCCGGCACACGATCTGGCGGAGGGTCTTGGTGGATTCGCGCGCGACTTCGAGGATGTGCTCCCGCTCGCCGGCGCCGAGCTTGCGGGCGCGATCGACGGCCTGGGCGAGGCGCTCCGGTTCGACGGGCTTGAGCAGGTAGGCCAGGGCGTTGGCTTCGAAGGCGGCCAGCGCGTGCTGGTCGTACCCGGTGGCGAAGATCACGTAGGGCGTCACGGTTGGCGGGATGGATTGCAGAACCTCGAAGCCCGTGAGCCCCGGCATCTCGATATCGAGGAAAAGGAGCTCGGGCTGAAGGGCTTCGATCTTCTGCACGGCTTCGAGACCGTCACGCGCTTCGCCCACCACCTGGATCTCCGGATGCGCGGCCAGCAGGCGCCGCAGCCGCGCGCGCGCCGGCTCCTCATCGTCCGCGATGAAGGTTCTCATATTGCCTCAGCCAGCGGGATGAGGACCGTCGCACGGCTGCCTCCTCCCTCGCGCGGATCGAGCGTGACGCTGGCCCGATCGTGGTACAGCGTGTTCAGGCGCTCGGAGACGTTTGCCAGGCCGAGACCTCGCGATTCACCGCGCCGGGCAGGCCCGAGTCCATCATCCTCCACTCTCAGGCAGACGTGGCTATCCTCCGCGCGCGCGGAGATCCACAAACGGCCCGGGCCGGGCTTCGGTCCCAAGCCGTGCTTCAGGGCGTTCTCCACCAGGGGCTGCAGGATCAGTGAAGGAATCGCCGCGCCGGCGATCTCCGGAGCCATATCGATTTCGACGTGCAGGCGGTCCCCGAAGCGCGCCTCCTCGATGTAGAGGTAGGTGCGCAGGAATTCGATTTCGTCGCGGATGGAAGTCAGCGGGCGGCTGGAGTGCGCCAGCACGTGCCGGAATACGCTGGCGAGCCGCAGTGTCATGGCCTCGGCGCGCGTTGGGTCGCGGACGATCAGGTCGGCGATGGTATTCAGCGAATTGAAGAGGAAATGCGGATTGACCTGGGCGCGTAGGGCGCTCAGCTCGGCTTCGGTCACCTGTTGGACGAGCAACGTTTCGCGGCTTTGCCGCTCGACGGCCTCGCGCTCGCGGTCGAGCGTGTCGAGCCGCTGGCCGCACTGCGCGGCGATGGCGCGCAGGTAGTTGAGGTCGTGCGTCACCAGACCCCGGCGAACGGAACCGGGAGCGACGAGCAGGAGGTGGCTGACGCGTCCTCCTGAGGCGATGGGGATCAGCAACTCGACATCGGGCAGGGGCAGCCGGCCGCGCAGCGGATGGTCGCGGCCCAGTTCGATGGTCTCTCCTTCCAGCATGCCGGCGGGCCACTCGGATGGCGGCAGGCGGCCGGCAGCGATGAGCCGCGCGCCGCTCAATTCCAGGGGGCGCATAGCGGCGTCCTCAATGGCGGCGGCGATTTCGGATTCCCGTTGCAGGTTGCGCAGACGGTTCGCCAGGCGCCGCGTTTCGGCGCGATAGTCCGGCGTGTGAAACAGCAAACGGTTGAGGCCCGTGCCGATCCGCTCGTCCATGAAGGTGAACGAAAGCAGCACGAGATTGGCAAAAAGGATCACCAGGAAGACATGCGCGGCCGCGGGGGATGGCGTGCGGTGGGCCAACTGCAGCACCGCCCAGGATTGCGCGATGAGGGTGAGGACCGAGGCCCACAGGCCGGCCAGCAGGATGCGCACGCCATAGCGGATAAAGACGTCTGCGAAGCGGAAGCGCGCGAAAAGCAGAAACGCGCAGAGAAGCACCAGCAGGACCAGGTGCGCTCCGATGGCCCCCAGGTGTGCGTTCGAGTGGCGCGCGAAAGTGATGGTGAGGGCGGCGCCGCATACGGCGGAGACGATCACCAGCGAAGGTACATACACCGCCCGGGGAGTGGAATCGCGCCGCAGGGAGCTGACCGCTCCCAGGAGTAGCAACAGCGCGGCGTTGTACGCGGAGGCCAGCATCTCGGTGCGAGGCGGGAGCGCGGCGGACCACAGCAGAACCGCGATCAGCCCGGCGCAGAGGCACGCGGCAATCCGCAGAACGCGGGGAGAGCGCCAGATGGCCAGCACCGGGATGGGGAAGGCCGCGACACCCGAGAACTGCACGGCCCGCGCCACGAACGCCGAACGGGATCCAGCCGGAATGCCGGCGGCCGCGAGCGCCGCGTACGCCAGGCCGCCGGCGCTCCACAGAAAGGCGCACGCGGCGAAGACGATATTGGCCCGCGGCGTCCCCGGGAGCTTGGCTGCGCGGAGGGTCAGCACCAGAAGCAGGACGGTGATCAGCAGTCCCGTGCTGAGACCGATCAGATCTCCAGCGGAAAAATCGCTGGGCGTGGCGATTGGATGCAATGCATCCATCAGAATAGCTACGGGCGTCGGCGAGCGTCTAGCCTCGGGGGGCGGGCGCGGAAAATCGGGCGGTGAGCGCGGATTGGGGGGCTGACCTGCGCCGGCCTCACCCTAAGAGATCCACCAGGCTGGACTGCATTTCATTGGCGATCTTGAGGACGTCGATGTTCGTCGCGAAGGCGTTCTTTGCGGAGAGGAGTGAGACTGTCTCAGCGGACAGGTCCACGGTGTCGACGTTGGTTCCGGTGGAAGTTGCTCCGGTGGAGGCCAGGCGGCCGGCGGCCTGACCGAATTGGGCCTGGGCTTGTTCCAGGCCTTGTAGCGCGATAGCAGAGATGTCCACGGGATACTTATCGGCCAGGGGGGCGGTTTTTTCAGGCGGATTGAGGGACAATAGCGGGTCCGGGAGGAGATTTCCATGAAACGCAGTGAATTTCTTGTGTCGCTGGCGGGAGGCGCGCTTGCGGCTCCCGCGATGGCAGCGCCGATGGCAGCGCCGGACGAAGGTCCGTTTCCGAGCACCAGCATCGAGGTGGAACGAGCCCAGCCCGGCAAGCCGCATGCGGGCAAGGTGCTGGCGGCCATCCAACCGCATGCCGACGATCTGCCGATCTTTGCCGGCGGGCTGGTTCTGAAACTGATGAACGAGGGCTACAAGGGCTACCTGATCCGCACGACGAACGACGACCACACGGGCCCGGGAAGTGTCGGGGAAGGCGTGCTGGCCAACGAGCGCGACAATTTCGCGGTGGCGCGCTCTTTCGGGCTGGAGAAGGTGTACGACCTTTACTATCGCAATCACATGCTGGATGCCGTCTCTCCACTGGAGCTGCGGGTACGGCTGATCTTCCTTTTCCGCCTGCTGAAGGTGGACACGGTGATCTGTTACGACCCGTGGGGGCACTACGAGGAGAATCCGGATCACTACGTCACGGCGAGCGCGGTGGAGGCGGCGTGCTGGATGGCGGCCGGGGCGAAGGATTATCCGGAGCATTTCGACGCCGGATTGAAGCCTCATGCGGTGAGGGAAAAGTATTACTTCTCGCGCGGCCCGGAGTATGTCAACCGGGTGGTGGATATCAGCGGCCAGGTGGAGGGCAAGATCGCGGTTAACATACTGAATGGCGCGCAGGGACCGGGAGGGCAGAACGGCGCGCAACTGCGGCGGAGGTTGGCCGGGCAGGGCTTGCGTCTGCCGCTGCTGGGGGACGATGACGAGACGGCGAACCGCGAGTACGTCCGCCAGTTCGTGCTGGACCGCGATGCGGAAATCGGAAAGAGGTTCGGATTGAACTATGCCGAGGCATACCACTACATCGGGCCGGAGCCGGACAAGGTCAGCGACTTCGTCC
>Ga0116223_10001299_pt1 | contig 26130 bp, 20 predicted proteins | sample Sb_taG_3_FD_90092 | JGI IMG/M metagenome (GOLD analysis project Ga0116223, IMG submission 90092) | Peat soil microbial communities from Weissenstadt, Germany - Sb_50d_a_PC metaG | ecosystem: Environmental > Terrestrial > Soil > Wetlands > Peat | place: Germany: Weissenstadt | collected 2010-09-21 | reverse complement strand
TCTTGGACAGGAGACGCTAGCTCAAAACGCGAGACCTCAACCTCAAAGCTCCAGTTTCGGCGTCGTAAATCCCCTGTTTGCAATACGGGTCGCTATTTTTGTCCGTGTTTAGGACAACAGTGGCCCACACGCCTCCTCGATTACCTTCGCCATTGCGTGGCGTTCGAGGAAGACGACCGGACCGGCCAGATCATCAAGAAGGTGGCGGGTTACCACCAGTTCCGGGCCGTCCGAGAGGCGCGAGCGACGGTGAAGGCGGCGCTGAGGCCGCCTGCGGGTAGCGGAGACGGTCGGGGTGGCGTGATCTGGCATACCCAAGGCTCAGGCAAGAGCCTGACGATGCTCATGCTCGCCGGTGCGCTGATCGGCGACGCGGATCTGGCAAATCCAACGATCGTCGTGGTGACCGACCGCAACGACCTGGACAATCAGCTCTTCGGCACTTTCGCATCCGGTCGCGCGTTGCTGCGGCAGACGCCTGAGCAGGCCGAGAGCCGAAAAGATCTGGCTGAAAAGTTAAATCGAGCTTCCGGCGGTGTGGTCTTTACCACCATTCAGAAGTTCGAGGAGCGAGGCGATCCCCTCAGCGAGCGGGCGAACATCGTCGTTCTCGCCGACGAGGCTCATCGCAGCCAATACGGGTTCGTTGAGGGCGGTGCGCGGTGGATGAGGGATGCCCTGAAAAACGCTACGTTCGTCGGCTTCACGGGAACGCCGCTGGAGCGCGACGACCGCAGCACACCGGCGGTGTTTGGAGACTATGCGGATATTTACGACATCCGCCAGGCCATCGAAGACAATGCCACCGTTCCGATCTACTACGAGATGCGGCTCGTGAAGCTGCTGCCGGATGAGCAAGGAATCACCGAAGCGGAAAGGTTGCTCGGCGCCGCGGCCGAGGCCGACAAGGAAGGTCGCAACGTCCCCTACGACATAGAGGTGCCGCTTGAGGATCTCGTCGGGGCACGAGAACGGTTGAAGATCGTCGCACGCGAGATTGTGGGGCATCTTGAGAAACGTCGTGAGGTCATTGAAGGGAAAGCCATGGTGGTCTGCATGAGTCGTCGCATCTGCATGGACCTCTGCGATGAAATCGTAGCATTGCGCCCGGATCGGCACGCGGACGAGGACGATGCCGGCTTCGTGAAGGTGGTGATGACCGGTTCGTCAAGCGAGGACGAGCGAATCGCGTTCCATGCCCGTACGAAGGGGCGTCGAGAAGCACTTGCGCGGCGGTTCAAAGATCCAGAGGATGACTTTCGGCTGGTGGTCGTCTGCGACATGTGGCTGACGGGCTTTGACTGTCCACCGATGCACACGATGTACCTGGACAAACCGCTCGCGGGTCACAATCTGATGCAGACGATCGCGCGGGTCAACCGCGTCTTCGGCGAGAAGCCCGGCGGCATAGTAGTGGATTTCCTTGGTATCGCGGACGAACTCCGAGACGCGGTGCAAACGTACACGCAGGCCGGCGGCGAGGGCAGCCCTGTCGAGGGGATCCAGGACGAGGCCGTGCCAGTCATGCAGCAGCAGTACGAAGCTCTAAGAGATTTCTTCAATGGTTTCGACTACGGGGGATTCGTTCTGGGAAACGAGGCGGCACAGTTGCACGCGATCACGGCTGGTACGGACTATGTTTTCAAGCAAGACGACGGCAAGAGACGCTTCATGACTATGGTCACCGGCCTGTCAAAGGCTTTTGCGCTGTCGGTACCCCGAGAGGAGACCGAGGCTGTCCGAGACCATCTCGCCTATTTCCAGGCTGTGCGGGCGGCGATCCGCAAGCGGCTTGCAGACGACGGCCCGCCTCCACCGCCGGACGCGCGGGCGGCGGTGCGCCAGATGATCTCGGGCGCGATTTTGTCCGATGGTGTCATCGATCTGTTCCGGGCGGCCGGTCTCCCCGAGCCAAACGTGGGCATCCTCTCCGAGGACTTTCTCGAGCGACTCGCGGCACTACCGCACAAGAACCTGGCGCTCGAAACGCTGCGCAAGCTGCTTACTGACCAGATCCGTGCCCGCGAACGAGTGAACATTGTGCAGTCCCGATCATTCCGCGAGTCGCTAGAGACAACCCTCACGGGATACACGAACCGCGCCATCACCACTGCGCAGGTCGTCGAGGAACTGATCGGCCTTGCTCGGACGATCCGGGAAGCCGTCCACCGCGGAGAGGAATCCGGACTGAGCGAAGCCGAGGTTGCGTTCTACGACGCTCTCGCTGACAATAGCTCGGCGCGCGGGGTCATGCAGGATGATACGCTCAAGCTGATCGCCCACGAACTTGCCGACCGAATTAAGGCCAAAGCTTCACTCGACTGGACGCAGCGCGAGACCGTGCGAGCGGACATGCGCAGAACGGTCCGACGCCTCTTGACTAAGTATGGCTATCCGCCGGATGCTCAGGAAGCTGCCACCCAACTGGTCATCCGCCAGGCCGAGTTGATGGCAGAAAGTATCGTTGAGAGTTAACGCGCTCAGCCGACGCGGTCCGCGAGGTACGACCTCAAATCGGGGCTCACAATGGCGAACCGGTTCCCGCACCACCAGCATTGCCACACTTCCAGGCGTTGCTCGGTAAACGCTATCTCGTATTTCACAACTGATTCTCCGGTGTCCGCGCGGCGAAGCAAGCACATGGGCGGAACCCCCTTCGGCTGATTACCCGCCTAAAGCCGCCCGGTGCTTACCTCAAGTTGGCCCCAAACGGTCTTCGAGGAACTCTGCCCCGGATTTCTCACCATAAGTCGGCCCGCTGCCTCAGATCGTGCGCCAGCACGACCACCCAGTCGCAAAGCCCCTCCGGCAGATCTACCCAGCGTCCAAATCGCCGCCAGCACAACCGGCCCTTTCCCTAACCGTTCCCCTCCAAAACACCTCCAAGTCCACCCCGCCCAAAAACCCGGTCACAAATTTTGCCCCAAAATTTTCTGAATGATTTCAACCACTTCCGGATCTCAAAGCCCGAAATGCCGATGTCGACGTATTAGCGTGAAATTGAGAGGAACTGATGCAACCCAATCCCTTCGCCAAATTCGTCGCCATCGTCGAACCCTTCCTCCCCTTCACCGCCGAATACGGACAAACCTTCCTCCGCATCCGCCTCGACTGCGGAGGCTTCTTCACCCTCCCCGTCCGCTCCCGCGACTTCCACGCCTGGTATTTCTTCCAGTTCTCCGGTCGCTACGACTACCTGCCCACCCCCCGCGAATTCCGCGCCGTCATCGATCACCTCGAAGCCCGCGCCGAGCACTACGACGCAAACTGCCGGCGCCTCCCCGTCTTTCGCCGCGTCGGACGTCTCGGAGCCCGCGGCCTCCCCAGCCAGATCCTCCTCGACCTCGCCAATCCCATGCGCGACCTCGTCGAAATCTCTCCAGACGGCTGGAAGACCACCGCCGGCCCCGACATTCTCTTCCACACCTCCCGCTCCACCCTCTCAATCCCCGAACCCGTCCGCAGCCCCCAAGCGCCCGCGCCCAGCCCGCTCGACACGCTGCGCTCCTGCCTCAACCTCCCCTCCCGCCCCGCCTGGCTCCGCTGCCTCGCCTGGCTCCTCTCCGCACTCCGCCCCTCTGGCCCCTACCCCTTCCTCATCATCCAGGGCCCTCCCAGCTCCGGCAAATCCTTCGCCGCCCGCGTCCTCCGCTCCATGATCGATCCCAGCTCCGCCCCCCTCACCGCCACTCCGTCCTCCGTCCGCGACCTCATCACCCTCGCTCGCCTCAACTGGGTCCTCGCCTTCGATCACATTTCCACCCTCTCCCCGCTCCTCGCCGATGCCCTCTGCCGCCTCTCTTCCGGCCTCGGCGCCACCTTCCGCGAGGCCCCCGGCCCCGCTCACGAGCCGCTCCAGCAATCCTACAAGCGCCCCATTCTGCTCACCGTCACCGAGCGCTGGGTCTGCCCCGCCGATATCGCCAAACGCGCTCTCGTCGTCACCCTCCCGCCTCTCACTTCCGAAACCCGCTCCGAAGACAGCCTTCTCTCCATACTCAGCCCCGCCTGGCCGGCCATCGTCGGGGCCCTCTGCACAGCCGTCAGTACGGCTCTCAGCCGTATGCCCACATTGAAACAGCCTACCGGACCCTACGCCGACGCACTCGCCTGGGCCATGGCCGCCAGCCCCGCCCTCGGCTGCACCGAGGAAGAAATGCAGCTCGGCTTCGCTCCCCCGCCCCTGCCCCATCCCATTGTCGAGGCCGTCCGCAACCTCCTCGAGCAGCGAAAGCGTTGGACCGGAACCGCCACTGAGCTTCTGGACCTCCTGGAACCCTCCGTGTCCCTTCAGACCCCCAGCGCCGCCTCGCACCATCTCCGAAACTCCGTGCTGACCCTGGCCGACAGCGGTATCGAGTTGAAATTCCGCCGCTTACACCAAGGCGCCCGCATTATCGACCTCCGCCAGGATCCGGGAGACGGCGATTGTACAAACGACCTCCAATCGCCGTCTCCCGATTTCGATGCCTCTCCGCAACCCACAGAAACAGAGGAGCTTAAAACGTCATGAATATTAAATCGACATCTCGGAATATTTGCGTCACACATCACCCCTATACCAGACCTCCAGGCCTGATTTTCTGTTATTATGGTGTTTTCCGGGGGGTGTAGTGTTTTTCATCACTCATAGAGAGCAATTTGGTCCAACAACCTTTCTCTGGGACGTGAACGCGCCGGACGTGGCGCGAGCGGCGCGTCCCGGTCACTTCATCATGGCTCGTATCGATGAGCATGGGGAAAGAATTCCGCTGACTGTTGCAGATTTCAACGTGAGCCGGGGCACCGTGACCGTCGTGATCCAGGCGGTCGGCAAGACCACGCTCGAGATGATGGCGCTACGCGAAGGCGACGCCATTCTGGACTTCATCGGGCCGCTGGGCCTGCCGAGCCACATCCGGAAACTGGATGGCACCGTGGTGCTGGTGGGAGGCGGGCTGGGCGTCGCTCCCATCTATCCGCAACTGCGCGAGTACAAGAGCCGCGGCAATCGCACCGTTTCAATCGTGGGCTTCCGCAATCGGGACCTGGTGTTCTGGGAAGACCGGTTCCGCGAGGCGAGCGACGAGATGGTTGTCACCACGGACGACGGCAGCTACGGCCGCAAAGGGTTTGTCACCCACGCATTGGCAGACATCCTGAGCCGCGAAAAAGACGTGCGCGAGGTGGTCGCTATCGGGCCCATCCCCATGATGAAAGCCTGCTGCGAAGTGACTCGCACCTTAGAGATACCCACCATCGTGAGCTTGAACTCGATCATGGTGGACGGAACGGGAATGTGCGGATCGTGCCGCGTGACCATTGGCGGAAAAATGAAGTTCGCCTGCGTGGATGGCGCCGATTTCGACGGCCACCTGGTCAACTTCGATGAGCTCTCCTTGCGCCAGAAGCGCTTCGTGCGCGAGGAAAAGGCCGCCCTGGACCGCTACCGCTCGGAATCGGCCCAGATGGCCAGCCTCAAGGTCGCCGCCGATTCCAACGGGCAGCCGCGCTCCGCGTGCGAGCTTCCGGTGCCCGTAGAGCTCCCGCCGGGCCCGCGGCTGCCCAAGAACATCAAGACCATTCCGCCGGAGCGCGCCCCCATGCCGCACCAGCCGCCGGAAGTGCGCGCCCATAACTTCAACGAGGTGGCGCTCGGCCTGGATCTCGAAGGCGCCCTGCACGAAGCCGAGCGCTGCCTGCGCTGCAAGAAGCCGCGCTGCATCCCCGGCTGCCCCGTGGGAATCGATATCCCCGGCTTCATCGCGGCCATCCAGCAGAAGGACATCAAGCGCTCGTACCAGATTCTGAAGAGCACCAACGCGCTTCCCGCGGTCTGTGGCCGCGTCTGCCCGCAGGAATCGCAGTGCGAAGCGACGTGTGTGGTGGGCGCGAAGTTCAAGCCGGTGGCCATCGGGCGGCTGGAGCGATTCGTCGCCGATGCCGCCATGGGCCGCGGATGGGACGAGTTCCCCGCGATCCATGGCCCCCTCCAGAAGGCCGTCCAAAAGAAGGCCGCGATCGTCGGCTCCGGGCCCGCCGGCCTGGCCTGCGCCGGTGAGCTGGCGCGGAACGGCGTCAAGGTGACGGTCTTCGAAGCGCTGCACGTGGCGGGCGGCGTCCTGAAGTACGGGATTCCGGAATTCCGCCTGCCGGACATGATCATCGACGCCGAGATCGAAAACCTCAAGAAGATGGGTGTGGAGATCCGGCTCGACACCATCATCGGCAAGCTCTTCACCATTCCCCAACTGGTCACCGGGATGGGCTACGACACGGCGTTTGTCGGAACCGGCGCGGGGTCGCCGAAATTCGCTGAGATTCCCGGCGAGGCATTCAACGGTGTCTTCTCGGCCAACGAATTTCTGACGCGCGTGAACCTGATGCGCGGCTACCGCCAGCCTCTCTACGATACGCCGGTCGGCATGGGCAAGCGCGTGGCCGTGGTGGGCGCCGGCAACACTGCCATGGATGCCGCGCGCGTGTCTTTGCGGATGGGCGCGGAGTCGGTGACCATTGTCTACCGCCGTACGCGCCGCGAATCGCCCGCGCGCATCGAGGAGCTGGAGCACGCCATCGAAGAGGGCATTCAGTTCCTGTGGCTCACCGCTCCCGTGGAGATCATGGGCGATGCCACCGGATGGGTCACCGGCATGCGCTGCCAGAAGATGGAGCTGGGCGAGCCGGATGCTTCGGGGCGCCGCCGGCCCGTGCCCGTCCAGGGCTCGGAATTCCCGCTCGATGTGGACACGGTGATCTACGCCCTGGGCACCACCGCGAACCCCATCATCGCGCAGACCACTCCGGGCCTCGAAGTTAACCGGTGGGGCTACATCCAGGTGGACGAAAACACCGGGATGACCTCGATTCCCGGCCTGTTCGCCGGCGGCGATATCGTCACCGGCGCGGCCACCGTGATTCTGGCCATGGGCGCCGGCAAGCGGGCGGCCAGGAGCATGCTCGAATACATGGGAATTCTGACGCCCGATGCGCCTGAACTGGCGCCGGCGGGGAGAAACTGACATGCCATCCTCTTGTCCCAAATGCCGCAGGGTTCTCGAAGAAGACGAGATCTGCTGCGCACAGATCCGCTACACGTGGCGCTGCAAAAGCTGCTTCAAGCTGACCAGCGGCTTCGCCATCCCGTACGGGAAGTGCTTCCTGTGCGGCGGCGAGTTGGAGGTGATCCCGAGCCGCGACCTGGGCGACTCCATGCGCTTCCGCGCCATCCGCGACGCCGTGCAGTTCGAGCTGAACTCCTTCCACTTTTACAAACTGGCTCGCGACAAGGCCGGCTCGGCCGTGCAACGAGCAGTCCTCGAGCGGTTGTACGAGGCCGAGCTCGACCACCTGCACGAGCTGGAAGAGAAGTACCACGCCCACCTGGATCGCGAAGTCGTGGAGCTTTCCGCCAACGAAGAAACCTTGCTCTCCAACTGGTTGTTCCAGGGAATCCACCTGGCGGAAGATTCCCACATTTCCGAGCTGTACCAGGTGGCGCTCGAAATGGAGCGCCGCACTCGCGACCATTTCCAAAAGCTGGCTAGGGAATTGCCCGCTGGTCTGGAGAAGGATCTCTGCGCCGAGCTGGCGGCGGAGGAAGACGAGCACGTCGCGTTGCTGGAAGGCGAGCTGGAGCAGATAGGCTGAGGTTAGGTGGGGCAGGCTTCAGTATTTCCAGCCCTGCTGAGCCAACGCCGGGCCTTTGAACATCCGGTGCTCGTGCCAGCCGGGCTCGCGTATATGGAGCCGGTAACCAGCCTGTTCCAGTGCCGCCGCGTACTCGGTTTCCTCGGCGGAGTCGGCCACCACGAGCAGGACATCTATAATCGGCTTGGCCGGGAGGCCGGGAACCGAGGTCGATCCCTCCACGTAAAGTATCCCTCGGACGCAGTTTCCCGTGGCCGCGTCATACTGGTAGTTTGTCCGCCCCTGTCATCAAACCGCCGCGCCACGCCTGGGCTCAGTGGATCGGCCCGGAGACTCTCATTTCGCAGGTTCGCGGCACGGCTCCGTTTCTGGAGCCGCGGCTGCCCGCCAGCGAACCCGGCCGTCTCATCGAGCACGGCCACTCGCCCGATGGCTTCCTGCGCATTCTCGCCAACTGGGAGAACATCCTGCACTCCAACCTCAAGTGGGAGGAGCAGTTGCAGGACTACTTCGCCCTCTGCCTGGCCTGTCACCACGCGACCGTCGCCACGTTCGTGCCCACCGATGTCGATACCAAGATCCGCGGCATCGTCTGGCGCGAATCGCGCGACCCCGATGTATTGCGGCCCATGCTGCGACTGGCCCTTCGCTCGCGCGCCTGGACGGAAGACGGCATCTCGATCCGCGCCATCCGCGGCGTTAGCGGCCACAACGGGGAACAGTGGAGCGCCATTGCCGCCGGCCTGGGCCGCCTGCTCGAGCTCGGCGATACCGCTGCAGCCGAAGAAGCGCAAGCCGCCATCGAAGCCGAGATCGATCGGGAACAGGCCGTCTTCGATCGAGTCGCCGCCGAACGCGACGCCGAGCTCGACCTGTTGCGCCTCTCGATGACCCTGGCGCACAACCGCGGCGATTTGACTCAAGGCATGGGTTTCTGGAAGCGCACGCCGCTCACCGCCCCGGTCATGGACCATCTCTCCGAGCGCGGGCGCTTCGCGTTCGCCGTTCGGGTGTATCAACACACCGGGCTCTCGGCCGAGGGCCACCGGCATTATCCCCTGCGCGCGGTGAAGGCGCTGCGCCGCTCGCCGGCCACGCTGCTCCCGCTCTCCCCGTTTCTGGACGAGTGGGGCGGCGTGGTGGCGCATCTCGAAGAGAGCCACGAGGTGCTGGCGGCGCTGGTGGGCGGTTGTGAGAAGGTCCAGGGACAGCAAGGCTACTACCGTGCGATCGCCGGTATGCGCGCCGCCTCCCCAGGCGCTTTCGAACGCATGGCCGCGCGCATGCCCAACGCCGCGCAGCGTCTGCTCCGCGGCGCCGAGCTGCGCAAGCTCATCGACGTGCCTCGGGTTTCCTTCGAATCCATGATGCGCAAGCGCGCGCGCGCGGCGCTGCATGTCTGCGGTACACCACCCAGGCCGAAGTGATCACCGCGATCGTGCCCGCCGCCAGCTTGCCTTCGAAGAGCCAGACGTTGGTAATCTCGGCGGTGGGCACTATGGAACAAACAATTGCCAGCACCGTAACGGCCCACCCCGAGATCGCGCTCAGCCGCTTGCCGGCCTTCCAGGCGCTGCCGAAGATGTAGAGGTATGGCAGGAATCCCGTGATCACCATCAGCGATACCAGCTCGTCGTAAGCCACGCGTAGGGTGTCGCCGAGTTGGTAGGCGGCCAGCAGGAAGGTCGCCACCGCTCCCAGCGCCAGGATGGAAATGTAGGGCGTGCCCCACCGTGGATGAATTCTGGCGAACGCCTTTGGCAACAGGTGATCGACTCCCGCGACGAACGGAAGGCGCGAGGTCGCGGCGCCTAGTCCGCCAAATTGCCCCACCCCGCAGGCCAGAATCATCAGTGCGGCGAGCGGCGACAGCCACGCGGCGCCCAACACCGTGCCGGCCGCCACCGAGACATCTCCAAGCCCGCTCAGCTCGTTGATCTTCTCGGGGCGAAGAATCACCAGAAGGGAAATTGTTCCGAGCGAGTAGAAAACGGTGGCAAACGCGGAAGCCATCCACGCCGCGCGCGGCAGGGTGCGCTTCGGATCGTGGATCTCCGCTCCCATCGAACCCGCGGCCTCCATTCCCGACATGCCATAGGCAATGGAGGCCGCCCCGAAAGTCAGCGTTCCCCAATCCCACTTGGGCCAAATGTGGATGGGCGTCGCCGTGCCCTGCCGCGTCCACACGATCGCCGCGGTGGCAACCAGGAGGACGCCCAGCAGCCATGTGGCCGCGGCGCCGGCATTCTGTGTCCATTTGCCGACCTTGAGTCCGACCAGGTTGGTCCCGAGCGCGATCCAGATGGCCAGTAATGCCACCGTCAGCAAATAGAATCGCTGGTCGCCCAGGTGCGCATACGAGGATCCCAACGTGTAGAACCCCGCCCGCATGTAGAAAATGGCGGCCGTGGGGAACCAGCAGGCGATCCCCATCCAGTACGTCCAGAAGCCCAGGAATCCGTGCCATGGCCCGAAATCGGCGCGCGTCCAGGTATACAGTCCGCCCGCTCCCGGGTACTTCGCAGTGAGCGCCGCCACGGCCACCGACAGCGGCACCACGAAAAATACCGCGGCCATCAGCCAGAGCGTGACGGACCCTGGGCCCGCGTGCGCCGCGGCGGGAATCCAGCGCGCGCCTACGATGCAGGCGATGCAAAAGAACGTGAGATCGCGGAGGCCCAGTTCCCGCTTGAGCTGAGGCTCAGACACGGACCGTTTCTTTCGCCAGTTCGATCCCGATGCGGCGCAGTCCTTCGCTGAGAAACTCCGGCTTGCCGCCCAGCCATATGCGGAGGAAACCTTCAACGCCGAGTTGAATTCCCGGCACGATCAGCACGCTTTGGTTCATGCGAATGCGCTCGCACAGCGGGTAGCTGGGTGCATCCGAGTTGTAGCGCATCAGGCACAGCGCGCCCGCGCGCGGCTCGCGGAACGTGAGGAAGCCGCCGAAACCCGCCACCCACTCGCGCATGATCGGCAAGTTGTGCTGCAGGATGGTTCGCGTGCGCGCGTAGAGCTTCTCACGGTTCTCCGCCCGCACCGCGACGCGCGCCACGGCATCCGAAATCTTGTTGGGCGCGATGGTGAGGTAGTCGTGCTGCGTCCAGCACTCGGCGATGACTTCCTTTGGGCCGACGATCCAACCGATGCGCACCCCCGGAATGCCATACGCTTTGGAAAGCCCGCTGGTGACGATGACGCGATCGCTCATGCCCCAGAAACTCGCCGTGCGCTCGCAATAAATCTCGGCGCCTTGGTAGACTTCGTCCGCCAGAAGCCAGGCGCCCGTCGATTCGCAGCGCTCCACGATGCGCTTCATGGCGTCCGGCGACAGCACCGAGCCGCTCGGATTGTTGGGATTCGAAATGTAGACCAGGCGCGTGCGGTGGTTGACGGCGCGGTCGAACTCGTCCCAGTCCGGCTCCCAATCCTGGTCGATCCGCAGGTGGAAGCGGTTCACCTTGGCGCCGAGGCTCCTGGGCAGCCCCCAGTACTGCATGTAATTGGGAACCTCGAAGGCCACTTCGTCGGCCTCGCGCAGCAGCGCGAGGGCCAGCAGGTAGTTGGCTTCCGAGGTGCCGTTGGTGACCTCGATGTGGTCGGGAGTGGCGCCGGGGTAGATGGCGGCCAGGCTTTCGCGCAGCGGGATGGTGCCGTTCGACTGGCTGTAAGTGAGGGGTGTGTCCAGGATGCTCTCGATATCCAGCCCCATTTCGCCCAGCTCGCGAAGGCTGACGGGCCGCACCCCGCTCTCGCTCAGGTCCATCTCCACGACGTTCTCCCACGTCGATTGCATCCGCTCCATTTCAAACTGTTCGATCTTCATTCTCGTATCGGACCGGCCGGGGCCGGGGCGCCGCTCCTCTCGTAGCAGTACTCCGCAATGTACAGATCTTCCACCCCAAGGCCCGTGAAGTCACACACCGTGAGGCCATCCGGGTGCCAGGGACGCTCGCAGAAGGTCCCGATCTCCACCGCACGCTCCCACGCTTCGGGAGCATGCTGCAATTCTCCCAGCTTCTCACATTGCCGCCGCGAATCCACCAGAAGGAGCGCGGCGCGGCGCAGAATTTCCGGATCGAGCTCCTGTTTGCCGGGGGAGTCGGACCCCACCGCGGAAATGTGCGTCCCCGGCTTCAGGTCGGCAGCCGACAGGAGCGGCTGGTGCGACGCGGTGCACGTGACGATCAGCCGGCACTCGCTCGCCACCCGGCCCGGCGAATCCGCCACCAGCACTTCGGCCCGAGGCAGCAGCGTCTGTAGATCCGTGCGGCACTCCGTGGCGCGCTGCGGTGTGCGGCCCCAGATCCAGACGGTCCGCAAGTCGAGCACCTCGGCATGCAGCTTCGCTTGCAGGCGTGCCTGGACGCCGGTGCCGAGGATTCCGATGGCCGTGTCCGTGCGCTGCAACTCGCGAACCACCATGGCCGCGACGGCAGCGGTACGGACGTCGGTGAGATGGCCGGCGTCGCAGAGGACGGCCACCGGCTCGCCGGTCTCGGCGGAAGCCAGCAGCATCATGCCGTTTCCGGTGGAGAGGCCGCGCGCCACATTCCCCGGAAACGTGCTCGCAATTTTGAGCGCGAAGTACCGGCCGCCGCGCCGATAGCTGGACTTGATGTGGACTTCGCCCTCGACCGGTGCGATGTCCAGGTGCATGGGCATAGGCGTGTCGCATTCGCCGCGCGAGTTGGCGATCAGGGCATCGCGCATGCGCCCGATGATCTCGGAATAGATCAGGGCGCGCCGGATTTCGGGAAGCTCGAGGATTCGCATCACTGCTCCGGCACCACCCATGTTCCCATTGCCCGCCACGGACTGGTCGCACCGCTCAAGGTTTGCCGCCGAGATTGATCGGGAGGGCGAGAAATCCGAGACCGCTGCCGGGGATCAGGAAGACCGCCCTGGAAGCCGCCGTCGACGCCGACCGGCTTGTTGCCTTGCTGTACGAACTGGGCGCTGGCCGGCACCGCCAGGCACATGAGCGCAAACCCGATCCAACGCATTTCATTCCTTCCCGGGCTCTTTTCCAACAGGGTACCCCCGCCGGGTAGTAGATGGGTTTGGGAGTTGGGGGGATGGGGAGAGTTTCTTGGGCAGAACGCGCCTCCCGTATCTGACACAGGGGCTAAGGGCCGGGAGCCAGCGCCTCCCGTGCAACGGAGTCGCTCCGTGGCAAACGGAGGGGGAACAGGTTGATCCATAGAACTCCACCGGCGACGCATGAGTGCGTCGCCTAAAAGGGTCGTCTTACTGAAAAGAAGGGACTTAGCAGCAGCGAGGCGACGCATTCATGCGTCGCCACCCCCAAAATGGGGTAAAACAAAAACAGCTCCCGAACAGCGGGAGCTCTCTGGAAGTGCTAATCCTCTTCCTGGCTTCAGGGTAGCATGCGGACATGGCGGGGATGGGGGTGAAAAGGGGTGGAAAGTGGGTTGAAGTGGCGAGTAAGTGGTTTGGAATCAGTGGGGGGGTGGGGGTGAAAATATATTTCCAAAATCGGTGAACGCGATTTTTCGAGGGGTCCAATCTGCCGGTAAGGAGCACGGATCTGTTATGGCAGGGCGAAGGGGTTGCGCGGCGAGGGCCCGTACCAGGGATTCAGATCGGCCCCAGGCCGGGTGGCTCGGTGCTACTGCTCGAATGGGGACTGCTGGAGCGTCTGCTGGTGCGAGGGGGATTTATCGCCACGAATCAATTGCAGATTATCCCGAACGTGGCTCCGATCTTCTCGGGCCGGATGCGGCTCTGGAAGCATTAGCATCCCAGAGCCATCAACACTCCTCCGATGCAGTATTCTGAATCTCAATGGTCCGGATCGTCACCCTATTCGTCGCTTCCCCCGGGGACGTCGCCGCTGAGAGGAATCACGTCGCCGACGTCGCCGCGGCCCTCAACCGCAACACGGCCGCGGAACGCGATGTGCAATTCAGAGTGCTCGGCTGGAAGACCGACGTCCGTCCCCGTGTCCACGCACGAGGCCCGCAAGGGCCCATTGACGAAGACCTGCCGATCGAGGAATGCGACATCGTAGTCGGTATCCTCTGGAAACGCTTCGGCACACCCATCCCGGAGATGGGTGGAGAGACCGGCACCGAACACGAGATTCGCGCCGCCATCGCAGCCTCGCGCAAATCCGGCAAACCGGAAGTCGTGATCTGTTTCAACGACGCCCCCTACCGCCCCAAAGACGTGGCCGAGTCGAAGCAAGCCACCCGGGTCTTGGAGTTCCGAGAGGAGATTCGCGGCCTCGAACTCGCCTACGAAGGCGCGGACGATTTTCGCGACAAGATTCGCGACTACCTCGAGAAATACCTCAAAGCGCACTATCCCGTCACCCCAGGCAAAGTGACGGCCGCCATCGCCGGCGACCCCACCCGTTACGTCCAAGCCCTGCGCGAAGAGACCTCCCATTTTGACGTGCAAGGACTCAAATTCGGCGACAACCGCGCCTACCGGTTCCCGATCGAAGAGTTCTACATCCCGCTCACCACCTCGTCGGGCGCCGGCGCGGACGCGGCCAAACAGGGCGGCATGCGTGCCGGGCCGATCCCGCTCCAGGAGGCCATGCTGGCGCATCGCAAACTGCTCGTGGTGGGGGACCCCGGCTCCGGCAAAAGCACTTTCCTGAAGCGAGTGGCGTTTCAATTGTGCAAGGAATGGGCGGAGGGCGCGCCTCTCCCCGTGCGCATCGAGGCGGCGGTGCTCTCCACCTACATCGCGCAGCAGCACACCAAGACAGGGCCCGCGGATGCCTCGTCACCGGACTGGATTCCGGTGTTCCTGGGCGCGCAGTGCGACGAAAAGAATCGGGGGCTCTCCGCGGACTACTTCCGCGCGATGCTGAGACAGCGGAAGGCCGGCGGCTGCCACGTGCTGATCGACGGACTGGACGAAACGCCGGACGAGCCCTCGCGCGAGCGGCTGGCGAAACTGATTCGCGAAGCAGCGGCGGCGTTCGACGGGTGCCGGTTCGTGGTCACGTCGCGGCCGGAAGGAAAGGTCCCGATCCCGGACTTTGAAGAGGCGCTCATCGGCGATCTCGATCCGGAGGCGATCCGCGCATTCCTGGCAAAGCTGGCGAAGCAACTGTACTCCACCGATGAGACCAGAGAGCGGCGGTTTCGGGAAGACCTGGAAGCGGCGGTGAACGGGCGGCGCGAGATCCGGAAGATGACGCGGAATCCGGTGATGCTGACGGCGCTGGCGGTGTTGCAGCACAACCACGTGAAGCTGCCCGAGAAGCGCGTGGATCTGTACGGGTCGATCCTGGAGTGGTTGTCCAAGCAGCGTGCGAAACCGGGGCGGATGCCCGCGACCGATTGTCTGTTGCGGCTGCGGGAGTTGGCGCTCGAAATGCAAAACCACGAAGAGGGCCGCAGGAAGCAGGCGCCGCTGGCGTGGGCGGGGGAGAAGCTGGCGAAGCGGTTCGCCAACCGCGAAGCTGCGGAGCGGTTCCTGCGCGCGGAGCAGACCGATAGCGGGATCGTGGTGAGCCGCGGACCCGATATCGCATATTGGCACCTGACGTTTCAGGAGTACCTGGCGGCGCTGGAGATCGCGGGCTGGGAGGACGGGGCACAACACGAACTGTTGTTGGGCGGGGAACCGAGGATCTACCGGCCGGAGTGGCGGGAGACGGCGCTGCTGTATGGCGGCCTGTTGCACAGCATGGGCCCGCGCAAGGTGGACGCGCTTCTGCGGAAGGTGCTGGACAAGATGGGCAAGCAGCCGACATTGGCAAACCGCGCCAAGTGCGTAGGGTTGATTGGAGCGCTGCTGCCGGATTTAGTGGGATACACGGTATCCGACGAGCGCTACGGCGAATCGTTGCGGCTGGTGATGGATATCTTCGACGCGGAGAAGTCGAAGAGCGTGCCGTTCCAGGATCGGCTGGCGGCGGCCGAAGCTTTGGGGCAGGCGGGCGACCCTCGGCTGGCGAAACACGAGTGGGTGACGATCCCGGCGGCCAGGAACTATTGGATCGGGGCGCAGAGCAAGGATCCGAAGGGCCGGAACTACGATGAGGAGGCGTTTGGAGGCGAGGCGCTCCGCGAAGTGAACTTGTTGCCGTTCCGGATCGGGAAGTACCCGGTAACGGTGGCGCAGTATCTGACGTTTGTGGAGGAAGGGACCGCGCCGAACCGCGAACCGGAGAATTGGGACGAGCAGCAGGAGCATCCGAATTGGCCCGTGGTGAACGTAACGTGGCATCAGGCTGCGGCATTCTGCGAGTGGGCGGGCGGAAGGCTGCCCAGCGAGGAGGAATGGGAACGCGCGGCCCGTGGCCCGAAAGGTACGAAGTATCCGTGGGGGGAAGAGGACATCGATCCTTCGCGCGCAAATTATGACGAGAGCAAGATCGGACACCCGACGCCGGTAGGACTGTATCCATCCGGAGCGAGCGCGGAGGGCGCCTGCGACATGGTCGGGAATGTGTTGGAGTGGACGTCTTCGGAGTGGTCCAAGGGCAGTGGGACGTACGTGTGGCGGGGCGGTTGCTTCGGCGGTGATCGTAGGCTCGCGCGTTCGTCGTATGGCGACCTCTACCGACCGGACGTACAGATTCGATACCTGGGGTTCCGGCTGGCCGGGGGAATCACTTGATTTTTTTCCCTTTTCACTTTGGCGGGCGTACCGGGAGGTGGGGCAGGCTTCAGCCTGCCAAACGTCGGCCGGCCCAAACCAATCGAAGTCACGGGGGGAGTCCGAGGGGGCTTGCCCCCTCGGAGGAATTTTTTTGGGGCGAAGAGCATCCGCCCGCCCGGGCAATCCTGGTATACTCGGAACCGGAACGCGGTCATCACGTGTGGCGGGGCGGTTGCTTCAACAATAATCGAAGGAACGCGCGTTCGTCGTATCGCAACAACAACCAACCGGACGAACAGAATCAAAACCTGGGGTTCCGGCTGGCCGGGGGATGTGGAACAGGCGTAACAGCCTGCTGCCAGAGTCCAGCCGAGGAATCGGCGGGAGCGTGCGATTCCACTTCCGGGCCGCGGTCCCGGCGCGGGCAGGTTTCGTCCAAGCAAAAGCGGCGCCAAACAATAACAGGCCCTGGTCTTGGGCTCGGCTCGCGGCCAGGGCCGCGCTATTTGGGGCGGTGGGTGTAGTCTGAAACCCCTCTGCGAGGCTGAGCGGGCAGAAACGGAAATGCGTCGAAAATCTGTTCCCGCAGCCGCCAGGTATCGCCGTGCATGGCATGCCCGATCCACGCCTGTACCGATTGATTCACCGTTTCCTTGTCGATGAGCCCCGCGTGGTAGTCCGCGTGAAGCCGGCGGAGCCGCCGCCGGAAACGGACCACATTCGGCCGCGCCAGCCGCGCGTGGGTGGGTAGCAGCCGAAAGCCGAGGAACGGGAAACCGTCGCGGCACCTGTGAATACGGCTCTTACCCGGATGCAACGCGAGACGAAAGCGGTAGAGGAACTCGCGGATCCGGCCATGCATTTCCTGCAGTTGCTCCTGGCTGTCGGAAAACAGCAGGAAGTCATCCACGTAGCGTGCATAGGCGCCGGGGCGGAGATTGCGGACGATCATGTGGTCCATGGGATTCAGATAGACGTTGGCGAAGAACTGCGACGTCTGGTTGCCGAGCGGCAGCCCACGCCGGCGCTCGTGCGGAGTGAAGAGCGTATCTCCTGGGAAGTAGTGGAGCACCTCCTCCTGGGGGTTGGAACTCGCGACGATAAGTTCGATGAGACGGAGCGTATCGGGACAGCGGATCACCGAGGCCAGCAGGTCTTCCAGGATTTGATGGGCACCAGAATTTGATGGTCGGGGGACGGAAAATATTTTTCGACGTCCAGTTTCAAAACGCATGAGTACCGCGCGCAAGCGCGCCGGGCGTGGGCGAGAGCTTTGTGAGTCCCAAAGCCCGCGCGGCAGGCGAACGAGTAGGGAATAAAGCGGCGTTCGAAGACCGGCTCCACGATATTCGTGAGAGCGTGGTGCACCACGCGGTCCCGGAAAGGCGCGGCGGAGATCAGGCGCGGCTTGGGGTCGACGATGCGGAAGGTATGGTAGGGGCCCGGGCGGTAGGAGCCGTCGATGAGTTGGCGCTGCAGGCCGTACAGTTCCGGTTCGAGGTTGGCTCGGAAAGCGGCAACATCGGGCCGCGCTTTCTTGCCGGCGGCGGCACGGCCGGCGGCGTCGAAAAGGTTGAGAAGCGAGGTGAGTTCGGGCCACAGCGGGTTCATTGCGACTTCCTCCATCCCCCGATCATGCGGCCAATCTCGTCGAGGAGGCCGGTAGCGTAGGTGTAGGAGTCGAATGAAAGGAGTTGGATGTCTTTCGCCAGGCGAAGAAGAATGCGAAGGGAATTGACGCGATCGCTGGCGGTCTCCAGGGCGCGCGACTTGTCGCGGCTGAAGGTGGCTTGCGTAAGGGCCGTGACAAGATCGAGGGATTGGGAATAAATGCGGTCGCCGAGGGTGAAACGGTGAGCGCGCGGCATAGCGGCGGTCTTCGCGATCAGCCATAGGGCGAGCGCGTAGGCTTTGTCGAGAGCGACTGGTGCGGTTGGGGGTGAAGGCATAGATCAGTGTGACCGATGCCCGGCTGCTGTGCAGTGACGAGCCACTCAGAAGTTGGCGGGAGTAGATTTGGGAAGTGACGGTTTGAAACCAGGCTGAGGTAATCCCTGGCGATAACAGCCCATAGCACCATCAATCGATGCGAATGTGAAGCTGTTTGCTTCGGAGCGTCTCTTGCTCCAGACTGTTTGCAGCCTCCACGAGCGTGAGCAGGCAGGTCGGCCGCTTCGCTTTCGAGTCTGGGTGAAATGTGGGTAGTGGTGCAGTTTGAAATTCTCACGCCAGCAGACCCCCTTGCGCGAATTGCCGCCGATGTGCCACGCTGGAATTATGCCTAAGCGCAGTAGCAAGGGACGGCAAGATGTTGTCCAAAACGCCAGACGTGTGTTTGACCAGGTCATCGAGGAAAGCGAATCCTCGGAATCCTTGACGATCATTGGAAACCCGGCGCTTCTCTCCGAGGTCATGCGTGCCATGGGACGGAAAGGCGGCAAGATTGGCGGCAAACGCCGTCTGGTGACCATGACGCAGGAGCAACGCAAACAAGTTGCCTCTGGCGCGGCCAAAGCCCGATGGGCTAAGGTGAGAGCCAAAGAGGCGCGCAAGGATCGAAAGAAAACGGCCTAAACATCCGCATTTTCCCCTTGACATGCTAAAGCGCTGTTGTATGCTTGAAGTATGAACACGCTCAGCATGGAAAAGAAAGTTGCGGTGATCGCGGCGCTCGTTGATGGCTGCTCGATTCGTGCCACCGAACGCATGACGGGAGTGGCCAAGCACACGATCCTGAAGCTCCTCGTTGATGTCGGGAACGCTTGCGCTGAGTACCAGGATCGGGCAATCCGCAACGTTGCCGCCAAACGGGTTCAGGTCGATGAAATCTGGTCGTTCGTCGGCTGCAAGCAAAAGAACGTCACGGTCGAGAAAATGGAAGCCGGGATCTGCGGGGACGTTTGGACGTTCACCGCGATTGAGGCACAGACCAAGCTCGTTATCGGTTGGATGGTCGGACGGAGGGACGCCGGGTGTGCGACAGAGTTTCTTCAGGACGTTGCGGCGCGTTTGTCGAATCGAATTCAGTTGACCACGGACGGACACAAGATGTACTTGGATGCCGTGCCGGACACGTTCGCTTTCGATATCGACTACGCGCAACTTATCAAGGTGTTCGGCAGCGATCCTGAAGGACAAAAGCGCTACAGCCCGGCGCAATGTCTTGGCACCAGAAAGCTCGAACTGCTCGGCTCTCCCGATCCCAAGCACATCAGCACCAGCTACGTGGAACGGCAGAATCTCAACATGCGGATGAACATGCGACGGTTCACTAGACTTACGAATGCCTTTAGTAAGAAGATTGAGAACCACGTTCACTCGATTGCGCTCTTTCACATGCACTACAACTTCGCGAGGATTCACCAGACCTTGCGAGTTACGCCAGCCATGGAAGCGGGAATTAGTCAGCATGTGTGGACAATTCAGGAGATTGTTTCCCTCGCTGCCGATAACGTAAGGGCTAAGGCCGCGTAAGGAACGCGCCGCGAAATGACTTCAACAAGGCGGATTGTCTTTTAATAGCGCATCTATCCATTTGGCTTCCCTGAGCCTAATTCCGCCGAATTCGATGAGAAATCCGGGCTAGTGTGTTGGGTTGCATCGGCCTCCCGTCGCCGGCCCCTGGCTTGACGCCAAAGTAGGCGAGAGCCGCGAGGACCGCGCAAGCCGCGCTGATAATCTGGCAGATGAGACGAACGTTCTGCTTCCAGGGTGCTTCCGGCATTTCTCCAGCCTAGCACCTGCTAAACCGCCATGGCAAACCGATAGCGGTTTAGGACGGAGGCGTACGGCAATTCGGATGCCACACTTTAGGCGTCGCATTTCAAACTGCACCACTACCGAAATGTGCCCCGTTCCGGTGCGATAATGGGGATGGTACTCCCGTATGCACTTATTCATTTCTCACTCGCGAGTGAACAGCGCCGCTGCTTTTCGATTGTGCGATGAACTCCGGAAGAGGAACGTGAACACGTGGTTGGATGTCCGCGATCTTGAACCTGGGGCGGCGTGGGATCAGAGCGTCATTTCAGCCATCCAGGCTGCCGCGGGTTTCGTCTTCCTAATCGGCCCCCCTGGTCCAGGCGATCGCTGGCAGACCTTCGAGTGGCAGCAAATCGTAGACCACGAGTATTATTTGGATCCTTCCAAGCCGTTGATTCCGGTTCTAATCGGTGACCCAGAAATGCCGGGGTTTCTCAAAACCCGCCAAGCGCTGGTTCTGCGAGACACTCCCATTTCATGCGAGCAAGTAGCCGAAAGTATCGTAGACGCCCTCAAGAATCCGGCTAGTTCCGTTGATGAAACCAAGCTTGAACGCGGCCGCGAAGCGCGGCGCCGGGCACTCGAAAGCTTTCGTGAGTATTCTCTGACTCTTGAAGCGGAAGACATCAAGCGAGCCGGCATCCGGGCCATTGAATAGCGGTGCCGGCCTACGAGCGCTCTGTTTTCCTAAACTGTCCTTTCGACGATATGTTTGCACCGCTCTTCCATGCGGCGGTGCTGACGATTGCCGCATTGGGCTTCACGCCCCGTTGCGCACGTGAGACTGAGGGGGAATCGGATCCGCGTATTGACAGGATCGCGAAAGGCTTAAGGGAATCGAAGTACTCAATTCACGATTTGTCGCGGTTTCAGTCGGAGGGGCCAGACAATCTTCCGCGTTTCAATATGCCTCTCGAACTTGGGATGGCGCTGTCGCTTAGATATCAAGGTAAATCCTCAGGGGTCTCGCACAACTGGGTTGCGCTAGTCCCGTACGGCTTCGTGCATCAAAAGTTCATCTCCGATTTGGCAGGTTTCGATCCACCTGCCCACGAACAGACACCGGCTAGCGTTATCAAGGCCATCTCGGGCTGGCTAACAATCCAACCGGACTACTCCGCACCCGCTCCCTCCCCCAAAGCAATTCTTGAGGCGTACCCGAGATTAGCCGAGTTGCTGGAGGAGGCCAAGATCGAGGGACTGGGGCATCTTACCTGGCCGGTTATCGTCAAGAATGTGGAGCGAGTGGTAACGGCAATGGGCGAGCCCGCAAGCTAAGTTAACACCGAATACCCGCGCGGTGAGGCTATTCAGGGTTCGATCGTCTCGTGCATGCGATGCCCGAGCAGTTGTTGGCGATAACAGCCCATGCCACCACCAATTGTTGTCAGAGCAACGGCGCGGGAGTGAGGCGTTCGGGATGTATGGGCGCTGTCAAGGATACATTCTTCGGCACTCGCGAGAAATGACCCTACTTTGCTCGCCAAAAGTGACCCAGCACCACTTGTAAACAGGTACTGGTTGCCAGCGGGCAAGTGCACGCCCAGAGCACCTGGGCCGCCGCCGAAGACGAACTGGTTAGAAAAAAATGAAGGGGTTAGGAGCGATGAGAAACACGGTGGCGGGGCTCGGCCTTTTGCCCGCGGGCAAATATGCCCAAAACCCTGTTCTTCGTGTGGGTCGATTTAAGTGAGCACAAATGGGTCATTCTTGCCGAGCGCCGAGGTACATTTCGTCGTGTGGGATCGGCCCTGTAGTTTATGCCGCTTATGAGAGGCTGGAGGTTGGGCGTCGGCCCGAATCGGGGAAAAGAGCCCAGACACCACGTTGTAGAGGTGCTCGAAGGGCGATACAATTGTGCTTCGCCCGGGGAGTCGAAATCATGGGTATTTCACGAGCTATTGCCGAGCAGATGGAGCGCTCTTCCTGGATTCGCCGCATGTTCGAGATCGGCATCCAACTCCGCAGGGAACGCGGCGCGGAGAACGTCTTCGACTTCACACTGGGAAACCCCGATGTCGAGCCGCCCGAAGCGGTGATCGCCGCGCTCCGGCGGGTGGTGGCCGAGAATCGCGCGCGCAGCCACGGCTACATGCCGAACGCCGGCTTCCCCGAAGTCCGCGCGAAGATCGCACGCCGCCTGGCGGAGCGCACGGCCGTGCCATTCACTGGCGAGGACGTGATCATGACGTGCGGGGCCGCCGGCGCGATTAATACGGTGCTCAAATCGATCCTCGATCCCGGCGACGAAGTGATCGTGCTGAACCCCTTCTTCCCCGAGTACCGGTTCTACATCGAGAACCACGGCGGCCGCGTGATTGCGGTGGAGACCGCCGAGCGGTTTCAGCCCGATATCGCCCGGATTGCCGCGGCCATCACGCCGCGCACCAAGGCTCTCATTCTGAATTCGCCCAACAACCCGACGGGCGCGGTTTACGGCGCCGAAGTCCTGCGCGACTTGGACAGTATCGTCCGCGAGCCCATGCTCGTGATCAGCGACGAGCCGTACCGCCCGATCGCGTTCGACGGCTTGGCGCCTCCCGAAACGTTGCGCATCATGCGGCGCGCGGTGATCGCGTGGAGTTGGTCGAAGGCCATGGCGATCGCGGGCGAGCGGATCGGCTACCTGGCGATTCCGCCGCAGCTTGCCGAGGCCGCCCCGCTGCGCAATGCCTGCACCTTCGCCAATCGCATTCTGGGCTACATCAATGCCCCGGCGATCTGGCAGTGGGTGGTGTCCGAAGTGCCCGATGTGACCGTCGACGTGAGGCAATACCAGGAGAAGCGCGATCTCCTGTGCGATGCGTTGACGGCCATGGGCTACCACGCGCCGCGCCCGCAAGGCTCGTACTACGTGTTCCCGAAGACCCCCATCCCCGACGACGTGGCGTTCATCCGCCTGCTGCAGCAGGAAGGAATTCTGGCAGTGCCCGGCGCGGGCTTCGGCCGCGGAGGCTACATGCGGCTGTCGCTCACCATTCCGCGCCGCGATCTGGAGCGCTCCTTGCAGGGGTTTGAGCGAGCACTCGCGGAATGCCTTTGCGTGGCATGACAGACCACAAAAGGCGATGGTCTCGCTCCGTGCAACGGAGTGTCCTACTCCGCCGCTGGCGCATCCCCTTCCGGCGCCTGCTGCAAGCGCTCGTAGACTCCCCGCGCCGCGCGTTGCGCTGCGATCTTCTTGGTGCGTCCGTCGGCCTGGCCGCTCCAGTCTTTCCCCACACGCACTTCGATGGTGAACATCTTGGAGTGCTCCGGGCCGCGCTCCCGTATCACAGAGTACTTCGGCTGGGGCAGCGCGCGCGATTGCGCTAGCTCCTGCAGGGCGCTCTTGAAATTGGTGATGGCCGGCTGAATGTCGGTGCCCGCGTCCACGTCGCTGGATACCGGGGCGTCCAAAACATGGTTGGCCACGAAGCTGCGCACGGCTTCCAGGCCGCCATCCAGGTACATCGCGGCGATCACCGCTTCCAGGCCATCCACCAACAGGGTCTTCTTCGCCCGGCCGCCGCTCATTTCCTCGCTGCGGCCCAGCTCCAGATAGCTCCCCAGGTCCAGCCGCCGCGCCACGCCGTGCAGGTGCGCCGCGCTCACCAGGTGCGCCTTGATGCGGGAAAGGTCGCCTTCCCGATATTCCGGAAATCGCCGGACCAGGGCCTCGGCGATCAGAAACCCCAGCACGGAATCGCCCAGAAACTCGAGTTGTTCGTTATCGTTCAGCGGCGAGCCGGGCCCGTTGCGGGATTCGTTGGCGAGCGAGCTATGCACCAGCGCGCGGCCCAGCAACTCCGTGTCGGAGAAGCGGTAGTTGATCCTCGACTCCAGCGATGCCAGCTCCGCGCGCATGGGACGGAGCTACTTCTTCGAGGCGGCGGCCTTCACGCTGTTGGCGACGGCCTTGATCTGCGGATGGAGCTGCGGGTCGGCGAGCAGCTTGTCGCAGATCGCGATGGCGTCTTCGTTCTTGCCGGCCAGTTGATCGGCCGATGCCAGCCGCACCTGGTAAGCCGGCTGCGGGTCTCCCTCGACCGCGGTTTTGAATTCGGCGATGGCCACGTCGTACTTCTTGCGGGTCAGGGCGACCAACCCCAAGCCGTTGTGCGCCTCAGCCGTCACGTACTTCTTGCCCTCTTCCCATTGTTGGTCGGTGAGCTGCGGATTCGGTTTTGCGGTCGTCTTCACGTTGTCGATGGTGTCATTGAGATACTTGTCGGCCTTGGTCAGCTTTTCTTCCCTGTCCAGGTCGTTTTCGCGAGTGACCTGTGCGAGAATCTCGCCCATCATCAACGTGGTCTGAAAGTTCTTGGGGTTGATGGCCAGCACCTGGTCGGCGAAAATCTGCGCCTTGACCGTGTCGCCCTTCTGCCGGTAGGCGGTGGCCTCCATGAACAGCGCGATCTCCTTGAACTCGGTATCCGCGTACTTGGTGAGCAGCTCGTCGGCCGCCTTGATAGTGGCGTCCGGATTGCCTTGCGCACCGGCAAGGGCTTGTATGGCTTGTGCCTCGCCCTGCGACTTGGGCGCCGGCTGCTTGGGCTGCTGCGCCGGCTGTCCCTGCTTCGCGGGCGCCTGCTGTGCCATCAGGCTCGGCAGGCCGAGGTTGGAAAGACCGGCAGCCATAGCCAGGATACCGGTGAGCATCATTCTTGTCATTAACTAACTCCTTCGATTTACCTTATTATTTCGAAATCATTTGCGCACCGTCGTTCGCGGCCTGGCGCGCATCGTTGGAAGCGCCTTCCACCTGCAGGGCGTCCTGGAAATATTTGGCCGCCGCTTCGCGATCGCCGGCAGCGACGGACAGCCGGCCCAGATAGACCAGGGTCCAGCCTCTTACAAACGGTTCGGGCTCCAGCTCCAGCGTCTTTTCGAAAAGCTTCTGCGACGTTTCGGGGTCCTTCTGTTTGGCGGCGATGCGCGCCAGGCCGAAGTAAGCCGCGGCGTGCGGCGGCTTGAGATCGGTCTGCTGCAAAGCATCGAGAAAAAGCTTCTTGGCCTGGTCGAGGTCGTTTGCCCGGTAGAGTTGCTCGGCCTCGTCCAGAGTCTTGGCCACGCCCGTAGGAGCGGGCGGAGGAGGAGGCGGGGCAGTTTTCACTACGGCCCGCGCGGCCGCCTCCTTGCTGAAATCCACTTTGGAAAGCCGCGCGTCTTCCTTTGCCAGGTCAATGGCGCCCACCATTCCCGGGTAATAGACCATCATGGACTGCTCCTGCTTCTCGTAAGCCGGCAGTTGTTCGGAGAAATACGGCGCCAGGATGTTGCCCTCCAGCAGCGCCTGGCGGACGGCTTCCGGCCGGTGGTCGAGCCGCGCTTCGACCGCCTTGATGAGCGATTCCGTGGTGAGGAGCAGAAAATCCTGCTTGAACGAATCGGGCAGGACCTTGGACCGCAGGGCGTGGTCGACGAGCGATTTCTTGCGCGCGAGAATCTCCTGGTAGCGCGTGGAGAGGGCATCGAGCAGGTAGTGCAGATAGCCGTGCCGCACATCGAAGATGCGCGGGTCCGGCGAGGGGGAGATCACGATGAAGTACTCGTTGCCGTAGCTGCGCGTCTGGATCTGATTGGGCGCCGCCTGCAACTCGATGAAGATCTGAAAGCGCCGCCCGTGGAACCCCGATGTCGGCTGCCGCATGTACGCATTCACCTGGAGCACGGCATCGGAAACCGGCGTGTGGTAGCGCTCGAGGTATTGATCGATCGCGCGCCCGGAGCGCTTCCACAGGTCTTCGATATCGGCTTCCTTGTAGAATTGAGCGAGCAACTGCGACAGATCCTGCATGGGGCTGACATCCGGCGGGATATCGACATCGCGCATCCGGATGGCGAAATCCGGCGGGGGCCCCGCGGTGAGCCCGAAGGAAATGTACTGGCTCAGCTCCAGGCTGTCGTTCCGCTGCCGATGCTTGAGGAAGAACTCCTTGAGAGCCGGGAGCGAGGGGATGTTGCGTTTGGCCAGTTCCTGGCGGATGGCATTGCGCAGCGGATGGTTGTTGGTGGAGGCGAGGTCGGCATCGTACCCCACCGCGTTGATCGCCGCCATCACGGTGAACAGCGTGGGGCTGGCATCCAGTTGCCCTGTCTCGGGCGCGGATGCACGGGCCGCGGCGGCTATCGCCAGGTAGGCTGCAAAGACTAACCGATTCAAGTAGT
>Ga0116223_10001296_pt1 | contig 26172 bp, 27 predicted proteins | sample Sb_taG_3_FD_90092 | JGI IMG/M metagenome (GOLD analysis project Ga0116223, IMG submission 90092) | Peat soil microbial communities from Weissenstadt, Germany - Sb_50d_a_PC metaG | ecosystem: Environmental > Terrestrial > Soil > Wetlands > Peat | place: Germany: Weissenstadt | collected 2010-09-21 | reverse complement strand
GCCCACCGAACTTGGGGTAAACCCATTTGTCGTGTTTGCATAAGCTCGCAGGCGAGTGAACCCCACATGCTGTTCCCATGTGAGGTTGGGGGAGAGTATGACGGAATTAGAGAGGGAAAACACTTGGCTGCCAGCGGAGAGTTGTTGCGCAAATCCGAGCAGCGAACCGACCGCGCCAAAGGGATTGGTGGTGGGATTGCTCTGCAGGTAGTATTTCCCGGACAAGCGATCCTTGGAACTCACAACATAATCTATGCCGGCGATCCCTTGGCTCACGGTGGCTTGCGTATTGGGGCCTTGCACCACGGCATCGTAGCCTAGCGTTTGGGCCTGCGTCTTAGTGTACTGTGCGCTTGGGATCAGATACTGCCCGTTGGGAAGTTTGGCATTCAGGAGTTGTGAAGCCGCGTTGTTGATCTGGCTCGCTGTAATGGTGTCGCCGTATGTCGCCTGAATCATGTTAATGATGCCCTGCGTGCTGCGGTCACTCGTCAAACCCAGAGGCACGGTCACGGTTTTGGTGGAAGCCGCTTCATCGGCAATGCGCACTCCCTGATAGGACCCAAAGAAGAACAACTTGTCCTTGATAATCGGCCCGCCGATGGTCCCGCCAAAAGCATTCCGATTCAGAAACGGACGAGGCAGATAGAGCTGATTGGTGACAGGGTTGATGCCCGCGGCATTGTAGAAATACGGTGAGGAGTTCATATCGCTGTTCTGCCACTGTTCCCACAGCGAACCATGCAGTGCGTTCGTACCAGATTTAGTCAGTACGCTGATGTGCGCGCCGCTATTGTTGCCCTGTGTGGCGTCGTACTGCGAGGAGTTGACGGCGATCTCCTGAATGGCATCCGGCGGCGGAGTGGGAAGAGCCTGGCCAATCGCCCCATACACCGATGTGCTGGTTTGAATGGTGCCGCCCGCGCCGAAGTTCTCGCCGGTGTTGAGCACGAAGCGGTTCTCGCCGACCTGGCTGGTGGAATTGCCGTTAAAGAGGTTGTTGGTGCTGACACCGTTCAAAGCAAAGCTATTGCTGGTGTCGCGGTTTCCGTTCGCGAAGATGGCCTGATTGCCCAGGCCCGTGTTGGCCCCGCCTCCACCGAGGAAGTCCGCATGAACGCCAGGGCTGAGAATTGCCAGCTGCGTGAAGCTGCCCGTCCCCAGCGGTGTGGTTTCGATGGTGTTGGCATCAACGACATAGCCGATCGTGGTGTCCACCTGGTTCATCAAGGGCACGGCGTTCACTTCCACCGTGGTGCCGATCGAGCCCACCACCAGAGACGTATCCACGGTCGTCGTACGGCTACCGAACACCAGGATTTTCGTGTGTGTTTCCGTTTTGAAGCCGTCTTTCGTGACGGTCACCCTATAGGTTCCGGCGGGAAGATCCGGGATCTGGAAAGAGCCGTTCTTGGTATGAGCGACAACTTCGAGGTTGGTCGCGATATTGACCGCTTTCACAGTGGCGTCGGACACGACAGCTCCCGACGGATCACTCACCGTGCCGGTGATGGCGCCCAAAGTCGCCTGGCCGATGGCAAGCGGCATTAAGCAGCAATAAACGAGTGCTGCGCCGATAATCAAAATGCAAGTGGGAAAATACGACCGAAGGCAAGACAAGGAGCGTACAGAGGTCATGGCGTGATCCTCCTGGTATTTCAAAACGCCCCCTTATAGCAAACCTGCTTGCCAACCTTCAAGGAAGACTTGGATAATTTTCAGTGAATTTATTTCCAGATTTATAGGATCGTTTTTTAAAGTAATCCCTGAGCAGGCAAGGGGGGCCCGGGTTGGTCGGCCATGCAAAGGTGAGGGTACACTTCAGTGAGAAGATCCTCGTGAGAAGATCATGGAGAGAGACGACATAGGCAGGCACGCACCCCGCGCCGGATTGTGCGCCGATTGCCGCTTCATGCGCCTGATGCAGTCCAACCAAGGCTCTACTTTCTACTTGTGCGAGCGTTCCACCACCGACGAAGCGTTCCTGAAGTATCCGCGCCTGCCGGTGCTGCAATGCCCCGGATACGACCTGCTGCGCGCGACTGAAGATCGTCTACCCGATTCCTCTTCCTGAGAATTACCTATCCGATCCCTAGTTCCTTGGCCAGCACCTTCCACTTGCTATCCACGAGCGCTTTCGTCTTCGCGTCCATGACGATTTCGTCGGGCCAGGGGCGGGTGAAGCCTTCGCTCGCCCACTTGCGGGTGGCGTCAATTCCCATCTTTGATCCGTAATTCGCCAGGCGCGAGGCGTGGTCCAGCGAGTCCACCGGACCCAGTGTGAACTGAATGTCGCGCTCGGGGTCAATGTGATTGAGCACCTTCAAGGTCACATCGGCCAGATCCTGCACCTCCACATCTTCGTCCACCACCACAATGCATTTGGTGAACATGGCCTGGCCCAGCGACCAGATGGCGTTCATCACCTTACGGGCTTGTCCGGGATAAGACTTGCGGATCGAAACGATCATCAAGTTGTGGAACACTCCTTCGATAGGCAGGTTGATGTCCACCAGTTCCGGGATGGTCAGCTTCATCAGAGGCAGAAAAATGCGCTCGACCGCTTTGCCCATGTAGGCATCTTCCTGCGGTGGCTTGCCCACGATCGTGGTCGCGTAGATCGGATCTTTCCGGTGGGTCACGCAGCTGACATGAAAGACGGGATAGAGATCTTCGAGCGAGTAAAAGCCGGTGTGGTCGCCAAAAGGGCCTTCGCTGCGAAGTTCGTCCAGATGCACATGGCCTTCGAGAACGATCTCACTCGCCGCCGGAACCTCCAGATCAACCGTTTCGCACTTGACCAGATCCACGGGAGCGCCGCGCAGGAACCCGGCGATCAGGTACTCCTCGATCTCAGGCGGCGCGGGCACGATTGCTGAGAACGTGACGGCGGGGTCCGTGCCGATCGCGACCGCCACCTCCATCTTGCCCCCCGGCCGCTCGCCCTCGGCCAGAACGCTGCCCCCGGAACTGCGCGCCATAATGTCCACCGCCGCTGAAGTTCCTTCCACGGCTGCCCGCATGTGCTGGCGCGCGTGCTCGGCAGCGACCTTCTGCCTCTGCCAATGCATCCCGGTCGTTCGTTCGTCATAAACCTGCATGCGATACATGCCCAGATTGCGCTTGCCGGATTTCAGGTCGCGCGTGGTCACGCAGGGAAGAGTGAGGAATCGTCCTCCGTCTTTAGGCCAGCACTGTAGGACAGGAAAATCGAGAAGGGAGAAGTCATCCCGTTTGATGACTTCCTTGCACGGGCCGGTGGAGACGGTCCGGGGGAAGAACTTTCCCGCTTCGGCTAAGAGCGGAAGCATCTTGATCTTGTCGAGAAAACCCTGCGGCGACTTAACATCCATGAACATGCGGATGCGGCCCGCGATTTCGTCGAAGGAACCTACGCCGAGCGCGAGTTTCATGCGTTCCTCAGAGCCAAACTGGTTGATGAACAACTGTGACCCGCTATGGCCTTTGAGATTTTGAAAGAGCAGGGCAGGGCCACCGAGGCGTCCCTGGCTGTCGCGGCTCTTGGAGACGCGGTCGGTAATCTCGGCAATTTCGAGAACCGGGTCGGCTTCGGTCTGGATTCGCTTCAGTTCTCCGGCGCGTTCGAGCGCCGCGATCCACTGGCGGAGGTCATCGAAGGGCAAAGGTTTCCTCTCGGCTGTGACCGACGATTATAAGGCATGGTCGCGGCCTTTCTTCGTCACATGAGCACCGTCCCACCAGCACCGTCACACGATTACGGCTTGAACTGGACGACGCGGGCTGGCGTGCGCTGTCAGTGTGGGATAGCCCATGTAGAAGACGAAGGTTGGCTGCCAAGCTGGGTCGCCGGTGATTTCATTTAGCTGGGCGGCGCGCGAAGCCGCTCTGCCCAACGCGCGCTCGTGGTCCACCATTTCCACGGCTTCGTTGCACGGACGCGCCGCAAGGCCGCAGGCCGTGGCCAGCAGGTGCGCACGCTGCCAAAGCCGGCCTGCCTGCAGGCACTGGCCCCGGTCGTAGTGGTCGCGTACCGCTATGAAACCGATCAGTGGAGCGGTGAGCATCAGGGTCGAATAGCCGTTGGCCGTACTGTGCGCGGCTGCCCACTGCAACATTCCCGGGGTCATCATTTTGGCGATCGCGGTAGCGATGGGAGGTATTCCGAAAGCGTCAACACTGAGGCCATCGCGGTGGTTCTGCACTTCGCTCCACTTCAAGCGTATCCATTTTTCGCTACCCCGTTGGACATCCGGATCGGAATAGATCTCCTTATTTGCGGCCGAACTGACCTCGACGATCTTCTTCCGATCGGCTTCGGCCGTAAAAAGGAAGAGCTTCACGTCCGCGGCGTCGCCCGGGAGGTGCGTGAGGGCGTCCATGAAATCCGCCGGGATCGGCTTGTGCGCTTCGTAGGGCCCACGATTGGTGTGGCGCCGTGGGATAGCACTGTAGAGCTCTCCTTCTTCGCGTTTTCCTTGCGCCAGCTCCACGCGAGCTAAGAGTTGCGGTTTGGGTTCCGCGGGAATGGGACCAAGTTTCCCTGCGACCAGCGTCACCGTCGCCGCGTAGCCATTAGCCGGCGCGGCCAGCATCAGATTCTCCAGAGCACAACCCATCCCGATGTGCTCTTCGCGCAGATAGGGATCGAGGGCGCCGACGTTCCTCTGAGTGTCAATAAGCAGCTCAATCGCGGAATCGTGAACCTTGAAGAGCCAGGGCTGGGTATTGTGGGGGCTGGCGGCAAGAATCGCGGCGCGGACCAGCGCCAGCGGACCTTCAGTGGCCGCGCTGCGCCAGTCTTTCCAGGGCTCGTAGGCCGGTCCCTGTCCCACGCTGAACACGCCCTGATCGTAAGCGCGCCAGACCCCGCCGCCCGCCACAGCGACGGTCACAATTCCCGCTCCCCTCAGAAACGCTCTACGACGCACGGAATACCTCCAAGAGGCTAAGCTATTTGCGTTGTTCCAGCTTCACGCTGGCCGTGACCGGCTGACCGTCGCGCAGCACTTTCACCTCGACCACATCGCCCACTTTGCTGCGACGCAGGGCGTCGGTGAAGTCGTAGAGATTCTTGATGGGTTTGTCGCCAAATTGAATCAGCACATCTCCGGGCTTCAACCCGGCTTTCGCGGCGGGGGAGTTCGGCTTTACGTCGGCAAACTTCACGCCGTTTTCGGTCTGGCCAAAGTCCGGAATGGAGCCGAAATAAGCGCCATAGCCGCTGCCTCCTCCGCCGGCCGGGGGCTTGTCTTCTGCAACCACTTGAAACGCGGGCGCATCTTGCGCGCTCGCCAGTTGCACCGCCACGTTGCCCACCATGTCGAGCAGCCGCGCGGCGGAAGGCGCGTTGATCTTGTCCCAGGTGTCGGAGGGCTTGTGGTAATCGGAGTGGAGGCCGGAGAAAAAAAACAGCACGGGAATTTTCTTCGCCACAAACGAAGTGTGGTCGCTCGAGGAATATCCCCCGGCGGAATATTCGATCTTGAAGGGGGTATCCTTCTGCGCTTGCTCCAACACTGATTTGAACGTGGAGCCCGTGCCGACCCCGCCGATGTAAACCTTGTCGTCTTTGATGCGGCCGATCATGTCCATGTTGATCATGGCCACGGCCTTCGCCAGCGGCCGCGTTGGGTCCTTGACCCATGCAGCGGAGCCAAGCAAGCCGAGCTCTTCCCCCGAGAAGTTCATGAACAGGATGCTGCGCTTCAGTTGGCCGCGCTGCGGCGCCAGCAAACGCGCCAGTTCCAGCACTCCGGCGGTGCCGCTGGCATTGTCGTCGGCTCCAGGGTGGATCTGCCCGATCTGCGACAACGCCAGCGAATCGAAGTTCCCCCGGCCCAGGTGATCGTAATGCGCGCCCACGATCACGTATTCATCGCTCTGCCCGGGCAGCCAAGCCAGCACGTTGTTCACCGTGGCCCGCGTGGTCTCAATGTCAATGTGCAGCGAGAGGCGCAGCGTGTCCGGGAACGCCAGCGACGCCGGTTTTGTCGTAGAGTTGACCTGGTCCTGAACTTCTTTCAGAGACTTTCCCGCGGCTGTGAACCAGCTCTCCCCCACTTCGTTCTTCACCTGCACAAAAACGATGCCGACGTTCTCCGGCCCGCTCACGCTGCCAAAACGAGTCAGCAGATCCTCTTCACCATCGCCCAGCTTGCCGTTGACTACGACCACGGCCTTCGCACCGTGATTGCGGGCGTTGATGGCCTTAGTGATGAGCTGAGAATGCTGGGTAAGCCCCTGATTGCCGCTCTTCTCGGCAAACCCGGAAGGTTCATAGCGCAGCACGACGACGATCTTGTCTTTTACATCGAGCCCGGCATAGTCGTCGTAGTGAAATTCGTCCGCAGTCGTGCCGTACCCGGCAAAGACCACAGGTGCAGAAACCTGACCGGAGGACGAAAAACTGAAAGGCACAAAATCCTGGTTGATCTTCAGTTCGGTCTTCGAACCTGCATTCTCCACCTTCAGGTGATTGTCGGACTTCAGCCGCGCGCCGGTGATCACGCTGAAGGGCTGGGCGTAGCCGTTGACTCCGGCAGGGTCCAGATGCAGCTCTTTGTAGCGCTTCTCGATCAGGCGCTCAGCCCGAACAATGCCCTTGGTGCCGGGGCCGCGGCCTTCCATATCGGGAGCGGCGAGCGTCTTGATGTCATTCAGGTAGCGGCTCGGATCGGCCTGCGGAACCGGCGCCGAGGCGGTCAGGAATAAGACGGCTGCAAATGCAAGCACCAGGCGATGAAACCTTGCACGATTCGGCATGAAGGAAACTCCGTGAACCGGAATCGTATGAGGTGTTAGGAAGGGTGTCAATAAAGCGGGACACACCTGGCACCGACCCAACCTCCTGCGGCGAGCAGGCTGATGTCCTCAGCACCACCGGATCACGGATTGTCCTGCTTTCGATTTACAATCAGGAACGCCATGAAGAATGCCACGCTTATCATGCTGATCGCATCTTTTTGCTGTCTGACTGCCTGCAACAAGGCCAGCAATCCGGGGAACGCATCAAGCGCGCCCGCAGCCGCAGCCAAGCCCGCCGACGCCGTGCAGCAGAAGCTGCAGGAATATTCAGGAACGAGCGCGACCGACTGCGGCCGCCTCAACACCACCGCCGACCAGACCCGGCTCAAAACCGCCGGCGACTGCGCCATGCAAGCAAGCCAGGGCAAACACGCGTTTTACGTGGCCTACGATATGCCGGGCATGACCGTAGGCGTCGCAGGCAGCGGTGAGGGCAAGCTGTTCACGGTGCAGGCACAAGGCGAGGGTCCTTCTGCGGCAGTGACGAGCGGGGCGTGTCCGTCGCAACTGCGCGTGGCCTCGAGCGGCCGCGTCACCTGCTTCGCACCCGGCGACATGGGCTCGATGAGCGGCAGCCACGCCGCTGGCACTATGCCGCCGGGCATGGCCAATCCGCACTCTGGTGGCATGGAAAATCCTCGCGACGCTGGTTCTGCCAAGCCGCCAAGCAGCAAGCCCTAGGGAAATGCTTCCGAATCAATGAGCGGACGGCGCAGGGCTCAGCCCATGGGTACTGGTCTGTGATCCTAATCACACCCTTAAGTGATGGCCTTTGTTTACCTTACCCTCGCCCACATGGACAATGACCGTGACGCGTCTTAGTAAGGTTCGTTCCGCACCGCGGTTGGGGTAAACTGACGGGATTGGGGTACTAGAAGGGCCTATGTCTTTGCTTTGGCTGCGCTTTGCGCTGGGTTGCTATCTCATCGGACTGGTCTACGCCTTCGTTGCGCTCAGCCGCACCAGTGATATGTTCAGCCGCATCGCCCTGCACGCGGCCAGCCTGGGCATGGTCTTCCATTTCGTTTCGTTGGCGGAACTGTTTCTGTCTGGTCAGGTGGTCTGGGCGTCGGTCCATAACGGCGAATCGCTGCTGGCCTTCTTTTCGATGACGTTCTTCATGATCATCTATGCCATCTACCAGACGACTTCGCCGGGGGTGGTGGTTTTTCCGGTGGTGTTCTTCCTGACCTTTGTCGCGGCCCTGGACCAGCAACCGGTGCTGCTGACCCAGTTCGTCTCGCATCAGGGATGGCTCATCGCCCACATCGTCCTGATTTTCACGGGATACGCGGCTCTGCTGGTGAGTTTCGGCGCCAGCCTGCTCTATCTGTTGCAGGAGCGCCGCCTGAAAGCCAAGAGGCCGACCAGCCTGATTTCCTTCCTGCCCGCGCTCGAAGTGATTGACCAGATCGGCTACCGTTCGCTCTTGCTCGGCTTTCCCTTCATGACCCTGGGCCTGATTACCGGCTCGGTGGTGGCGATCACCGCTCCCACGATTGGCCGGGTGGATTTCCTTGATCCCAAGATTCTCCTCTCGCTGCTGATGTGGGCCGTGTACATGATCATGGTCTTCACCCGCTGGAACTCGGGCTGGCGCGGACGCCGTGCCGCCTTCCTGGCCACGTTCGCGTTCGTGGCGGCGCTGGCTGCCTGGGCTGCCAACTACTTCTCCACCATTCACAGGTTTGCCTCATGAGATTCCAGCTCATCGGCGTGAATCACAAGAGCGCGCCCCTGGAGGTGCGGGAGAAGCTGGCGATCCCTGAGTCTCGCCTGCCCGACACCTGCCGCGATCTCACTGCCTATCCTGGAATCGAAGAAGGCATGGTGATCTCCACCTGCAATCGCGTGGAAGTAGTGGCCCACACCACCAACGGCAGCGCCGACCTGCGCGGATTTTTGCACGAGCACTTCCATCTGAAGCCCGAAGAACTTGACCCGCATCTGTACGAATTCCGCGAGAAAGACGCCGTGCGACACATTTTCCGCGTGGCGTCGAGCCTGGATTCGATGGTGGTCGGCGAAGCCCAGATTCTGGGCCAAGTGAAGGAAGCCTACGCCACTGCCCGCGCTGTGGGCGCGGTCCGCGGACAGCTCGATCAGCTTTTCAGCCGCGCTTTCGCCGTGGCCAAGCGCGTGCGCACCGAAACCGCGGTCGGATCGTCCTCGGTGTCCATCGCCTCGGTCGCGGTCGAGCTGGCCAAAAAGATCTTCGGCACGCTCCAGGGCAAGAACGTCTTCATCGTCGGCGCCGGCAAGATGAGTGAACTCGCCGCTCGCCACCTGATGGCCCACGGTTGCGCTTCGATCTTCGTCGCCAACCGCACCTACGACCGTGCCATCGGCCTGGCGCAAAAGTTCAACGGCCAGGCCATCAAGTTCGAGGATCTTTACAACTCCTGCGACAAAGCCGATATCGTCATCACCTCGACCGGCGCGCCCCACGCCATTTTCCGCCGCGAGCACGGCGAGCAGTTTCTGGCCCGCCGCAAAAACCGCCCGATGTTCTTCATTGATATCGCCGTGCCGCGCGATGTTTCGCCTGACATGGCCAAGCTCGACGGCATCTTCGCCTACGATATTGACGACCTGCAGCAGGCCGTATCGAGCCACGTCGCCGACCGCCGCAAGGAAGCCGAACTCGCCGAAGCCATCATCACCAGCGAAGTCGAGCGTTTCGAAGCCCGGCTAAGCACACTCGACGTGGTACCGACGATCGTTTCGTTGCAAGATCATCTGGAAACCATCCGGCAGGCAGAAATTGACCGCGTGCGCGGCAGGCTGGGCCAGATGACACCGGAGCAGGAAATCGCCGTTGAGGCGCTGACCCGCGGCATCATCAACAAAGTCATGCACACCCCGATTACGACGCTGAAGACCGCGGCGAAAGAATCTGAAGCGACCACGGTTGTAGATGTAGTGCGGCGACTGTTCAATCTGCGGGATAAGGACGCGGCAGCTCCGAGCAAGAAAGATGAAGTGGGGACGCGGCACTGATGTGAGCGGAGTTTCGGATCATCTCGGACGCTAAAGAAAAAGACGGAGTGCCGGAGCGCGGCAAGAGTGACGTAGCACTTGCGGTTGTCAAGGCTGGGGTTGCTGCGATACCGGTGGTTGGAGGGCCTGTCGCTGAGCTGTTCGGGCTCGTGGTGACGCCATCCCTGGACAGGAGGCGGGAGGCGTGGATGCACTCCGTCGCAGATCGCATTAAGGGCCTCGAAGAAACAGTCAAGGGTTTTCGAATCGAAGATCTGTCGAAGAACGAGGCGTTCATTTCAACACTGACGCACGCCAGTCAGGCTGCGATTCGTAGCCACCAGCAGGAAAAGCTAGACGCTCTACGCAATGCGGTTTTGAACGTCGCCACTGACTCTGGCCCCGATGAGAATGTGCAACTTATGTTCGTCAACCTGGTAGATAGTCTGACGCCCCTACACCTGCGTATCCTGAACTTTTTTCAGAATCCGTCCCGTCCGACAGGAGAAAATCCAATACGCGTGATGCACTCAATGGGAACGCCAGCCCGTGCTCTCGAGGAGGCCATGCCCGAGCTGCGCGGGCGTCAGGAGGTTTACGAGCTCGTGGCAAGGGACCTACATGCAGCCGGACTCCTGTCGAGCAACTCGCTGACAGGGATGGTCACTTGGCAGGGTATGTATGAGAAACGAACTACGAATCTCGGCGACCAGTTTATTCGTTTCATAACATTGCCCGCATAAACCGATGAACTTACAATCGACCAACCCCAAATCCGATGTCTTAAAAGGCGGCCCGCTAGGAGCTACCGCCAAACTCCGCATCGGCTCCCGCGGCTCGCAACTCGCCCTCTGGCAGGCTAACCATATTTCCGCGCTCCTGCGCGCCCGCGGCCACGAGGTCGAAATCGAGATCATCCACACCACCGGCGACAAGATTACCGATGTTGCTTTGGCGAAGGTCGGCACCAAGGGCATGTTCACCAAAGAGATTGAAGAGGCCCTGGCCGCCGGGCGCGTTGACCTCGCTGTCCACTCGCTGAAAGACCTGCCCACCGAGCTTCCCTCCGGATTCGAAATCGCCGCTATCACCGAGCGCCAGGACCCGCGCGACGCCTTCTGCTCGCGCCACTATTCGAGCTTTCAGGAGTTGCCACAGAAAGCCCGCGTGGAACGTCCAGCCTGCGCCGTCAGGCGCAACTCAAGGCCGTCCGCCCCGATCTCGACATTCATCCTCTGCGCGGCAACGTGGACACGCGCCTGCGCAAACTCGAACAAGGCGAATACGACGCCATCATCCTCGCCTCGGCCGGACTGAATCGTCTGGGCAAGACCGAACTGATCAAGCAAATCATCCCAGCCGAAATCATGTGCCCGGCGGCAGGGCAGGGAGCGCTCGGGATCGAAATCCGCGAAGGCGACGCCGCCACGCGCCAGCATCTGGCTTTCCTGAACGATTCCGCCGCCCGCGCCGCTACGACCTGCGAGCGCGCGCTGCTGAACCGCCTCGGCGGAGGCTGCCAGGTCCCGATCGGCGCCTTCGCGGAGATGCGGAACGGCAAGTTGCATCTCGAATCCATTGTCGCCGACCCCGACGGCTCGAAGCTCCTGCGCGATTCCCGCGACGGAGACGATCCGGAAAAACTCGGCAACGACGCCGGCGCAGCCCTCCTCAGCCGCGGCGGAGACCAGATCCTCGAAGCCGTCTACGGCCGTGGCTTGGCCGTTCCGCCGCAACCATAGCCGCTACCATGAGCCGCAACGTTCTCCTCCAAATTCTGGGTGGCTCAAAAAGCCCCGCTCATCTGCGCCGCCTGGTCAATTTCTGGCCGCCGTTTCTCGGTATGGGCATTCGCATCGTTCGAATCGCGCCCGACATGAAGGCCGTGGACGTTGAAATGAAGCTGCGCTGGTGGAACGCCAACTACGTCGGCACCCATTTCGGAGGATCGCTGTTTGCCATGGTGGACCCCTTCTATATGCTTATGCTGATGGCAAATCTGGGCCGCGATTACATCGTGTGGGATAAAGCCGCGTCTATTCGTTACCGGAAGCCGGGTAGAGGCACGGTGCGCGCCGAATTTCGCCTGACCGACGCCCAACTCGACGACATTCGTGACGAACTGCAGACGTTGCCGAAATACGAACCGGTCTTTACGGTGGAAGTGAAAGACGAGCAGGGAACGGTGATCGCCGAAGTGGAGAAGTTACTACACGTGCGTAAGAAAGATCCCGCGCCCATCGCTGCCGCACCGAAATAGGCGCGGAAGCTGCTCTGAGAAGCCGCGAAGCGGCGACAGAATACAGCCCACGACGGAAGCCGTGGGTCGGCTGGATTAACCGAACCAGCCCCGAAGGGGCGAAAGAGACTAAACCGTGTACATCCCCGAACACTTCCGGCTGAACGACCACGCCGCCGCGATCGCGTTCATGCGCGCGAACCCGTTCGCCATCCTCATTTCAACGATGGACGACGGCCCATTCGCCACGCACGCTCCGGTATTCGTTCATGAAAGCGAACAGCATCTCATCATCCGCGGCCACGTGGCCAAGGCCAATCCGCACTGGCGGTATCTGGAAAAACAATCGCATTGCCTGACCATCTTCCATGGCCCCCACGCCTACGTGTCGGCCTCGAATTACGCCACGCGGGACAATGTTCCCACGTGGAACTACGGCGCGGTCCACGCCTATGGCGATGCGCGCGTGTTCTCCGCACCGGAAGAATTGCTGGGGGTTCTCCACGAACTGATGGGCATGTTCGAACCCGCCTATGCACAACAATGGGCAGGGCTGAGCGAGGCCTATCGCCAACGCATGCTCGGCCACATCGTCGGATTCGAAATCACAGTCACCCGTCTCGAAGCCAAATTCAAGCTGAGCCAGAACCGCACCCGCGCGCAGCAGTCGAACATCATGGCATCATTAGGAGAATCGAGCGACACCGCGGTTTCCGGCGTGGCAACCCTGATGCACGAACAGGGACTAGGCGTGAAAGAGGAGCACAAGTAGCCGATGCGGGGGGACCTGTGCTGAGCGCAGTCGAAGGAACTCAGGCCTACCAACTCTACCCATGAGCAAGAATACAAAAGCAGCGCCGAACCAGCCTCTGAAAGGCGTGCGAGTCCTCGTGGGCCGGGCTCGCCATCAGGCTGGAGCCCTCTCCGGCGAACTGCGCCGGCGGGGCGCCCAGGTTATCGAGATTCCATTCATCGAAATCCGCAAGCCGCGCTCCTTCCAGCCGCTGGACGACGCCCTGCGGAACCTTCCCACATACGACTGGCTCATCCTGACCAGCGCCAACGGCGTCGAGGCCATGTGGAAGCGGATGGAGAAGTTGCATTTGCTAAAGGGCAAGGATTGGGCAGGGCACGAGTTCACTCGTACCGTAAAGGGCGGAAAGAAAGGCCCGGCTTTAGCCGCTGAGGGCGGCCGCCTGCGCATCGCCGCCATCGGCCCAGCGACGAAAAAAGCAATCGAGCAGCGCGGGATGGAAGTAGACGTTGTCCCCAAAGAATACGTCGCCGAGTCCGTCGTTCGGAGCTTGAGGAGGAAAGTGAAAGGGAAGCGGGTGCTGCTGCTGCGCGCCAAGGTCGCCCGCGACGTGATCCCGCGCGAGTTGCGCAAAACGGGGGCGCACGTCAACGTGGTAGAAGCCTATGAAACCGTAGTGCCGCGATCCTCCCGCACGCGCCTGCGAGCCGCGCTCAAGAATCCGCGGCGGCGCCCGCACATAGTCACATTTACCAGTTCTTCGACGGTCAAGAACTTTGTGCAATTGCTGGGCCAGTCACGCCGCGCGCGCCATTCATCCCTCGCTGGGATTCGCATGGCCTCGATCGGCCCTGTGACTTCTTCAACTCTGCGGGAACTTGGCTTGCCGGTTGATATCGAGGCCCAAGAGTTCACCATTCCGGGCCTGATCGAAGGCATTCAGCGAACCTTCGCGAAACGCAACTGAGCCTCCTACTCCGTCACCGAGCAGGCACAGTCTGCCGGCACAACGTGTGCCAGCAGAAAATCGGCAACGCGCTTGTAGGCGTCAATCTGATTTTCCACGCGCGCGAAGCCATGGCCCTCGTTGTCGTAGATCTTGTAGTCCACCGTTCCGCCGCGTTTCTTGATGGCGTCCACCACCTGTTGCGTCTCCGACTTGGGGCAGCGCGGATCATGTCCGCCCGCCAGCAAAAGCAGCGGCGCTTTGATCTGGTCAATGTAGTTGATGGGTGACCGCTCCTCATACAGCGCCTTGTTCTTCACCGGATCGCCCATAGTCGCAAGATCCGACTGCTGCAGCACCGGATCTTCATTCTCAATTTCCGTGAACCAGTTCACGAACGGCACAATGGGCACGCCGGCCGCCCACATCTCCGGAGCCTTCGTCACCGCCATCATGCTCAGGTAACCGCCGTAGCTTCCGCCCATAACCGCAATCTTTTTCGGATCGAGATGCCCGGTCTGTTTGATCCAGTCCACGCCCGCCAGCACGTCCTGCAAATCGCCGCCGCCCATGTCGTACAAGTTTGCCTGCTGGAATTCTTTGCCGTAGCCGGTCGAGCCGCGATAGTTGGGCGCCAGCACCATGTATCCCTGATTCGCGGCATACTGCACGAACCGGTTGAAGGAATTCATGCTCTGCGACGTCGGCCCGCCGTGAATGTAGACGATGGCCGCATTCTCCCCGTTGCGGGCCATGTTGAACGGCACATAGAGAAATGCAGAGATGGTCCACTTGCCGTCGCGGCTGGGATAGTGCACCAGATACGGCTCGACCATGTCTTCCGACCGCACCCCCGCAACGAGCGAATGCGTGATCTGTTGCGACTTGCCGCTGGCGACGTCATAGACCCATAGATCGCCCGGCGCAGTCGGACCATTGTGGTAATAGAGCAGACGCTGTCCGTCTGCCGTGAACGCCGAATGCCCGCCCGCAGGCTCGTTCACGCCTTTCGGGATGGGCAGTGCCGACGACTTTCCCGTCGCAAGATCGTACAGGTAGATATCCTCGTTGCCGTCAACATTGGCGCTGAAGGTGACGCGGCTACCGTCGGGCGAAAACTCGTGGCCGCGAATTTCCCACTTATCTTTCGTCAGCGACGTGATCTTCTTGGTCGCAACTTCGAGCAGGCCGATGTTTTCGTATCCGTTGGCTGCATTCGACGTCAGCAGCACGCGCTTGCCATCGGGCGAGAGGTCGTTGGCCGTAAAGCGTTGCTCGCCCTCGTGCGGCGTGAGCAGCGTGCTCTTAGCGGTCGCGACATCCGCAATAAAGATGTTCGAGTCGGTGCCCTTGGCCTGCTCCTGCGTGTAAACGATGCACTTTCCGTCCTTTGACCAGATCGGCCCGTAGTTGCCCTTGTCTTGCGGAGTGTTCGAAGTGATGTGCTTCACTTCGCGCATCACCATGTCGTAAACGTCAATCTCATAGGCGGCGGAAGTCTTCGGCTTGACCTCATACGCCAGATAGCGGCCGTCGGGCGACCACGTCGGGTTGAGTTCTGCAATCTCGCGCGTCTGCGTCAGGTTCACCACCTTGCCGGTCTTGGGCGAGACCAAAAAAATGTCCCACTGCTCGTCGCCGTCGTAATCAGACTGATAGGCGATCCACTTGCCGTCCGGCGACCACGCCGGGGCAGTCTGCCGCTGGTCGCTGACGGTGAGTTGCATCGGCCATCCGCCCTCTGAGGGAACAAGCCATAGATTGTTGCGCCCGCTCATATTCGAAATGAAGGCGATGCTCTTGCCGTCCGGCGACCACGTCGGACGGCCGATCTGCCGCGTCATGTACAGCTTTTCGATCGTCAGGCTGCGCGGCTCGACCTGTGCGTTCGGTTTGGATGTGATCTTCTTCGGGTCGGTAACAGCCTGGGGTTCAGGCAACGTCTGCGCGGCGGCTTCGACAACGGCGATGTTCATCACTATGACGATAGCAAACAGGATTAGAGTACGCATGGGATAGATGGCCTCAGGCCGGGCGAAAAGAAAAGTTTAGCAGAGGCCAGGCAAGTACCGGGCCGCGACAAAATCGCCCTCACGCTTTCGCGTTCTTATGCATCTCCACAGTGCTCCAGGTTTTATCCCCTGCGTGGCACAGGTTTTCAAGCGGGCACTCCGCGCACTTGGGCTTGCGGGCGATGCAGAGCCGGCGGCCGTGCCAGATGATCTGGTGGGAGAACAGAATCCACTTCTCGCGCGGAATCACGCGCATCAGGTCCTGTTCGATCTTCTGCGGATCGTCCTGCGTGGTCAGTTCCAGCCGCCGCGAGATACGGTGCACATGCGTGTCCACGACAACGCCTTCGGCTTTCTTGAACCACGAGCCCAGCACGACGTTGGCGGTTTTGCGAGCGACGCCGGGCAGCGTGAGCAGTTTCTCCATATCGTCGGGGATCTGCCCGCCGAATTCGGCAACGACCTTCTTTGCCGCGCCCACAACCGACTTCGATTTGTTGCGGAAGAACCCAGTCGAGCGCACGTCGGGTTCGAGTTGCTCGGGCGTAAGGGCCGCGAAAGCCTCCACCGTGGGATATTTGCGAAATAATTCCGGCGTGACGCGGTTCACGTTGACATCGGTGGATTGTGCCGAGAGGATCGTCGCGACCAGAAGCTCCCATGCGCTCGAATGGGTGAGAGCGCAGGTCACGTCGGGATACAGCCGGTCGAGCCGCCGAAGGATTTCAGCGATTCGCTCGGGAGCGAGCGGATCATAACCTGACCGGCCTGCCGCCCCGTTGCCCCGGCCCGTCACCTTCGGCTTCGATTTCGGCGTGCCCCCTCCCACGCGAGCGTCTTTCTTGCGTCCAGCGGATATGGGGACAGGTTTCGTGGGCGAAAGCGCCCGCGCCACTCGGTCCTGATGGCCGGTACGGGCGGGCTGGCGGGGAACTACACCACGGGGCATGAACTCTCCTTCTCTGCTTGGGGCCAACATCTTAACAGAGCATGCCGGAGGCGGCTGTCCGACTTGACCCTCCGTAACCTCGCAAGGAATTGACGCGCTCCCAGACCCCCGTTAGTCTGGATGTACTCCAGCGAGACGCAGGAACAATACCGTGGCAGTGAATTCCATCCAACTCGGGCAAGTCTGGCGCAGCGACGCCGACGGCCAGGACTATCTTGTGACCAAGGTCTACAACGAGGTTTTCACCCAGTTCGCTATGCTGCGCCCAGCGGGCATCGCAGCCCCAGATGCGCCCACGGTGCGGGTGAAAGTCGCCAAAACGCCCGAGGGCGCAACCCTGCCCGGCTACGCCTTTACCCAGGACGGGGCGTTTTAGGGGTCAGTGGCCAGTGGTCAGTGACCAAATCTCAGTGCACCGGGGTAGCCCTCCAGCCGTGAATTTCCGTTACACTGGATCACAAGTCATCATTCCTCAGGTTCTAAGTGTCCGCGCGAAATCCCAATCGGCTGTAACTGAGAACTGAGAACTGACAACTGAGAACTGTTCTTATGACCGAAAAGATCCTCGCCGTCATCTTTGTCTTCATCAAGTCTGTGATTGCCGTGACTGGCTACGGAGGGATCGCCATCCTCATGGCGATCGAGTCCGCCTGCATTCCGCTGCCTTCCGAACTGATCATGCCCTTCGGCGGCTATCTAGTGTTCGAAGGCACATTCAAGCTGCTCTGGGTCGCGACGGCGGGTGCAATCGGCTGCAATCTGGGTTCGCTGGTGGCCTATGAGATCGGTTTCTACGGCGGACGCCCGCTGGTCGAGCGCTTCGGCCACTGGATCCTGATGACTCGCCGCGAGCTCGACTCGGCCGATCGCTTCTTCGCCCGCTGGGGATATCTAGCCGTCTTTATCGCACGCCTGCTGCCGGTGATTCGCACGTTCATCGCATTGCCTGCGGGCGTGGCGCGCATGCCCCGCGGCCGCTTTCACATCTACACCTTCCTCGGATCGTGGCCCTGGTGCTTCGGTCTGGCCTGGCTGGGCATGAAGTTGGGCCAAAACTGGCGCGAACTCGGCAAGTACTTCCACAAGTTTGACGCGGTGATTGGAGTGACGCTGGTGGTGGGAGTGTTGTGGTTCGTGTGGAATCACTGGCAGAACAGGATCAGGAGTCAGACGGCAGCGGTCGGCCGTCAGTAGATGCGATGGGCGTATGTGGGAGCGCTATGTCATATGCCAAGACGATCTCGATTGCGATTGGCCTCTGCTTTATCGCCCTTATTATCCGATCGGTAGCGCACGCTGTTTTCCACGTATATACACAAAAGGCGACGGGCATCGCCGTCACCCGACGCGGCATGGTGGAAGCCCTGCTCGTTTCGATTGTCTCGGGCTGGCTTATGGGCACGGCATGGTACGTCTTTCGCGTCCGCTGAGCTAGTTACCTTTCACGCCCCTCAGCCAACTGTGACGCGACAATTTGCCACCGGCCATCGCATTTCACCACAACATCCATGTACACGTAGCGTATTGAAGATCGCTTACCGTCTTGCTCCACTACATCTTCCTCAGATCCGTGAACGACAGCCATATCCTCCTGCAGCAGCCGGACGCTGCGCCCCGTCGAAGTCATCGAGACAAAACGTACTTTCCCCGACAGGAGGTTGGCGATCACATCCTGTCGGGTAAGAACCCCGCCGGATTCGTCGTACTGCACGTAATCGTCTGCGTATATGCGCGACAGCTCGGCAACGTCGGTGGCGATCAGAGCCCGGTCCCCGTCTTCAAAGAGCGTCACGATCTCTTGTTCGTCGTTGCTCAACCGCACCCCGTCGTAGAGACGTTGCTTGTAACGTCTCTCTCGCCATCACCTGAGACCCTGCAGGCAGAGACGTTGCAAGCAACGTCTCTACGGAACTGATAGTGTACAAGTTATCATCCAAGCCTCCGGAGGAACTCCGATCATGACGCGCCGTTTCCTTGCTGCTCTTCTGTTGGCAGCCATCGCTCTGCCGGTTGCCGCCTTTGCCCAATCGCCCGCCGCTTCCGACAAGCCCTTCGTCATCGAGTACTACTACAAAGCCAAGTGGGGACACGCCGACGAATTTCTGAAGCTCTTCAAGAAGAACCACTATCCCGTCCTGAAGAAGGAGACAGAACTGGGCCGCATCTCGAAGGTCTGGATGGACCAGTCCCGCTACCACACCACCGAAGACGGCCGCTGGGATTTCCGCGTCACCATTGTCTTCAAGAATGCCGCGGTCGCCAACGAGCCATTCGACGAGGCTGCGCTGCAGAAGCAGATGTACCCGGATCAGGAAACTTTTCAGCGCGAAGAACAGCACCGCTTCGAAATCCTCGACGCGCACTGGGATCTGCCAGTGAAGCCGGTGGACCTGGACGCGAAACCCTAAGACCCCTTCACCACAGAGGGCAGAGAGGAACACTGAGGCGCTTGTTCCCTCCGTGTAACTCTGTGTCTTCTGTGGTTAAGGCCTTCAATCAATCTTCAGGAAGTTCGCCATCACCCTCTCATGCCACTTCCACGGCAGGATGCGCTTCATGGCCAGTTGAATCCACGCATCGCGGCCCACCACATACCGGAGCCTGGGGTTCGGATTCTGCGCAATGGCAACTATCAGGCGCGCGACCACGATCGGATCAGCTTTGCGAATCCTCTCAATCGTTGACCGCATGCGCAGGCTTCGTTGAATATTGGGCGAGGTTTCCTTCGTAGCCTGCTCTCCCATCACCGCTCCCCGCGTCCAGATGTCGGTCTGATATGCCCCGGGTTCGACCAGCACAACCTTGATTCCGAGCGAGTTGACCTCCATGCGCAGCGATTCGCTCCAGCCTTCGAGCGCATGCTTCGACGCGGAATAGCTGCTCACCGTAACCGCTCCATGCAACCCTGCGATGGACGAAACCTGAAGAATGTGTCCCGAGCGCTGGCGCCGCATCACGGGCAACACCGCCTTGGTCATCGCCACGGCGCCGAACAAATTGGTCTCGAACTGCCAGCGCAGTTCGTCGAGCTTGATATCCTCCGCAAAACCGGCGACGGCAAAGCCTGCGTTGTTGATCAGAACATCAATTCGCCCATAATCCCGGACCACCGCCTCCACCAAGCCGGGCATGGCATCGACGTGGGTGACGTCAAGCTGCCGCAGATCCAGCGTTACGCCCGCCGCTGCCGCGGCCCGATCGAGACGCTCGCGACGGCCCAGGTCGCGCATCGTCGCCACCACGCGAAATCCCGCTTTCGCCAGTTCGATGGAAGTCAGCAGTCCGAAGCCGCTGGAGGCGCCGGTGATCAGGGCAATTTTCTCAGGCATGGCAATGGTGTACCACAGGTCCAGAAAAAACAGCAGCCATGGATCGCAAATAGGAGGACAATATAGGCAGAGAGCCTGCTCCGTTGGCACGCGATGCTCGCGCGAAGGAGGTCTTATGCTGGCGACAAGGCATCGTCTGAATCGCAATCCCTACTTTCACTTTCACCCCCTGCACACACTTTTCTCCCTGCTCGGCGCGCTGATTCTGTTCGGCCTGCTGGTCTGGTTTCTGGCCGTCCCGGCGCGATAGCCCGGCGCAATAGTTGGAACGGCGCAAAGAACAAAGGACACGCCTCCGAAGAAGTGTGGATTTCTGATTCCATCCGCAAGCAGATGCACCAGCCGCACAAACGATGTTAATTATGCGTAACATTTGTGCGGAAATTCTTTATCCCGGCCATCGAAATTTGGAATTAGACACAATCCTGAGCGATTCGCTAGGGTAGCTCATGGACACCTTCATATCAGTTGAGGATTCACATGTTGATGTACTCCACGAGATCGGCTTCCGCCTCGGCGCCGCCGATGGATTTCACGACGTTTTGGACCGCGTCGTAGAGTTTGCTACCGCACTGGTAAAGTGCGACTCGTGCCTGATCTATGTGCTCGAGGGCGACGAACTCGTTCTGCGGGCTTCCAAGAACCCGCACCCCGAGGTGGTGGACCGCCTGAAACTGCGTGTCGGGCAGGGCATTACGGGATGGGTGGCCGAGCATCTCGAACCTGTAGCCATCCCCGAGAAAGCGGCGCAGGATGCCCGCTTTCAATTCTTCCACGAGCTGCCCGAAGACAGTTATGAGGCGTTTCTCTCCGTGCCTCTGATGTGCCGCGGGCGGGTCGTGGGCGTGATCAACCTGCAGCATCGCCAGCACCACGTATACCGGCGGCGCGAAATTCGCATGATCTCAACCGTGGGCTTTCTGGTTGGCGCGGAAATTGAACTGGCCCGCCTGGAGGATGCCAACTCCACGCTCGCCGAACAGTTGCAGACGCGCAAGGTCGTAGAGCGCGCCAAGGGCATTCTGCAGCGCGGCCTGGCCTTGAGCGAAGAGCAAGCCTACCTTATGCTGCAGCGCCAGAGCCGCCAGAAGCGCAAGCCGATGAAGGCCCTCGCTGAAGCCATCATCCTGAGCGACGAGGTCAGAGGAAATTCCCAGACGCCCCCGTCCTAAGACTGGAGCCGATCTCATAAGTAGTTTTGGGAAGGGCAAAGCTTCAGCCGTGCCTGAGACATTGTTTCGCAGATGAGTCTTAGGTGTGGTTGGTTTTGGGAAGGGCACGGCTTCAGCCGCGCCGTTCAGCACCGCTAGGACGCGGGCTTTAGCTTCTGCGGGATGTGCCCGCGACAAGAAACATCCTCAAAAGCGGCGGATACCTGGTTCGATATCGATATCCGCCCTTCGCTTTTCGACCCTGAGGGAACTACTGCCCCGATGCCAGAGCTGCGGTTCCAGCCCGGGCGATCTGTTTCTCCGAGGTTTGCGACGGCACTGCGAAGTGCAGCGTCATGCCGAACTCCGGCAGTTGCATGGCGCTGACGTAACTTCCGCCAGGTGTCTTGTCGAGAACAAGCTCGCTTACATCGTGCGGCTTGGCTTCTTCCATATCACGCACCAAGAACATGAACCCGGCGCCGGACCCGCTGAGTTTGTTTAGTTTCAGCACGCCGCCCCCGCCGTCAGACTCGAACGAGAACCGGTAGTCGCCGGCGGGCACCACCGCGTTCTGCCAGCGCACCTCGTGCGTGAGCGTGAGCTTGCCGTGCGCCGGCTCCTGAGCGGCGGCCAGGGTGGGCAAAAAGTTAAGGGTGGTCAACGCCAGCAGAGTGGCGTGGAGGAATTTGCGAATGGAAGTCAAGGGAATCTCCTGTTCTGCTCTTCTGGTCGGAAGAGCCGGTGAGAAGAGCGCGTCTGAAAGAGCACGCTCCCCGCAAATGCAGGAGGCGTGGGCTCAGATTTCAGTGGAGAACAACGAGGTCAGGAGATTTGCCGCGCCGCTTCTGGGCTGCCCGGCAAACATCAGCTTCGCGGGACCGGCCGCTGAGCCGACCGCGAAGTAAGTTCATTTTGAAGGAACCCGAAGCAGGAGTCCAACGCAAAGAATCTATCGGAGCTATCAGCACAGCGGTAGCCAGTCAATGCCGCTCTGCTGCCGTTGGCGTGGAATTCTGCGCATTTGGCCGCTGGTGTTTGCAAAACCCCTGCCCGATACGAGAACATACAAGGTTTGCACATCCATCCTGATTCGTACTGAGGAAGCGGCCAAATTATGGCGACACGGCAGAAGTCCGCACCAGCAAAAACAGCGCGGGTTGAAGTAAAGAACGAAGTAAAGGGCCAGGCAAGAAGCGACAGCAAGGCGCACGGCGCCATCGAACCCGCAAAAGGGAATTTGGGCGTCATGATCCCCGGCATGGGCGCGGTCGCCACCACGTTCGTGGCCGGCGTCGAGGCCATCCGCAAAGGCCTGGCCAAGCCCATCGGCTCGCTCACCCAAATGGGCACGGTACGCCTCGGCAAACGTACCGACGGGCGTTCGCCTAAAATAAAGGAATTCGTTCCTTTGGCCGGGCTCGACGACCTGGTCTTCACCGGTTGGGACATCTTCGAAGACAACATGTACGAAGCCGCGTCGAATGCCGGTGTGCTCGACTATCGCCTGCTGGAGCAGCTTAAGCCGTTTCTCTCGTCCATCAAGCCGCAGGCCGCCGTGTTCGACCACAATTACGTCAAGAAGATTGACGGGCCCAACGTCAAGAAGGGCAAGAGCAAGATGGATCTGGCCGAGCAATTGCGCGCCGACATCCGCGCCTTCAAAAAGTCGAGCGGTGCCAGCCGCCTGATTACCATGTGGTGCGCCTCAACCGAGTCCTACATCGAGCCCACCGCGGCCCATCAGTCGGTCAAGTCGTTCGAGAAGGCGCTGCACGAGAACGACGAAATGATCGCTCCCTCCATGATCTACGCCTACGCTTCACTAATGGAAGGCGTTCCCTTCGCCAACGGCGCACCCAACCTCACTGTGGACCTTCCGGTGATGCTCGAGCTGTCGCGCCAGAACGAAGCGCCCATCTGCGGCAAGGATTTCAAGACCGGCCAGACCCTGATGAAGACCGTGCTCGCCCCCGCGTTCAAGGCCCGCCTGCTCGGCTTGAGTGGATGGTATTCCACCAACATCCTCGGCAACCGCGACGGGGAAGTGCTTGACGATCCCGGGTCGTTCAAAACCAAGGAAGAATCGAAGCTGGGCGTGCTGGAGCACATTCTGCAGCCCAGTCTCTACCCCGAACTCTACGGCAATATCTTCCACAAGGTACGCATTAACTATTATCCGCCACGCGGTGATAACAAAGAGGGTTGGGACAACATTGATATCTTCGGATGGCTCGGATACCCCATGCAGATCAAGGTGGATTTCCTGTGCCGTGACTCCATCCTGGCCGCCCCAATCGTGCTCGATCTTGTGCTGTTCCTGGACCTCGCGAAGCGTTGCTCAGAGTTGAAGGGACGCGGCATACAGGAATGGCTCAGCTTCTACTTCAAGTCTCCCATGACCGTGCCCGGCCTGTATCCCGAGCACGACCTGTTCATCCAGCTGATGAAGCTGAAGAACACGCTCCGCCACCTGAAGGGCGAGGAACTGATCACGCACTTGGGGTTGGAGTATTACGACTGAATTGAGGTATAGGTTGTGTGGTGCGGGCGCTCGCGCCCGCGCTGCTTTGACCTTGTCCCGAAAGGTTCAACCCATCTTTTTCTCCCGTTTGTACTCGTCGAACTTCTCCAGAAACCGGTCAATATCTGCTTTCTGCAGGTAATACGGAGTGGACAGCCGCAGCTTGTTCGGGTCGCCGCCGCGGATCCGGATCTTGTGCGTCTTCCACATCCAGTTCTCCAGATCCATTCGCGGGACCGATGGCACGTTTACGCTCACGATTGCGCAGCGCAGGGCCGGATCGGGCGAGGTCCAGGACTCGGCTCCGCGCCTCTTCATCTCGTTCAACATGTAGTCCGCCATCTGCCGGTGCCGGCGCTCGATCCGGTCCAAGCCAATATCATTGGCCAGTTTGATCGACGCCCGCAGACCCCACAGCGCGGGCACGTTGGAGCTGCCGATGCGCTGGAAGCGCTCGGCGCGCAGCTTCGTGTCGTTCCAGCCCTCGGTGGCGACGGTGTTCCAGAGCCGGTCCATCACTTCATCGCGGACATACAAGAAGCCCGAGCCCTTCGGCGCGAATAGCCATTTGTGCGGGCTCGAGGAATACATATCGCAACCCAGTTCGTGCACGTTGAGCCCCATCATGCCCGGGACATGCGCGCCGTCCACCGCGGAGAGAATGCCTTTGCTGCGCGCCAGCGCCGCCAGTTCCTTCGCCGGCAGCACCACGCCGGAGAACGTCGTGATGTGGCTGAAGAAGAGCACGCGCGTGCGCGGCGTGATGGCATCGTTGAACAGATTCAGCACCTGCGCCGCGTCTTTCACGGGGCGGGGAAGCGTGATCTTCTTCACCACGATGCCGTAACGTTTGGCTTTCAAATTCCAGGGATGCTCGCCGCCGGGATGTTCCTGGTCGGTCATGAGCACCTCGTCGCCGGGCTTCATGTCCACGCCGTTGGCGATGTAGCTATTAGCTTCGGTGGCATTACGTAGCAAAGCGATGTCGTCGCGATTACAGCCAACGAAAGCCGCCAGCGGATCGCGGAACTCATTCCACGCCGCGTATCCCCAGATGGGATAGTCTTCCGGATCCTGCTGATCCATTTTCTCCGTCGTCGTATAGCCGTCGAAGATGGCGCGCAGCACCGGTGCCGGGCTGGATCCCACCGTACCGTTGTTCAGATAAATTTCGTCTTCGGGAATGAGGAACTGCTTCCGCATCCCCGCCCAGTAAGCGTCTTCATTCTTGTCGAGCAGGGAGTGATCTGGAAGCGGCGGAATTCGTTCCAGTTGTGCGAGCAAATTCCCGCGGAAGGCAAGCGAAGCGGCGAACCCGGTCGTAGCGCCAGCAAAAGCAGTAGAGAGGAAATGACGGCGGTCGAGCATGAAACCCTCCTGGGCCCAGACGAACGGAAGGCGCCATGGTACGACGGCATCCTGCCCGGGGCAAGGACCCGGGGGCTGGAACTCCGGGGGCTGGAACTGAGGAAGCGCGCGACCTCACCAGGCCGGCTTGCCGTCTTTGAAGCGGAGGATCAGCGTGTCCTCGCCTTTGACCACTTCGCGGGCCAGAACCAGGTCCGCACCGTCCTGCTTGACCTTGGAGCCAGTGACCTGAATCGCGTCGTCCGCTTTGAAAGTCACTCCCATGTCGTCGAGAAAGCTCTTGGGACAAAGAAAGACCCGAACCGTATCCGGGCCGCTCTTCGTCTCCAGGTAGGCTACTGGTTTCCCACCCGTTGGAGGCACGAATTTCAGTTGCCCCACCACTGCCTTGAACGTGGTTTCCGTGGCAGGGTCGTATTTGGGTGGCGCCTGGGAAAAGGCGTAAGTGGTAAGGATGGCAACGGCAGAGAACTTCAGAAAATTCTGGCGAATCGGGCCGCATGGGATCATGGCAGGCCCTCCCGCCGCGAATGGTAGGCCCACGGCGCGGGAAAAGCAACGGAGACACTTTGGGCCGCAAACCCTGAGCGTTTTTCCAAGGGTGGATAACCCCAAACCCGGTCTCCAGCGTCTAAACAATCAGGACCAAGTTTGGGACTTGGTGTCTCCCGACCGGGCGTATAATCAGGCTCAAGGAGTACCCTATGAGGCCCCCTATGAAGCTCAGATGGCTGGCAAGCGCGATGGCATTGGCGGCGTTCAGCGCAGGATCCTGGATGCAGGCGCAGGTGCAAGATCAGGACAAGGATCAGCCGAAATCCGGCGACGTACAGAACGCGCCTACCCAAAAACCTGCGGCGCTGCCGACCCAGGACGACAGCCAGATCAAGCATGACGGCGGCAAGACGGACGTGGATGCGGTGGGGAACCGCAACATCGGCTGCGGGCGCGGCGTGGGCAACTGGTACACGGTCGAGGGCCAGGTTGCCCGCGGTCGGGTCTATGCCCAGCAGATCGAGGCGCAAATCAAGCTGGTCAATGACCCCGTGGTCACCGAGTATGTGAACCGCATCGGGCAGAACCTGGTGCGCAATTCCGACGCCCAGGTGCCGTTCACGATCAAAGTGATTGATTC
>Ga0116223_10001288_pt1 | contig 26313 bp, 24 predicted proteins | sample Sb_taG_3_FD_90092 | JGI IMG/M metagenome (GOLD analysis project Ga0116223, IMG submission 90092) | Peat soil microbial communities from Weissenstadt, Germany - Sb_50d_a_PC metaG | ecosystem: Environmental > Terrestrial > Soil > Wetlands > Peat | place: Germany: Weissenstadt | collected 2010-09-21 | reverse complement strand
TCCCCCTGCTGATGCGCCTCCAACAACTTCCGTCGTAGATCGTCAGAATAGGCCTTCGCCATCTCTTGCTTGCAGCCGGATCGCCAGAGCTGGTCTATATTATCTCAGAAAATGGTCTAGTGCTCTGACCGTGAGGTCTTGCACACCAAATGTGGGGCAGGTTGCCAACTGTTGCTAACCTGCGGCGGATTGGCAACCCGCTTGGGCGGGCGCAAACAAGCCGCCCAGCGCCGGTTGGCAACCGGCGCGCGGGATGCCATCCCGCCCCACATTGGGAACCGAGTCACACGGGCACAGAACTAGGCGGTGAGTTGCGGGCGGGCTGGCCACGGCCTCGCTACTGTATTAGGTAGTTCCATCTAAGGTAATTGAGACAAATGTCCCATGGCATTTGACCTTAGGGCAGGTCATGCTGGTGGCGATGCTCGTCGCGATCGCCCGCTGGGTTCGTTACTGGTTCGGCCTGCAGCCAGTGATTCTCGCCTCGTCGGTGGTGTTTGCCGGCTACCGCACGTGGACGGAACATCCGGATTTGTGGGTTCGATTCGCGGCCATATTCGCGATCGAGGCGGCGCTGGTCGCGGTCAGCCTGATGGCGTGGTACACGCTGCGCCAGGGCAAGCCGTCGGCGCGGCGCTGGGCCATCGCCGCGAGCCTGTTATCGCTCCCCGTGCCGGGCATCGGAACCATTGCGGGCATTCTGGGGCTGGTCGTCTTCACGCGCCGGGACATCGTTGGGCAGATGGCTACGCATGCGACGCCGGAGCAGCCCCGGCTTCCCGGCGATGGCACGAGCAAACTCGTCGACCAGTTGGCCAACGGGGGCCAGATTCTGGTGTTGCTGATCGCCAATCATTATTGGACTTTGTGGGCGCACGATCAGGGACTCCCGGAAAGCGGCGGCTTGGTAATGTGGGTCCTGGAATTCGCCATCGCCTTGCACGTTTCCGTGTTGATCCACGAACTGGGGCACGTCTACGGCGGCTGGGCGTTTTACATGAAGCTGCGGCATTTAGTGATCGGCCCGTTCGAGTGGAGTGTGCGCGGCGGCAAATGGGAATTCTCCTTTAACGCGGCGGGGCTGTGGGGCCGGGGATTGGCGGCCATGGTTCCGACCACGCTCCGGGATCTGCGCACCCAGCGAATCTTCACTACGCTGGGCGGTCCGGTGGGATCGTTGTTTGCGGGCGGCCTGGGTTTGTTGGGAGGGCTCTCGGCCAAGGGCCATCCTTGGGAGAACTGGTGGGGCTGCTTCTCGATGCTGGCGACGCTGGGGTTTTCGTCGTTCGCGCTGAATCTGATTCCGATGCGTCCCCAAGACCAGTACTCGGATGGGGCGCACCTTTATCAGTTGCTCTCGCGGGGGCCGTGGGCGGATGTTCACATGGCGTTTTCGGTGGCGGGAGCGACGCTAGTGACGCCGCTGAGAGCGCGTAATTTCGACGCCGGCCTGCTGGATCGCGGGACCGCGTTCCTGAAACACGGGAAGGAAGCGATGCTGCTCCGGTTGCTCAAGTACATGCACCACGTGGACGCCGGCAGGATCGGTGAAGGGGTCGCGGCCGTGGCGGAAGCGGAAGCGCTGTACCCCGGACTGGCGCAGACCCTGGACGCGGAACTGCATACCGACTTCATTTTCGTGAATGCGTTGTTCCGGCGGGATCTGGAGGCCGCACGGCTGTGGTGGGGGCGCATGGAGGCTAAGACGGACGTCACGCGTTTGAAGGTGGACTACTGGAAAGCCCGCACGGCGCTGTTGTGGTTGGAAGGCCAGGCGCAGGAAGCCGAGGCGGCGTGGCAGAAAGGCAACGCCATCGCCCAGCAGTTACCGGCCGTGGGAGCCTACGAGTTCGACCGGTGGTGTTTTCGAAAGCTGCGGGAGGCGCTGGATGAGACGCTGGCCTTGCAGGTTCCGCCTCCGCTGCCGGACAGCGCCGGGCAGATGGTGTGGTCAGCGGATCCGGCGCAACTGGCCGGCGGCTGGGTCCCACTCAAACACGCAGGCGTAGCCGGCTGATTCTTCGCTGGACGCGGGCTGGTCGCGGAGGGTCACTGCCAGGGTGCTTTGCTCGTCCGAGGGCAACTCCATCCGGGTGCAGTCCTCGAAACCCCATGCGAATAGCGGGACTCCGCGCAGGGTGCGGGGAAGGCCGATCGCCAACAAGCGATGGTCGCCGTCGCGCGCGCAGGAGGCGGCGGCGATGCACGCGGAGTGCGCTTGCCGCGATGCGAAGTGCCAGGCGGAAAGATTGTGGCCTATCGCCGCTAGGTTGAATAGAAGGATCGCCGCTCCGACGGCCCGACCCGCTTGTGGCCCGAGACCTTGGAGGACCATGGCCAGGAGCCAGCAGAAACCCGCGGCGGGCAAGTACAAATAGCGAGCTTTCTCCATGTCCGGGCCGATGAGCAGTTGTTGCAGAGGGGGGATCGAGGCTAGCAACACGAAGCCCAAGGGCGCGATCAAGGTTCGCCGCTCGGTTTGTGCGGTGGTCATCCAGGCTAGCGCGGCCAGATACACGACGAGCGCCGCGCCCACCGCGAGGCCCGGAGTTAAGTCGGGCGTCGCATTCCAATCGAGTGGGAACAGGAGTACCGCCCAGATCCGGAACGCCAGGGCTTTGATGACGTTTACCGGCGACAGTAGGAGCGCTTGGGGGCGGCCGGAGGAATCTAGATAGCCGCCGATGCTGCCGAACAGCACCCAGCGATAGGCGAACAAGGCTAGAGCCACGGCGAAGAACGGCGTCAGGGTTAGCGCGTGGCGGTGCCAGGGGTCGCGTGGAGCGGAGGCGCGCTGCCGCGGGAGCGCGAGGAGGGCTAGAATCGGCGGGCCCGCGTAGGCTGACTCCTTGCTTAGGATGCCCAGCACGGTTGCGACCAGTGCAATGAACCAGGATACCCACCGCCATCCGCCAGGCGCCACCAGAAACGCGAGAAATAGCGCTGCGCTGAATAGCACGAAGAACGTGGCGAGAAGATCGAACCTGCCGCCCAACCACACGACTGCTTCCGGGCTGGTGGCGTGAATGGCGAACAGCGCCGCGGCAAACCAGGCGGGAAGCGGTGCCAATCCCATCCGACGGAGGATGGTGAACACCAGCGCGGTATTCACGGCATGGAGCGCGAATCCCGCCGCGTGCCAGCGAAAGGGATCGAAGCCCGCCCAACGGTACAGCAGTCCGAAGAAAATCTGCGCCACGGGACGGAAGAAGCCGTCGCCGCCCGGAGTGGTCGACAGGCGGTGAAGATCGAACGTGAAGTCGCGCGCGTAGCGAACGTGCAGGAAATCGTCGGCCAGGAAGTAATCGTTGCGCGAGCCCGCGAACACCGCGCCGATCAGGGCTGCCAGGCTCAGCAGCGCCCAGGCGTCGAGACGCCCGAACGGCGCCTGATCCGTCGGCACAGGTTCCCTGTTTGCGGGACGCCAGTGCAGCGCCACTAGCAGTCCTACGGCGATGGCCAGCCAGCCTTCCGCGTTGATCGGAGACCGCACTGGGATGGGGAACGTGAATGGCCCCCAGAAGGTTCGGGCGATCAGCGTGGCGGCGGCGACGGCGAACGCCAAACGCAGGCCGTTCGCCAGGACCCGTCTCATCGAATCACTCATGCGATGAGGCTGATTGTAGCGGATACCGTGGCCGGCTAACGTTTTCGGCGGTGGTCCGTCTCACATGCTGGATTAGCGTTCCGGCTAGGATCACTTGGAGCCACTGATGTTTCGGGGCGTTCTCTCATTCCTGGTGCTATGCGGTTCGATGCCTGGGGCCGCTCCGCCGAGCGTGAAACGCTTAGACGGAAGTGCGATTAAGGCGGCGGAGATCGATCGGACAGTGACCCGTCTGATGCGCGCGGCCGAAGTGACCGGCCTGGGTATCACGATATTCAAGGGCGGGAAGGTGGCCTATCAGAAGGCCTACGGCTTTCGCGATCGGGAGAAGATGTTGCCGCTTACACAGAATTCCGTTATGACCGGCGCGTCGTTGACCAAAGTCGCGTTCGGTTACCTCGTGATGCAGCTCGCGGATGAAGGCAAGATCGACCTGGACAAACCCGTCGCCGGGTATTTGCCGAAGCCGCTTCCGGAGTATGAGCGCTATCGGGATCTGGCGGGCGATCCCCGCTATTTGCGGATCACGGCGAGAATGCTGCTGAGCCACACCGCGGGGTTCCCGAACCTCCGCGTTCTCAACCCCGACCGCAAGCTCAACATCAACTTCGAGCCGGGATCGAAATTCGCGTACTCCGGCGAAGGCATCCAGCTCCTGCAAATGGTGGTCGAGACCATTCTGGGGAGGCCGCTTCAAGAGCCGATGCAGGAGCGAGTCTTCCAACCCTTGGGCATGACACGAACGAGCATGATCTCGGAGACCCGTTTCGCCAACGACTTGGCAAACGCTTACGACGAGTGGGGGCGATCCCTGGGTCCGCAGCAACGACAACGGGCGGATGCTGCGGGTTCAATGCAAACGACGCTGAGCGATTTCACCCGCTTCATGCAAGCCATGATGCAAGGAACGGGATTGAGGACGGCGACGTGGGAGCTGATGCTCACCCCGCAAATCCAGATTCTGTCCAAGCACGAATTTCCGTCGCTGGCGCCAGAGACCACGGATGAAAACAAGCCGATTCATCTCAGCTACGGCCTGGGCTGGGGCCTCTTTGAAACTCCTTACGGGAAGGTCTTCTTCAAGGAGGGCCACGACGAGGGCTTTCGGCACTACACGGCTATCTTCGACCAGCCGAAGACAGGGATTCTCATCATGACCAACAGCTCTAACGGCGAAGGCATCTTTGAAGAGCTGCTGAAAACCCTGCTGAAGGACACTTTTACACCGATTGAGTGGGAAGGTTACACTCCATACGACAAACTTCCGCCTCGTCCACCGGCGCCCCGGGCCGCGCAACGATGATCGGTCCTGGGTTAAATTGGTATTTACGAAATCGTTCTCCTTTCCGGAGGCAACCCTGCGCATGAAAGTGTTTCTGATTCCGGCTATTCTTGCGGCCACGCTGGCGGCGCAACCGCCGACGATTACTTCGCCGGGAAACCCCCAGGCTCCGCAACCAACGCCTGATGCGGCTCCGGCCGCGGATCGCGTGGTGGCTACCGTGGACGGCCACGACGTGACCTACGGCGAGCTGCGTTCCATGCTCGCCATGACGCCTCCGGCGGCGCAGCGCGATCCCCAGTACGCCCTGCAAAACATCTTCATCATGCGATACCTGGCCGGTGAGGGCGAGAAACTCAAACTGGGCGAACGAAGCCCGCTCAAAGAAGAACTCGAATTCCAGCGCATGAACATCATGGCTGAAGCGATGCTGAACTACCAGCGGGAAACGTCCGCGGTTCCGGACGGCGCGATCGAAGCCTACTACAAAGCGAATTCCGCCAAATACGAACAGGCCCGGATCAAGGTGATTTACATCGCCTTCAAACCCGGCGTCACGGGCGCCGTCAGCAGCCCGGAGGAACTGGCGCGCGCGGCGCAAGCGGCTCTGGCGCAGGCCCACTCCGGCACGGATCGCTCCGAGAGCCAGGCCAAATCGCTGGCGGAAGAAGTCGTTAAGAAAGCCCGCGGAGGCGCCGATTTCCTGGCGCTGGTGGAGCAGTATTCGGAGGACCCCACCACTAAGTCCGCCCAAGGCGATTTCGGGGTGATCAAACACGATTCCACGTCCTACCCGGAGGATCTGAAGAAAGCGGTGTTTGCGCTGGAGAATGGAAAGATCAGCGATCCCGTGCGCCAGGCCACGGGGTTCTATGTCATCCGCATGGAGGAAAAATCCACGCAGCCGCTCTCCGAAGTCGCGGTCGAAATTGGGCAGACGGTTCGTCAGGAGAGTCTCGGCGCGTGGTTCCAAGGGCTGAATCAGCGGTTCAAGCCCGAGATCAAGGACCCGGGTGCGTTCGTGCAATCGGGAGCCTCGGGCAACTTGCAGATCCCCGGCCAGCCGGGTAAGTAACGCCGGTAAGTAGCTTGGCCGGTATGCGATTCTGGCGGCGAACGGTGTCGAGACGAGTCTCGACATGGCACGCATGAGTGCGTGCTCCACGTTGCTGCCGGCTCTTAGCGGCGAACCGATCCGCGTCGAGATTCGGCGGTCGCTGGGGGCGCATCTGGCTGCTACCTCCATACCAGGACGTGTGATTCTGCTGGATCGCGAAGTGCTCGCGCGGCCTGGGGAGTTCGAGCGCATCCTGGTTCATGAGGTGTTTCACTTCGTGTGGGTGCGGCTGGGGAATCCTCTGCGGCGCGGCTGGGAGGGGGTGCTTGAAAGGGAGTTCCTTCAGCGCGCCCGAGGCGAATTGGGTTGGAGCGCGGAATGGCGAAAATGCAAGCTTTCGGCGGGCGCGCCGCGCTCGCGCACGCCCGCTTGGCGGCGCTACGTTTGCGAAAGCTTCTGCGATTCCGCCGCTTGGATGTTCGCCGGACTGACGCGGCACGGAGAGTTCACGCTCCCCTGGCGATTCCGCCGCGGCCGGCGGGCGTGGTTTGAGCGTAACTTCGGGGCCGGTCCGGTGCGAATATAATGGAGACGGGAGGTTTCCCGACCTTGTCTAATAAGTCCATCTTCGGCAAATCTGTCTTTGGCGTCCTCTCGATCGCCGCGGTGGCTGTTGGCCTCGCGGCGTGTTCCTCGTCCCCCAAAAGGGCTTCCGCTAAGGATCGCAAAGCCGCTCCCGACTTCGCGCTGAAGGATGCTACCGGCGCCACGGTGAAGCTCTCCAATCTGAAGGGCAAGGTGGTGCTGTTGAACTTCTGGGCCACCTGGTGCGGCCCCTGCAAGGTGGAGATCCCCTGGTTCATCGAATTCCAGCAGACCTATAAGGATCGCAACTTCACGGTGGTGGGCGTCTCGATGGACGACGACGGGTGGGCGTCGGTCAAACCCTACGTTACCGAAAAGAAGATCAACTACCGCATCGTGATCGGCGACGACATGCTGGCGAAGGTCTACGGCGGCGTGGAGAGCCTGCCCACTACGTTCGTGATCGACCGCTTCGGCCGCATCGCGTCCTCGCACGTGGGCCTGATCTCTAAGAAACAATACGAGAACGAGATTCAGCGCCTGTTGGAGGTGACCGCCGATGACTCGAACCGCTCCGTGGGCCTGTTTGCTCCTGGCGGCCTGCTGGCTTTCGTTCGCGCTCCTTTCGCCCGCGCAAACTGACACCAACGTTCTTAGCGTTACTGCGCCGGTGGGAGTGGTGCTCAAGGCTGGGGCGACGGCGGAAGTGAAACTTAAGCTGGCGCTGCGCGCGGGGTATCACGTCAACAGCAATACGCCTTCGGATAAGTATTTGATACCGCTGAGGCTTACTTGGAACCCTGGTCCGGCACAGGTGGAGGACGTGGTGTTTCCCAAGCCGCAGATGGAGAAGGTGGCGTTCTCGCCGAATCCGCTCTCGGTGTTCACGGGGCAGTTCGAGCTTACTACGCGTTTCAAGGTGCCTGCTACCGCGGCACCGGGGCCGTCGGCGCTGATTGGGAAGTTGCGGTATCAGGCTTGCAACGACCGGATGTGCTTGACGCCTAAGAATCTCGACGTGGCTATGCAGGTCGATATCGTACGATAGCGCTTGGGAATTGTCATGCGGAGAGGTGGTGCACGCTCTGGTGCGTGGCGCGCCGAGACTCGTGTCGATGCATGGCGGGGCTGGTGCAAACTGGCCAAGCGTCGGCACGAGTGCCGACGTGGCACGCACGAGTGCGTGCTCAACATTGTCTTGGCGTTGTGCGCTGGGGGCTGTACGCGCATTCCACCTGCTCCGCCCGCTGATTCGCGGGTCGATGCTCAACTGGCGCGGTTGATCGACGGCATCCGGGCGTTCGACGATCATGCGCATCCGGTGCGTCCCGTTGGCGCGGGAGAAGAGGCCGACACCTTGTACGACGCTCTGCCTGTGGAATCGCTCGAAGCGGCCTCCGATCCGGTGCGCATGCGCATGGGCGCCGCCGATACTGTCGCTGCCCGGTTGGCTTTGTTTCCGGAGGGCAAATCGGCGGCTTTGGCTCGGCACGGGATGGAGCATGCGGTGTGGGTGCTGGATCAACTGGGCATCGAAACCATGGTGGCCAATCGGGTGGCGATGGGCCCGGGCCTGCCCGCCTCGCGATTTTTGTGGGCGGCTTACGCCGACGCGTTGATGTATCCGTTCGACGCCGCGCCGGTGATCCACAACTCGGATCAAAAGGCGTTCTTTGCGCTCGAAGAGAAGTTGCTCCAGCGCTACTATTACGAGTCCGGCATCGCGGCTCGCCCGGCGACACTCGACGAGTATCTGGAGCGTGTCGTGCGCGCGACGCTGGCGCGCCACAGACAAGGTGGCGCCATCGCTGAGAAATTCGAGATCGCCTACCTGCGCCCGTACGATATCGGGAACCCCTCGCGCGCTGAGGCGGAGCGAGCCTGGAGGACCCTTCTTGAACCGCGCACAACGCTGAACCCCGCTGTGCGCTCGGACGGCGCATCCAATTACCAAGCGCTTCAGGATTACATTTTCCGCTTTATCGCCGCTGAATGCGGGCGGCTCGGCATGGCGGTGCACATCCACACCGGAGCGGGCTCGGGCGGATACTTTGTCGTGAACGGGTCCAATCCGCTGCTGATGGAACCGCTGCTCGACGACCCTGCGCTGCGGCAGACCAAGTTCGTGATGTTGCACGGCGGGTGGCCCTTTACTCGCGAATTGACCGGACTGTTGACTAAGCCCAATGCGTACGTGGATTTCTCCGTGCAGGGCTTGATCACCGAGCCCGGCGCGCTTGCCGCTGTGTTGCGCGCGTGGCTCGAATACGTTCCGGAGAAAGTGCTGTTCGGGACTGACGCTTACCCGTATTCCGAGGAGTTGGGTTGGGAAGAATCGGGCTACATCGCGGCGCACGCGGGCCGGGACGCGTTGGGGATTGCGCTTACTGGGATGATGGCGGACGGGGAGATCTCGCGGGCTCGCGCCGCGGAACTCGCTCGCTTGGTGCTGCGGGACAACGCACGCCGGTTGTATGGGCTTAAGTAGGGATACGAACGGTGTCGGCATTAGTGCCGACATGGCACGCACGAGTGCGTGCTCCACGGTGTGGTGTGAGGCGGTGTGAGGCGGCTTTTGATTCGACCGGGGGCTATCGGGGACGCGATTTTGTCGCTGCCGGCGCTTGAAGCTGCGCGGGCTGAATACACGGAAGTCTGGGTTGCGCGGCCCTTGCTGCCGCTCATCCGCTTTGCGGATCGCGTGCGCGCCATTGCCGATACTGGGCTGGATCTGGTCGGCGTGGTCGAAGGCGCGAGTACCGCGACGCTTGAAGGCTTCGATTCGATTTACTCCTGGTACGGTTACCATCGTCCCGAATTCCGCGACGCGGTCCGGCAACTTCCTTTTACGTTCTTTCCCGCTCTGCCTCCTCCGCTCGAAGGTGTTCCGCGCATCCCTTTGCCGCCCACACCCGTAAGAGATTTCGCGGTGATCCATCCGTTCGCCAGCGGCCGTCACAAACGCTGGCCGCTCGAGAATTTCCAGGCGGTCGCGGAGGGGCTGGGCGTTCCTGTGCGCTGGTGCGCCGGACCTGAAGACGTACTCGATGGCGCGGAGCGCTTCGACGATTTATATGAGTTGGCCGTTTGGCTTGCTTCCGCCCGTCTCTACATCGGCAACGATTCGGGCATCGGACACTTGGCCGCTGCCGTGGGCGTTCCCGTGGTCGCCATCTTTATGGCCACCGACCCGCAAGTCTGGGCGCCTCGCGGCGATCACGTTACCGTGCTCCGGAGCCCCGCCGTCGACGACGTCTTGACCGCCGCCGTCCATCGATTGAGCGAAGGGCGATTGAGCGAACGGCGATTGCGTTAGCGCGCTGGTGGCGGCCTCGAGCAGTTCCACGCCAATCGTTCGCATGTCCACACCTTGAACGCAACGCAACACTGTATTGATCTTGCGAGCGCAACTGTACACCGCCAGGTGCGAGCGGTCGGCGCCCATCTCGATCACCGCGTTTACGATCTCCGCCTCGCGCATCAGCAAATCCAGCAGCCTTCTGGGTTTCCTGCGAACGGCGCTCGCTACGTCCGGATGCCAGGATGGCGTGTAACGCCGGGCCAGCTCCGCGTGGCCCGCATCGATCAGCCGCTGCTGCAATTGCTCCAGAGCTTTTTCGAGGCGCGCACCGATCTGCATGGTCGCGGCCGCCACGACCGGCCGGCAATCCGGATAGTCGCGGAGATCGTAGGTGAACCGATGCCGGCTCTTCGCAGTGAAAGCCCGGCTGGACTGATAGACGACCATGGTGTACGCCGAATCCCGCTTCTGGAGCCGGGACAGATCGCGGAAATACACCTGGGCGATCGCTTCCTTGAGCGCGCGCTGGACCGCCACGGACACTCGATGCCAGACCTCGTGGTACGCGTGGTCGCGCTCCGGCGGCGTGTGGGACCACGCCGGGTCGGTGAGCGCAAGCGTGGCTGCCAGGTCGCGCGTGGCTTCAGCGGGTTTTAGAATCGCGCGGATCAAGCGGCCATCGCGTTCGTAGTCCAAAGTCCGCAGGATTGTCGAGCGGCGCTTCCATTCGTAGCGGTCCTGGTAGGGAAGCCGCAACGTAAACTCGCCGCCCTCGCCACCCGTCAACGCCATAATTCGATCACGGATCGCGGGCTCAATTTCGCCCGCCTCGCGCACCACGCCGGCTTCGCAGCCAGTTTCGCGCAACCAAAATAACCGGAAGGTTGGAGAACTCATCGCGACCGGATTGTACCCGACGCGAATGCGGTCCCTACGACTCGGAAACCGCTAAGCCGCTTTTTTCAAGCAAGATGAGGTTGGGAAATCGTCTGTCACCGGCATTATGGGACGGACGCCTGTGTCCGCGACTGGGCCTTGGCCGGTTACAGGGGCTCGGACAACCGTGGTCGGCGGCGGACGAGGATGTCCGCCCTACCAATGCCGATCTGCTAACCTCACAAAAGAAGGTATGGCCGGTTCCGCAATTCAAGACTCCTTACGCGGACGCGGTGTCCGCCTCACGCGCCAGCGTCTGCTGCTGCTCGAACTCATCGACAATTCCGGCCTCCACCTGGACGCCGAGAGCCTGTATCAGATGGCCAAGCAGCGGGACGCGAAGCTCAACCGCGTCACCGTCTACCGCACGCTGAAAATGCTCAAGGAAGGCGGCTTGGTGGATGAGCTGGACCTGGCGCATTTCGAAGGCGAAAAGCACTACTACGAAACCCGCCTGAAGCAGGAGCACGCGCACGTCATTTGTCTGCGGTGCGGACGGGTCGAAGAATTCTTCGGCGAGCCGCTACAGGCCGTGCGCGGCCAGGTCCAATCTCAGCTCGGCTACGAGATCGTGTTCGCGCGCACTGAGATCGGCGGATACTGCTCGCACTGCCAGGCATTGCGCGCGCAGGAAGCTCCGCGCGCACCGGAAGCCCGCGCGTCAGAACCACTCAAGAACGAGCTGCCCAAAAGCGAACCCGCCAGAACCGAGGAGCCCGGAGACCGGAGCTAATGGCCGACCCGGGAGTCAGCGCGCCCCGCCCGCCCGCGCCGGGCCTTCCGGCCGCGGCTTTGATGGCCCTGAGTCCTTCCGGGCAGCGCACGCACATCCAGATCGACGCGGTGCCCTTCGTCGTGGGCCGCCAGGTGGATTGCAACCTGGTGCTGCGAGACAATCGGGCTTCGCGGGCGCACTTCCGCATCGTGGGCGAAAACGGGCACTACGTCGTCGAAGATTTGAACAGCCGCCACGGCACTTGGGTCAACGGCGAGCGCGTGGCTCGCCACATCCTGCGCAACTCGGATTTGATGGAGATCGGCGTACGCGATTCCTATCAGCTCACGTTCCTGCTTGAGGACGGCGGCGTTCACCGCATCCTGGATCATTTCTCAACCGCCTCGCGGGAAGCCGACCAGGGCGCCGGCACGCTGGTGAAATTGCGCTCTTTGATGGAAGTGGCGCGTGCGCTCCAGCACTCGCTCTCCACGCAAGAGGTGCTGACGGCGGTGGTCGACGCGGCGTTGACCGTAACGGGCTGCGAACGGGGGTTTCTGTTCCTGCGCGAAGGCGAAGCCTTGAACATCGCCGTGGGCCGCGACCGTCACGGCCGGCCGCTCGAAACCAATGCTCTCCGCGTGCCCACGGCGGTGATCCGGCAAGCACTGGAGTCGCGGCGCGAGCTGCTGTCCATGTCGTTCGATCCTTTCGAACAACAAGGCGTCGGTCCGGAGACCACCATTTCCGCGCTGGAGTTGCGCGGCGTGGTGTGTGTCCCGCTGGTGCACGTGCGCAGCGGATCGATGGAAGAAACCCGCGTGACCACCGCGGCCGGGTCCACGGTAGGACTGCTGTATCTGGATTCGCGCCAGTCCGCGGCCGATCTCTCCGCGGGAAACCGGGAACTGCTTCAGACTTTGGCCATTGAGGCTTCCACGATCCTCGAGAACGCGCGCCTGATGGAAGAGGAACGCTCCAAGCTGCGCATGGAAGACGAGCTCAAGATCGCGCGTGAGATCCAACAGGGCCTGTTGCCGGTGTCGCTGCCGGAGAGCGGCTGGTTCCGCGCCGCCGGGTCCAGTTGGCCGTCGACGCAAGTGGGCGGCGACTACTTCGACGTGCGGCAAGTCGCGCCCGACCGCTGGGCCGCCGTGGTTGCCGATGTTTCCGGTAAGGGCGTCAGTTCGGCGCTGCTGGCCAGCCTGCTGCAAGGCGCGTTCATGATGTCCACCGGGCTGAAGACCGATATCGAGCCCATGATGCAGCACCTGAATCAGTACCTGCTGGATCGCACACGCGGCGAAAAGTACGCCACGATGTTCTATTGCACACTGGATTCCACCGGCGTGCTGACCTACACCAACGCGGGCCACTGCGCGCCGTACCTGGTGAGCCCCGACGGCCGGCTTCGCAAGCTGCACACTTCCGGCATGCCGGTGGGAATGATCGAGGGCGCGCCCTTCGAGGTGGTGCAAACGCAACTCGATCCCGGCGACAAGCTGGTGATTTACAGCGACGGGCTGACCGAGGCTGGAAACGCCGACGGCCAGTTCTTCGATAATGAGCGCCTGCGTTTGAGTCTTCGCCGCCACGCGCCCAGCAACGCGCGCGATCTGCTCCGCGCGCTTCTGGACTCGGTGGATGAATTCACCGAGGGCGGGGTGATGAACGACGACGTGACTGCGCTGGTGCTTGAGTATGCGGGGGGGAAGAATACAGAAGACAGAATACAGAAGTCAGAATGAAACCTTCCGAATCCATGCTGTCTTCTGTATTCTGACTTCTGTATTCTCTTGACTTGTGCCGCCGCTGGTCCTTTACACCGCCGCGCACGCCGGCTTTGCTCCCGAAGCGGTTCCGCTGGGGGGCGGTGGAGCCGTGGCCGATCACTTGATCGCCGAATGGCTCCGCACTGAGCCGTTCCCCTTCCACGCGTTGACGCCGCATCTGCTGGGCCGCGACGCTCCTTCGGGCCGCGACTTGGTTCGCTTCGGCGAGCGCGCTTACGCCCGATTCTGCCGCCGGTTCGAGCGGGCCGTCACCGCCGAGATCCAGCGTTACCCCGCGAACAGCACCGTGGTGCTGGCCAACGACATTTCGGAAGGGCCCAGCTTCGCCGAGCTTGGCGCCCGCGGTTACCGCATCTTCACTATCTTCCACGTGGACGTGGTCGCTTACATCGCCGACATTTATCTGCGCGGCTGGGTGCGCCCGGAGACCACGGTGCGCTGGTATCGGCGCTGGGGCAGGCTACTGCCCGACATGGCGGGTCTGATTTGGGACAAGCAGGAGGCCTGCGTCCGCCATTCGCGCGGTCTGATCGTGCCCAGCGCTGGAATGCGCGATACGCTTCTCAACTGCTACGCCGATTGCCCTGCGGAGAAGATTCACGTGCTGCCGTGGGGGTCGTGGGATTCGACCGATCCGCTGCCCGACCCTGCTCCGCTTCGCCAGGAATTCGGCGTGCCCGCCAACGCACGCGTGCTGCTGACGCTGAGCCGGATCTCGCCGGAAAAAGGTCAGGACCGGCTGCTCGAAACCTTGCTCGAATGGGAGCGCCGCCCGGACTATCCGGCCGAACCGCTGTGGTTGTTCATCTGCGGCGAGGCGGCGTTCATGCAAGGCCAGAGGTTCCTCAAGAGGCTGCGCCGTCTCGCCGCGCGGCTGAAGCGTACTCGTGTAGTGTTCCCGGGCTACGTCGCGGGCGAGCGCAAGCGCGCCTTCTTCGCTTTGGCCGACCTGTACGTGTTCCCGTCGCGTCACGAAAGCTATGGGCTCACGCTGCTGGAAGCACTGGCCGCCGGATTGCCCGCCGTGTGCCTGGATCATCACGGCGCACGCAGCGTGATGCGGGAGGAATTCGGCGCGCTGGTCCCCGCCTCCGAACTCCGCGAGGCGCTCGCCCGTCTGCTCGCCGACGAAGCCGGACGCAAGCGTATGGGCCAAGCCGCGCGCGCCTTCGCGCAATACGAGCGGTTTTCCGATCGGGCGGCGGAGCTGGCCCGCATCATTTCCACGTGAATATACGTGAATTGGCGTCAATCGGGGTGAATCAGCAGGGGCTCTCTATTGTAGTGCGGCAAGCAGGCCAAAACGCAAGCTGATAGCCGGCGGCAACCTGAAACCTGAAAAGGCTGTCCCACAATCGACCGCTTCAGCCGAATTACACTAGATTAGGGAAACCTTATGCGCACCATCAAAAACTCAATCACGCTTCGCGGCCTCGCCGCTCTGCTCGCGCTCGCCTGCCTGCTGTCTTCGATCGCGCTGGCTCAAGGCAACAAGAAGTCCTTCACCTTTCACGGGAAAGTCACTTCGGTCGACGAGAAAACCAACAAGCTGAACGTCGACGGAGAAAAAGTCGAGGGCTGGATGGACGCCATGGTCATGGCTTACAGCATCGACAACCCCGCGGTCATCAAGAGCATCAAGGCGGGCGACCGGATCGAAGCCACGGTTTACGAGGGCGACTACACGCTGCACAACGTCAAGGTCGTGCCGCCGCAGAAGAAGTAGCTATACTTAAAGATCCATGTTCTTTCGACGCGAAAAACCCCACCTGTGGAACTTCGAGGAGCGCCTCGCCGATCTGAAAAAGCTGGGTTTTGCGATCAGGATGGAATCCGGCCGTGCTCGAGTCTCGCGTGACGGTTGCGTGGCCATCGTGGAAAGCACCGGCGACGGCAACGTCAAGTTGGACAAGACCGGCGTCGCCGTGGGCGACGAAATCGCGACGCTGGTGCACGGCGGCTACCAGATGTTCCTGCGCACACCCTCGGGCCGTGAACTGCCCGCGCTGGCGCCGCAACTGAAAGCGTTGCACGCGTTTGATGAAGATCTACGCGAGGGCCTGGGCCTGCCGAGTCTCTACAACGTGTCGCTCGGCACCACCTGCGACGATCATCTTTACGACCGTGTCGAGGATCGCGACGCCCCACGGCATCCGCACCCGTGGGAATCGAAGCTCGCGGCCAACCGGTAGTCTCCCACACCTTGAACGTCTCCGCCGCCTTCGACACTCGCAAGCTGGCGGTGATGCTGGCGGGCGCTTGCGCCTTCCTACAAATTTACATCACGCAGCCCTTGCTGCCGATGCTCACCGAGGTGTTTCACGCCTCCAAGGTCGCCGTAAGCGCGACCGTTACCGCCGCCGGATTGGGAGTGGCCGCGGGCGCACCCTTCGCCGGATACATCTCCGACCGCCTGGGCCGCAAGACGGTGATCGTGTGGTCGGCATTTCTGCTGGCGGCGACGGCCTTCGGCACGGCCACCGCTCCCAGCCTGGGCATCCTGATTTTGTGGCGATTCTGCCAGGGCCTGTTCACGCCGGGCATTTTTGCGATTACCATCGCGTACATCAACGATGAGTGGGCCGGCATGGGCGCGCCCAAGATGGTGGCCAATTATGTAACCGGGACGGTGCTGGGAGGATTCACCAGCCGCATGCTCTCAGGTTTGGTTGCGGCACACGCGGCGTGGCCCTGGACCTTCGTGGTCATCGGATCGCTGAGCCTGGCCGCCGCGATCGCGATCGCCCGCTGGCTTCCGCCCGAGAAGCGTTTTCACCATCGCGCGCATACGGAACACAGCGGATGGGCCGCCGCGCGCGAGCATCTCCGCAACAAACCACTGCTGGCCACCTTCGCGGTGGGCTTCTGCGTCCTCTTCTCGATGGTGGCGACGTTCACTTACGTTACGTTCTATCTGGCCGATCCGCCGTTCGGGCTGCGCCCCGCGGCGCTGGGATCGATTTTCGCGGTGTACCTGATCGGTGCGGCCGTCACACCCTCCACCGGACACGCCATCGACCGCTTCGGCAGCCGCGCCGCACTAGCCGCCGCCATCGCCGCGGGCGTGGGCGGAGTCGCGATCACGCTGATCCCCAATCTCTGGGCCGTCGCGCTGGGGCTGGCGATCACCAGCTCCGGAGTATTCGTCGCGCAAGCCGCCGCCAGCAGCTTCATCGGTATCGCCGCCAAACAGAACCGCGCCCTCGCGGTGGGCCTGTACGCCAGCTTCTACTACGTCGGAGGCAGCGTTGGCGCTGCGTTGCCGGGATACGTCTGGGATCTGGGCGGCTGGCCCGCTTGCGTCGTGTTCATCGCGGCCGTGCAGATTCTCACTGTGGCGATCGCTTTGGTGTTCTGGGAAGCTCCCACGGCGCCCGCGCCGGCCGCAGCCTGGGCGGGTCCAGCGGAGTTGAAGTGATCTCCCCACCCGCGTCCGCGATCGGCGAACGCGCCCGCCGCCGCGTCAATCGCCGCCTGATGCCTTTCATCTTCTTGCTCTACATCGTCTCCTTCCTGGACCGCGTCAACATCAGCTTCGCGGGCCTGCAGATGTCGCGCGAGTTGAACTTCTCCGACACGGTCTTCGGTTTCGGCGGCGGCGTGTTCTTCATCGGTTACTTTCTGCTCGAAGTTCCCGGAGGGCTGCTCGCGGAAGTCTGGAGCGCCCGCAAATGGATCGCCCGCATTCTGCTCAGCTGGGGCTTCGTTTCGTCGGCTACGGGATTGATTCATACTACGCAGCAGTTTTACCTCGCCCGTTTGCTACTGGGCATTGCCGAAGCCGGATTCGTGCCCGCTATTCTGGTCTACCTTAGTCATTGGTACCGCCCCGCCGACCGCGGCCGGGCCGTCGCCATGTTCTTCGCCGCGATTCCGGCGTCGCAGGTGGTCGGCGGGCCGATCGCGTCTTTCCTCCTGAGAATTGAGTGGATGGGGCTTTCCGGCTGGCGATGGCTACTGCTGCTCGAAGGCATCCCCGCGCTGATCTGCGGTGTGATCACGCTGTTTTATCTGACGGAGCGTCCCCAGGACGCGCGCTGGCTCCCCGCCGATGAGCGCGACTGGCTCACGGCGGAGCTCGCGAAGGAGCGCCCGGTCAGAGAATCGCACGGGTCCAGCTTAGGTTCTGCCTTCCGAGCGCTCGGCAACCCGCACGTGTTGCTCCTGTCGGCGATTTTGTTTCTGGGTTTGAATTCCAACTACGGCGTGCAGCTCTGGTTGCCGCAGATGGTGCAGAGGCTCTCGAAGTTCGACACCTCGACAGTCAGTTTGGTAGCGGCCATTCCCAGCTTCTGCGCGCTGCCCTTCATGATGCTCACGGGTTGGCACTCCGACCGCACGGGCGAACGTATCTGGCACACGGCCATCCCGCGCTTGCTTGCCGGAGTCTCCCTGCTGGTGTGCTATTTCGTGTCCGGCAGCGTGTGGCTGAGCGTGGTGATGCTGTCGCTCGCGACCATTGGATTCTATTGCGCGCACCCCGGCTTCTGGCCGCTGCCCAACGTGTTCCTGGGCCGCGCCGCCGCGGCGGCGAGCCTGGGACTGATCAATTCCTTCGGCAACCTGGGCGGATTTCTTGGGCCTTACATCCTTGGATTCTTGAGCGACCGCACCGGTGGCTTTGGGCCTGGTTTGCTGTATCTCGCGGCTTGCTCGACAGCGTCCGGCCTGTTGGTATTACTGGTGCGGAGGGCTTTGGCGCAACGCGAGTCCTGACGCGGAACGAGGATCAGACTGCAACGGCTTCAGCCTCCTTGCCGGCTCAACGACACGTCCACACGGAGACTAAAGTCCCCGTTGCAGGCTAAAGAGCCCACTCCACGTTAGTGCCGCGGAATCCAGTCTCCGATCAACTCTAGCGCCTTGGGTGAAAACGTTTCGTCGATGGTGGCGTACTCGGTGGGGATGCACACCGTGCACGTCTGGAACAAATGATTCAAGCCCGGAAGCGAGCTCACCGTGTAATCCTCGTTGCCGCCGGCCGCCAGCGACGCCGCAATCGCCGGCAGATTCTGCTCCGCCGACACCTGCAAATCCCCCGAGCCTCCCAGCGCGAGCACGGGGACCTTGATCTTGCGCAGCAGCGGCGCCGGATCGTGCGCCAGAATGCCGCGGAACTCCGCCGTAACGGTGCCGGCGATCTGCGCGTCCATCACGCCCTTGGCCGACTGCGCCTCCGCGCGCTGCGCCGCCGGCAGCGTCAGGATCGTGCGATCCCACGCCGCTTGCATTTTCTGCACCGCCGCCTTGTTGTCCGGCTCCGTCTTCAGAATCCGGAACACCGTCTCCTGCCAGCTCCGCTGTTGCTTGATCGCCTCCGGACTCGCCCCCGCCGCCAGCGCAATCAATTCCGCTTGCTTGTACAGCACCTGCTCCCCGGTCACTCCGGCGCCTGCCAGCATGACGATCCACGCCACGCCGGACGGACGCGAAGCGGCTTGTGAAGCAACGATCACCGCCACCATCGCGCCTTCGCTGTGGCCGATCAAGCCGATCTTATTTCCATCGATCTCCTTGCGCGATTTCAGAAAATCGATCGCGGCACCCACGTCCGATGCAACATCATCCAAACTTGACTGAGCCGAGTTCCCGCTCGAGCCGCCCACGCCCCGGTCGTCGGTCCGCAGCACGGCCACGCCCCGGCGCGTCAGATAATCCGCGATCACCCAAAACGGCTTGTGTCCGAAAATGGTTTCATCGCGATCCTGCGGGCCGCTGCCGGAAATCAGAATCGCCGCTGCAAATGGACCCTCGCCGCGCGGACGCGTCAACGTCCCCGCCAGCTTCACTCCCGCACTTTTGTTTTCGAACGTCACGTCCTCGGACTCGTAAGGGAACGGAGGCTTGGGCTCCTGCGGCCGCGACACCGTCTCCACGCGCTCCACGCGCGAGAAGGTCAGCATCAGCGTCGCGCCGCGCTGGTTGAACAGGCCGGCGATCTCGGTGCCGTCCGCGTTTATCGTCCCGTCGAACACGGCGTCTAAGTCCGGCAATTCGAAATACACTTCCGCGCCCTTCACCGTGGTTACTCGGACCGGCATTCCCATCGCGCCTTGGTCGATGCTATCGAGCGTCGAGGAATACAGCCCCGCATCGTTGCGGCTCACGTGCAATCCGATGAGCAATTTCGACGCGCCCAGGGCCAGCGTGCCCTGCCAGTTGCCGGTGGCATCCTGCGCGCAAACCACCGGAACCCACACCAGCGCCCCCAGAATCGCGGCTTTCCGAAGCATGCACCTAATTATGGCATTCGCAACTGGGTACCGTGGAAACACAATATGCTAGACTGACGTGTATTCATGGGTGGCCGGGTAGTTACGATCGCCGGGGGCCACTTCTCCTGGGCTGCGGCCCACGGAAGGTGCGTCCGATTGAGCCCCGATAAGAGCATGGTCTAGAGCATGGTCCGGCTCTTTCGAGTTCATCTTCCCGCCAACACCGTCGCCTTATTCGCCGCCGACACGATATTGGTGTTGTTTTGCTTTGTCTTTTCCTTGTATTTCACCACCAACGTAGCGCCGCGCGTCTATCTTCTGGACGATGGTGGAATCTGGCGCGTTTTCCTGGTTGAGGTCGTCATCCTGCTGGGGCTCTATTTCCACGATCTGTACCAGGAGTTCCGCGTCCTGTCGAGAATCCAGTTGGTGCAGAATGTCAGCGTGACCCTGGGCGTAGCCTTCGTGCTGCAATCGCTGCTCAGCTACGGGCGATGGAACCTTTTGCTGCCGAAATGGGACATGGTGTTCGGCAGCGTAGGCGTACTGATTCTGTTGCCGGCCTGGCGCATGGCCTTTTCGGCGTCGATTTCGCAAACTGTGGGCGACCAGAGCGTCTTGTTTCTGGGCGCGTCGCAATCCGCGCGCGACATCATGCACCGGCTGGCGGCGCGCCCCGAACTCGGGTGGAGGGCGATGGGCTATCTGGACGATCAAGCCGGCGAGGAGTTTCCCGGCGTGCCCTGTCTCGGCCCGATCGACAACCTCGATCCCGTGGTAACCCAGCATCGTCCCGACCGGCTGGTTGTGGCCATCGGCGAACACCGCAACGGCCTGCCTTTGGAGCGGCTCCTGGATCTGCGCGCAACGGGCTTGCAGATCGAAGAGACCGCGCAGACCTATGAGTACGTCCTGCATCGGGTATCCACGCGCGACCTGCAACTGGCGGATCTGATCTTTTCCTCCGGATTCGGCCCGCGGCCGCATCGTATGATCCTCCAAAGCTTATATTCCTGGATCGTCGCTGCGATACTGGCGGTGGTAACTTTGCCCATCATGGCGATCGTCGCCGTCCTGGTCAAGCTCACCTCGCCCGGCCCCATCTTTTACCGCCAAACGCGCACAGGACTCAATGGCGCGCCCTTTGTGCTGTACAAATTCCGTTCCATGACTCACGATGCGGAAGCGGAAACCGGCGCCGTGTGGTCCCTGAAAGACGATCCGCGCGTCACGCCGTTGGGCCGCTGGCTGCGCCGCCTGCGGCTGGACGAACTGCCCCAACTGTTCAACGTGCTTCGCGGAGAGATGTCCATGGTAGGGCCCCGCCCGGAGCGGCCCGAATTTGTCCACGTGCTGCAAGCCCAGATTCCCTATTACGCGCAGCGCCACGCCGTGAAACCCGGCATCACCGGATGGGCGCAGATCAACCACAAGTATGGCGACTCCATCGACGACACCATCGTGAAGCTGGAATACGACCTCTACTACATCAAGCACGGCGCCACATCGCTGGACCTCTACATCCTGTTTCACACCTTCAAGACCATGCTGCTCGGCCGCGGCGCGCAATAGGACGCGCCCATTTTGTTATTTAGAGCGCTATTATAAAAACGATTCCGGGAGGCACACTATGTTGAACCGGCTTTCACGCGGCTTTAAGTATTCGGTTTTTTGGGGTTTCCTTTTGGCAGCTTGGTCGCTCCAAGCTCAAGCCCCGCCCGATAACCGGTACCGTGCATTGCGCGACGCAACGCCGTCGGAAACGTGGGCTGTTGACAATCTCGAACTCCACCGTGACGTTGGTTCAGTCACCTTCAAGAGCGGCCAGATTACATTCCTGACTCCGGTGACGAATCGTGTGACGATGGCCGTTTTTTCCGGGGAAGGCGCCATTCGATTGAAGCCCGCGACTCCTCTGGAGTCCGGCTATCTGTCGAAACTGACCGGGAAGGCCGAAGTGGATGAGGCGTTCGATTCCGCGGCTCTGTACTTCACCGACAACACGTATGACGACATCCGCAAAGAGGGGCGGATGGTTGCGCTGGATGCGCGCGCGACCGGTGTGCTGCAGGATTTTCGGCGCCGCTTGCGCCGGAATACGGACAATCCGCGCAGTATCATTGACGCGTCGTTCGCGGGCGAAAATGCGAGCAATCTGGAAGCGGAGCTGCTCTCCGATCTCGACAATTCCGCGGAGGGGGGATCGTTCCGCATCTTCCTTCGCGGGAAGAAGGAAGCGGATCTGCGCTTCCTGGTGGTCCCGCGGGGCGCCATGCCGATGCTGCCGGCACCCGAGGAAGTGGCACTGTTGAATTCCGATCCCGGAGGCGACCGCGACGGTATATGGTACCTTTCGCACCGCGAAGAAGAAGTGCGCCGAAAGACCGCCTCTTCGAGCGAGAACCATCGCGTAATGGCCGCTGAAAGCTATCAGATTGAGAGCACCATCGCCGGCAACACGCAACTCTCCGCCAAGGCCACTATTCAATTCAGTTCGAAGATCGAAGGCTTGCGTGTCATTCCGTTCGGACTCCTGCCTTCCTTGCGAGTATCGCGCGTCGCTGGAGAAGCCGGCCGCCCGCTCGCCTTCGTGCAAGAGCCGGCGAAGGATGACTCGGGCTTCTATGTGATCCTCCCCGAACCGCTCGCCCGCGGCAAGTCCTACCAGATTCAGGTCGAGTACGAAGGGAACAAAGTCATCCGCAAGGAGGGTACTGGCAACTTCTCGGTGGAAGCCCGAACGAGTTGGTTCCCCAGTCTGAACTCCTTCCAGGATCGCGCCAAGTTCGATCTCACGTTCAGAGCGCCGAAAGAATACACCGTGGTCAGCGTGGGAAAGCTAGTTAAAGAATGGACCGAGCGAAATCTTTCCTGCAGCCAGTGGAAGTCCGACGTACCGCTGGCGGTGGCGGGGTTCAACTACGGCTTGTTCACTAAGAAACAGGCCACCATCAAGGAAGGCAACTACGGGGTCGAAGTGTATGCGACACCCGAAGTCCCCGAGTATCTGCAAGGAACGGATTTCCGCATGACGCCGTCCGCCATGGCCGAGAAGACTTTGGTCGATGCGCAGAATTCCATCCGCTTGTTCCAGTCCTTGTTCGGAAAAGCGCCGTATGGCCGGATTGCGATCACGCAACAGCCGGAGTTCAATTTCGGGCAGTCCTGGCCGACGCTGGTCTACTTGCCGGTCACCGCTTTCCTCGACTCCACGCAGCGCTATTTGCTGGTGGGCCAGATCTCGCACGGTTTCACGGATTTCATCCAGGAAGTTACTCCGCACGAAGTCGCCCATCAATGGTGGGGTCACATGGTGGGATGGGCCAGCTTCCACGACCAGTGGCTCTCCGAGGGTTTCGCGGAGTTTTCAGCGGGTCTCTTTCTCGAAGCTGGAAAGCCCGCCGAAGCCGACAAGTTCTGGCAAAAGCACAGCGAAGAAATCCGGCAGAAGAACGAATTCGGCCGCGCCGCCAATGACGCGGGACCCTTATGGCTCGGCGTGCGGCTGGACACCCCGAAGAATCCGGGCGCCTACAATAGCCTGGTGTATCCGAAGGGCGCTTACGTGCTGCACATGCTGCGGATGCTGATGCGCGAGGACAAGAACGGCGATCAGGATTTCATGGCTATGATGCGGGATTACGTCGCGACATATCTGAACCAAAATCCATCCAGCGAAGACTTCAAAGCGGTGGTGGAGAAGCATATGAAGCCGGTGCTCGACCTCGAGGGGAACCAGCGCATGGACTGGTTCTATCGCGACTGGATCTATGGAGCCGACTTGCCGAAATACCGGCTCGATTATTCCTTCAAGCCGGGGGACGGCGGCAAGGTAACGTTCACAGGCAAGATCGCACAAAGCGGTGTGTCGAGCGACTTCCGCATGCGAGTGCCGATCTACTTCGACTTCGACGGCAGGTGGGTCAAGGCCGGAACCGTCGGGCTGGCAGGCAACGCCACATCGCCCGACATGGTCATCAATCTTCCCAAGCGTCCCAAGCGAGTTTCTCTAAACGCCAACCACGACGTCCTATCGGCTGAGGTGGTGGTCAAGGAAAACTAATTCGGCAGCACACGCATCACCCTGTAACCGGAGCCGCCGTCTCCAACACCGCATCCGCCATCGCGCGCTTCAACGCCGCGATGCCTTCGCCGGTGACGCTTGAAATCTTGTAGAAAGGCATGCGTCGTTTGCGCGCCAGTTTCCGCAGCGCCGCTATACGCTCGGGGTCCTGCGCCACGTCGATCTTGGTGGCCACCACAATCATGGGCTTGGCCGCCAGGCTCTCCGAAAAGCTGGCCAGTTCTTGCATGACCACTTCGAAATCGTGAACCGGATCGCGCCCCGAGCTTTCCGACACATCCACCAGATGCGCCAGCAACCGCGTGCGCTCGACGTGCCGCAAGAACTGAATCCCCAGCCCGTGCCCTTCGTGCGCGCCTTCGATCAACCCGGGAATGTCGGCCACCACGAAGGTCCTCTCATCCCCCGTATTGCCCGCCGTTACCACGCCCAGATTCGGGACCAGCGTGGTGAACGGATAGTCGGCGATCTTGGGCCGCGCCGCCGAAATGCGCGAGATCAACGTAGACTTGCCGGCGTTCGGAAATCCGACTAAGCCGACGTCGGCCAGCAGCTTCAACTCCAGCCGCAGACGCCGCTCCTCGCCGGGATGCCCGTCTTCGTGCTCAGTGGGCGCCTGGTGCGTAGAAGTCGCAAAGCGCGCGTTCCCCCGCCCCCCGCGTCCGCCGTGCGCGGCGATCCAGCGGTCCCCCGGCTGCGTGAAATCGTGGAGTTGCTCGCCGGTCGCGGCGTCATACACGATGGTGCCCACTGGCGTGGCAACGTCGATGGAGGCGCCCGTATGGCCGGTCTTGTCGCTGCCTTCGCCGTGACGCCCGCGTTGGGCTTTGTGTTCGGGATTAAATCGGAAATGCAGTAGCGTGTTGTGGTGCTCGCTGGCGACCATCACCACGTCGCCGCCCCGTCCGCCGTCGCCGCCGCTGGGGCCGCCTCTGGGGACGTACTTCTCCCGCCGGAACGCCAGGCAGCCGTTGCCGCCGTCGCCGCCTTTGACCAGAATCGTAACTTCGTCGATGAACAACTGAGATCCGAATGATAGCCCGGCCCGTAAGGGCGGGGACCAGGCGTGGAAAAGTCGTGGCTACTCGGCGGGGACAATACTGACGAACTTGCCCATGCGGCCCCGGTCTCGGAATTCGATCACGCCGTTGACCTTGGCGAACAAGGTATCGTCTTTGCCCACGCCCACGTTGGTTCCCGGCTTGATCTTGGTGCCGCGCTGGCGCACGATGATGGAGCCGCCCGACACCAACTGCCCGCCGAACGCCTTCACGCCCAGCCGCTGCGCGTTGGAGTCGCGCCCGTTTTTAGAACTGCCTAATCCTTTTTTATGTGCCATGGCTTTTATCGGTCCGAGCCGTTCCTAACCTTGAACCTCTTTCACTTCCACCCGCGTGAAGTTCTGCCGATGCCCGATGGTGCGTTTGTACTGCTTCTTGCGCTTGAACTTGAACACGATGGTCTTCTCGCCGCGTCCTTGCGCGGTGATCGCGCCGGTCACCCGAGCGCCCGCCGCGGCCGGACCGGCCTTGACAGTTTCGCCGTCCACCACTGCGAGCACGCGGTCGAACTCCACTTCCGTGCCAACTTCTCCGGGCAGCGTCTCGACCTCGATCGACTCACCCGGCGCGACGCGATACTGTTTCCCGCCCGTTTCAATCACTGCGTACATAGAAATCCCCTTGCGTTTTGGTGTCCGGTTTGCGGATGCATTGGCCCGCCCGTCGGCCCCCTCGTGTGAAGAGATGTCGCAGGTGGGCGACAGGCAGCAACTTACAGAATACTACACTTTATCCGGCCTCGGCCGATCGTACGGCCATGCCCCAGGCTGCCTCCGCGCTCGCCGCCGACCCGCGGCTAGGTCCCTACGCCCTGATGCTGTTCATGGCGGTGCTGTTCAACGTTCTCTTCTGCTACAGGTACTTCCGCCGAGCGAAATTCCGCAAGGCGGCGGAGAAAAGCTCCGTCTGAAGATTCAGGAAGCTGCGGGAATCACCAACTTCAGGCGTACGACAGGGGTCACCGGCAGCTTGGCGTGCGCCGCGATCACGGCTCTCTTTTGCATCCCGTACGCCACGATTTACATGGCTCTGTCTCATCCGCTGGGAACCCCAAGGAGTTCCACAAGCGCGTTTCCGGTTAGCTCTTTGATCCCCGTGGTCCTAATGGGGTCTTTCCTGGTATTTGTGGTTTGGAAGGTTGCACTCCAGCGGACCACCGTGGGGATCGTGCAGTATCTCCGCCGGGCCGATTACGAAGGTGCGCTGGCGCGAACTGAACAAATCTTGCGGTGGTTCCCGCATTCCGGCCGCTTCCTTTCGCTGCGAGGCGTGATCCTGCTGCTGGCCGGAAAGGTGACCGAAGCCGAGCAGGCTCTGCGCGGCGGCCTGGAAACAGCCCGAATCGCCGTCGTCTGGGGCCGCGGCCTCCGCATGATCCGGTTGGCGCCGGAGCAAACGCTCATGCTGGTGAATCTGGGCCACGCGCTGCTGGCACAGGACCGGCGCCGGGACGCCGCGGCGGCCTACGAAGGCGCTGCGAAGCTGCTGCCGGTATATTGGGGCGCCTACAACGGCCTCGCCGAAGCCTGCCTGTGCACGAGTGGAACCCCAACGGGCGCTAGTGTCCTGAGTCATTAGTTCGTCTACATAATCTGGCGATAGAGTTGAGGATGTCGTCGGCGCTCTTGGTCCAGACGAAGGGCTTGGGTTGGGCGTTATGCAGGTTCAGATACGTGC
>Ga0116223_10001283_pt1 | contig 26334 bp, 20 predicted proteins | sample Sb_taG_3_FD_90092 | JGI IMG/M metagenome (GOLD analysis project Ga0116223, IMG submission 90092) | Peat soil microbial communities from Weissenstadt, Germany - Sb_50d_a_PC metaG | ecosystem: Environmental > Terrestrial > Soil > Wetlands > Peat | place: Germany: Weissenstadt | collected 2010-09-21 | reverse complement strand
AGGATGCCGTCTTCGGACCCGTCGAGCCACACGTGGCCGTCGCGATCTACAGCGCATCCGTGAAGATCCTTAGGCAAGATCATTGCGTCTCCCCAGGAGTTGACAACTTTTCCGTCGCCATCAAATTCGAGCACGGGCGGCGCGGCTTGGCCAGCGTTCAATTCGTCGCCGGTCAGCCCTTCCAGATGGCCGTCCATTCCGCCGACGTCGCTTACACGCTGCACGACAAAGATATGATCCTGGGAATCGATGCACACGCCGCCGATTTCACCGGTTACCCAGCGCTCCGGCAAAGGCTTTGGCCAATAAGGGTCCACCTCGAACTTGGGAACGCCGCCCTGCGCCCGCAGCGGCGCTGGGCCAAACATAGTCACCGCGAACGCCAGCGCGCCGCAAGCCAAAGCCATTCTGAAAGAATTTTCTTCTCGTCCGATGCTCACTTGTCCCCTCGCCCCTTTTAAATTCACACACTCGCACTCTGCGTCGTCAATGCTGCATTGGAATATCAGCCCAAGAATTTATTCAGTTCCTCAAGCAGCATATCGGGTTTCTCTTCGGCGATGAAATGCCCGGTCGGCATCTCTCGGCCTGTGACGTTCGACGCCCGCTCTCTCCACACCTCGAGCACGTCGTAAAGCTTGGGCCATACGCCCCGTTCTCCCCACAAGATGAGAACTGGACAAGAGATTTTGTGATCCAGGTCGGCGGCGTCATGAGTTAGATCGATGGTCGCGCCGGCGCGATAATCTTCGCACGAGCCGTGAATCGAGCCCGGCAGCGTGAAGCAGCGCAGGTACTCCGCGAAGGCCCCCTTGCTCAAAACGCCCGTCGGGATTCGTTCAAACCGCGAGCGGAGCCAGACTTCGGCGCTGTTGCCGATCAGCGTCTCCGGCAACGGCGCTTTCTGGATGAGGAACCACCAATGGAAATTAGCCGTGGCGAGTTCGTTCGTCACGCTATGCAACACTTTGTACGTCGGAACAATGTCGAGGATGGCGAGCTTCGTCAGACGGTCCGCGTGATCGAGGGCCAACCGATGCGCGACCCTTCCGCCGCGATCGTGACCCACGAGCGCAAACTTCTGAAATCCCAAGCTGGCCATCAATTCGACCTGGTCCTGCGCCATCGCGCGCTTGGAATAGTTCAAATGGTTTTCGTCGTCGGAAGGCTTGCTGCTGTCTCCGTACCCGCGGAGATCGGCCGCCACGACGGTAAATTTTTTGGCCAGTTGAGGCGCAATATCGCGCCATTCAATGTGCGTCTGCGGATAGCCGTGCAGGAGAAGCAGTGGAGGCCCGCTTCCCGCTGTGACAAAGTTGATTGTGGCGCCCGAGGTCTTGCCTTTAAGGTGTTTGAATCCCGGGAAAAAATCAGTTGCCGGTAGTTTTTGGTCTGCTTGGCTCGAGGCTCGAACTTCGCCAGGAAGTAAGGCGCCGGCGGAAGCAAGCGCGCCGATGCTTAGAGCTGCTGCCTTCTTAAGGAGATCTCGCCGGGCGTTATCAGGCATGACTTCGTCCCTCCTAGCTCTAAGTAGGACAGGCTTCAGCCTGTCGCCGTGCGATGCGTCTGCATGAAGAAATCCGACAGTCCCGCCCCGGCAAGGCCGCCCTACTTCTTTGGCGCCTGGGTCGCCTTCTTGTTGAAGCCGACGAAGCTGGCGTTGTCTTCGCAGACGTGCTCCATGATTTTCCAGTCCGGCCTTAACTGAAAGATGAGCTTTGCTCCCCAGGGCTTTGTGTAGGCCTTCGGGTCGTCGACGGTGAGGTCGATCACCAAAGAGTCATGGTCGACGCGCCGGAGGCGCTCCACAAGGTGCATAGCGTCACTGTGTGGATAACCTTCCCGATCGAGTGTGGTCTTGTCATTAAAACTGACCGTATCGGCAACGAGAGTGTCGCCTTCCCACTTGCCGATGGAGTCTCCCATCCATAGCGGACCAGCATCCTTGTCATGCGGACGCCCATCCGTGTAGATTCGGCGCACAAAATGATCGAACTCGAAGAGCATGATCACCTGGCCGGGAATCTGAACGATCTGCACTGGAAAGTTGAGAAGATAAATTCGCGGCACTCCAGGCGGATAACAACTAAAAATTGGATCGCTCAAGACCGTGCTGGGGCTGGAACTGCGATAGACGGAATTGGCCGCCTTGAATTTCGCCTCACCCCATGGCGTCATGGGGGAGATGGCCTTTCCAAAATCAAGATTAATGGGTGAATGCGACGGATCTCGCAGTCGGATCCAAAGCCCGGACAAGTCCGGCGTGGAAGCCGCGGGTTCGACCCTCGTCATTCCCTGCTGGTCAGCGGTCTGAGCGAATAGGAAGGGAGAGAGGGCTATCGTCGCCGACAGGACAACAACCAAGCCCATGAAGCGGTTGCGCATTTCGGAGCTTCTCCTAAATGATTTTACATTCACCCGACGAGGTTTGTCTGAGCGAACTGTCATTAGTCCTGTAATGAATTGGGGTCGAGCTCTTGACCGTTGGACAGGACGACCTTCTGGAGACGCATGGTTTTCGCGCCATTCTTGGGACGATTCCCGATAATCGTGATTTGGTCCCCTTTTTTAATGATGTCCCGGTCCCAGCCGTGCCTGCTCAGGACATTCGGGCTGTTGGCTTCGCAAATCCATATTTCGACTTTGCCCTTGTCGTCTTTCGCCTCGACAGAAATGATCACATGGGGATTATTAAACTGGAAATCCGTTACCGTTCCCTTAACGGTCGTCAATTTCGTCGTGTCGTACGCCGACGTCCCGTGGTGCGCAAGAATGGGAGCTGCAACTACTACGAGAACGGCTAACCCCGCGAACAATTTCAATGACCAATTTTTCATGCGAAACCCCTATCGCAAATTGAACCGCAGCCAAGCTGCCACCCGCCGTATTGTAACGCCAGCGACCCTTTTGCAACGACCGCGAACTCAGTCATAAGGTCTATCGGTAGCCAAAGCCTATATCATTGCGCTCCCCGAAGTGTCAAAGCGGCCTTACGCGCCCCGTTCAGTTAGGTCTGGTCGTTGCCAATTTTCTGGAATCCCGCTGCGGAACATCGGATCGAAGGGCCTTTGCCGGTGCGCGTGCGGTTAACGCATTGGGGCGCACCGCCGCCATCGGGTGGTATCTTGAATCGATTCGATTTTGATAAACCTCTCTACATTTTTGTACCGAATGTAATATCATTGTTGTCATGAAATGGGATGCTCGCTAGGGGGATGGCCTTCTCTTGTTCGAGGACACGTTGAAACGCAAATACGCCGTCTGGCTGCTCTGTCTGCTGCTCTTTGTCGCCGCCGTCGACACGATCCCGGACCCTCCTGCGATCAACCCGCCTAACAGCCACAGCTACGGAATTTCCGCTCTTCACGTTTGCGGATCTTTTACGCTGCTGGAAAAAGAATGGGTCGTCGCGTCCACTTCGCTTCAACGCGATAACCTGAATTCGCTTTCGTTTAGGTTAGCGCTCGACCACAGGCCCGTCGGAGTCAGTACCCTGCCTCTGGTTCACCTCGCAGCAGATACCTCGCCTCCTGTTTGTTCCTGAACTAGCGCCTATCTGACTGGCAAGGGACGAGAAACATTTCCGTTTCTCGTGAAGTCGTTCCATTTGCAACAGAAAAAATTCAATGGAGGGTAAGACCATGATTGTAGGAGAAAGGCTCCGAGCATTGCGTGAAGAAAGGAATTTCTCTCAGGGTGAAATTGAGAAGCGGACGGGACTTCTTCGTTGCTACATTTCACGGGTGGAAAACGGGCACACCGTTCCAGCCGTTGAAACGCTCGAAAAATTCGCGCGAGCTCTCGAAGTTCCAATGTACCAATTGCTGTACGACGGTGAGAAGCCGCCCCAATTGCCGAATCTGCGGAAGAAAAAAGCTGCCGCCGAAATGGTCTGGGGAGATTCAGGGAAAGATGCTCGAACGCTGACAAAATTCCGCCGTTTGTTAGGCAAAACAACAAAGGATGACCAACTTTTGTTGCTCTCCATTGCTTACAAAATGGCGAGAAAAAAGGGGTAATTGGGAGCCCGCAGATGAGACCACGAGTGCCCAGGCATCCGGGGTCCTCGGCGTTACGGTCGGAATTGCGAGTTGGCCGGCAACGGAATCAACGCCGTTGCCGCCCAACTCTTTTTCCCTCCGCTGTCCTGAAAGATCGGGCGAACTAAATCCCTTGGCTCGAAATACTAAAAACCGTCCGCCGTCAGCTTCCGCCATAGCAGATCAATTCACGCCCATTCGATAGCACGACCTTCACCAGGCGCAGGGTATTCGTGCCATCCGTGATCTTGTGACCGACGGCGGTAATCTGATCTCCGGGCTTGAGGGTTTCCTTGTCCCAGCCGGTGCCGGCCATGCGGCTAGGACTTGGCCCGCCGGCTGCCCATTTTTCAACATTCCCCTTATCGTCCGTCGCGTCGAAATACATCCACACATGCGGATTGCCCCAGTCGAATCGCGTCACGGTCCCCCTCACCGTGGTGAGATTGGCCATGTCGTATCCGTGCCAGGAGTGGTGCGCGAACGCGGGGACAGAAACTGTCAAGAGGCACGCAAACAACCACCCGATCCACAGTAGCCGAGTCTTCATGATCACACCTCCGCAATGCTCATCATGTACTTTTGACGCGATCCTGAAAAGATGGGTTGCGGAATTTCTCGATGGTCGCCAAAGCGGATAAACGTCTGCAGGAATCTAGATACCGGCGCACCATCGGGGAAGGACGAACCGAATAAGCAGTCCTCAAGAGTCCTATCTGCCAAGGCCATCATTTGGAGCCGGCGCTTTCACGCTACCCATTTGCCCCGACGCGGAATTGAGGCCGCTGACGAATTGCACGGGGAAAAAATTGTTATTCTTACCGCGATACCATTGAGGGGGCGGCACGGCGATATTGGCGAACGACTCTGCCCACCTGCTGTCCACTCCGAGCGCCATCGCATAAGGCAGGTATTTCTCAAAGAGCTGTGGAGAGTCATCCAGTTTCTCAAGTCGCCCTTTTTCCACGCGCGACAGGAAGTCCTTAAACCCCAGAACCTTGCCAAGCGCCCGCATCCCAGCCACGGACCTTGCCGGCATGACCAAGCCCGCCCACCAAATCATCATCGCGGTTATCAGGGCGCTCAGAATCCAGGGGAGCACTTCCCTCCCCGCCTTTCCCAGGTACATTCCCATAAACGCGATCAGGAGCCCAGTCATGACCGCTGCGGCGGTGTATAGGAGGCGAACCTGGTCCGGGCGGCGCGTGTAGTATCCGCCCGACTGAAGCGCATCGAAGATGGCCTTGCGGATCCGGGCAAGATGCAATGGGAAATGACTCCGCAATTCGGAAAGCCCTGCGCTGGGCTGAGGCGTGTTTGCCCGTTCGGAGAGTTCGCGCAGGGCTGGCGATGCCGTGATCGTCGACTGGACTTGCGCCAACATGGCGGCAAGTGCGGGGTTGCTTCCCCCGGCTTTTTGCACATCGGCCATGGATTCCGACAACATTTCCAGCGGATTTGTGGGGATGAAGATGGCGCTGGCGACCTGCCACTCGTGCTGCTTCAGGTTCTTCCATTCGCTCAGAGGCTTGGTGAGATGAAAGTAATAATCCCGGTCATCGCTTTGCTCGCCGGGCGTCCTCCCAGCGCTGTTGTGGTCGATCGTCAGGTATCCCTTCACCGAGAGGTCCACGATCGTCGCCGTGATAAAGCGCACGTCCACCACGTTCTCTAACAATGCGCCACACTCACCGGGCGTGAGGTTTTCCGGCGGTTCGTACTGAACGGTGGCCGAGTCCCGGACCGGATCGGCAGGCCGCGTCCAAAGAAGCCATACCAAATATACGCCGATGCAAATCGGAATCAGAAACGCCTTGAAATCCGTTATTCCAAACACGGCCGTCACCTGGAAAAACTGGGCAAGTCTGGCGGAATTGTGTCCTCGGTGGCACGATCTGTCAACAAGGGGAAGGGGTTCCCTGCCAAAGGCGTGACACAGCGCTTCCCGAAAAAGTTTCTTTGCCGTCCATCGCTGGACTCAACGTAAGATTGCGAGGGAGTGAGCTGTTACTCGTAGTCTAAAATGGAGTAGACTTCGGAGTTTGACATCCAGTGCCTGGTCAGTTGGGCCGCGCTCGGATATCAAATGCATCATTCCATTCGTCGATCGGCATCTTGGAACTGAGGAGGAGTAATGAACATGAAAATGTTGGGAACGAGTGCGGCAAGCAGGAATCTAGGAAGGCTTCTGGCCATTGTAACTTTGATTTTGGCAGCGCCAGTGGCGATTGGACTTGCGCGCGCCGCGGCTGCGAACGACTCCGCCAACAGCAAGGACGATGCGGCCATCAAGGAATTCGTCGCCGGATTCAGCAACGGCTGGAACACGCACGACGCACACTCTATGTGCGTCTCGCTCGCCGATCACCTCTTGTGGGTCAACTGGCGCGGTGAGTCCCTCGGCACGCGCCAGGACGTCGAGGAAGAACATGCCAAGCTATTTGCGGACCTGTACAAGAACTCGCATCGCACCGACGAGGTCAAGTCCATCCAGTACATCAGCCCCGAACTCGCCTCGGTGGATGACTACTGGACCATGACCGGCGCCAAAAAGCGCGACGGCTCGGATTGGCCCTTTCGCGCCGGGCTCTATAACTTCTTGATGGCCAAACGCAACGGGCGCTGGATCGTGATCGTTTCCCACGCCGCCGACTTCAATGCGATGGCGCCCGCCGCCAAATGACTCGAGTAGCACAGCCACTCCTGGCTGTGCGGTTTTGTAAGCTGCGCCGACTACTCGATCCAACAACGATCGAAAAACCCGCACAGGTCCGCCGTGGCGGATGCCTGTGCTACTAAAGCCGGCTCTCAATTGAATTCTACGCAAGCTGCTAATCTTGCTGAACTCATGCGGAATGTGGACTAAGAATTCAGCATTTGATTCATTTCCTCGCCTTCAGATACCAATCCAGGATTTGCTCTCCCGTCCAGTACAATACCCCATTGAATTTTGAGGTGTATTCATAGATAGCTTCCAGATATTTGATGCGCGAAGGCTGGCCGCTCAGGTAAGGATGGATGGCGATGGCCATGATCTTCGGCCGGTTCGCGCCTTCTTCGTACAGCCGGTCGAACGCATCTTTGCATTTTTGCGTCCAGTAAGGCGCTTCATGGTACTGCACCGCCATGACGGGAATGTCGTTGGTGTCGAGCGAGTACGGCAGAGTGTACAAGGGCCCATGCTTGGTCTCGATTTCGGCCGGCTCGTCGTCCCACACCCAATCGCAGATGTACTTGATTCCCGCTGCTTTGAGCTGATCGGGAGTGTCGTATGTTTCGGTGAGGCCGGGCCCCATCCATCCGATGGGCGGCTTGCCGGTAAATTCCTGAATCGTCTTCACCGACCGCTCGATCATGGCAACCGGGTCGGACTCGCCGTGCATGGGGCGCTGGTCGAAACTGTGGCCCATGAATTCCCAGCCCGCATCCTTGCAGGCTTGCGCCACGCGCGGATAATCAATGCACACCCGGGCGTTGATCGATAGCGATGGCCGAATTTTCAAGCGTTCATAGAGCGCGTGGAAGCGCCAGAAGCCGACGCGCATGCCGTATTCGTGCCAGCTCCAGTTCGGCACGTCGGGCAGAGTCGTCAAGCCGGTCGGCGGCACGAGCACCTGCCGGGGCATCGGACGCGCAATGTCCCATACCTCCACGTTCACGATCGTCCAGATGACAACGCGCTCGCCGTTGGGCAAGTGCAGCTTTGGCCGGTCGACGATTGCCGAGTACTTTGCACGTTCACGGGGAAGGGTCATGTAAAACTCCGCTTTCCGAAATTAGAATTTGCAGCGAGCGCGTGCGTCCGCGGCGCCAGAGTGCTGCTGAGGTCTGTATCAGGCGCGTTCGCTCCGTGTCAACGGCCAATATGCATGCAGCCCCGTACGGATGATTCAGATTTAACATTGTGTTTACCTGAAACCGGTGCATGATTACCAACGTCTTAGCATCAGGTCGGAGTAAAACATAAAACCAGTGGAGGCAAACTATGTCAGTGCGTCGGATTCTTAGTGTGTTGTCCTGGGCCTGCGTTCTTGCCTTTGCGCTTTTGATTCTTTCTCCTGTCGTATTCCAAGCGGCACCGCAAGACTCGGGCTATCGCGTTCTCAGAACCATCCCCCTTGGAGGCGAAGGCGGCTGGGACTACGTGACCGTGGATTCGGCTGCCCGGCGCGTCTACATCCCTCGCAGCACACACATCCTGGTGATCGATGCGGATTCGGGCAAGCAGGTCGCCGACATCCAGGGCATGAACGGGCTGCATGGCGTGGCGGTGGCGCCGGAATTCAACCGCGGATTTGTGACCGGCAACAAGACCGAGCAGGAAGGCACCGTCTACGTTTTCGATTTGAAGACAATGATGCTCACTTCGTCAATCAAATCGAACAGCATCGACACCGATTCGCTTCTCTACGATCCCTCGACCAAGCGCGTTTACGTCAACAACGGTGACGGCATGAACTTGACCGTGGTGGACGCGGCGACGGCGAAAGTGGCCGGCGCCATGCCCTTCAACGCCAACCCGGAGGCAGCGGCAGCCGATGGCAAGGGAAGCATCTTCCAGGATTACGAGGACAAAGGCCAAGTGATCGAATACGACGCGATGAAGCTCACCATCAAGAACAAATGGCCCACCCCCGGGTGTGATGCGCCGGTGGCCATGGCGATGGACAAAATGAATCGCCGCCTGTACATCGGCTGCCGCGGCAAGGGTGCCACTGCCCCGGGCGTGATGATCGTCATGAACGCCGATAACGGCAAGGTTGTGGCTTCCATGCCGATCGCCATCGGCGTGGACGGCGATGTTTTCGATCCCGCCTCAGGCGACGTGTTCGCGACTTGCCGCGACAGCGGAGACGGCAAGACCGGCGCAACCTACATCTTCCACGCGGATTCCCCCGACAAGATCAGTTTGGTCGCGACCGTCAAAACCATCTACGGCGCGCGCACCGTTGCGCTCGATTCGAAGACTCACCACATCTTCTCCATCGGCACGGAAAAAAACGATCCCGTACCGCCTACTGCCAAAAATCCGAATCCCCGTCCGAAACCGGTGCTCAGCACATTTGAACTTTTGGAGATCGGGAAATAGGCGGCGGGAAGCAGTCACGGGCCATGTCACAGTTCGGCCCCGTTTATTAAATTAGGGAAATAGAACTTTGCCAATCTGAGCCGTCCGGGTGTACAGTCCCGGTTGCGGGAATTTTCAAACTTGAAAATCCTGGAAGAATTCAATGCGCGTTTTCGGAACGCGGGTGAAGCGTTTGTGAGAAAAACAAGACTCGAGGAGACCTGGGGGAAATGACATGAGTAAACTTGGGTGGATGTCTCGCAGGGCACTGATTCTGGCGTTGGTTGCCGCCGCCTTCGTGTTCGGTAACAGCAAAGCCTGGGCTCAGGGCGCCACACCCGCTCCATTCAACAAAGTCACGGTATCCGATGCGGTAGCCAAGCGCACGCTGATGAAGGCGGTGATCAATTCCGACACCGCCCGGGCGATCGTCGACTCCTGCGTCGAATGGCAGAAGGCGCAGCCCGGGAACCAATCGATCGTCATTTTTGTGCTCTCGCCGACAGGGGACATTATCGACTCCCACGCGATGGACGGCGTGCTGCCCATTGGCGCGGAGACTGGCTTAATGAAAGCGAAGACCGCGCTGTACGCGAGAGCATCCTCGGCTTCGGTCGCGCAGCGGTTCAGCACCGTCGATGGCCGCCTGATCCGTTTGGACCTCGGCAAGTCCGAGGGCCTTTCCTACTATTTCGTTCCGGGGGGCTTGCCGATCATTGTGGACAATCAACTGATTGGCGCTGTTGGAGTTGGCGGCGGAAACGCGGACGAGCAGTGCGCTTATCAGGCGCTGCAGAAGGTGCTCGGGCCGCAGCCTCCGCTGGCCTCGGCTACGCCTCCTGCTGCAGCCCCAGCGCAAGGGCAACCGCCACAACGGTAACGGCTGCGGCAATCCTGGCGCAGGGCTTACGAACCTGGCGCGGCAGGATTAGGTCCTGCCACTACGGCTGGGCTTGCGGCGGCCAATCGCGCTTGCCGCTCCAAGCTCGCTTCGGGCGTGTGAGACCCAAGCCGTGCGGCATAGTTATTGCCAGCCTGGAAATTTAAATTTTTGACTACTGGAGTGCAAAGCCGGATTTTGACATCCTAATCATGAACCTAAATCATTCCGGACAAAACCAATTGCCACAATCACAAATTTCATGCATCTGGAAGCAGCCTGAAATCGCCGCGAAGTATCGGACGGCAGTTTCCCTTCACAGCCATACGAATCAATCCAAAGAGAGTCTTCTCTTTATCCCGGAATTTGCTGAAAAATGGCCCCTGTTGCGCTGGGCTATGAAGGAGCAGTGCAAAAAATCATGCCGGCCTGTCGATTTCTCCCAAGCCTATTGGACGCCGCCATTGCCGCCCAAGCAGGCCTTTGAAGTGGAGAGCAATCAGATTGAAATCGATCTGGAATTGATGAGCCTCGTGTCTCTCACCGATCACGACAGCATCGGAGCGCCCAGCGCCCTGCGCCAACTGCCGGACCCGGTTCAGATCCCGTTTGCCGTGGAGTGGAGCGTCCCCTTCGAAGGAGCCGTATTTCATCTGGGTATTCACAATCTGCCGGAAAGCCAGGCGCACTTGATTATGGATGACCTGGCCGCCTACACGAAAAACCCCTCCGCGCCGCGCCTCATGGAACTATTGGCGGCGCTTCATGAACTCCCGGAAGTGTTAATCGTGTTCAACCACCCCCTTTGGGACCAGCATTGCCTGGGGCAGTCGGCTTTCCGGAGCATTCTTGACCGGTTTTTGCAGAGCCACGTCCAATTCCTTCATGCCTTCGAACTCAACGCGATGCGCGCCTGGACTGAAAATAAGGGTGTAATACAATTGGCCTCGGTATGGCAGCGCGCTCTCATCTCAGGCGGGGACCGGCACGGATGCGAGCCCAGCGGCGCGCTGAATCTGACCCACGCCGCCAGTTTTTCCGACTTCGTCGACGAAATCAGGCGCGAGCAGCTCAGTCATATCGTCTTCATGCCGCAGTATGCGGAAGTGCTCGGCATCCGCTTCATGCAAACTGTAATCGACACGATCCGCGACTACCCGGAACATCCCGCCGGTTCTCGCCGCTGGGATGAGCGAGTGTTCCACATGGATTTTCAGGCCGGGTACTATCGCCCCTTATCCGCGCTATGGAAAGCCCCTCCGCCCTTTCTGGGGCACATTTTTTCGGTTTTTCGCATGGTGGAAAATGCCTCGGTGAGGCACGCCTTGAATTTTACGTTCAGAGAAAAGTCGGGATTGCATCAAGCCCAGGAAAATCCGCATGAGGTCATTGCGTGAGGCCTGACCATATCAGGATGGCGCTATTTCCGTGCACGTACCGGGAAATTGACGGCGTGGCGAACACCAGCCGGCAGTTTGCCGCGTTTGCGAAGGAACGCGGCTACGAATTTCTCCTGGTTCACGCGGGCCCGCGGGATGAAGTTGTAACCGATGGATCGATAACCCGAGTGCAACTGCGCCGCGGCCGGCTCAAGTTTCCTCTCGATGGCCACCACGAGTTCGATCTTCTGTTCTTGCGGCACTATCCGAAACTCGTGCGCCTCCTGCGCGATTTCAGCCCGGATGTCATTCACATCACGGGGCCGAGCGACGTTGGAATTTTGGGAACTCTCCTGGCCCACAACCTGGGCGTCGCTTTGGCGGCCTCCTGGCAGACCAATCTTCACCAGTTTGCCCGCCGCCGCGTATCCAGGCTTCTATCGTCCTGGCCAGAGAATCTGTCCGCCCAATTGGCTGCCGCCGCCGAATTCGCCAGTTTCCATGCGGTTGCTCGTTTCTACAAAATACCGCGGCTGCTCTTCACTCCAAATCGTGAACTGGTTGAGTTGCTCGGAAAGGCCACCGGCAAGCCCTGCTTCTTGATGTCCCATAGCGTGAACACCGAGGCTTTCAACCCGGCATTTCGAGAACGGTCCGCCGGCCCGTTCCGAATCGGCTACGTTGGGCGGCTCACGCCGGAAAAAAACGTGCGCTTTTTCGCGCAACTCGAGCGGGATCTCCTGGCGAAAGGCAATCGCGACTTTCGGATCGTTCTGATAGGAGAGGGGTCCGAGGAAAAATGGCTGCGCGAAAATATGCAGCACGCGGAATTTATCGGCTGGCTTACCGGCCAGGATCTTTCCCGCGCTTTCGCGAACATGGATGCATTCGTCTTCCCTTCGGAAACGGACACGTTTGGCCTGGCGGTTCTTGAGGCGCTGGCCTCCGGTGTTCCCGCCCTCGTGTCACCCCATGGCGGTCCAAAATACACAGTCGAGCACGGCAAGTCAGGTTACGTTGCGAATACTTTCGAAGAATGCGCTTCGTCGCTGACGGTCTTGATGACCGCGCCCGCGATACGCGATTCGATGCGGCTCGAAGCCCGCCAACGCGCTCTTTCCTTTGGTTCCTGGGACCAGATTTTCGCGGGCATGTACAAAACCTACGAACGCTACACGCGCCCTGCACCCCAAGTCGAAAACATCCTTCTTGACGAGGCAAGAAAGATTGTAAACACCTGATTTGAAATCGGATTTCAGGGTCCGCGAATCCGGCGGAAAGAATCGCTATGTTCATGTCCATAGGCAAACATCGTACCCGACTACCGCTGGCGCCGTTGCTTTTGCTGATCCTCGTGTGGCCCGCAGGGACTCGCGCGCAATCTTCCGTTCCACAAGAGGTTATCGAACCGCGGCTCGATCTTTCGCAAGTCATGGACAAGCTCGTCGAGAAGAATGCCGAACGCGCGGACGCGCTGCAAAAGTATCAAGGCCGGCGTTTTTATACCTTGGATTACACGGGCTTTCCTACTTCCCTTCATGCCGAGATGATTGTCGACATGATTTACGACGCGCCCGCCACAAAACATTTCAAGATTGTTACCCAGAGCGGCCCCACATGGATCATCGATCGAATTCTGAAACGCCTTTTGGAAGCCGAGCTCGAATCCATGACCGAGGAGAATCGGGAGCGCGTCGCTCTGAATCCCAGCAATTACGATTTCAGCGGGCTCGAGCGCCAGAATGCCCCCGATAACTGTACTTACATGGTCGCGGTTGAACCCAAAATTCCAAGCAAGCTTCTTTATCGCGGGCGGATCTGGGTGGACAGCAAGGATTTCGCCGTGTGCCGTATCGAGGCGGAACCGTCGAAGAATCCGTCCTTCTGGATTAAAAAAACCGAGATCCACCATTCCTACCTGAAAATCGGCGATTTTTGGCTGCCTTCCAAAAATGAATCCGTTTCCGCCGTGCGCGGAGGCGGGCGCGCCGTCTTGACCATCAAATATCAGAATTACGAAATCCTGGCCGCGCGCGGTTTAAAGGGGAGCGACGCGGGTTCATCCACAAGCTCCCTTGCGCTGCCCATTCACCCGAATTGAATAGGATTTGAAGCCCGAATTCCCCGTGACAACTTACCGAGTAGATCCAGCAGCCTGGATCGTCGTCTGGTAGCTGTAAGCCTCGAGCCACGTGCCATTGCGCTTGAACCAGACGCGCGTGACGTGCAACGGCAAGCCGTGTTCGGGCTGCTGGAGCGAAGTCATCACCATCGCGCCGCCGAACTCAAACATGCGCGCCGACACAAGAGGAAACGGCGCGATTCCCGCTACTTTCTGATTATCCAACCCTTTCATTCGCGTGGCCTTGTCGAGCGGTCGATCGCTATTTGAGGTGACCGCAAAAAATTCGTCGGCAATGTGAGCGGCCCACGCCGCGGAATCGTGCGCCGCCACGGCCCGCTCCACTGCCTGGTACGCTTGGATCACCTCGCGCTCGTCCTCGTTTTGCGGTTGAAAGGGCACCGTGTTGCACGGGTTTTCGCACCCTCCGTTCCCCGGCTCAGCGGAAGGCGGGGCGCCGATCGAGACGGCCTGATAAATTAGCAATTGCCAGCCGGCACGGCGTTTCACCCAGACGCGCAGGATGTACAGTTTTCCGCTGGTCGTCTGAACCAATCCGACCTGGCCATCGGCGTGCGCGCTGATCGCGCTAACAATAATGTTACCACCGCTACTTTCCTTGCCGCCCTCCATCGGTAATCCCTTCCCGGACCGGAAATCCTCCAGGATTTCCGATTTGTTTTGAGTGTTTCCGGAAGAATCCGTCCAGGTGAAATTCGGGTCCAGGAATTTTCCATCCAGCGTGCCGGCAGTGGTCCCGGATTTGAATGCCACGAGGTCCGATTGAAGCAGCGTTTCCTGATCGTTGGGAGCAATCGCAAATTTGATCGCCGCCCCCGCCAGCGCACCAATGCAAAGCGCGCCGATCGCTATCGAAGGCGTGAGTTTCATAGCGCGTTCCCTGAATGCGATTCCACTGCGCGTGAGTTTAGCGTGATACGCCGGCCTCAATCCAGTGTGCGACTTCCAAAGAGAAACATTTCGGCCATCCACCGATGCGCGGCGGCGGGAGCTTGGAATGGAAGCGTCACTCGGTCAGATTCAAATCGAGCCCGGTCAAACGCCGTTGAAAGCCGTCGAAGTGCCCAAAAAGAGGAGGAGGTGCACCGTTATTGTTATTGTTGAATACATCGTGCGGGTTGAGACGATTCGTCACGTCCAGCGAAAAGACTCCAATGCTGATCTTCCGCCGCTTGGCGTTTTCCTTGAACGGCATGTGCACCATAAACTCGCGGGAGAGTTTTACATCCAGCGAAAAGTAAACCGGGAAGCGCAGGCTGTCCGGCGCACCGACATAATTCTGCAAAACGTCCACATTGGAATACGGGAAGCCCGTATGAAGGTCCGCCACGGGGCTGAAGATAAATTTTTTGGGAAGCGTGATGTACCCCCAGGCAAGCACCCGGTTGGGGATGTCGGAAGGCAGGACTCCATAGGCGTTCGGCCGGATCACCGGCGCTTGAACCGGGATGAATGCGTCCGAAAGCGTATTGAGGTCGCCCCGCGCGCGGCTCCAGGCGTAGGAAATATTCAGCTCGTTCCGTTCGCTAGGCCGGTAACGGGCGGTGATCTGGGCCTGCCGGTAGTTCGACGATCCAGTGTTTTGAAGGACCATGAAACCGGATGTCGCTCCGCCGACAGGAAGAATCGGATTCAGCACAAAGAGATTGACCGTATGCGTTTCGTAGTAGCCGACTCGCAGGCTGATGTCCTTCCGCAAGGGAGCCTCAGCTTCGATGTTCCAGGTAAACGTGCGGGTGCTGTTCTTGTTGTCCATCAGTGTGGGCGAATTCCCGGCAACCCCGGCGGACTCGTACACATTTTGCAAGATGTAACTCTGAGGGGGCGACGAGGGAAAGAAATTTGTAATCATTCGCTCCTGGTAACCGGCGATATCCGTCGCCAGTAGCGGGACGTGTCCGTAGATCAAGCCCGCTCCCGCACGGACCACGATCTTGTTTGCCATCGAGTACGCCAGTCCCGCGCGGGGCGCGAAAGCCACATCCCGGCCGCTCGATTGTTGCGTCAAACGGCCCCCGAAATTCAATGCCAGGCTCTTGGTTAACGACCAGCGATCCTCCGCATATTCCGAGATCTCCGTGTCGCCTGCTTGCAAATTCCCGGCGCCCAGAAAAGCGATCGTCTCGTCGACGGTGCCATCCTGCTCCAGCATGTTGATCGGGCGAGAAACGCTGTTCCCTGTAAACGACCGATGGAGGATATCCGTCCCGAACTGCAATTGATGGCTGCCATGCCAGGACTTCGCGGGCAATTGCAAAACGGGAAGAGCCTCCACTTGATTTGCGTTTCGCGAAAACGCATTGAAGTAATTGCCGCCCCAGCCCTCGGGATTAATCGTCATGTCGAGCGACCCCTGGCCGTGGTCGTTGGCATAGAAATTCGTGTAACGAACGAGCGTGGTAAGAACCATCCCGGAGTCGAACTCGTAGGCGTCCGAGATTCCCACGGACGCGCCCCGGCGGCGGATATTCGCCGAAGCGCTTTGCGGGATGAGCGAATCGATATTTGCATACAAAATCGTCGCTGGAAACACATTCACGTTGACGTTCAATATATGCTTCGCTGAAAACGTCCATTGAAAATTCGTGAAGGACACCAGGCTATACGTGACCGTTTCGTTGAAAGGCCACGACAGCCCGTGCACCGGGTCCTTGCGAAATTCGTACGTCATGTTCTCTGAGAAGGTGAGCTTATTCTTGATGAGTGGCCCGCCGAACTCCACGCCCGGAGTCATGTTCAAAAGGCCAATCAAATGGTCGTTCTTTCCTCGGAAGGACGGAACCATGTCCAGCAACTTGTAATTCCATCCTTGCCCGGGAGACTTGATGTCGATTCGGGTCATGCCGCCGGAAAATCCGCCGTACGCGGAACTGTCCGGAGTGCTGAAAACCTGGATGTTTTGAATCGCATTGACAGGGATGGGAATCGCGAAGCTTCCCGACACTGGATCCACGTTTTCCGCCGAGTCCACTAGGAGCATTCCCTGGCTTTCCGCCTGTCCATTGAAGTTCAACTTCCCTTCCTGCGTCCGGATGACGCTCGGGGAGATGGCCAGGGCCTCGGTAAACTTTTGCGTGCGAAGGGGCAAATCCTGGAGTTGCTGCTCGTTGACCGTAGCCGCCGCGCTTACACTCTGCGTCGCAACTTCAACTGCTTCCCCCTGCACCTCGATCCGCTCCTCGACGGAGCTGATCTGCAAGGTGATGTCCTCGGTGACAGCTTGAGCGGGTTCGAGCGTCACTGTAGCCGTCCAAGGCTGAAATCCTGCAACGATGGCTTCCAGGCTGTATTCTCCCGGGGCCAGATGCGCAAACTCGTAACTGCCCTTGAAATCAGTGACTGTCGTTTTGGATGTGGACCCTTGGGCCGTTGCCGTCAACTTGACCGTGATGCCGGCAAGAATATCGGTTGTTTTCTGTCCGGTAGTGGCCGTGACTTTGCCGGTGACGGACCCGGCCGCAACCTGTGCGGCAGGTCCCCGTTGTTGTGCGAATCCGGGCCTCGCGCAAATCAAGATGGCAAACAGCAACGCTCCGCAGAGCGGATACCATGAGCCATCGCTTTCATTGCGGCACAATTTCAACGATTTACTCCACTATCGGACGGAACACGATCACGTTAGCAATCTGGGCCTAACTTCCCGGGGTACTGGCTGCAGTGCGTCCGGGCAAGCCAAACAAGTTATTTTGCTGCCGTCGTTCATTCCGTCTGGCCGCAGGGATCAGGAATAGGTCGAATCTTCTGAAAGGAGTGGCGGACGAAACCAATTCCAGCTGGATTTACCGTTGACGACTACCTTGAACGCTTAACTTTCACCCCGTGGGGGTGGCCTTTTCTCCATAAAATTAAAAGCCGAACCCTAATGGTCACCTGATTTGCTTCCCGCTCCAAGGAATAGGTTGTATAGGCTTTCGCAAACGGTTACTCGGACGATTGGTGATCAGTAATGGTGAAATCCGATCGTCCGTCATGTTAGGCCCGCCCAACGCAGGCGCAACAACAGCAATTGGGCCCTGCAAAATGCGCTTTCAACCTGGGAGAATAAACTGGGCCGGATATGAAGAATTCAACTCACCGCAAACGCTATTTCTGCGACGGCCAGTGGATGATGACCTGATTCTGATAGGAAGATTTCATCGCGAGATCGATCGCTTGCGTCTGTTTCGCAGTCAGGTCGAAGTCTCGCACGACCTCTTGCATGTTGGGTGCGCGAACCAGCACCTGGTGATGGCCGGGCGCGAGCTTCAAATCCAAAGGTGTTGGCCCCACAAACTTCCCGTCGATCCATGCCTGGGCATGATCCGGCACGGTGTGCACAGCAACCTGCGCCGCATTCGGCCCGGATTGGCTCTGAAAAAACTGCTTGTTTGTCTGCGCTGCCGATTCGGCGTTTCCCCCCGGAACGCCGGGGGAATTCAATGCCGCGCCGGAACCCGCGTTCGCCGCAGTTTCAGGGAGTCCCAGATTCGGCGCCGGCGGCTTAACGGCTGCTGTAACGCCGGCCGAGTTCCCCATGGCTGCTCCGTACTCCGCCACCGCCTGTGCGTGCATCGCAAGGGCGCCCGCAAAGATGAGAATAAATAGAACGACACAATCGCGCATGGTGCGCAGGAGCATTTCGGCCTCCTAGAATAACCGGGTGGGGGACTGTCCGCATCTTAGTCCCACTCCCGATGAACAACAACCAATTTCTCCGGCCCGCACATGCGCCCAAATCATTCCCTGCCGCGTCGCAATAACCCACACGAAACGGGGGAGATAGAACGTTTTCCCCCAGGGCATTCTTGAAATTTCACCTTCGCGCTTCTTCCGCCCTGGGGTAGAATCAACTCCCGCTTGAGGCATCGGCCCGCCATCTCAGGATGTTCGCGGCTGCGACTATGATCCAGCTGACTAATGTCTCTAAGAGCTACGGAGACAGCAGGGCCGTGAAGGCTCTGATCAATTTGAGCCTTACGGTCGAACAAGGCGAGCGGGTCGCGGTGATGGGACCGTCCGGCTCCGGGAAGTCGACGCTCCTCAACCTGATTTGCGGCCTGGACCAGCCTACCTCCGGCTCGATCAAGCTGGAAGGCATCGAGCTTGCCAAGCTCGACGACGACCGGCGCACCCGCCTTCGGCGGGAGAAAATTGGAATGATCTTCCAAACTTTCAACCTTCTCCCCACGCTCACCGCGCTCGAAAATGTGGCCCTGCCGCTCCGTTTGCAAGGCTTGCGGAGGCGCGAAACCGATCAGCGCGCCGCGGCCATGCTGGAGCGCGTGGGGCTCGCCGTCCGGTCGCACCATCGGCCCGACGAGCTTTCCGGTGGCGAGCGCCAGCGCGTGGCCATCGCCCGCGCCCTTGTCTTTCGTCCGCCCATCCTGCTCGGCGACGAACCCACCGGCAACCTCGATTCGGCCACCGGGGTGGAAATTCTTCGCCTCCTCGATGATCTGCATAGGGAATACAACACTACTGTTCTCCTGGTGACGCATAATGATCTTGCCGCGGCTTTCTGCGATCGAATCCTGACGCTGCACGACGGCCAGTTCGTCAAGGAAGTGCGGACCGGGCGAACCGGAACCACGTCCCCAGAAGGAGGAGAGCAGTAATGTTTGGCGCGCTGTGGCTCATCACGTTCAAGCAGTGGCGCGCGCACCGGCTCCGCGTGGCGTTAACTACCCTCGGCATCGCCCTTGGCGTGGCCGTTTTTTTCGCGATTCGCACCGGCAACGCCACTTTGCTGGATTCGCTGCGCGGAACCGTAGAAAAACTGGCGGGCAAGGCGACGCTGCAGATTGCCGCCGGAGAATCCGGATTTTCCGAAAAGGTGCTCGACACCGTGCGCGCTACTCCCGGCGTGCAGCTCGCGGAACCGGTGATCGAGACCCTGGCGCAAACCTCCTTTGCGGACGAGGGCACCCTCCTCGTTCTAGGAGTGGACACGACGGGAGATCAGCAACTTCGCGACTATCAGTTCGACCGCGCGCAGACTCAAATCGCCGATCCGCTCGTGTTTCTCGCGCAGCCTAACTCCATTTTGCTTTCGCGCGCCTTTGCCGACCGCCATGGCTTGAAGGTCGGCGACAAGATGACGCTCTTCGCTTCCGACGGAAAGAAAGAGTTCACCGTCCAGGGAACGTTCAAACCGGTCGGCGTGGGAGAAGTGTTTGGCGGCAACGTCGCGGTGATGGACATCTACTCCGCGCAGGTGGTATTCCATCGCGGAAGGAAGTTCGACCGCATCGACTTGATGAACGCTCCGAATGTTCCCGTGGAAGTCGTGCAGCAGCGATTGCGCGCCGAGCTCCCTCCCGGAATGGAAGTGGATCGCCCGGAAGTCCGCGGGCAGGCGCTCGAAAACGCCGTCACCGCGATGCGCATAGGAATTCTAATCACAAGTTTTGTGGCGCTGCTGGTGGGCGTATACATCATCTTCAATTCCTTCACCATCGCGGTCAACCAGCGCTGGAAAGAAATCGGCATTCTGCGCGCCGTGGGTGTGGAGCAGGGAAACGTCAGCCGGATGTTTTTGTGTGAAGCCCTGCTGATGGGCGTGATCGGTTCGCTTGTGGGGATCGCCGGGGGTTTCTTTCTGGCGTCGGCGGCCAATCGCGTTATGCGCGGCATGGTCGCGGCCGTATACGGAGTCGTGGCCACGGCCTCGCCTGCCAGGCTGCGTCTCGATCAATGCGCCATCGCCTTTGTGCTGGGCGTTGCCGCGTCCATGATCGGCGCGTGGTATCCGGCGCGCGGCGCGGCCTCCCTGGACCCCGCGCTGGCGTTGCACAATATAGAAGCGCGCCACCGCGAAACCGTGCTGGGATGGAGGCGGATGGGAGCCGGCGTTCTCTTGATCGTTGCGGGTTCGGCTCTTGTAGTTTGGACTCCGTCGCGCCTGGGCCTGTTCATTCAATTTGTTTTTGCCACGATTGTTCTACTGGGCCTGACGATTGTGCTGCCGAAGCTGGTGCTTTGGTCGGCTCGCGCCTTGCGGCCGATTTTGAATTGGCTGGGAGGATCGGAAGGCGCCCTTGCCGTCGACGCCATGATTCAGACGCCGCGCCGATCCGCGGCGACCGTCGGCGCCCTGATGGTCGGACTGATGTTCGTTTTTTCCACGGCTTCTTACATCCAGAGTTATCGCCAGATGATTGACCGCTGGATGAACCAGGTGCTCAACGCCGACATTTTCGTGGCCACGTCGGAAATGTTGCGATCGACCAGCTACCATTTCACCGAGGATTTGGGGAAGCAGATCGCCGCGCTTCCCGGAGTGAACCGCGTCGAAAACGTCCGTTTCACCGGCATTCCCTATCGAGGCGACACCGCGGCCGTGAATGCCATCGAAATGGATGGCTTTCTGTTGCGCTCGCAAAAAGCCATCGAGGGCGCGGACAGACGGACGGTGTATGACCGTCTGACACGAGGCGAGGGCGTGCTGGTATCAAGAAATTTTGCCCATCGTTGGGGAGTCGGCGTCGGAGATCGCCTGACTCTCGAATCGCCGACGGGCGCGCTGGAACGGCCGATCCTCGGCTTTCTCGACGACTACCGCTCGGAAAAGGGCACCATTTTCATGGACCGCGCTCTCTACAAAAAGTATTGGGGAGACGATGCGGTGGATTTTATTGATGTCGATCTGAATCCGGGCGTCGATCAGTTGGCCATGAAACAAGCAATCGAGCGGCTCACCGCCGGCTCCTTTCACGCGTTCGTGTACACGAATGCGGAGTTCAAGCGGTGGATCTCCAGCCTCGTCGACCAGTTCTTCACACTCAATTACATGCAGCTGGTCGTGGCCGTGCTGATCGCCATTCTCGGAATCGTCAACACGCTGCTGATTTCCGTGTCGGAGCGGCGGCGCGAGATTGGCATCGTTCGCGCGATCGGCGGGCTGCGTGACCAAATCCGGAAACTCGTGCTGCTTGAGGCGGTGGCCGTGGCCATCGTCGGTGTGATCGTCGGATCGGTGGCCGGAGCTCTAAACACCGTGTTTATGTCCCACACCGTATCCCTTGTGCTGGCGGGCTATTCGGTGCCGTTTTATTTTCCGTGGGAATTTGTGCTGCTCTCCGTGCCCGTTGTGACGGCGGTGTCGCTCGCGGCTGGCTGGTGGCCGGCGCGGAACGCGGCGCGCATGCAAGTGATTGAGGCGATCGGCTATGAGTAGACTCGCCACAATTCCGCCGCACCAGCAGAGAAAGCGCCTGAGCGCGGCGCTGCTCTTCCTGTCGCTTTGTATGTCTTGCGCGCTCCCTGTTTTCGGCGAGACGGACGCCAAGGCGATCATGGCCGGCGTCTATCAGCAGGACACCAGCCAGGATGCAACATTGCGGGCCACGCTCGAAGTCACGGACAAGGATGGCCACTCGGTGCGGAAACGGTTTACGCTCAGCCGGGTGGGCTCGTTCGGCAATGGCAAGACGCTCGTCCGCTTCACCGATCCGCCGGAGCTTCGCGGCGTCACACTTCTTTCGATCAATCAGCCGGGCGTAACCGACCGCCAGTGGATCTACACGCCCGCGACGGAACGCGTGCGCAGCGTGGCGCCGCGCGAACGTTCCGAGCGTTTCGCCGGAAGCGATTTTACTTACGAGGACATCGCTGAGCGCTCGCTCGATGATTTCACGTATCAGTTACTTCCTGCCGAGGATATTATCGAGAACCATAAAACATCCAAGGTAATGGCCACGCCCGTCGCGCCGGACCGTTCCCAATACAAATTCATTTATTACTGGGTGGCCCAGGATGTACCCTGCATCTTGCATGCGGAGATGTACGATCAGGATGGACGCAAGGTGCGCGAGATGCACGCCAGCGGTCTGCGGAAAGAATCCGGGATCTGGGGCGCGCGGAAGACGGAAATGCGTTCGCTCGTCGAGGGCACGAAATCGGTTTTGACGATTGATCAGGTTCATCTGAATACCGGGCTGGACGCCGCGCTGTTCACCCCGGAGGCGCTGGAGAAAAATCAGTAGCAAGGCCAGGGGTGACGGAAAATTTCACGAATCCACTGGAAGCCACAAAGGGGTTTTGTGGGTCGCGGCTTCAGCCGCGACATCAAAGCACCAGGAAAATTGGGCTTTAGCCCCTGAAGGGTCGAGCACGCAACGCCTACCTAGTGGCACAGGCTTCAGCCTGTGGGGGGTTCGTCCTCCATGGGGACGCACGAAATAAGTTGCAGGTATTCATCGCAGGTCTGGAGCACTAGGTTCATATTGGGGGATAGGGACTTTGACCAAGTTTTCATCCGATCCTGACGCGCGCTTCGCGAATCTGATTGAGCAGCTCCGAGCAAGAACGGCGGAGCACGCCTCGCGCGTCGCTTTCCGCTATCTTGCCGATGGCGAAACCGAAGAGTCGCGCCTCACTTACAAAGAGTTGGAATCGCGCGCTCGCGCCGTCGCGGCGGCGCTCGCGCCGCAGGCCGCGGCGGGAGATCGCGCCCTGCTTTTCTATTCGGGCGGCCTCGAATTCATCGCCGCTTTTTGGGGTTGCCTGTATGCCGGCGTTGTGGCCGTCCCGGTTTTTCCCGCCCGCCTTCATCGGCAGATCCCGCGCCTCTTGGCCATTGCCGCCGATTCCGAAGCCAGGTGCGTGTTGACGACGGCGAAGATCCAGCGCCAGGCGGAAGATTTGTTCAAGCGCGCGCCCGAGCTTAAGAAATTGCACTGGCTGGCGACCGATGATTTGCCCGCGGCGAATGCGGACGGATGGCGCGATCCCGGCGCGACTCTCGAAACGCTCGCGTTCCTGCAATACACGTCGGGCTCGACCGCTGCGCCGCGCGGCGTCATGGTGACGCACGGCAATTTGCTGCACAACCTGGCATGTCTGCGGGACGTTTTCCAGTTTTCGCCGGAGAGCGTCGGCGTCACCTGGCTGCCGCATTACCATGACATGGGCCTGATCGGCGGCTTGCTCCAGCCTGTCTACGCGGGCGGCGAGATGATCGTGATGCCGCCGTCGTCGTTTCTACAGCGCCCCATCCGCTGGCTCGCGGCGGTGACGCGTTATCGGGCCACCACGATGGTCGCGCCGAATTTCGCCTACGAACTTTGCATGCAAAAAATTTCCGCCGAACAGCGCGCGCCGCTCGATCTCGCAAGCGTGAAAGTGGCGCTGTGCGGCGCGGAGCCGGTGCGCCCGGATACGCTCGCGCAGTTCGCCAAAGCGTTCGGCCCGTGCGGCTTTCGGCAGGAGGCGTTCCGCCCCGCATACGGTCTGGCGGAAGCGACGCTCATCGTTTCAGGCCATTCGGACGGTGATGCGCCCTTCGCGCCGACCGTGCTGGCGGAAGAGCTGCAACGAAATCGAATTAAGCCTTCGGAAGAGGGCGCAGCAGGCAGCCGCGTTCTGGTGGGCTGCGGCGGAATCGCGCCAGACCTCAAAGTCTCGATTGTCGATCCTGAAACTCTCGCGCCATGCGCTCCCGACTGCGTGGGCGAAATATGGGTTTCAGGTCCGAGCGTGGCGCGCGGTTATTGGCGCAGGCCCGCGGAGACGACCGAAACATTCGGGGCGCATCTGGCCACCGGCGAGGGCCCCTTCCTTCGCACCGGCGACCTCGGATTTCTCGATCGCGGACAGCTTTTCGTCACCGGACGTTTGAAAGATCTCATCATCATTCGCGGTTCCAACCACTACCCCCAGGATTTGGAACACACCGTCGAGCGAAGCCACCGCGCGCTGCGCCCCGCATGCGGCGCCGCGTTTTCGATTGAAGTGGATGGAGTCGAGAGATTGGTTATCGTTCAGGAAGTAACCGACCGAGCTTCCGTTCCCCATGAAAATGTAGTCGCCGCGATCCGCCGCGCGCTCACCGAGTCGCACGAAGTTCATCCCGATGCCGTCGTGCTCATCGAGCCGCGAAGTATTCCCAGGACCTCCAGTGGAAAAATCCAGCGCTATGCCTGCCGCGAAGCGTTTCTCGCCGGCACGCTCGACGTGGTGCACGAATGGCGGGACCGCGAAGGCCGCCCCGATCGCAAGCAGAACGGCGCGAGCCATCCGCGCAGCGGGCTCGTGTGGGACTACCTGAGCACGCAGTCCTTCTCGCACCGCCTGGCTGGCAATGCGAACGGCAATGGAAACACAAACGGAAATGGCAAATACGAAGATCGTCCGGTAAGCCTTCCGAAAATCAAAGGCGCCGATCCCATCGCCATCGTCGGCATCGGTTGCAGATTCCCGGGCGCGGACGGCCTCGAGGAATTTTGGACTTTACTGCGAAACGGTGTGGATGCCATCACGGAAATTCCGCGCGAACGATGGGATATCGACGCGCTATACGATCCTGTCCCCGGAACCACGGCCAAGATGAGCACTCGCTGGGGCGGATTCCTACCCGGCATCGACCGTTTCGATCCGCATTTCTTCGGCATCTCGCCGCGCGAAGCCGCTGCGATGGATCCGCAGCAGCGCTTGCTGCTCGAAGTAACTTGGGAAGCGCTCGAGAATGCGGGCCAGCCGCCGGACAAGCTGGCGGGCACCAGAACAGGCGTTTTCGTCGGCATCGGCGGATTCGACTACTCCAATGTGATCCTCACCTACCAGGATCACCTCAAGACGATCAACGCCTATCTGGGAACGGGCAATGCGCACAGCATCGCGGCCAACCGCATCTCCTATTTGCTCGATCTGCGCGGCCCTAGCGTTGCCATCGATACCGCCTGCTCGTCTTCACTCGTCGCAATTCACATGGCCTGCGAAAGTTTGCGGAGTGCGCAGTCCGACCTTGCGATTGCTGGCGCCGTCAACCTCATCCTTTCTCCCGAAGTCACCATCGCTTTTTCGCACGCGCGTATGATGGCCGCGGATGGCCGCTGCAAGACCTTTGACGCCAAGGCCGACGGCTACGTTCGCGCCGAAGGCTGCGGCGCGGTCGTCCTCAAGCGCCTTTCCGACGCGCTGCGCGATCGCGACCATATTCTTGCGCTCGTCAGAGGATCCGCGGTGAACCAGGACGGCCGCACCGCGGGCATCGCCGCTCCCAACGCCTCGGCCCAGCAATCCGTCATCCGCGAAGCGCTGGCTCAGGCTGGAGTCGCTCCGCGCGAACTGACTTACATCGAAGCTCATGGCACCGGCACATCCATCGGCGACCCAATCGAAGTCGAAGCAATCAAGGGCGCGCTGGGAAAGTCCACGCCCGGGGAACTTCCTTGCCTCTTGGGTTCCGTGAAGGCCAACATCGGCCACCTGGAAAACGCGTCGGGGATGGCCAGCCTGGCCAAGGTGCTGGGTTGCCTTGCGCACGATGAAATTCCCGGCCAGCTGCATTTCACAACGCTCAATCCGCGAATCTCTCTTGCCGGCACGCGAATCGTGATTCCCGGCAAGCCGCAGCCCTGGCCGCGCGCCGCTCGTCGTTTCGCAGGCATAAGCAGTTTCGGATTTGGCGGCACGAACTCGCACATGATTGTCGAAGAAGCGCCGGCGCGGTCCCGGCCGGAAGGCTTGCCGAACCGTCCCTGCCACATCTTGACGTTCTCCGCGCGGACGGAAAGCGCAGTCAAGAATCTCGCGAGCCGCTACGAGAAACATCTTTCGGAACATCCCGAAGACGACCTCACGAACATCTGCTTCAGCGCGAACGCCGGCAGATCGCACTTCGCGCGCCGAGTGGCCGTGGTCGCCGAAAGCAAGGAGCAGCTGCGCGAAGCGCTCGCTGCCTTTGCAAAGGGGCAGCCGGCGCAGAATGCCGTGGCGGAATTGCGCGCCGGACACTCCACGAGAAAAGACGGACCGCGCATCGCCTTTCTGTTTGGCGCGGAGGCTTCCAATCCTTACGCCACGCAGCAGCTTTACGACACCCAACCGGTGTTTCGCTCGGCGGT
>Ga0116223_10001280_pt1 | contig 26357 bp, 19 predicted proteins | sample Sb_taG_3_FD_90092 | JGI IMG/M metagenome (GOLD analysis project Ga0116223, IMG submission 90092) | Peat soil microbial communities from Weissenstadt, Germany - Sb_50d_a_PC metaG | ecosystem: Environmental > Terrestrial > Soil > Wetlands > Peat | place: Germany: Weissenstadt | collected 2010-09-21 | reverse complement strand
GCACCGGAATCAGCTTGGTGAATTGCAGCTCGCCGCCTTGGGCGCCAGCGTCCACCAGGATGGTGTCGCCTTCCACGAAGTCGGCGTTGATCAGCTTGAGCGCCAGCGGATCTTGAATGAGGCGCTGGATGGCGCGCTTCATGGGGCGGGCGCCGTATTGCGGGTCGTAGCCTTCGTCGATGATCTGGTCCTTGGCCGCGGCGGTGACCTGCAGGGTGACCTTGCGGTCCTTGAGAAGCTTGCCGACGTTGGCCAATTGGATATCCACGATCTGGCCCAGGTGCTCGCGAGAGAGCGTGTTGAACACGATGGTGTCGTCCACGCGGTTCAGGAATTCGGGCCGGAATTGCTGGCGCAGGGTATCGAGCAGGCGCTTGCGGCCCTCGTCGTTCTTCTTGTCTTTGGCGTGAACCGAGAAGCCGATGGTATTCCTCTCGACCATGCCGGTGCCCACGTTGGAGGTCATCACCACTACGACGTTCTTGAAGCTGACGGTGCGGCCCTGGCCGTCAGTGAGGCGGCCATCGTCGAGGATCTGGAGCAGGATATTAAAGACTTCGGGGTGGGCCTTTTCGATTTCATCGAAGAGGACCACGGAGTAGGGCCGGCGGCGGACCTGCTCGGTAAGCTGGCCGCCTTCATCGTAGCCGACGTATCCGGGAGGCGAGCCGATCATGCGGGCGACGGCGTGTTTTTCCATGTACTCGGACATGTCGACGCGGATCATGGCTTTGTCGTCGTCGAACAGATAATGGGCGAGGGCGCGGACAAGCTCGGTCTTGCCGACGCCGGTGGGTCCGAGGAAGATGAAGCTGCCGATGGGTCGGTTGGGATCGCCCAGGCCGGCGCGGTTGCGCAAGATGGCGGCGGAGACCAGGCGCACGGCTTCGTCCTGGCCAACCACGCGGTCCTTCAGGCGTTCGGGCATCTGAACGAGCTTTTGGATCTCGCCTTCCATCATGCGGGCGACGGGAATGCCGGTCCACTTGGCGACGATGCGGGCGATATCGTCTTCGCCGATCTCCTCTTTGAGCAGGGCGTTTTCCTTGACGGCCTCGAGCTCCTGCTCGGCGGCCTGGATGTCCTTTTCGATCTGCGCGAGGCGGCCGTAGCGCAACTGGGCGGCCTTTTCCCAGTCGCCCGCGCGAGTGGCTTTTTCCTCTTCCTGGCGGAGGGTGTTCTGCTCCTCCTTGAGCTGGCGGACGCGGGTGATGGCGCCCTTTTCGCGATTCCAGCGCTCCTTGAGAACGGCGGCTTCGCCGCGCAGGCGCTCAAGCTCGTTCTCGACGTGGCGGAGGCGCTCGTGCGAGCCGGCGTCCTTTTCCTTGCTGAGGGCCTGGCGCTCGATCTCGAGGTGCGAGATGCCGCGGTCGAGGTCGTCGATCTCGATGGGCATGGAGCCGATTTGCAGGCGCAGCGCGGAGCCGGCCTCGTCGATGAGGTCGATGGCCTTATCGGGCAGAAAGCGGTCCGCGATGTAGCGGTGGGAGAGGACGGCGGCAGCAAGTATGGCGGAATCCTTGATGCGCACGGCATGGTGAATTTCGAACTTCTCCTTGAGTCCGCGGAGGATGGCGATAGTGTCGTCGACGGAGGGCTCGCCGACCATCACGGTACGGAAGCGGCGGGCGAGTGCGGCATCCTTTTCGACGTGCTTCTTGTACTCGTTGAGGGTGGTGGCGCCGATGCAGCGCAGGTCGCCGCGGGCGAGGGCGGGCTTGAGGAGGTTGGCGGCGTCGATGGCGCCCTCGGCGGACCCGGCGCCAACCAGCGTGTGAAGCTCGTCGATGAAGCAGATGATCTCGCCGTTGGAATCGATAATTTCCTTGACCACGGCCTTGAGGCGGTCTTCGAACTCGCCGCGGAACTTGGTGCCGGCGATCATGGAGCCGAGGTCGATGGCAACCAGCTTCTTGTTCTTGAGTTGGTCGGGGACGTCGCCACGGACGATGCGCTGGGCGAGTCCTTCGACGATCGCGGTTTTGCCGACGCCGGGCTCGCCGATGAGCACGGGGTTGTTCTTGGTGCGGCGGCTGAGCACCTGCATGACGCGGCGGATCTCGTCCTCGCGGCCGATGACGGGATCGAGCTTGCCCTGGCGGGCGGAATCGGTGAGGTCGTGGGCGTAGCGCTCGAGGGCCTGGTACTTGGTCTCGGGGTTCTGGTCGGTGACGCGCTGGTTGCCGCGGACGGAGACGAGGGCCTTGAGTATGGCGTCGTGGGTGGCGCCGGCGCGGTCGAGCAACTGGCCGGCGGCGTCGCCGCGCTGCTCGGCGATGGAGAGCAGCAGGTGCTCGGTGGAGACAAATTCGTCCTTAAAGCGGGTGGCCTCATCGAAGGCGCGTTCGAGCACCTGGTTGAGGGGTTGGGAGAGGAACATGCCGGGCTGCGCGCCGACGGTCTTGGGGAGGTTGGCGAGCATGCGCCGGGCTTCGGAGGTGATGGCATCGGGGTGCACTCCGCATTTTTCGAGGACGGGGCGGACGATGCCTTCCTTCTCTTCGGCCAGAGCGAGGAGCAGGTGGATGGGGAACATCACCTGGCTTTCGTTCTTTTCGGCAATGGCCTGGGATTGCTGGAGAGCTTCCTGGGCTTTCTGAGTGAGTTTGTCGATCCGAAACATAGGGTCCCTTAATTAAGACGTTAGCGCAAAGACAAGTCGGGCCGGGGACGGCCCCGGCCTTGACTGCTTATTGGATGCTTGAAGTTGAAATTCGATTGTGGGGCCGGCCCGCGGCGTTACCCGGCGACTTCGACTTTGACCTGGCGCGGCTTGGCGGCTTCCTTCTTGGCGAGGGAGACGGTCAGGACGCCGTTCTTGAAGGCGGCGCTGATTTTCTCGGTGTCGAAGGTGTTGGGCACGCTGAAGCTGCGCTGGAAGTTGCCATAGCTGCGTTCGATCCGGTGATAGCCGGTGGCGGACTCCTGTTTTTCGAATTTCCGCTGGCCGGAGATGGTCAGGGTCTGGTTTTCGACGCGGACATCGATGTCCTTCTGGTCGACGTCGGGCAGATCGGCCTTGAGGACCAGGTCGTTCTCGGTCTCGAAGATATCGACGGCCGGGGACCAGGGTCGATTGGTTTGGGGTTCGCTGATCATGCGGGTAAAGGCATCTTCGAACAACCGGAGATTGGCTAAGGGATCGAAATGGCTGAGAGACATTGGTTTAGAGCTCCTCATTGAAGTTTAGTTGTGGGAGGTCTAATGACCTCACCCACTGTCAATAATAAAATATGCGTCTTTTATTGTCAAGTATATTTTATAGTTGTTGTATCAGAACGGCAAAACGGACAGAAGTCGAGCCCGTTTTCGGGTCTACGCGATTTTGGGGAGTGCGCGACCCTTGGGGGTACCCCGGCAGACTGAAAGTCTGCGCCACAAGACAGAGCAAAGGTCATACCTGATGGAACCTGACCGTCCAGGATGGAGCCTTCTTGTCCGGCGGCGCCAGCGCCAAGTCCTGCTTAGGTGTTTTTGCTTTCGGGCTTGCTCGATCTCTCCGACTTGGATTCGGATTTCGAGGATTCGGATTTCGAGGATTCGGATTTCGAGGATTCGGATTTCGAGGATTCGGACTTCGAAGACTCGGACTTCGACGATTCGGATTTCGAAGACTCGTTTTTGGATTCCGACTTTCCGTTCGAGCCGTTCTTCCCGGACGAGTTTGCCTTGGGCCCGTAATCCGTGACGTACCAGCCAGTACCCTTGAAGTGTAACGTGGGCGCGGAAATCAGCCTTTCCACATCTCCGCCGCAGTCCTCGTGCACCGCCAGCGGTTCGTCGGCAAATTTCTGCCTCACCTCAAAATTCTTACCGCACTGGTGACACTTGTATTCGTAAAGGGGCATAAGAACCGAAAAACCCAGAGACCTGACAACCATTGTAACAGATGCGGGAACCTGAGCATCCCGCGCGGCAGGCATTGTAAAGAATCTTTAAGGTTCCCGCGGCTTGCTAACTTTCCGGTGGTGGCGCCCGTCTGAACAGGTAGATGATACGAAGAGCTTACATGATCGGAATCGTGGCTTTGGGGCTGACCGCGAGCGCGGCCCATACCTCGCCGGTCTTGGCGCGATTCGTGTCATCGGCGCAGAGCTTTCAGCAGCATTTCCGGGAACTGAAGAGTTCCGGAAGCTCCCTGAGCCCCATCGAGCGCTTCGTGTTCAGCCTGATTCTGGCCAATACCGAGGCCGCCCAAGCCGGCGGTCAAGGCGCGCCTGAGCGCTGCACGTAAGAAACGTGGAGCAGGGTCTGCTGCCCCTGCCCCACGGGTTCACAAGCGACGCTAGCGACCTAGCTCTCCTCCAGGCATATGCGGCGGAATGCGCCCGCGGCCACCCGGATTGAGGATGGAGTATACTGATTCAGGGAAATTCGCAGTGCCGGATTGGGATGCTTCTGGCAACGTGGGCAAGCTGCCTTTGATTACGCGACGTGTCAAACTCTGGCTCGCTTGGGGTCTGACCGCGGCGGCGTCAATGGGTGCGGCGGACCGGTCTGTCTCCTTCACGTCGGACATCCGGCCGGTCTTCGAGGGCAGTTGCTGGAAGTGTCACGGCGCGGCCATTCAGCTTTCCAAGCTGGATCTGCGCACCCGCGATGGCGCCCTGAGAGGCGGCGAAAGGGGCGCCGCGATCGTCCCGGGGAAGGCCGCCGAGAGCAGGCTATACCGCCTGGTGGCAGGACTCGAGAAGCCGTCTATGCCCATGGACGGCAAGCTCACCGCGGAGCAGATTGCCATCATCAAGGCGTGGATCGACCAGGGAGCGCTCTGGGACGCGACGCCGGATGCGGCGGCCGAAGCGGGGACTGCTGCACTCGCCATCGAGGAGATGCCGATTCCTCCGGAAGCGCGCCGGTATTGGGCATTTCAGAAGCCGGTGCGCTCCCCCGTGCCGGCGGTTTCCCGGCGGCCTGCCAATCCGATCGATGCCTTCCTGGAAGAATCGCGCCGCGAAAAGGGCCTCACCGCCGCGCCGCGCGCCGACAAAATCACCCTCTTGCGGCGGGCCTGCATGGACCTGATTGGCCTGCCGCCGACCCCGGCCGAGACCGCCGCCTGGCTCGCCGACAACTCGCCCAACGCCTGGGAGAGCCTGATCGACAAGCTCCTGGCCTCGCCGCATTACGGTGAGCGTTGGGGCCGCCACTGGCTGGATGTGGCGCGATACGCCGACTCCAACGGCTTCGAGCACGATTTCGACCGGCCCAACGCCTGGCGCTACCGCGACTACGTGATCCGCTCGTTCAATCAGGACACGCCGTACAACACGTTTCTCGCCGAGCAGATCGCCGGCGACGAGCTCGATCGGGTCACCGACGACAGTCTAATTGCCACCGGATTCCTCCGCAGCTACGCCAAGGTGGGTTATCGCGAAAAGGACAATCCCCAGTTCCGGTACGAATACCTGGATGACATGATCGGCACGATCGGGCGCGGCATTCTGGGACTCACGGTGAATTGCGCGCGCTGCCATAACCACAAGTTCGATCCGATTTCGCAGAAAGACTATTACCAGATGCAGGCCTCGCTCTACGGGTACGTGGAGACGGATCATCCGCTCGCGCCGAAGGAGCAGGTCGAAGCCTACGAAAAAAAGACCGCGGAAATCGATGCGCAGATCGCGCCGTTGCGGCAGAGCGTGCGCCAGATCGAGGCGCCTTACCGATTGAAGCTAGCGCAGGAGAAATACAAGAAATATCCGGCCAACGTGCAGCGGGCCATCGCGATTCCGGAGGAAAAGCGGACGCCTGGAGAGGCGTTGCTGGCGGGGCAGGTGATTCGCACCACTTCGGTTTCCAGCGCTGAGATCGACCGCACGATGGCCCCCGCGGACCTGGCGCAGAAAAAGGCGTTGAACGAGCAGATCCGGGCGCTCGAAAACGATCGGCCGAAGCCGCTTCCGATGGCCGCCATAGTGACCGACGGCGATTACCGTTTCACTCCCGACGGCCCAGGCGACGAACCCGCTTTTGGCAAGGGCGTGAAGCGCGAGGCCATCGAAGGCAGCTTCCTGTTCAAAGGCCCCGGACGATACCAGCCGCCGCCTTCTTACTTCCTGATTCGGGGCGATAGCGAGAGCCGCGGTCCGTTGATGAAGCCCGGATTCATCGGCGTGATCACCTACGGCAACCCCAAGACCGAGGATCCGCCGGCCGATGGACGCACATCGGGAAGACGGAGGGCCTTGGCCGAATGGCTGGGCTCGACGGAGAACCCGCTCACCGCCAGGGTGATCGTCAATCGCATCTGGAGCCATCATTTCGGACGGGGAATCGTCGCCACTTTGGACAACTTCGGGAAGATGGGCGAGCCGCCGGCACACCCCGAATTGCTGGATTGGCTCGCCGTGGAATTCATGAGCCGCGGCTGGAGCATCAAGCAGATGCACCGCCTGATCATGACTTCGGAAGCCTACCAAATGTCCTCGCAATACCAGGATCCGGGCGCCGGGAAGGATCCCGAGAATCGCGACCTGTGGCGATTTCCCATTCAGCGCCTGGATGCGGAGAGCGTTCGCGACGTGATGATGGCGGCCAGCGGCGCGCTGGACCTGACCATGGGCGGCCCGCCCGTATTTCCGCACATCCCGGGCGAAATTCTGGCATCCATGTCGGAAGGCATCTGGAAAAGGGAAGAAGACGGACCCCGCGTCTGGCGCCGCAGCGTCTACGTCTATCGCAAGCGCGGCCTCCCGTTCCCGATGTTCGAAGTCTTCGACCTGCCCGATCAGAATACAAGCTGCGGACGCAGGAATGTATCCACGGTTCCGACCCAGGCCTTGACGCTGCTCAACGACGAATTTGTCCTGCGGCAAGCCAAGCTCTTCGCGGATCGCGTCAAGGAAGCGGCGTCCGGCGATTCCGCCAGGCAGGTCGATCTGGCCTACCGGATCGCGTTGTCGCGTCCCCCGCGCGAAGACGAAGCCAAACTGGCGGAGGAGTTTCTGCAAAAAAGGTCGCTGGCCGACTTCACGCATGTGCTGTTCAACTTGAACGAGTTTCTTTACGTGCGGTGAAACATGAAAAACTTCTGGTCCAGGCGCGATTTCCTGTTTCAATCCGGCGGCGGTATCAGCGGCCTGGCGCTGGCGTATTTATTGAATCAGGATGGGCTGCTGGGCGCGACGCCGGGTGGCGGCGCCTGCGACGTCAAGGCCACGGGCTACAATCCATACGCTCCGCGCAAGCCCCACTTCGCTCCCCGCGCCACCCACGTGATTTCGTTGTTCATGAGCGGTGGCCCGAGCCACGTGGATACATTCGACCCCAAGCCGGCGCTTTCGAAATATGCGGGGCAGCCGCTGACCGGCAAAGGCGAGATCGTGGTGCGCCAGGGAGATCCGGGGCCGCTCATGCCCAGCCCGTTTCAGTTCCGCAAGTACGGGCAATGCGGGATGGACGTTTGCGAATTGTTTCCGCTGCTGTCGCAGCACGTGGATGAGATGGCCTTCCTGCGATCGGTGTACGGAAAATCCAACGACCACGTACAAGCCACCTATGAGCTGAATACCGGGAAGATTCAGATGGGGCTCCCCAGCGTGGGGTCGTGGGTAACGTACGGCCTCGGTTCGGAAAACCAGAGCCTGCCGGCATTCGTCGTGATCTACGATCGCCGCGGCGGACCGCTGGGCGGCCCATCCAACTGGAGCGCCGGATACATGCCCGCGGCTTACCAGGCCACGGTCTTCCGCGCCTCGGGCGATCCTATCATCGATCTGAAGCCGCCGGCCGAGGTGAGCCCCGCGCAGCAGCGCGACCGGCTCGACCTGCTCGCCAAGCTGAATGAGCTGGACCTGAAGAACTATCCCGGCAGCTCCGAATTGGCCGCCCGCATTTCTTCCTACGAGCTGGCGTTTCGCATGCAAGGGTGCGCTCCGGAAGCCGTGGACGTGAATAGCGAATCGGAAGCCACGCGCAAACTCTACGGCCTCGATGACCAGACGACCGAGCCGTTTGGCCGGCAATGCCTCATGGCCCGCCGCCTGGTGGAGCGCGGCGTGCGGTTCGTGCAGCTTTATCACGGAGGCCTCGGGCAGCAGAACCGGGACACGTGGGACGCGCACGACGACTTGAAAGACAATCACACCCGCAATGCCGCCCAGGTGGACCGCCCGATCTCCGGGCTGCTGACCGATCTGAAGGCGCGCGGCCTGCTCGACTCGACCCTGCTGGTGTGGCATGGTGAGTTCGGACGCATGCCGATTTCGCAGAAAGGCGTGGGGCGCGACCACAATCCCGGCACCATGACGATGTGGATGGCGGGCGCGAAAATCAAGGGCCAGATCATCGGATCGAGCGACGAGTTCGGCTATAAAGCCGAGCAGCAGCCCATTGCCATCCACGATCTTCACGCCACGATGCTCCACTTGTTGGGCATCGATCACACCAGGCTCACCTATCTGTTCAACGGGCGAAACATGCGGCTGACGGACGTCTATGGCGAGTTGATTCCGCAAATCGTGGCGTAACCCGATTTCGCCGCGGAGACGCGGAGTCACGGAGACAAGCGCGGAGTAAAAAAAAGTCAGAACCTGAGAGCGCTGAGGACGCGGAGAAGATGCGCGAGCGCATGGAGAAACCGAACAGCGGTTGTACGCGGTGGTGGTTTGGCCGCGATCGCAATCAACGGATGGAATCGTCTGGTAATCAGCTTCCGTGCGGTTGCCGGGAGCTATCAGCCCGCCGCGGCTCACGAGTCGAAATAATCGCCCTGAAGCGGCTGGTACGATTATCTCGTGCCTACCCGAACCAGGCGCGTGCCGTTCCGCTGGTGGATCGCGGCACTCTTGTTCGCCTCCACCACCATCAATTACATCGATCGCCAGACGCTCAGCGTGCTGGCGCCGTATCTGAAGCGCGACTTCGCGTGGTCGAATTCCGATTTCGCGCTGATCGTCATTGCGTTCCGGGCGGCATACACCATCTTCCAGGCAGTGTCGGGACGGCTGCTCGACAAGCTCGGGACCAGGCGCGGGTTGTCTTTGGCAGTGCTCTGGTATTCGGCTGTCGCGATGGCGACCGCTACCGCCACCGGGCTGAAGAGCTTCGCCGCCTTCCGGTTTCTGCTCGGCTCGGGCGAGGCGGCCAACTGGCCCGGTGCGGCCAAGGCCGTCTCCGAGTGGTTTCCGGAATCCGAGCGCGGACTGGCCGTCGCCATGTACGACAGCGGCTCGGCCGTCGGCGGTGCCGTCGCGCCGGTGATGGTGGTCTGGATGTACGGGTCGTTCGGGAGCTGGCGGCCGGCGTTCGTCATCACCGGACTGTTGGGCATCGGATGGCTGCTCACCTGGCGCCTCGTTTATCGATCGCCGAAGCCGGTCCTGACAGCCGCCGCGACTGAGCCAACCCGGAGTTCCTGGACCTCCCTGCTGCGGCGAAGAGAGACCTGGGGCATCGTGCTCGGTAAAGCGCTGACCGATCCGGTGTGGTTCTTCATTACCGACTGGTTTGCGATCTACCTGGTGTCGAAAGGCTTCAAACTCGAGAACACGCTGCTCGGTTTCTGGGTTCCTTTCCTGGCGGCGGATCTGGGGAATTTCGCTGGCGGAGGCCTCTCCAGCTATTGCATCCGTCTCGGCTGGCCGGTGTTGAAGGCGCGAAAACTCGTAGTGCTGCTCGGCGGCATCGGCATGACCCTGTTGATCCCGACGATTGCGGTATCGAACTTCGCAGTGGTGATCGCTCTCTTTGCCGTGTCGACGTTTTCTTACGCGGCGTGGTCCACCATGGGGCTGACGTTCCCGGCGGACCTCTACCCCTCGAGCGAGGTCGCAACCGTCAGCGGCATGAGCGGTGCGGCTGCCGGAATCGGAACCATCGTCTCGACGCTGATCATCGGCAAGGTTACGGACCGGTATTCGTTCGTGCCGGTGCTGATCGGCGCGAGTCTCGTGCCGGTACTGGCCACGGTGCTCGTGTTTGTGCTGATACGCAAGGAAACCGGCTGGGTGACAGACGACAAAAACCGATCGTCTGTCCCACTCAGCTCTGAATAACGCCCGCGGCGAATCCCAGCAGATCTTCGCGCTCGCGCGCCACGGTGCGCAGCGTCGCGTAGTCGCCCGCCATCTGGCACAACTGGACCGCCGATGGGCAGCTCCGCGGCGTGATGTTCGCGTCGGGGAAATATTCCCGTGAGGCTGCGACTGCTTCCGCGTAGCGCCCCAGCCGCATCAGCAGATCGATCAGCACCTCGGCCGGAGTGGTGTCCCCGGGCTCGGCGGCCTTCCGGCGAAAGTGGGCAATCGCGGCCTCGACTTCCTCGCCCAGCAGCGCCCTCAAATACACCGCATGATCCAGATAAATGTCTTCGAAGGGCGGCTCGCTGCGAAAATGAAACATCGGCGCCAGGCGCTGGCCGTAATCGGCCATGTCGAGAGCCATGCGCAGCGTCTCGGCGTCCTCCAGCTCCGGAGTGAATCGCAGAATCGACGCCAGGTGAGTGCTGTCGATATAGTAGCTCGTTCCTTCGAACAGCCAGTCGCGGCCCGCGATCAGCTCGGAGACGCTGCCGGTCTGGGGCACGGCGCCTTCCCTGGCGGCGATGGTTTCCTTGAGGGCGGCGGCCAGCTCGCGGTGAAGCGTGCGCACCAGCAGCTTGAGACACGCCTGCCGGCTGTCGTAGTCGCGGTTGGATCCGAACCACGTGATGGCGCGGCAGATCCCATGGTGCTCCAGAATCAGCTCGAAGCCTTTGCGCGGGTTCGCGCCCTCCTGGAAGGCAATCTCGATCACACGGTCGAGATTCTCTCCGCCGGTCGCGTTTTCGATGGCGGCTGCCACCGGCGCCGGCTCGCCCAGCGCCTTGAAATACGGCCATGCACTGACGATGTCGCCGCCCGCCAGGCACAGCTCTCCGGCTTCGCGCGCCGCGTCCCGGAAGGCCGCTTCGTAGGCGGGCCGTTGCCCGGCGGCCACGTCCATCGCCGGTTCCGTCTCGATCAACGGAAGCCCCAGCCGGTGGCGGACCTGCATCAGCCGCGTCCCGAACAGCAGGCGATGGTTTCTCTCTTCGCGCGCCCTGCCGATCAGTAGATCGAAGACGGCCTCGGGGCCGGCGGACCGGAACGTCTCCTCCAGGAGTTGAAACTCGTCGTGGTCCACGGTGTCAGTGTACACCGGGCAGGAACTCCGCAGGCGTAAGGGCCCGGCGAGTGAACCGAGCCATGCGGATGGCCCCCTTGAAATAGAAAACCTTGTTGATCCGCACTCCCACCGATGTCCGTCCCGCACCCTGCGGCGCCAGTTGAACACGCGCCGCGCCATCCTGGATGCCATCCACGTAGCTTCTGAATTCGCGGCCATCGTAAACCGCGGCTACATGAAACCAGGCGCCCAATGGGTGCAGATTCCGGCGATTGAGCAATGCCTGTTGATTGGATCCCGAGCGATTGAACGCGTCGAGACACCAGCGGCCGTCGATCACGCGGATCTCGAGGAGCATGCGGTTGCCGGTGTCCGACCCGGTTGCCGGATTCTCTTCCAGATGAAACCACCGCTGCTCGGCATTCCGCCGTCCGGCCGGAAGATGGCCTCCCACGTGAAAGTTGCCGCGCCTGCCAGCGGGTGGACGTCGATGAAGAGGCCGTCGTCCACGCCGTTGAACTCCACGGCCTTGCCGAACGGCGTGTCGATCACACGGGGGTGGCCCAGAATCGTGGTTGTGTGGCCGCCCACGCGGTCGATGCGATCGAAGGTCCAGACCTCCTGCGTCGGCGGGTCGGCCGGGGCCGCTCCCAGGACGGTCAAGAAGGCTGCGGATACCAAAACGGGCGCGACGCCAAGTCTCATAGCGGAAGCGGGCGTTACTCAGTCGACGTTACTGAGTTAACGTATGGGCATCGGTCACAACGGCGTGGACCATGGCGATGAAGTCCTCCTCCCGTTGCGGGATCCACCTAAACATAGCGCTCGCGGAGTTCGCCGGTATCGGCTCCCGCCACCTTTGCTTCCGGCCGGAGAAGCAGCAGCGTACCTCCCACGAGAAGGATTACAGTCAGCGTGAGCAAAGGATAAAACAGGCTACGCATACCAAACGCGACCCCTATTATTGCACGCTCGGCGGTTCGGTGTGCTCCTCGATCCGAATGCTCGCCAGGCGTGTGGTTCGGGCGGCGCGTTGGCGTACCATTGTTGAGAGGCTTGTGCCATGACCCAGGCGCGAAACGGTGAACCGCGGAAGGCTGCCCTGGGTTTTCGCGCCCACTCCGGCTGGGCCGTGATGGTTGCGGTGGGCGGTTCGCCTTCCGCTCCGCTGGTGATCGAGCGGCGGCGCGTGGAACTGGTGAATCGCGAGATCCCGGGCTCGCTGCAGCCTTACCACGCCGCGGCGGAGATGAAGCTGACGGACGCCGCGGCGTTCCTCCGGCGCTGCTCGGATGCCGCGAACGCCATGGCGCGGGCGGCCATGCGGGATGCGCTCGCGGAACTGGCGGAACGCGGCTACCAGGCAGTCGGTTGCGCGGTTCTGCTGGCCGCCGGCAGGCCGGCAGCGGATCTGGCGAAGACGCTCGCGTCCCACCCGGCAATTCACACGGCCGAGGGTGAGTTCTTTCGGAACGCTCTCAAGCTCGCCGCCGAATCGCACGGACTCGCGGTCACCGGCATCAAGGAACGGGAACTGTTCAGCCGCGGCGCCGCCAGGCTCCATATCCCGGTGGATGAGCTTCAACGCCGCGCGGCGGACCTGGGCAAAGCCATCGGCCCGCCCTGGCGGCAGGATGAGAAGCTCTCCTGCCTGGCGGGCTGGCTGGTCCTCGGCTCCCCTTGACATTCTACCTGAAGGAGTCTATGCTTCACCTAGCATGTCTACCAAAGATGCGGATCGCATCGAGCTGCTCCAGGGCACGCTCGATCTGCTGATTCTCCAGACGCTCGCGATGGGGCACTTGCACGGGCACGCCATCTGCAAAGCCATCGAACGCGATTCCGACGACGTGCTGCTGGTCGAGCAAGGCTCCCTGTATCCGGCGCTGCACCGCCTGATCAAGCGGGGATGGATTCGAACCGAAGAAGGACTCTCGGAAAATAACCGGCGCGCCAAGTACTACCGGCTCACGGCCAGGGGCCGCAGGCAGCTCATCGTCGAAACCACCAAATGGGACCGACTGGCGCGCGCCGTCGGGCAGATCTTGAGACCGGCCCGGCAGGAGAACAGTCTGTGATGCGCAGCCTTTGGAACAAGTACCGGCTGGATGGTCTCGAGGAGGATATTCGAGAGCACATCGAGCGGGAAACGGAAGAGAACATCGAACGAGGCATGACACCAGATGAGGCGCGCCATGCCGCATTGCGCAAGTTCGGCAATGTTGCGCGGGTTCAAGAGGACACCCGAGCGGTTTGGACCGTCGTTTGGCTCGAACAGTTGATGCAGGATGTGCGCTATGGCGCGCGGATGCTGCGCGGCAATCCCGGCTTTGCGGCAGTCGTGATTGCCACGCTGGCTCTCGGTATCGGGATGAACACGGCGGTCTTCAGCGTCGTCAATGCGGTGATGTTCCAGCCGCTCCCGTACCCGGACGCAGGCCGCCTGATCTGGCTGGGGGACTACAGCACATACGACCGTAGAGACTACTTCGTGCCTCGGACGGACTATCTGGCCTGGAAAAGCCAGTCGCGCTCGTTCGAAAGCATGGCGGCGTACGGAAATCAGGATTTGGCTTTCGTCAGCGGAGGGGAAGCGAGCCAGGAGAGGATCGCGTCGGTCACCGGTGACTTCTGGGCAATTACCGGAGCGCAACCCGCTGTCGGCCGCATCTTCCGGCCGCAAGAGCCCAACCGGATGGTGCTGTCAGGGGCACTGTTTGAACGCCGATTTCGCGGCGATCCGAATGCGATCGGAAAAACGGTGACCTTGAACGGCTATCCGCACGCCATCACCGGCGGGCTCCCCAAAACGTTCCGTTTTGCCTTGCCGCAGCAGTTTACCAAAGGGGACGAAACGCGGAACATCGACGCCTACATTTCGATTCCGGACGCGCTCATGGCGCTCTCCTGGTCAACCAAGGCGGTGGTTTGGTACGCCGCTGAGGACCAATTCGGGCCAGCCCCTTGGGCCGTCCATGTCGTGGCACGGCTGCGACCCGGCGCTCCGCTGGAACGGGCACGGGCCGAAATCCAAACGCTCTACGACCGCTTAGCGCGGGAAAAGCCCGGCTACATGCGGGACAACACGCTTCTGCACTTCTCTCGCTTCGTGGGTCCCGTCGCTCAAAGCGGCGTTAATCGACCCATTGAAGGCACTCCGTCATGAGTAACCACATCAAACCGGCGATTGCGTTCTTCTGCGCGAGCTTGGCCCTGGCCCAGTCCTGGGTGGCACAGAACAGCACGACCACCGCGTCCCTTCGCGGCGTCAGCGCGGTAAATGCGGACATAGCCTGGGCCAGCGGCACCGGAGGCACCTGGCTCAGGACCACCAACGGCGGCGCGACCTGGGCGGCTTCCAAAGTCCCCGGCGCCGAGGACCTGGATTTCCGCGACGTCCATGCGGTGGATGAACAGACGGCATACCTGCTGAGCGTCGGCACGGGTGACAAATCCCGAATTTACAAGACCAGCGACGGCGGCAAACAGTGGAAGCTCCAGTTCACCAATCCCGATGCCAAAGGCTTCTTCGATGCCCTGGCGTTCTGGAACCGGACGCACGGAATCGTGCTGGGAGATCCGGTGGACGGGCGCTTCGTGGTGCTGACCACGGAGGATGGCGGCGATCGCTGGCAACGCCGCCCGACACCTCCGGCGATGCCCAACGAGGGAGCCTTCGCGGCCAGCGGCACCTGCCTGGTGGTGATGGGAGCGCGCGAAGCGTGGTTTGGCACCGGCGGAGTGGACGGGGCGCGGGTCTTTCACTCCATCGATGGCGGAGCAACGTGGACTGTCGCCCGGACAACGATCCGCAACGATGCGGCCGCCGCGGGAATCTTTTCACTGGCGTTTTCCGACGCGCGCCACGGCATCGCGGTGGGCGGCGACTACACCAAGCCCGATATCGCCGAGCGGAACATCGCGGTGACTTCGGACGGAGGCAAGACGTGGACCGAGCCCAGCCGCACGCATCCCAAGGGCTTTCGCTCGGCGGTAGCGTTCCTGCCGGGGGCGACGATATGGATCGCGGCCGGAACATCCGGCTCGGATGTGTCATCCGACGGCGGGAATACCTGGACGCCCTTCGACAACGGCAACTATAACGCCGTCAGTTTGGTTTCGGACGTATTCTCCAGAGGGGCGGGGTTCGCGGTGGGGCCGAAGGGCCGGATTGCGAAGTTCGTTGGGAAATAGCGGGAGTCTCTTCTTGTCCTACCACGTGGCCGTCCGATTATAATTATAAGAATGAAAGCCTGCGCCACCGGGGCAGCCCGGACGTGGGGTAACATATAGTACCAGCGTGATCTACCCTGCCGATTAGGCCTGGGTAGATCGAGAGTAATGCTACCCGCGATCGGCAAATACACCATCGAGAAGGTGCTCGGCGAAGGCGGCTTCGGCAAGGTCTACCTGGCCTTCGATCCGGATGTCGGCCAGCCGGTAGCCATCAAGAAACTGCGCGCCGCAGGCGATCCCGATCTGCTCAAGCGCTTTCAATTGGAGATCCGCACCACCGCCAGCCTTCGGCACAAGAACATCATCACCATCCACGCCAGCGGCGAAGACGGGGGCGATCCCTACCTGGTGATGGAATTCTTGGAAGGACACACACTCAAGCAGGTCATCCAGGAGCGCCGGCCTCTCACCCTGCTGGAGAAAGTCCGCATCATGGCGCAAGTCGCGGAGGGCCTTGCCTATGCCCATTCCAAAGGGGTAGTCCACCGCGACGTGAAGCCGGAAAACATCATGTTGTTGCCGGACGACAACGTGAAGATCATGGACTTCGGCATCGCGCTGGGGCCCGACCGGAACACCGCCGTCACGCAGACCGGCGGCATCATCGGAACTCCTCCCTACTTCGCCCCGGAGCAACTCGAGGGCTTAAAGGCCAACGAGCAGACGGATATCTTCGCATTCGGAGATGTCTACTATGAGCTGCTGACGGGCAATCATCCATTCGAGCGGTTTAAGGGCGACTGGAAATCCCTGCAGTTGGCCATCCTCACCCACGAGCCGCTTTCGGTTGGCGAGCTGGTGCCGGGGTGTCCGGAGGCGCTGGAACTACTGGTGCACAGGACGCTCGCCAAGTCACCGGAATTTCGCTACCAGAAGTTTGAAGAATTGCAGCTCGATAGCGAGGCGATCCTGGTCGATCTGCGACACGAAGGCGCGGCCGCGATCCTCCGGGAAGTCCCCCCACTCATGGAGTCGGGCAATCTGCAAACGGCGGAATTCAAAGTCCGCCAGGCCTATAAACTGGAACCCGGCAACCGCGAAGCAAGGAGGCTTCTCGAAGAAATCAACCTGCTGATTCAAAGAGATCAAAAGCAAACGCGAGCTGCCAAGCTGCAGGCGGACGCCGACAAGCAGATGAGTGAAGGGCGCTACGCCGAAGCGGTGCAAACCCTGGAATTGGCCGCTAAGCTGGACACCACCAACTTCGTCTTGGGAGCGCGCCTGGAAGAGGCCAAGACGCGTTTGGATCGCTACGTCCGCGCCAATCGTCTGGTGTCCGAAGCGGTCTTCCAACAGCAGAAGGGACTCCTTACCGAGGCTCAGGAGCGGTTGCAGGCGGCACTCGCAATCGATCCGGATCACACGGGCGCCATACGCCTGTACCAGAGGGTCTCCGATGAGTTGGAACGGCGGCGCCTGGACCAGGACCGGCAGCAGGCCATGCGCGCCGCCCGGGAGCACTTGGCCGCGAAGCGGTTCGCCGAAGGGTTGGCAGTTCTGGACGAGATCGAAAGGCGGCAACCGGGTGCTGCCGGCGTGGCGGAACTCCGCGCGGAGATCCAGCACGAACAGGCGGAAGAGGGCCGCCGCCTGCGGGCCGAAAGGTTCAATCTCGCGCTCGCCCGGTCGCGCGAGGCCATGCAGGACGGAGACCTGGAGCTCGCCGGCCGCATGGTGGACCATCTGTTTGCGAACTTCGCGGCGGAGCCCGGGGCGGCGGGGGTGCTGCCGGGATTGCGCCGGCAGTTGAATGCCCTTATTGACGCCAGGGAGATCGCTCAATACCAACAGAAGGCACGCGATCTCTTGAGAGAGAAGTCGTTCCCCGAAGCGCTGGCCCTGCTGGCCGAGGCGCTCCGCAAGTTCCGCGATGATCAGGGCCTGGAACGTCTGAACAAAATGGCGGAGGACTTGTACCGGGTCCATCAACGTTCCGAAGCCATTGCCGCGGCGCTGAAGGAAGCCACAGCCCGGCGCGATGCCGGCGACCTCCGAGGCGCGCTCGACACGATTTTGAAGGGGCGGCGCGACCTAGGCGATGAAGCCGCCTTCGCGGACCTTGCGCGCCAGCTCGAAATGGAGATCGAGCAGCAGCGCTATAGCGCGGGACTGGAGAGCCTGCTTAAGGAAAGCCGCGCGCTGATGGCCGGCGGCAAGTTTTCCGAAGCCGCCGATCGCCTGGCAAGCGCCGGAGAATTCAGCGGAGAAGCCGAGGTGCACGCCCTGTTGGACTCGGCGCGGCCCGCGGCGGCCATCGAGGAGGAGCGTCGCTTTGTAGAGGTATCGCTGGCGGCCGCCGGGAAGCTCGAGTCCGAGGAGGAGTGGGCTCAAGCGCTGGGAGCCGTGCAGCGGGGACTTGCCCGGTATCCTCACAACTCGAGTCTGGCGCAGACTGCGGAACGGCTGCGCGATCGCCTGGAGCAGCAGCACCGTCGAGCCTTGATTGAGAGACACCGCGCCATGATTCGCCTCGAGATTGAGGACGGCGAATGGAAGCGGGCCCAGGCGGCATTGCGCAAGGCGCGCGCGGAACTCCCGGGTGACAGCGCGTTCGACGACCTGGCCGGCCGGGTGGAAGCCGGACTGTATGAGGACGGATGGCGCAAAGTGGAGGCGCGCGTCAACCAGCGCCTGGCCGAAAACGATCTCTCCCAGGCGGAAGCGAACCTGAGGGACCAAGCCACCCTGACTTTGTACGCGCAAGATCCAAGGTGGAAGGCGCTGGCGCAGGAAGTTGTCAGGCGGCGGGAATATGAAACCGCGCTGCTCGAAGCCGACCGCCAGCGGAACGCCGGCCGCTTCTCGGATGTCGAAACATTGCTGACCGGAATCATCAACCAAGGGCCTCCCGACAACCGGGCCGGCCAAATGCGCGACGCGATCCGGATCGAGCGGTCGGAGGCACTACGCCAGGCGGAGATTGCGCGTATCGCAGAAGGAATTCGCGAACGTCTGAAGCGCGGCGATTCGGCGCAGGCGGGGCCGGAGCTAGCCGCGGCACGCGCCCGATATCCGGGCGAAAGCGTTTGGACGGAGTTGCAGGCAGAGTTGGATGCGCGGCAGCAGGCGCTGCGGCGCCAGGCCGATATCGCCGCGGCAGAAGAGAGCGTGCGGCAAGAGCTCGGCCGCGACCACATCCGGCAGGCCGTAGCGCTGTTGATGGCAGCGTGCGGGAAGTTTCCGGGGGAGGCCGTTTGGACAACCCTGGAAGACAAAATCAACGCGCGCCAGGCAGTTTTGAAGCAGCAGCAGCACGAGATCTCGGCTATGGCGGAAAGCGTCCGCCGGTGGCTGAGCCGCGACCATACGCAGGCGGATCTGGGAGCTGTTTCCCTGACCGAGATGCGCAAGGCTTTGCTCCAGCGGCGGCGCGAAGACCTGCGGCCGGCGAGAACCGAGTTGGATGCCGCGCGCGCGAAGTATCCGGGCGAAGATCTGTGGGGCACGTTACAGGCCGCAATCGATGCGCGCCGCGCGTTTCTGGATGCGGAAGGCGAGATTGCGGAGCGCGTGAGCCACTCTCTGGAACGCGGCGATTTGGCGCAGGCCGAGGCCCAGTTGGCGGCGGCGCGAGCGGACTATCCGGACGAAGATTTCTGGGGCATGTTCCTGACCGAGATCGGACGGTACCGGGGACTGCTGCAATCGCAGGCGGAAGTTGCGCGGATTCGGGAGAGCGTTCGGGATCGCTTGAAACGCGACGACCTTCGAGGTGCGAGGACCAGTCTGGACGCGGCGCGGGCTAAGAATCCGAACGAAGGTATCTGGGCGATTTTACAAGCGGAGATCGACGCGCGGCAGGCGTCGCTCGAAAGAGAAGCCGAGATTGCGGATGTGGCCGAAAGTGTCCGCGGACGGCTCGATCAGGAAATTCGCCACGTACTCCTCGACGAAGCGGAAGCGCCCCCAGGGACTTATCCCATCGCGCCGGTGTGGGATGTGCTGCGCAATGTCACCACCCGATTGAACCAGGCTCGGGCGAAATATCCGGGCGAAGGCATTTGGGATGTCTTGCAGGCCGAAATCGCGGAACGGCGGGCCCGACTGGAACGCGAGATCGCGGATATCGTTCGGGCCTGTTCCAGCCTGCTCCCGCTCGACTGGAACGCGAGCCAGTTGGCCGCGGCGCGCACTCGCTACCCCAGCGAGCCTTTCTGGACGATCCTGGAGGCGGAGATCGATGCCCGCCGCGAGGCTCTCGAGCGGGCCTCCATAGCCGAATTCGCGGCGCGCGTCCGCGAGCGCCTGGAGCAGGACGATCTCCAGACGGCGCTGGTCCGGCTAGGCGCCGCGCGGAAGACGCACCCGGGGGCGCGGCTGTGGGACGAACTCCAGGCCGAGATCGACGCGCGCCACGCACGGTTGAAGCGGCAGGAGGAGTTGGATGCCGTCGAGAGAAGCGTCCGCGAACAACTGGAACGCGTGGTCCGGATTCCCATGGAGCGGGACTGGACCAACCCCATCGAGCTTCAATGGGAGGCGTTCCAGAAGGCCGCGGCGTTGTTGGCCGGAGCGCGGGCGAAGTATCCGGACGAATACCGTTTCGCGGCACTCCTGGCTGAAATCGGCGCGCGGCGTGCGCAGTGGCAACAGGAGCTTTCTCAGCGGATCGCGGACGCCATTCGGGACCACCCCCACAAGTCGACGGTCGAGTTGTTGGGACCCCAGATCAACAGGCTGGGCGCGAAAGATCCGAACGAACCCCTGTGGGTGCGCCTGAAAGCCGAGATCGACGCTCTGGAGGCGCTCCTCAATCGGCAGGCCGAAGTGGCCGCGGCCGGAGAGCGCGTGCGCGCATGCGTGGAACGACATGATTTCCAGCAGGCGGCGGCTGAACTGAATGCGGCGCGGGCAAAGTACCCCGGTGAGGCGCAGTGGGCAACGCTCGATGCCGAGATCGAGGCGCGGCAGGCACGCGAGGAGCAACGGCGCCGCGAGGCCCGCGATGGCGACCGCGACCGGCTATTGACGATCGGCCGACAGGTCGAGACCGAGTCACGCAAGCGAACACGGAGGGACCTCGATAGCGAGGCGCAGCGCGTCGCCGCCGGCTACGCCGGCGACCCGGAGATCACGGCCATCGCCGCCCGGATCCACGCGCGCGTCGAGGCGCCGGCAGCCGAGCCTGTCACGCGGAAGCCCATTCCCTGGAAGCGGATCGGGATCACCGCGGGTGCGGCGGCAGCAGCAGCAGCCGTACTGCTCGTGATGCTTCACAGGAAGCCGTTGCCCGAGCCCAGACCCACTCCGATCACAACGATTCCCGTCGAGATTCGCACCGATCCCCAGGGCGCCTCCGTGCGCGTGGGCGATCGTTCCTGCGTTACGCCCTGCCGCTTCGACCTCATGCCGGGGAGCTATCAGTTGGATGCGCAACTGAAAGACTACGAGCCGAAGCAGCAGACGGTGATTGTGGACGCGTTCAACCGCCTGGTGGATTTGACGCTGCGGCCCGTTCCGCTTCCACCACCGCCGCCCGGCGCCACCACCGGCACGTTGGTGGTGCGGACTGAAGTGCCGGGCACGCTGATCTACGTCGATGATGTACCGCAACCTAGCCGCACGGACCAGTCCGGATCCGCAACTTTGTCGTTGGAAGCCAAGGCGCACGAGGTGCGAGTGGAACGAAACCAGTATGAGAGGCCTGCTGCGAAGCAGGTTAGGATTACCGCAGGCACTCAGCAAACCGTGGTGTTCCGCCTGGTTCTCCAAAACGCGCGGCTGGAACTGAGCGGCGCGCCTGCGAACGTGGAACTGCGTGTGGACGGCAAGTCGCTCGGCCGGGCGGATGGGTCTCCCACGTACCTGTTCCCTGCGCCTGTGAAGCCCGGCGATCACACTCTGGAGGCCGGGCAAGGATTATTGCAGGCGGGGCAAAGGCCCGCCAGCCGGTCGCTGACACAAGGATTCGAGGCCGGTCAGACGGTACGATTGGCCTGGAAGGCCGAGACAACGACTCGACCGACAGACATCGGCCCCGGAACCAGCGCCGGCGCCGGAACTCCGCCCGTCAAGAAACTGGCGCTTGCCCCGGAAGAGATCGAGGAGCGCGACTGGGAAGGGGTTCGCGACACCTCCGATCCGGCGCGGTTGCAGGATTTCCGCAAGAAATATCCGAATAGCAGGCACGGGAGCGACGCCCAATCAACATTAGACCGCCTGCTTTGGTCCAACACCAAGAAAGATAGTCTGGAATCGCTGCGGGCGTATCTCCAGGAGTTCCCCAATGGCACGCACGCGTCGGAAGCGAACTCGCAAATCGCCGATCTCGTCTGGAAGGGAGTCGACCAGAGCAAGCTCGATCAGGTACGTAAGTTCGCGGAGGAGAATCCGAATAATCCCAACATAAGAGACGCGCAGAGGATACTGGATCAGTTCAATGCCAGGCAAGAAGCACTGCAAAAGCAGGTCCTTGACGTGCTGAACAGTTTCAACAACCTTTACCAGCGTGGCCGGTCAAAGGACCTCACGCGGATTTGGCCGAACCCTCCGGACGTGTTTCTCAAACCTGCCGCACACACTACCTACGAACTTCAGACCGCCGCCGAACCTGTTATTTCCGGGGACCAGGCGCAGGCACGGGTTTCCTGCTTGCTGACCACCATCATAAGTCAGCCCAAGAGCCGCGTGCCGCAAAGGGTCACCGTACAGCTCCGGAATCAGAACGGCCAGTGGCTAATCGAGAAGATCAATTGACCGCCAGGCCTTGCCCAGTTTAGAACGTGTAGCTCAGCCCATACAGCGGAACAAAACGCGCGGTCAGCCCGTTGTTGTCAAGCCGGACCAGGGCGTTGAATGTCGCCACCAGGTTGCTCGCGACCTTCACCTTGTAGCCAAACGAACCGCTGTACTGTCCAAAGGAAGTCCGTCCAGTGACGCCGACCAACCCGCTAGCAGTCGCGGACGCATAAGGAGCGATGGGAGAAAATCCGGGCGCGGAAGCCTCTCGTACGGTCTGGGCACCGTGAATCCAGCCGACTTGATTTCCCAGTATATCCACGACCACGGTGTTGCGGTGGCCTAACGCGAATTCCGTTCCTACCGACCATTGAAACACATCGGGCAGATAATCCTTGGTCACGATCATCGGCGCACCGATATAGGGAACCGTCTCGCCGCCCATCGTGACTGTCTGGGGAGTTCCGTTCAGCGTTCCGCCCAGCTCGCTTTTACCGCTGAATTGCCATCCGATGTTGAAGTGCGGCGAGAACACCACGCCGCTGGACGACGGTTTGCTATAGAGCGACACGGCAAGGAAGGGTTTAATGGTGGTAGTACCGGTGCCCAGGAAGTTGCCCGCATCTCCGGTCGCGAATCTCAAGTCGGTTCCGACCGATACCACGGCTTGCGAACGGTCGACCACGGCGCCCTTGACGCGCACGAGCAAATCCCCAATGCCGGACTTCGCCATGGCGGATTGACCAATCAACGCTTGCGTGGTTTGGAAGGTGCCCGGCGATAGCGTATTCATGCACCAACAATTACTGCCTGCTTGCGGACCTCCGCCGCCAAGACCGTCGCCAGTGAAAACCAGAGCATTGTAGGCCGTTGCCGCCACTGCCGAGTGAACCATCGGGATGCCGACCGATATATCCACGCGATCTGTGGCTCCGTATGTGACGAAGGCCAGATCCTGCGACAGCCGCACGTCCAGCCCAAGATTGAAAGTGGCGGGCTGCGTGGTGTTTTTCCCATTCGCCGGCGTGATGGTCGAGCTGTCGCCTCCTTGGTACAGGATGCTCAGGCCGTTCAGGCTCTGCCCGTTGATGGATGTGAAGTGGAAATCCTGATGGGAGATGCCGAGAAACCACTTGCGCTTTCCGATGGTCTCCGCCCGTTCCGTGAGTATGGGACCCAGGGTGCTATCGGCACCCACTTCTAATCCGGTCGCCGGATCCGTCTTCCGAATCACCGCGGAAGCAGGTGACGCAACGGGAATCAACGAGAGTGCCACACCGATGGCAGAGCTGACCGCACTGTTCAAAGCCGTTGGGCTGGCAGGCTGGTAGGTTCCAGGAGTGTTGATAGCGCCGCTGGCGGCACGCTCCGTATAAATGCCGAAGAGGGCGTGCGGGATGCTTCCGCTCGCATCCGGCGTAAAAAGGGAACTCTGGGAAAACTGAGCTCCCACATTGGTGGTAGTGACCGTGGAATACATCAAGACCTGCGAAACATTAGGCGCACTTTGATTCTGCGCGCTGGCGGAACCAATCACGAAAGCCGCTGCAACTAAATAGTTGATCTTCGTAGACGTAGACATAGTCCCCTCTTTATGCCTGAAATGTTGTGATTTCCCCTCACGAACTGCGTTACAGGATACCACAAGAGAACAACGTACGGCCATTGAAAAAAGGGACATAGGACCATACCGGCCAGGACCGGCTCCGGCGGATACCCGATCCGGTCGCACTGGATGCTGGCGTAAAACGGGTCGGATTACCGCGCGCAGCAACCACCGTCGATGAGAATATCGATAGCAATCACCGCCGTGCGGCCGTCCGGTATGCCGATTACATCGGGGCGGTTCCTTTCTGCGCCCGGTTCATGATCTCATCCGCCAGCCCCTGCGGATTGTCCACGTTATGGATGGTCAGGCGGCTGGCCTCTCCGGCCGTCTCGATGGAGAGATCGCCCACATTGAAAATGCGCTGCGCGAGCCGCTGATCCACACGCACGTCCTGCACTTTGGAAAGCTGAATGTTCCGCGTGGACTTGGCGGCCATCCCGGTCTCGTAGCGCAGCCGGTCCCCGGTGACCGTGGTCCGGGTGAACCTGCGGCGCAGCGCCCGCATGGCAGGCCAGACCAGCACAAGCACGGGAACCGCCATCACCCATGGCCCCACGGCGGTATTCCACAGGACCAGGTATGCAATCTCCAACCCCAGAAAAATGATGGCCGCCAGGATCGCGCCGGCCTTGATGAACTTTGCGGTGGGCTGAATGGTGAGCTCTGTCACAGTACCGTCCTCCTCGCCCTGCTATTGTATCGCGGCCAACGGTGTCCTACGATAGGAGACCAGGAGGACACACAAATGTTTCGGAGACTGGCAACCATCGCGGGGATTACCACGGTGGCTGCATCCACCATGCTGGCGGATTTCAGCTATCAGGAGACCACCAAGGTCACCGGCGGAGCGCTGGTGAGCGCCATGAAGGCCGTGGGCGTCTTTTCCAAGCAGGCACGGCAGGCGGGCGAACCGGTCCAGAGCACGGTGGCGGTGAAGGGCGACCGGCTGGTGCACCGCACCGCGCTCCACGCGGCGATCATCGACCTTGCCGCCCAGACCATCACCAGCGTCGACCTTCAGAAGAAGACCTACTCCGTCATGACGTTCGACGAAATGAAACAGGCGCTGGAGCAGATGCAGCAAAAGATGCAGCAGAAGCGGCCCAACGGCGATCAGCCCGACATGAAATTCAAGGTGTCCTCCAACAACACCGGGCAGACCAAGCAGATCAACGGATTCGAAGCGAAAGAGATGATCCTCAAGATGGAGATGGAGGGCACCGATCAGAAGAGCGGGCAGACGGGTTCGATGGTGGTCACCGCCGATACCTGGATCGCGCCGAGTGTGCCGGGTTACTCCGAGGTGCGCGATTTCTACCGGAGGATGGCGGAGAAGATCAATTGGACACCCAGCGGCAACATGTTCATGAGCCGTCCCGACGTGGCCCAAGGCATGGCCGAAGTCTACAAGGAATCCGCGAAGCTGGACGGCATGGCGGTATTTCAGACTACTACGATGGGCGCGGCAGGCACGGCGCCCGCCGACGGCTCCAACCCACAGCCCGCCGCCCAGCAGGCCCCGGCCGATCGGCCGTCGGTTGGCAGCGCACTGGGCGGCGCGCTCGGCGGCAAATTCGGATTGGGCCGCAAGAAGACCCAGGACTCGCAAGCGCAAGCGCCGGCGCCTGCTTCATCGAGCGGCTCCGCCTCGGGAGTCCTGCTGGAAATGACCACTGAGATGAACGATTTCTCCGCGAACCCGGTGGATGCATCGCAGTTCGAAGTGCCGGCCGGGTTCAAGAGGGTCGAATCCGAAATGAAGCGCGCGGCGCAATAGCGGGTACAATTGAACCATGGGTGACGTGCGCACACTGTTGACGTTCGAGCAGTTCGAGCAACTCCCCGATGAACCAGGCAAGTGCGAATTGCTGGAAGGAGAGCTGATCCAATTGCCGCCCGCCAAGCGCAAGCATAACCTGAGATCGGAAAGCCTGTTCCTTTGGCTGCGTGACGCCATCATGAATATGCACGCCCGCGGCTTGGCCGCCGCGCCGGGCGATCCACACCACGAGATGGGCTACCGGCTTGGACCGCTTACGTGGCTCCAGCCTGACGTCAGCATCACACATGCCGGCCAACCCGGCGGTGACTATTACGAGGGCGCGCCAGCCCTGGCCGTCGAGATGGTTTCCGAGAGCAACACGCCCCGCAAAATTGCTCGTAAAGTAGAAGCGTTTCTGTCGCACGGGGCCGTCGAAGTGTGGGTGATCTACCCTGATCGCCGCGAACTGTTAGTCCACCGTTTGGGCGCCGAGGTGGCGACTCGTTCGGGGCGATTCACATCGGATCTTCTCCCCGGGTTGGAGATCGATCTCGACGCGATACTGGGCGAGTAAGGCCGCGCGCGGCGCAATAGCGGGTACAATTGAACCATGGGTGACGTGCGCACACTGTTGACGTTCGAGCAGTTCGAGCAGCTCCCCGACGAACCAGGCAAGTGCGAATTGCTGGGAGGAGAGTTGAATGCATTGCCGCCAGCCAAGTACCAGCATAATCGGAGATCGGAACGCTTGTTCCGGTGGCTGGATGCCGCCATCACGAACATGCACGCCCGCGGCCAGGCCGCCCGATTGGGCGATCCACACATCGAGATGGGCTACCGGCTCGGACCGCTGACGTGGCTCAAGCCGGACGTCAGCATCACACATGCCGGCCAACCCGTGGGTGACTACCTGGAGGGCGCGCCAGCCCTGGCCGTCGAGATGGTTTCCGAGAGCAACACGCCCCGCAAAATTGCTCGTAAAGT